>Ga0207095_10209_pt1 | contig 17463 bp, 22 predicted proteins | sample Alteio_BWMinHeat_88_FD_153529 | JGI IMG/M metagenome (GOLD analysis project Ga0207095, IMG submission 153529) | Enriched cells from forest soil in Barre Woods Harvard Forest LTER site, Petersham, Massachusetts, United States -... | ecosystem: Environmental > Terrestrial > Soil > Temperate forest >... | reverse complement strand
CAAGGATAGGTTTGCACAGGAAAATGTCTATCTCGAATCCGAGATCCGCAGCGAACTTTATTTCGAAGAGATTGTCGGAAATAGCGAACCCCTTCGTCACGTCCTGCAAGAGATCGAGATTGTGGCGCCGGCCGATTCCACTGTGCTTATTTATGGGGAGACGGGTACCGGAAAAGAGTTGATCGCCCGTGCACTGCACAATCTTAGCTCCAGGAAGTCGAACGCCTTTGTAAAGCTGAATTGTGCGGCGATTCCTACGGGGTTGCTCGAGAGCGAGCTGTTCGGCCACGAGAAGGGTGCGTTTACCGGTGCCATCACGCAGCGGGTCGGCCGGTTCGAACTGGCGAATCGCGGGACTATATTCCTTGATGAGATCGGCGAAATCCCCCTGGAATTGCAGCCAAAACTCCTGCGGGTGCTGCAGGAGCGGGAGTTTGAACGCTTGGGCAGTTCGCGCACCGTGCGTACCGATGCTCGGTTGATCGCCGCGACCAATCGAGATCTTAAGACCATGGTCGAGGAGCAAAGATTTCGCTCTGATTTGTACTACCGGCTAAATGTCTTTCCTATCCGGGTGCCGTCATTGCGGGAGCGAAAAGAAGATATCCCTCAGTTGGTCCGGCATTTCGTCAAGGAATTCAGCCGTCGGAATCAGCGGGTGATCGACACTATCCCGTCTGAAACCATGCAGGCGCTGGTCCGCTATCACTGGCCGGGCAATATTCGAGAGCTTCAAAATGTGATCGAGCGGGCAGTCATTATCTCGCGGGGTCCTGTGCTGAATGTCGCCCTCGCAGGACTCACTCTGGATGTGGCTTCGACTTCAGCTCCTGTAGTCACCACCGCCAAATCAGCGTCCCATGAGAGCCTTCAGGTGATGCTTGAAGAGACCGAGCGGAATCAGATTTTGCGTGCTCTGGAAGAGGCAAACGGAGTCGTTGCAGGACCGAACGGAGCCGCGGCGCGTCTTGGAGTGAAGCGTTCGACGCTACAGCTAAGGATGCAGAAGCTTGGCATCCGGCTCTCACGAAATGCGGTTGACGAGCACAAGCAAACTGCACAATGAGCAGAGCGGGTAGCCTTGCTCACCTCAAGCACTCACCCTTTACCACGCAGTCCGACGATATATCTGCCGTAGCTTCGATCGACACATCAGAGCAAAGGCGCTCGATGGATTCGCGTGTTGCAGGGCAGCTGTGGATGCGAATCGCGAAACATTGAGAAACTATGGCGGATCCGGCTCCGCTTCTTCAGGAAAAGCCTGAATTGTCACGTCCGGAGCAACGGCGCGAGATCTATGACCTTTGGGCCGAAATGTACAGAATGCGGGCCCAGAAGTGCAGCAAGTAACAGGAAAATGTAATTCTCTCGCTTCGACTCCTCTCATAGGATGGCCATGTAATGAGACCAAATATCCAAGCGCTGCATTAATCACTCGTCTGACCGCGATCGCACTTCAAGCAAGAGCACCAGGTCCTGGAGGTTCACGGCCTTGCTTGATTTGGAAGGGATCAGGCACTCGGCCACCTTATGCAATGTGTTTGGAATCTATTGAGGTCCTCATTCAGAGGAGCGAATCTCGTGATACCTAGATTTCCAGACGAGCACAAGTCGTTACAGTTGGAATGCGCATGAACCGAATGATTGAGCTCCTGGAAGTTCACGGGTACTGGATACTGTTCGCATCCGTATTCGGTCGCCAAGCTTGTTTACCCATACCAGCAAACCTGCTGCTGCTTGCCGCTTGGGCCCTTGCCGGCCAGGGGAGACTCAATCCAATCGGGATTCTCGCGTGCTCAGTCGCGGCGTTTATTTTGGCCGATCTTGCCTGGTATGAAGCCGGCCGACGGTGGGGAACCAAAACACTGCATTTCTTTTGTAGGCTCTCTCAAGATCCTGACTCATGCGCCGAGACACTCGTGAGGAACTTCTCAAACAGGGCTCGGAGGTCACTTCTCATTTCGAAATTCGTCTTTGGGCTTGATGCCGCCGCTTCGCCGTTATCGGGCATTTGCGAGATGGGCTGGGACAAATTCGTGATCTTTGACGGGCTCGGAGCATTGGCCTGGTCGTCCGCCTACATGATTGTCGGCTATGTGTTGCATGATCGGCTGAATCGAATCGCCGCCGACTCTCAGAAGATTGGAGAGATGTTGGGGCTTGCAGCAATTGCGGCTCTTGGATGTCTTCTTGTTCTTCGAATATTTCGCTGGCATCGCTTCCTGTACGAGTTCAGACTGGCACAGATCAACGCGGAGGAGCTCAACGACAAGCTAAAGATGGGCGACCAAATACTCCTCCTGGACTTGCAAGGCAGCGACAGACTTCCGGGTGAGGCACTGGCTATTCCAGGGTCCATCCGCATGGATCCTCGCCGACTCGAAGGGTACATCAAGCAGTACCGAGGTGTAGATCTAAAGGTCGACAAAGAAGTGATCCTCTATGGTGCGTCTTCCAGAGATTCGACCAGTGCCCGCGTTGCTCTTGCGCTCCGGCGGAGAGGGTTTGAGAAAGTTCGGCCGCTAACCGGGGGGCTGCCGGCGTGGCTCAATAGGGGCTATCCGGTCACCTGCAACCCACCTATGTTGTCGGACACAGAAGATGCAGTGTTCGCGTTGCGGGAGGTTCTTCGGCAGTCGCGCATGCATGTAGCGCAGCTTCTTAAGAGAAGTGCCGCTGATGTCGACCAGATATTGAAACACGTAAAGGCGCGTATTCAAAGCTCGCATGAAACCGACCTGCCGTTGCTGAAGAAGAGTGAGAGTGACAAACCTGTAATCGCGCAGAGTGGGTGACTCCGCGAGTCTTTGGAGAAAGACGTGTACGAGCTCTCAATTGGCAGATCCGAAAGGTTGAGAATACTGAGTGTTGCGATCGGACGTTCAAACTTGCATTCTTTGTTCTAGTGGTTGTGACAGCCAGTAGAGCCTGCAAGATGAATCGCGCATGGTTAGCTCTCTTCATCAGCGAGTCAGCGCGCTTGCCGACTTTCTTCAGCGCCACTTCCAGCGCGGAAAGCTCCTCCGAAACTCATTTCAGAGGACACTCTTTTTCATCTGTCCGGCATGCTTCCGGAAGGCATTAACAATGAGGTCTTTGCGACGCGGAGTAAGAGCAACGATCCGCATGCGCCGGTCCTCGGCGCTCTCGACCCGGCTAACCAGACCTTTCGCGGCGAGGCGGTCGACAGCATACTAATCGACCCCGGGGTCAAATCGACGATTGGGCCTATTGTATTCACGGGCAAAGGACCTTTGTGTAGCAGGATTTCCAGTACACCGAAAGCCGAGAGACCAGGGGCGGTAACACTTGTCTGGTCCTCTGTTCGAACTGTCACGACAATGGCCGTTCCTCCAGCCAGTCGACGTACAGCAGGCGCTCGGCAAAGAACCAGGAGCCATCGATCTTCACGAAGGTGTCGGAGTATCGGAGCGAGGCGACCATCAAGCGTTTCTTTCCACTTTGAACAGTGACGTGATGCGCGAGGCAGTAAGCTTCGCCTGTTGCGCGGTCGTCTTCCAGCGTGAAGAGTGTGCTCTGTCCAATGAAATGCGTTGTGGCGTCGTACTTGTTCAGGTCGGCAAAGACAGGAGCGAGTTCCTCTCGCGCATGCAGCTCTTGTGAGGGCTTTCGATCCTTTGAGTTCATATAAACCACGAAGTGAGTGTCTTCGGTAAAGAGAGACATCTGACCATTCGCATCGCGACGATCGGCGCAGTGCGCATAGGCTTCAACGAGCTCGCGAATAGCGAGACGATCCGCTGCCTCTTGCGGGGAGATGCTGGTGTGCTTACTCATTGCTGGTCTCCTTCTTCAACCCGAGATACGGCTGAACCTTTCTCCATCAGACTGGCAGCGCGTTTGCCGACTCTCTTGAGCGCCATTTCGAAGGCGCGAAGTTCCCCTGCGCTCAGCTCAGAAAATACTCGTCTCATCTGAGCGGCATGCCTTTGGAAGGCTGCACTAATCAGGTTCTTGCCAGCCGCGGTGAGTGCAACCATCCGAACGCGCCTGTCCTCGGCGCTCTCGACCCGACTAACCAGGCCTTTTTCAACGAGGCGCTCCACCGCAATACTGATCGAACCCGGGGTCAGATTAACAATTGGGCCGATCGTATTCACAGGTAATGGTCCCTTGTGGAGCAGCACTTCCAGCACCCGGAAATCCGAGTTGCCGAGCCCCGTACCTTCAATCCCGGCGGCCGCATAGCGGGTAAGCGCATGCATCGCTTTGATCATGACGAGCCAGACGTGGTCCGTCTTTGGGGCACCCTTGGGCATAAATAACCTGAATCTTCCAAAAGAATACGCCGTCAGATGTATTGACGTCAAGATAGTTGGCGTCAACAGTAATGATTCGTCAACAAAGGAGATCTGTTATGAAAACCGCATCTACAGTCGCCCGATACCTGGCAGGAGTGATCTTTCTGGTCTTCGGCCTGAATGGTTTCCTGCACTTCATTCCGCTGCCACCCCCAGGTGGCGTCGCGGGACAGTTCATGGGAGCCCTGTTTGTCTCACATTTCCTCACTCTCATCTTCGCGCTTCAGGTGATCGGGGCGATGCTTCTTCTGGCGAATCGGTTCGTACCCCTGGCACTTGCCATTCTCGCGCCGGTAATCGTCAACATCCTCTCCTTTCATGCTCTGATGGCCCCGAGCGGTCTCCCGCTCGCCCTCTTCGTGACGGTGCTTTGGGCTCTGGTATTCGTTTACGTTCGGTCGGCCTTTGCTCCTCTATTCCAGGCGCGGTTTCAGGCACGGGCCTGATTCACCCAGCACCATTCGCATGAGCCATCATTCAGAAGCGAGGAAACACATGACAAGCAAACGAACGATTCTCATCACCGGGGTAACAGGCAATCAGGGCGGCGCGGTGGCGCGGGCGCTCGAAGGCGCCGGGTTTAATCTGCGCGGTCTGACGCGCAAGCCGGACAGCGAGCGGGCGGCGGCATTAACCCGTAAAGACGTCGACATCGTCAAAGGCGATCTCGATGACGAGGCATCACTGCGTCGTGCGTTGGACGGGGCCTGGGGCGTCTTCGGCGTGCAGAACGCGGGGGAGGCGGGCGTCGAGCGGGAAGAAGCGCAAGGCAAGCGTCTTGCAACGCTGGCGCGCGATGCTGGTGTCGAACATTTTGTCTACACATCCGTAGGATCGGCGGACAAACAGACGGGCGTTCCGCACTTCGACAACAAATGGCGCATCGAGGAAACCGTGCGCGGTCTCCGGTTCCCATCGCACGTGATCCTGCGCCCCGTGTTCTTCATGGAGAACCTGATCGCGCCTTTCAGTCTCCAAGGCTCAACACTGGCTTGGGCGCTCGGGCAAGGCACGAAACTACAGATGATTGCGGTGGACGATATTGGCTTGTTCGGCGCGCGCGCGTTCACCGACGCCGCTGCCTTGAACCGCCGCGAGATTGATCTCGCCGGTGACACACGAACGATGGCGGAGGCGGCGCAGATCCTGACGGAGGCGCTGGGTCGGCCGATTACGTTCGCGCAGACGCCAATCGAACAGGTCCGGCAGTACAGCAAGGAAATGGCGTTGATGCTGGAATGGTTCGAGCGCGTCGGCTATAGCGCCGATATCGCCGGCCTGGAACGCGAGTTTGGCCGCACACTCACGAAGTTGCCCGAATGGGCTCGTCGCCACAAGACTCAAGGAGAACCCGCATGAAAGCTATCAGATTGCTGGAATACGGTGGTCAGTTGGTGTTCAACGATGTACCGGTACCGACGATCGCACGGGACGAAATCCTGGTGAAGGTCAAGAGTACCGCCGTCAATCATCTGGATCTTGTGAAGGCTTCCGGAGAAGCGGCAAGACAGATACTCCCGATAGACCTGCCGTGGATACCTGGCCATGAGGTTTCCGGAGTCATCGAACAGATTGGCAGTGAGATAGCGGGATGGGGCCCGGGGATGCCGTGTTCGGTGCCAATGGAACCGGTGGCGCTTATGCGGAGTACCTGGTCGTCAAACCGGCGACCATCGCAAAGAAACCATCCAACCTCTCCTTTGAGGAGGCGGCATCAGTGCCGGTGGCCGCCCAAACTGCCTGGGAGGGAATCTTCACTCACGGGCAACTGGAAAGGGGACAAACGATCCTAATCCATGGAGGTGCCGGCGCGGTAGGCGCTTATGCTGTGCAACTGGCATCGCACGCCGGCGCCACCGTCATTGCCACGGCAAGCGGCGACGATGAGGCGTACCTCCACTCCCTCGGCGCCAGTCGAGTCCTTGACTATCGAAAGACGCAGTTCGAGGCGGTTCTGCAAGAGAAGGTCGATATGGTGTTGGACCTGGTCGGCGGCGATACACAGAAGCGGTCGTTCCTCGTCTTGGAGGAAGGCGGCCATCTCATCTCCGCTACCCAACCGGTATCGCAGGAAGAGGCCGCGAAGCATCGTGTGTCGGGCGCGATGATGAGGCTCGCGCCGTCAGGGGAGGTGCTCGGCGGAATCGCGCGGCTGTTGGGGCTATTGCTGTGTACAGCGGCGAAGCGGGCGTCGCACTTGCAAGGGGCCTTGAGTTCGAATGTTCGAATTCCTCGTGACCGGCGTCAGAATGCCGCAGATGAACGGCATTGGGGCCGCGATTCAAATCTGCGAGCTTCTTCCCAAATGCAAGGTTCTCCTGGTCTCTGGGGACAACGACAACAGCGCCTTACTTCAAGATGCTCTGTCTCGGGGTTACAAATTTGAAATACTCCCCAAGCCGGTGCATCCTCTTGAACTCTTCCGATCCCTTTACTCAGTCAAAACCTGATTTCCCCGACCTCCGCACACACATTGTCCAGACCTTCCATTCCAGCAGTCGCGCGGTGCGAATGGAGGTGGCCTACTCCACTCACCCTACCGAGCCCGGAGAGTGGGCGCCGACTCGAAACGTATAGGTAATTACCACGGCCCGAATTCACTCGCGACGCCACTTTCTCACTCAGTCATCTTCGACTCGCGGGCGAGGATTTCAGCTGTTGCGTCCTTTCTCAGCGACTGCAAGCACTCGAGCAGTTCCTTAGGATTGAGGCTGTCCACGCTGTGCTCACTTCGATCGTGGCGTACTCGTCCACCAGTGGAAATGACAATTACGTCTAGATTCGGGACGATTGCCCGTAGATTATCGATGAGCTTTATGCATTCTGCATCATCTGCCATGTCCGCGTTTACGACTACGCCGTCCACTTTCGGAAAGCGTCTCAGGCAATCAAGTGCTTCGGCTTCGTCGTAGGCGGTGATCACGTTAAACTTTGCAGTTTCAATCACCAACTTTCGTGTCGAAATACTGCCAGGAAACTCCCGATCCACAACGAGGAAGCACGGCCTTTCCATCGAAAGTTAGATGCTCGATTTGAATACGTGGTCACCAGGGCGGCATACCCGCAATAGCGGTGATCGTGAGTTTTCGGTAACGCTGCGTATTAGGCTATTAGGCAGTGGGCAGGAACGGATGAACTTCTGACCGCACCGGCCGCATCACGCTGCATGGATGCTGCGAAGTGGCCATAGGCGCCGCTCGCTGAAGGCTCGATACGAAGGAACTGTTGAATGTTTGCCGGCGGTGCGGCGGTACACGGGGGATTTGGGGAACCTGTGGGGGAAACCATCACGCTGGTACCGCACATTGGTGTTCTTTCGCGAACTGCCACGCAAACAGGGTTTAGGTGAGGAATGAAACTGAGGTCACTGCAGATTGTGGACAATATAGCCCAAGCCTCACTCGGCTCGAGGCACCCAAACCATGGAGTGGGATTCATCGTAAATGGTCCTAGCGGTCCCAACAATCTTGCCATCGTCACTCACGAAGCTAGCCGAAGAAGAGATGTAACCCGGCGGCAGAAAATCGTGTAGATCGATTACTCGATTCGAACGACCAATCCACAGCAGGGCGTGCTCCACCTGCGCGTCCACCACCACGGCTTTGATATTTCTGGTACCCCTTCCGAAATTGAACGGTTCCAACCTGGTAGTTCTCTGAAATGCCGTTTGCCTCACAATCGCCCCCGCCATATATTTGCTTGTTTAAGACAGTGAACGCGTCCGGTCTGCTTGCCCACAAAACAGCATGATGAGTCCTGGTCTGTAAGATGCTATTGGAACTCCTTTCAGTTAGTGCAACCGCATAGCCTTCTTTGCGGCCTCGGACAACACCTCAATGGAAATCTTTTTCAAAGCATCCAAGATCATCCAAAAAACAGCTTTCGGTACCGTCGTGCTTACCGTCAAATCCAGTTCCTGACCTTTGCCCAAACGAGGCAGAATCTCTGCAGAGGTCGTCCGCCCTCTTTCTATAAACATCCCACCCTCTAGTTCCGCCAGTCCGTTGCTAACTTCGTTTAAAAACAGCCGCAGAAGAAAGAAGAACAGAAACGTCATTAAGGCAACGCAGATCTCTGCTATTACCAGACGAATGAGCCACATCATGCAAGCTGCGACATCGAAGCACTTGCACGAAAACGATAGGCCTTGTCCATGTCCAACGCGATAGTGGCCATTCAACATACCGAGACAATTCACATTTCCTCGATCCTCTCTAGACCCGGGCCCGCTCGCGATGATGCCCTAGTTCCTGCGCGTCGGTATCTGCACATCCTGTTGTAAAGTGAATTCGATGAGTGTCTCGGACGGAACTTTCACTTGGTCTCCCTTCGTGATTGTTTCTGACCCAGCGCCGGCGCCAGCGCCGACGCCAGCGCCGATTGCTGCTCCCTTACCTCCTCCGGCGAGCGCGCCGATGATCGATCCCACCGCTGCTCCCCCCGCCGTTCTCTTCGCGGTGCTTGCCCCACGCGACTTCCCGGTCAATTCATACTCTCCCGTCATGATTGGCACCGTCTGGCCATTCACCACAAGCGCCGTCAGTTCCAGGCGCAGTTCCGATCTTCCCGTGAATGTGCCCGACTCTTTCGACTGCGCCAGCCGACCATAGACGCCAGCATCTCTCGAGACGATCTCGTTGCCGTCCACACTGATCGCTTGCTCGAGAGAGGCCTCGAAACGATCGCCCACTTGATTTTGCGTGGAATCAATTGCATCGATGGTTCGCACTGAGATCAGCGTCCCGGCAGGGATCGTGGCATACATAGGCGTACTCATCGCGCTGTGCTCTGCTGGCTGCGGTTCGCTCGGCAACGAAGTTGCAGACGGATCTGGCTGGTCACTTGCCGCCCTTTTGGAGTCAAACTTGAGCGAAACGACGTCGGCGAGGTTGTACTTCTGGAGCGAGGAGCCGACCTGGAAGCTGATCTCACTCTCCGTGCCACCCATGAACTTGCCCTTAATCAGGCTGCCATTCTTCAATTCCAAAGAATCAGCCCAAGCAAGGGACGCTCCCAGCCACAGCGCAATGACCAATCCGCAATGTAGATTTGATTTCACGTTAATTTCTCCTTTGCCCCATTTCTTTTTGCTTGTCGCACGTTTGATTCGATTCGAGTGGCTCAGGATCTAACAATCGTGCGCCGCGAGCTATCGAGGATCCGTCGGTGGCCAGCCCGGTCTCGCTACCGTGCGCATAACCGAGTCTGGCTCGGCACGACAATTACTCGCCGCGGTCAATCTCCGCAGGTTTAGTGGCGGAACCTCAACCCCATCGTGCTCAGCAGAATCACAACAGCAGTCCAGGAGTCCTTTTCATGGAAAAGACCTTTCTCAAGATCGCGCGCGTGTCGCTGATCTTTGTCATTGCCTGTTCACTTTTGCTTACCCTTGTCGGAGCCATCTTCGGAGGCTTGCGTTTCATACCATCTCACCCGAAAGCTCCAGAAATCTCGGTCAAATACAGTCCGGGAAACGTGGACCAGGCGCCGGCGGTTGCGGAAAACGACTGAGCGCCATCCGAAAAGCAGAGCTCCGCCCATTCTGTTCGTTGATCGTGCGCCTCGGCAGTGAGCAGAACTTTTCTTCATTGATTGTTGCGGTGAAATCAACGGTGGTCCTCGGTTCGTAAAGCATGGGTGGTAGGGTTGAACTGGTTAGTCGCCTCCTTGTCCCAGCCAATCGCCGCGTTGACCTTATTCAACCTGGTTGTCAGTTCACGGCATCCTGCTTGGAAACGTGCTGTAGAGGCGAACGGCTGGCGCCCTACTTCAAGAAAATTGATCTGACGGAAACCTATTTCGCGAACTTAAATGCCTACCTCGATGCGCTGCTCGCACACGCCCAGCAGGAGAAGGCGTTGCAGCCCAATGAAGTTAATCGGCATTACGGGCGCACCGCCCTCGAGTCGTTCAATGCGCAATTCGCCAAATCGGTCGATGCTGCGAGGGACAATGCCATTGAAACCGAGGGCAGAAATGGCGCTGCGAAGGCGCAGGGCCTCGCCGCGTTGTACGTTACAGGATGCCCATTTCGTGTTCTTCTTTTCATGTTGCCTGATCCTGGTTCTTTATCCGGATCGAGGTCAACACCAGGGAACTGGCCGGGATCGCTCAAACTCTCGCCTCTCGTGGCGTGAACGAGCCCGGGAACTAGTTGCATCCTAGCCGGTGTTGACACCGGGGCGCCCGCCGAGGACCTCGCGGCAGATCGGCGACCGTCCAAAGGCGGCTCCGGCGGCCCGGATGGTAAAAGCATAACGTCGCCGCGCGGTTCCGTCCGGCCGTTTTGAATACACGCGATTTGGGCCGGGGGATCGGATCTGAACCGAATCAGAAAATGACTACTTCGAAACTCGGTAGACTACGGTTCGTCAATGGGGAGGTTTTCGTCACCCGATCCGTCAATGTTGGAGTACGCTCATCCAACCAATCGGAAGAATCTAAATCTCTACCGATAAATGCTCAACAACAGACGCAAAGAAGGGAGCTACCGTGTCCCATCCAACGCCACGAGGGACTAGGCCCATTGCGGTGAGAAGCAGAGAAGGGAATCGATGACGATCCCCGACGCCATGCACAGCAGCGGGAGATGAGGGCGTATCCAGGCGGACGGCAGGCCAGCGTAGGACAAGCAGTTTAAAGCAGCGCGGGAGCGCCCAAACCAGTGGAGCCGGGATCATTCCCGTACAGGAGAGGGTTGGCCACCTCGACAAACGGCCGGCGGAAAGTGGAAGATATCTTCGGCTCGATGGCGGTTGTCTGGCCGGGATGCGCGCATCGTGAAGACATCAAGGACATGTCCGATCAAGGCCACGAGCCCATGCCCACTTTTACTTCGACGAGAGGAACGCGGCAAACGCCCGATCGAAGTTGTTAGTTCTGGACGGTGTCTCAAACCTCCGCTTGAACTCCAACTCGCCGTTCAGCTGCCGAACCCGGGAAATCCTAATTTCATTGGGGTGATTTCTTCTTGCTCTTTTTTGGCGCATTGCCCTCCCCCGGTGGAAATTCTGACATCTGATAATCTCCATTTCTCAGACGACAGAAAGAGAGAATTTCAAGCTCTTAAAAACCAACAAGGAAAGCCTGAGAAATCCAGCAAGATTCGTTACGTTGTCATGATATACGGTGATATACACACGATATGTAATGCTCTGGAGGGGAAGTGTCCGCCGTCATCGCCGACTCCGCCGATGGTGACTCGCTGCTCGACAGGCCGCAGGTCCGCCCCCGGCCAGAAACGCCCACTGGCTCCAGCACGCGCGATCTCACGGGTAAAGCTGCTGACCAACTGCTCGCTCAGGATCCTCAGCTTACGCCCGAAAGAATCACCGTAGACAAGATCTACGCGGTCATCCAACAGGGCAGCCGGACCACCATCAACGAGGAGCTCAAAGCCTAGCGGGCAAACAAGTCTAAGCCCCAGATTCCAACGGAACTTCTCGATCTCTGGAGCGACACCGTGGAGCAGGCACAGGCGGTCTTTGCGCAGGACCGCGCGCTCATGGAGGCGGCGGTCTCCGCGGCCAATCGACAAGTAGATGAACTCAAGATCGAGAACGAGGGCCTTCGGCGTGAGGCGGAGAGCAGGGAGGCTATAGAGAGCCTCGCCGCGGAACGGTTGGAACATGCAAGGCTTCAGGCGGAACTTCGTCAAGAGTTTCGCTATACCTCCGATCGCCAGACCGCTATTATCGAAGAGGTCAGGCTGGACTTGGCCCAGAGTGCTGTCGTGACCAGGGAACTAGAGAACCATCTTGGGGCAGCCCGCGCGTTGTCCGAGAGCTTGTCTCGTGAGATTGATAAACTCACAAGCGAAGCGAACCAACTCAAGGTTGATCTTGCCACCGCACACACAGGGATCGAGACCTCGAATCGAGAAGTGCGTGAGGTGACACACGCTCTTCATATCGCAGAGATCGAAGCCACCCGCCTGCGAACAGCTCTCCACGCAAAAGAAGAAGCTCTTCAGGTGGAGATAGCCAGACGCATTGCGGCTGATAACGCAGTAGCAGAATTGCGAACCCAGCTTAAGACCCCAGCTAGGATGGACCGCAACGGATAATTGGCTCGATCATCCCCCAGATCTCGAGAAGGGTCTTGGAAATTTAACTCCATCCAAAGTTTTAGGGCCGAAAAGTAGAAAATAGGACCGATTTTAGTTAAGCGTACGGGTACCGATGCAAAACGGGGAGAGTCAGCAACGACATACTTCGCTTGAAAGATAGACGACATTCTACCTCTACGGGTGACATTCGCCGATCTTCGCTGCAGCTGGCTAAATGCATGAGGCGAACACAAAGGGAAGCGTCAAGTTTCATGCAAAAGAAGTGACTAGTTTTGTGCATACGGACGTGAGCTGAAGAGAAGGTACCGCAAGCCACGTTCAATATTTGGATTAACTATACAGAATATCTGTTATCAGACGTCCTGGTAGTTGACCGGGGGTGGGACGGGACACGTTCGTACGTTTAACTAAAGAGCGCCCAAACTATTAACCAATTTAACCTCACGTCCAAACACTCCGCCTTTTGCCGCAAGCTCAAATCCGTGTGCACGTCTTTTTGGTAAGCGGTCGCCGCCTGCAAGTCTTCACAGCTCTTTTGACACCATTCCTTGGAGAATATGGCGCTCCAGCATCAGGCCACGTTTGACTTGATGCGGCGGCGGCATCATGCCACACTCGCCAACGCATCATAGCGAACCCTACGCGCACTGGGAGGCATTCTGGGCCGGGTCCACCCGGTATGCCCGGTCAAATAGCCCCGACCGACCGGCGTCTAGATCGCAACGTTAGCAGCTACGCACACACTCGCGAAATGAGGTGGGGGGTATCGCGTTCTAGCGCACGGCTACGCTCTATTCGGCGGCGGAACGACGGTTTGCTCGCTCGTCTTCAGGGCGGGGCGCTCGGCGCTATTGAGGGCGCTCAATACCCCGCACGGACGGGCCACGTTCAGCGCTAACAGCCGCGTTTTCTGCACGATACGCCGTGAAGAATCTTTGTTGTCATTATTGTTGCTATCAAAGGATTTGTTGTTTCAGTAAGCTCTTTGTTATGCAAGACATAAATTGGCTCCTCAGGTAGGGCTCGAACCTACAACCCTTCGGTTAACAGCCGGAATCCCCTTCTAAGCATGGGCGTAGTTTGCGAGTGCCGTGCAGTTGGTTATCGTCAGCATCGAGCCCTGGAAGGCCACCAGCCGGCGAGTCTTGAATGTGCTCAGGGTGCGGGTTACGGTTTCACGCGATGCCCCGATGAATTCACCGATCTCTTCGTGCGTCATGGAGAAGCGGAACCGCCTTCCGCCGCACTCCGTGGCTTGCCCATTGTCGCTCCATTCGAGCAATAACCGGGCAAGCTTTTCGGGCGCTGTGGCCGAGAGCCCTACGGTGCGCAACTGGTCGCAAGCCTTGCTGACGCTGCGGCTCAGTTCTTCAATCACGGTTTGATATGCCTCGGGATGGCGCGACAGAAAGTTGAGAAAATCGCGCCGGGCAATATGAGCGACCTTCACCGGATAGAGGGTCTCCGCGGTCACATCATAGGGACTGCCGGACAGAAGCGAAGCCAGCCCAAGGATGTCGCCCTTCCGCGCAATACTGAGGCTCAGCCGCCGGCCCTCGCTTGAATTGATGGACACTTTTACTTCTCCCTCGAGAACAACGTAAAGGCACTCGACGGGATCTTTCTCCGAGAAGATCACCACATTCGCGGCGTACGAGGAGGGAAACTGCATGGAATTCAAATCCTGCAATGCCGCAGGGGTCAGCTTGTGAAAGAAACTGCCAGTTTGATTCGCCTGGCTCCGGCAACTGCTTGATGTTGTCTGTACGTGTTCCATGACCAACCTCCTCGTTGTTACACTCGTTCGTGGATTTGCATAATTTCTTCGGCCAGATATTGAGCCCAGGGAGAACTGGCAATCAGCGCGGCGTGGGTCTGAGCATAGATATCCCTCAGGGCCTCTTTGCCTCCGGCATCCGCGTACGTCACATGCTGAATGTCGATGGACAAGGTCTTCGTGCCCAGCTGCGGGGCTGTTTCCGCCCAGACACGTCGAAGTTCCGGAACCCAAGGACCCACGACGCGCCCTTCCAGCCTGATCTCGATCGCCTCGTCTTTCTGTTGAATCGTGATCTTTAGCGTATGCCGGCCCATCCTTAAGCCACGCCATGACTAAAGGCAAGCTAGATGCCAAACTGTGTGCCAGATCACAACGACACAATGAAGACCTGAAAACAAAGGACTTGTATAAGTATCTCTTCCAGATGGCACGTAAGTGACGAAGGATGGGTGACGATGTGACGAAGACGATATTTCGTCAGCGGACTATATCTCGTCACTTGTCACTAGTAGTCGCTGCGCTCGATACCCAGTTTTTTCAACTTTGAATTCAGCGTGGTCCGTTTTACGCCCAATCGCGCTGCCGCGCCGTCGGGGCCGCCGATTTGGCCCTTGGTTTCCCGCAGGATTCGTAATATATGTTCGCGTTCGGCCGCACGCAGGCTCGGATTCTCCGTCTCCGCCTCTTCGGCCTGTTCCTCTTCAGCGTTGTCCAACTCGGCCAGGGGAACATATAACACCGGACCACGGGTCAGGATCACGGCCCGCTCCATTAGATTTTCGAGCTCGCGAATATTACCGGGCCATTTCCAGCGCTTCAGGGCGTCCATGGTTTCGTCGGAGATCTTCTCGATGTTCTTGCCCATGCGCCGGCTGTGCGCGGCCACAAAATGCCGCACCAGCACGGGAATGTCACTCACCCGGTCACGCAGCGGCGGGGAGAAAATCGGGAAGACTTTGAGCCGGTAAAACAGGTCGGCGCGAAACTGCTTCTCGGCCACCATCTTTCCCAGGTCGCGGTTGGTGGCCGCGATCAGGCGCACATTCACGCTGATGGGCCGTGTTCCTCCCAGCCGCTCGAATTCCCGCTCCTGCAGGGCCCGCAACAGTTTGGGTTGCAGGTCCAGGGGCATCTCGCCCACTTCGTCCAGGAACAGCGTTCCCTCGTGGGCCAATTCCAGCCGGCCAAGCTTGCGCGCGATGGCGCCGGTGAAGGCCCCCTTTTCATGCCCGAAGAGCTCGCTCTCCAGCAAGCCTGCGGGAATGGCGGCGCAATTGAGTTTGATAAAGGTCCTTTCGCTGCGCGGGCTCAGGCGATGAATCGCGCGCGCCAGCAACTCTTTTCCGGTCCCGGTCTCGCCCTGGATCAGCACCGTTGCATCGGTAGGGGCAACGGTTTCAATCTCTTTCAAAACCTGGCGCAGGCCGGTGCTCTCGCCCACAATATCCTCGAAGCGATTCTCAACGTTGATTTCTTCTTCGAGGTATTGCTTCTCCTGGGTGAGCCGGTCGCGCAGTTCCGCAATCTGCCGAAAAGCGACGGCGTTGTTCACTCCCATCGCCACCTGGTCGGCAACTTGTGCCAGCATCTCCGCGTCGCTTTGACTAAACGAAGCTTCTAAGCGGCCGGCAACGGCGAGCACTCCAATAAGCTCGCCGCGATGGATAAGAGGAACCCAACACCCGGATTGCATTCCGAGATTGGTCAGGTGCCGCACTCCTTCGGGAGAAAAGCGCGACGCAGCGATCCGGTCAAGAACCACTGAGCCTCGGGTCTGGAATGCCTCGCCCGCCGGTGAGTTCTCCAGAGCCAGGCGGACGTCGCCCCGCGAAGCACCGCTGGCATCCGCCACCAGAAACTGCACCCTCAAGGTGCCCGTTGCCTGGTCGTAGAGTCCCAGGGTCGCAGCGTCGTGCGGAATCACTTCGCTGATGCTCGCCGAGATTGCACCCAGCAACTTGCGCACATCCAGGTTCGCCAGCAGAGCGTTGCTTAACTGCAGCATCACGGCTTCTTCGGCACGCTTTCGGGCGGTAAAGTCCCGGGTCACTTTCGAGAAGCCAATGATTTCGTTGTGAGAGTCGCGAATCGCGGTCAGGACCACGTCGGCCCAGAACCGCGAACCGTCCTTTCTCAACCTCCACGCTTCTTCTTCGATTCGCCCCTTCTGGATGGCAGACCTGATCAATTCCGCCGGCCGGTCCCGGCCCCGGTCTTCTTCGGAAAAGAACACCGAGAAATGTTTTCCGACAATTTCCTCTGCTGTGTAGCCCTTAATGCGTTCCGCTCCCGGATTCCAAGTCAATATGTAACCCTCACCGTCGAGCAGATAGATCGCGTAGTCGCGCACGCTCTCCACGATGGACCGTAATTGCTGGTCCTGTTGGCGAGCCATCTCGATTGCGTTCTTCTGCTCGGTGGCGTCGCGAACAAAGCTCAGCGTCACCATGCCCTCCACGGTCTGCATCGCCTTGAGCATAATGTCCACGGGGAACTCGGTCCCGTCCTTGCGAAGCCCGAACAAATTCATGGCGGCGCCCATCTGGCGCGCTCGTGGATGCGCGTTGTAGTTCTCGCGGTGGGAGGGATGGCGGCCGCGAAAGCGCTCTGGGACCAGGGCCTCGACGCTCATCCCGACGAACTCACCCGGCGCATAACCGAACAATTCGGTCGCGCGCGAATTCGCGTCCCGGATGACGCCATCGGCATCCGTGACAAAAATCGCATCCGGAGAAAACTGGAAGAGGTTCTCCAGACCTACACGGGCGACATCGGCCTTGCCTCGCTCAGACGTAGTCGACGCGTCCCATCCCGGGGAATCGGAAGAACGCATTCAATGGTCCTTTAGCCGACACAATAACTCTCTAAAGGCTCCGCCTGCAACTCATTCAATTTTCCAAGCCTCGCCGGGTCGATCCTTTTCGCAGTTTCGCAGCGTGAGCCTGGAGACACAAGGACCTGCATCCTTCGAATTCCTGCACCTTCCCCGCCTGTCGTGGAATCGAACCGAGACAGGAGACGTGTTCACGTATGGCTCAGAAAATCGCATTCATCACAGGCGGCAACCGCGGCCTTGGATTTCAAACCGCACTCGATCTGAAGAAGGAGGGCGTCAAGGTCGTCATCGGCTCTCGCGATCTCAAACAAGGCGAGCAGGCCCTCGCGAAGCTGCGTGCCGCGGGCGTCGATGCCGACGTGCTTCAGTTCGACATCACCAAGCCGGCCGATTATCAACGCGCCTACGACTTCTTCAATTCGAACTACGGCCGGCTCGACATTCTGGTCAACAACGC
>Ga0207095_10193_pt2 | contig 17672 bp, 14 predicted proteins | sample Alteio_BWMinHeat_88_FD_153529 | JGI IMG/M metagenome (GOLD analysis project Ga0207095, IMG submission 153529) | Enriched cells from forest soil in Barre Woods Harvard Forest LTER site, Petersham, Massachusetts, United States -... | ecosystem: Environmental > Terrestrial > Soil > Temperate forest >... | reverse complement strand
AGCCGGATGTAGCGCCGCTTGCCCATCTCGCAGCGGCGGCAGGCGCCAGTGGCCAGATGAACACCCATAATGTATCGGAGGGGAAGCCGGCTCCGGCGGGTGCTGAACCCTGAGTCAGTCTCCTCCTCACTGATCCGCGGATAAAACCGATCCTAAGCAGCGGCCACGTGTGCCACACGTGTGCCACATTTTAGTCTTTGGAGGGAATATGGCCCGCAAGACTTCAAGTGGCGTGGATCTGGAATCGCGCATTGGGCTGTTAACCGCCAATGGAGAACCGCGTTCTTCCTGCATCGCATCCGATAGGCCTAATTTCCGACACCGATACGTTTGGAGGCGCGTTCGACTCTCCGCCAACGGGTCGAACAGATGTGGCGACCTCGCACACGACTAAGAAATGGGTATATCCTCGATGAATAAACCATATCCAGCGAGGCGGCAATTATGTCAACCCTTCTTGGTCAAGTTGCGCAACAAATGGGGCAAACCGAATTGCCTCCGGAACTCGTCTCCCCCGCGTACGACCTGTCTTCCATGATCGAAGGAGATGCCTACGTAGGCGAGGTCTTTTCGATCGGATACGACGAAGCACTCGTCCAAATTCACGATTTTAACAGGCAACAGGTGGGCGGAATTCCAGCGCTCTCGTTCTTACTCGCGACGCGGATAACCGCCGGCAGCATTCCAGACATAAGACGCGAAGACTCGTCACTCGTGCTACTCCGTGTGATGGATCAGGCAGATCTCCCGAATGCTCAGGAGGCTCTCCGTGTGCGTGTTGAAAATGCCCAGCGGGTGAGCGGTGAGCTCGGGAAGACGTTTGACCATAAAGACGTGATGGATCCCACGACGAACAACCTCCTTGGGTACGCAGGCGTCCGCTGTCGTGTTCTCGGTACCTTCTATTGCGACTTGGTTGACGGTCCTGAGGGACCAAAATATGCCTTGATGTTCGGATCGGACTTGAGTAACTATTATCCGAACCGTGGTCTCAAGGTTTTCAAAGCACGAGCGGAAGTCCTCGGGAGAATAATGAACTACCGGGACCCGCGCCTGGGATCAGCGGCACATAACCAACTGTTGGTTAAGGTGGGAAATGTCCGCTATGCTTCAACGAATCGTCCGTTCCAAGGAGTCACAGCGGTTCCCGTTAGCGTGACACCGACGGATTTGCTAGGCCAAAAGACTGCCCTATTCGGTATGACGCGAACGGGAAAATCCAACACAACGAAAATTATCCTGAAGTCGGTCTTCGGTCTCCGTTGGGGCGAACTCCCCATTCGAGTTGGGCAGATCGTCTTCGATCCGAACGGTGAATACGCAAACGAAAACGCGCAAGACAGCGATTCCCATCAGAATCCAAACGCCATCAAGAATGTTTGGGCGTGCGGCCCCAGCGTTACGCAAGGCGATCTCAAAAAGGACGTCATAACCTATGGTTTGCTTTCGCACCCCAATGATCCTGAACGCCGGCTGATGCTCCTCAATTTTTACAAGGAAGAAAACATCCAGATTGGAAAGCAGATCATTGATGCGGCTCTTGCTAAGGACAGCACGAAATACATTTCAAACTTCAGGGACGTTGTGTTCGAGAAACCTGACCCCAGCGACCCATCTGCCACAACCCGCTACGAAAGGCGCATCGCTTGCTATAGGGCGTTGCTCTACAAGGCACAATTGGCGGCCCCGGCTACAATTAAGCCGCAACTCGGCGGGCTATTTGGTCAGAAACTGCTAACGGCAATGAAGTCGAGCCAGAGTGACGCGTCTGCGAAATATGCCGCGGCCGCGGCGCAGCTGGAAAAGCCCAGTCCTTCGTGGGCTGAGGTGGGCCAGGCATTGGAAACCCTGAGACTTTTTATTGAGGACGGCACGTCCGGATACGGCCAATTCAATTTGGAATACGTGAAGAAAAGTAGCTCTGGGGATTGGGCCGACGACGACCTTAAGAAAATCCTTGAAATGTTTCGGTACCCGAATGGCTCCCGTAGCATCGGAAAAATCAAAGAACAGCACACCGCAAGCGTTGGTACCGATTACGCCGAAGATATTTATAAGGATTTAGCCGTAGGTAAGTTGGTGATCATTGATCAGTCAAGCGGCGACCCAGAGTTGAATAAAGCATCCGCGGAACGGATAATGTGGCAAATATTCCAGGGCAACCGGGATCTCTTTAGGAGCGCGAAGATTGCTCCCGAGATCCTTGTTTACGTAGAAGAGGCGCACAATCTCCTTCCTGCTTCGAATGAACAAGACCTGCACGACATTTGGGTGCGCACTGCGAAGGAGGGCGCTAAATACAACATCGGCATGGTATACGCCACGCAGGAGGTTAGCTCCATCCAAAAGAACATCCTGAGGAATACCGCGAATTGGTTCATTGGCCATCTGAATAACACAGATGAGACGAAAGAGCTCCGCAAATTCTACGATTTCGCCGATTTCGAGGGCAGCATCCTAAAGGCACAGGACACAGGACAAGGGATTTGTCCGGGTTAAGACCTTGTCGAATCCATATGTGATTCCAGTCCAGGTGGACCGCTTCTCGATCGAGGGCGGTGGGGACTGATGCCATACGAAGGAGAATTCGCGTCATACAAGCCCCTGAGACGGGTCGCAGAGTCCGAACGGGTCCGAAACCTTCTGAAGAAGGCCAAAATGATCACTCCGGTACAAGGCGCCTGTGCGCTTGCCCCGTGTCAGGCCCCTTCCTTGAACACAAAGCTGCCTGACTACGCATTTGCCATCGACGGTAGTTACGCCGAAGTAGATATCCGGAATGGCTACCCGGGCGCAAAGGTCGGGTATGTGACCGTTGCCAGCGTCCTACTGGATCTCAAGAGGATCGATGAGCTAGATGAGTCGCGACCTGTCGACCCTCGCGAGTTCCGGAAGACGGAAGAAGCTTCGACACTCGACGCAGCGATGCCAGGATGTAACGTTGTGACCCGGACCCACACTTCGGCTCTCGAATCCTTTCGGGAGGCACTCTACGAAAACTTCCTTGACGTCGTAGTCGATAGCGAAGATGGACGTTCCCTACTGGACACCTATGAGTTCTTGCTCAAGCAGCGAATCTCGTCCCCAACGGCTTGCCCTTACAAGGATCGCGCGGACTGCGAACGCTCTTTCGTAGTCCCGACGGGTGCAACTACCTGCGCCTGCACGAATGGCTACCCAATCTATTCCACTGATGCCCTTAGAATCCATGAGCGCTTCCATGACACCAGTACAAATGGAGAGGCATTCGGCGAGGTAATGCAGGTGTGGGAAAGGGTCTTGCTAATCCACCTACTTCGCTGGTTTGAGCGGAGAGAATTGCTGGAACAGATATCGAAGATTGTTTTCATTTTGGACGGCCCACTGGCGATGTTTGGACATCCTGCTTGGCTCAGTCCAATTATCAAAACAGAGCTAACGCGGCTCAACCAGGTTGTGCGCACGCAAACCGGGAGCGATCTTCTAATCATCGGAGTCGAGAAAACGGGGGCATTCGTTACACATTTTGAGGAACTGGATCAAACACAAACTGGAGAGCCGTTTTTTCCCGTTCGCACTTTCGCCCTACTCACCGACAAGTACATTAAGGAGCGGGTTATCTTCTCGACAAGTGATAAACCCTATGGGCAGGACACGTACTTCGGTCGCAAATTCCTCTACAAAGCCAAATCCGGTGCTCGCATCGTCGCGACTATGCCAATGCTGGACGACGCGCAGAGCGATATCGCCGGAGATGACGTCTCCAAGTATCCAAGCTTCGCTAGTATCTGTGGAATTCTTGACAAGCTCGTCTCCTCTCGATTCCCAAATTCTGTTGGCCCTGTCGTTACCGCGCATTCCCATGCGGCCATTCCGCTGACCCTAGGCACAAAAGTCCTGGAGCAATTGGCGCGAGCCCTTGTGAAAACGAGTTGAGACGGACGATGGAACCCCGAGGGAAATATTTGACCGCAAAAGCGCGATGGGCCGGAATGGGCCCATACTTTGCAATGTTTCCATCCGCTTTCGCAGATGAGGTCGTCGCGAGCTATTCAAAACCCGGCGAGACGGTCTTGGACCCATTTGCCGGGCGGGGTACGTCGCTCTTCAGTGCAGCTACAGCAGGCCGCTACGCGCTTGGCATCGAAATAAACCCAGTGGGGTGGATTTACGGTATAACGAAGCTCAACCCAGCTTCTAAGGAATCCGTGTTGGAACGAATTGCGGAGGTCAAGTCCTCCGCCGCTCTGTACAAAGCCAGCGCCAAAAAGCTTCCTGCATTCTTCCACAAGTGCTTTTCCACAACAGTGCTCCCATTTCTTATGTGCGCTCGGTCGATCTTAGAATGGCGCAAGTGCGATGTTGATCGGACGGTGATGGCCTTCCTCTTAATCCATCTGCATGGGAAGTCAACAGACTCGCTATCCAATCAGATGAGGCAGACCAAGGCCATGTCGCCGAGATATGCGATTGAATGGTGGCGGGAGCGTGATTTCAATCCGCCGACGCTTGACCCAGTTGATTTCTTCAAAAAGAAGCTTCGGTGGCGATACGCCAAGGGAACGCCTGACACATCGAAGAGCATAGTTTTGCTCGGCGATAGCGCCTCCCTCATGGCAGAACTGGAGGAAGCACACATTAAAAATGCTTTGCCACCCGCATCTCTAATGCTCACATCGCCGCCTTACTTTGGAATCACAAACTACCACTATGACCAATGGATACGGCTATGGCTACTTGGAGGACCGCCTACAGATCACTTGACTGAGACGCAGTTTCGCGGAAAGCATCAAGGTAAGTTTGCGAATGTCGGCGTCTATAGGAATCTGCTATCGGAGGTCTTCACAAACTCAGCCAGAATGCTGCGTAAGGATGCAGTCGTCTATGTCAGGTCGGATCGAAGAGAGCCTACCGTATCCCTGATGAGGGCGGCGTTAAAGGAGGCCTTCCCCTCGCATAGAATCCGTCGAGCCAATCGACCGGTCGCAAATCAGACTCAAACACGCCTCTTCGGCCATCATGCACCTCAGTCTGGTGAAGTCGATTTTATTTTGACCCGTCCCGAATAGTGAATGAGCATCACCGAAACTCCCATTCCTTCAATAATAAGAATCCTCGGTTGACGCATCATCGCCGAAAATTTAACTGAGATGCTCCTTCGCGGTTCTCTCTCGCCCGTTCATTGCTTGAATTCACGGCGGTGAACTGTTTCACTTTCTTGTGCATCGTTACAAAGACTGATTGACTGATTCATCGGAAGGTCTTTTCCTTCAACACGCTCGAACGTGGGTTTGTACGCCCAGGCAGTCTTTACACGGTAGGCTGACTGGCCATCGGTAGGATCCAACTCGCGCGCGACGCGCCAGTCTCCCGGGCGGCCAAGTTCCTGTGTGCTGTCAGTGTGCCGCGCTACGCAAATCGTTCAGGCGGAGTGATCGCCCGTGTTCCTTGAAAAGCGCAAAGTCGGGAAGCTCAAGGACCAGCTTGTTCTCCTTGGCTTTCGTAAACATCCTTCGTAGCGTTCGCAGGGCATTATTTCCGTTCGAGGCCGATCCGGGAAACTGCAGCTTCTCGATCTCGTCTTTGGTGATCAGGTCCATGCGCATTCCGGCGATCTTTGTCTTCTCCAGCAGTCGCCAGCCATTTCTGTAATACCGGCGGGTGTCGGACTCGAGTCGTCCCGTTTCCACCCATCGCAGGAAATCATTCGCGTATTGCCGAAGCGGGGGCGCCTTCCTGTCGAGCCGGTCACTGCCCTTGATCGCGGCAGCGAGTTTGAGAGAGGCAGCCTTCTGCGCTCTCGTTTCGATGGTCTCTTTGGTCGATCCGCGGTAGCGCTCGTCGCGAACCGTGAAGTCATACCAGTAATACTTTGACTTTCTCTTTCTGAATAGTTTCACGAGATCACCTCCAAGCAGCCCGCACGGAAGCAACTCGTGTGTTCCGCCGAATGGATCCGAGCGGAACAACAACATCGTACTTCAACCTGGATTCGATTCCAACCCAGTCAGGAGCACACCTACGCAGTTTCAACACTCGAATGCTGCAGCGGAGTTTCAGTGTTGCCGGCCGCGTCGTCAATAATGGCGCCATTTAAAGTAGTGCGAATCGGTTGCTGGGCGCAGCTTCGGCTCGAGCCCGAGCAGCCATAATTATCTACAGGATGACAAGTGTCCGAGAAGGCGACTATTCACTCATGTGGATTGCCGCAGCGAAATGCGCCAGTGTCATTTCTAGACCCTGGCCCGTTTTCAGGGCTTATCATCCCGTTGTTGTCGCGCAAATTACGTTCGATAAGCGCTTTCGGCTGTCAACAATCCAAAAAGGGTGCGACCGTTCCGGTGTAAATCGGGTTTTCCATCATACTCATACGGCCGACTGCAACCGCGCGCGCTAAAGACGAGCGAAGCTTAAACTGCAGGACTGTGAGGATAGAGGAGGTTAAGGGGCACCGCCCGGTGTTCGCCGTGCATCAACTCATAAACGTGCCGACGACGCAGACTCATGCCGCGAAAAGAGGGTGTGGAACGATGACGATCAAGGTTTCCTCTCCTTCGCACTGAGATTTCCCCTGCAACCACTCCGGCCATCCAACTCTCGGATTCCGTTGCAGGAGCGTAGCCTGGAGGAGGGGCTTATGCAGTGTTGATAGCAGATTCTCAGCTCTAACGTCGGCGGACGAGCCAGGCCACCAACTCGTTGGAGTATGCTTCCAGACAGTTCTGTCCAGCGAGATTGCGCGACCGGTCCTGTATGCTGCACACGCAGTGTGCCGCGAATGGCCCTTTATGTTCGCCGATCTCGCATCTACGGCGAGCGAGCCGCCTTGCCGGGTCCGGCTTCCCACTCTGCTGCACGACGGACAAGCCGCGCATTCGCGCCAATCCAAGACTGAAGCGAGGTAATACATGTCCCGATTCGTTCCACTACCAGGCAGTAAGCGCCAGCCACTCGCCGGTTCGCGGCCCGCGGGTCCGGTCGACAAGTCAGAAACCGTGAGTATCACGGTCCGAGTTCGTTCCGCGGGAGGCCCATCCGAACTGGCGAAACGGGTCGAAACGGAAAGCAGGAAACCGCTGGCCGAGCGCCAGTATCTTTCCCGGCAGGAACTTGCAACCCAATTCGGCGCCAAATCCAGCGACCTCGACCAGGTTGAACAATATGCGGCGCAGCACAACCTTCGCGTGGTGTCGCGCAGTGCGGCGCGGCGCTCGATCGCGCTTCGGGGCGCGCTTGGCGATGTACTTCGCGCGTTTCCTGCCGACGTGCAGCTCTACCATCACAGCGTTGGCACTTACCGCGGCCGTACCGGAGAAATCCTGATACCCGCGGAGTTACAGGGTGTGATCACCGGCATTTTCGGCTTCGACACGAGGCCCAAGAAGCGAATCACGCATCGCAAGCGAGTCTCTGCGATGGACGGACCGGGCGGCGAAAACGGCGAAAGCCCTGCCTTCTTTGCGAAACGGTATAACTTTCCGCAGGCCTCGGGAAATGTGACTCTCGACGGCACGGGGCAGGGCATCGCGATCATCGAACTTGGCGGAGGATTCCAGGTCAGCGATCTGCAAACATACTTCTCGGAAATCGGATCTCCCCTGCCCACCGTGTCGTCGGTTTCGGTGGATGGAGCCGACAACCAACCCGGCCAGGATGCCGACGGGGAGGTCATGCTGGATATCGAGGTAGCCGGGACGGTGGCTCCAAAGGCCAACCTAGTTGTGTATTTCGCGCCCAACCAGGGAGACAAGGGTTTTCTCGACGCGATCAGCACGGCGATCCACGACACGGAACGAAAGATCGACGTGATTTCGATCAGTTGGGGCAGTCCGGAACCCGATCTCTCCGAGGCCGGCGCAACCCAGGAACTGCAAGCCTATAGTGAGCTGTTCACCGCTGCAGCCGCCGCAGGGATCAGCGTCTGCGTGGCCTCGGGAGATCATGGAACGGCGACCTCGGCCGCCCAGGATTGGGATGGAAAGATCCACGTCAGTCACCCTGCGTCGGACCCGCTCGTGCTGGCTTGCGGCGGCACCCAGATCGACAACAACAATAACGATGTGGTCTGGAACGACGGAACTCCGTTCGACACCTCGGTGGCCGGAGGAGGAGGCTGGGCAAGCGTAGGCGGTATCAGCAAGTGCTTCCCGGTGCCGAGCTACCAGGCCGGAATTCAGCTGCCGGCAGCCGTCGATGGAGGTCCGGTTGGCCGCGGCGTGCCTGATATCGCGATGTCGGCAACGGACTATTTCGTTCGCGTGGACTCGGGCGAAGGAGCCAGCGGCGGCACCAGCGCAGTAGCTCCTCTGATGGCGGGATTGATCGCCCTGCTGAACCAGGCGAAAGGAAAGGACGTTGGATTTCTGAATCCGTTTCTCTATGCCAACGCCAACGCCGGCGCCGTGCACGATGTAACGGTGGGAACCAACGCGATTACAAACACAACGCAGGGTTATGACGCCGGCCCGGGATGGGATGCCTGCACGGGCCTGGGGACCCCCGACGGCGTGGGCATCCTGAATCTGCTGTAGAGGCGAAACGAAGCATTCCGGAGTTGGCAATGGAACGCCGGCTCCGGAACCAGCATTGTAAGGAGATCGAAGATGTCTATCGGAGGGATACGGCTCTGTGTCGCTGTGTGTCTTTTGATCACTGTCAGCATGGCATGCGCGCAGGAGGCTTCAAGCTCCGGTGCCCAGGATTTTAAAGAGCTTTGCAGGCCCGTGGCGGTTACCGAACCTGCGTGCTCTTACACTGCTCTGAACCCAAGCTGCAACCTGTTCATTAACCGATTCAGCCCGGTAGCTCCTCCCACAATCTACGCACGTCACGGCGCGATCATCTCGGTGACGGTCGTGAACCAGTCGGCGTTCGAAAAACTGACGCTCGATTTGAAATCGCTCACCGCCCAGGTTCCACCCGACCAACTCGCAAATGGCTTTGCGGCTCTCAACACGGCGCTGGGCTCATTTGCGATCATAGAGCCCGTTGGTGAGGAAGTGAAAATTCAGGAGGTAGAACCGAGCGCAGGGGACACAGTGGAGAAAGTCCTCGCTGCCCAGACGGAACTCAAGCAAGACATCACGAAAGACTGCCCAGAGGAGAAGAAAGACTGTCCCGAGAAGAAAAAAGGCCTTCCCGAGGAGGCTCGAACTGCTCTCCAGCAGCTAAAAGTCGTTTTGCTCCCGTTCCCCGCTGGAGTGTGTCAGCGGCGCGATCCGGCGCAGGACCTGGAGCCATTGCTCCATACGACGGACTGGCTGAAAACGGTGAAGGGAAAATTGGAGACGGCCAAAAACTATTTGTCGGACCCGCCCTCCGACACGATTGAGGCTAGCATCAAGAGCCTGGAGCGGCGGATTTATGGTCTGGCGTTGAACAACTCTGCAAACGCTTATCAGCTTCAAATCCTACGCAAGAACCAGGATTCGCTCAGTGCGGCGCTCGTGAGCCGAGATCAGATTGCCGACAAATTGGATGCGCTCGCGAAGGCTTTGGATAAACTCGCGGCGGATGTGGATGCGCTCGCGAAGAAAAAGGAGGACGATAAAAATGCGAACAAGAAGCCGGAGCCCGATTTTACAATCTCCGACCCACAACCGCACGACAGGAATTACCAGATTGTGACTTCGATCCTGAACTACACGAACCGGCTCGCGCCGGTTGCCAAGAGGGTTGGAGGAGAGAAATTCCTCGGAGACGATGCCACACTGCTGAGCACCCTTGGGGATGCCCCGGCAAAGCAGCCGATCCTAACGCTGAGCGTGCAATACATGGACTCTCCCCGGTTCGAAATCTCCGCAGGTTTTCTAGTGCCGTTTACGCCCTACCATAGCTACTCCGCGGCACAGACTGAGACGGCTTCCGCTCCAGTGGTCCGCGAATCGCTCACGTACACGGTGGTCCCGGCCGCCATGATTAATTTCCTGATTGGGCGGGAATGGATTATGGCCCGCCAGAGGGCGGCACTGCTTGGCACTTTTGCCGTGGGTTATACACCCGCCACGAGTTCGGTAGCCCTTGCCTTCGGTCCATCGTTCTCATGGAAATCCGTCGTGATCAGTCCCCTTGCGGATTTAGGCCGCGACGTACAACTCGCGGGCGGCTTTACGGTCGGCGGCCCTCTCGGCTCGAGCACGACCCCGGCCACGGCTCCCTTGACAAAAACCGTATGGGATATGAAACCGGCGATCGGGATGAGCATCCGGATCCCCCTGGGGGGCTCGGGTCACTGAGAGACGGCTGGGGGGCAGGCTTCATCGCGAAGGGGGATCGAGGCGCAAGTGTGCGCGTCGATCCCCTCGATCTGAGATGCCTTGGCAAAGATTTCCGATTTGGAGACTGAGGCGAGTTCCCGGTTCCCCCGCGCGAAATATGTATCCGTCCCCCTTCTCGCTGGTTTATAAGTGGATACAGATCAGAGTGCTGGCGGCTCACCTCGCCTCAGAACCTTCACAAGCCAATCTCAACCTTGACTTCGCGGTGTCTGCGGACTTCCCCTTGGTGTTGTGAGGCATACGCCGACAGGAATCGCGGGAGGCAGTACTTTTGTCGGACCTCGATCCAACAATATCCCCGGAAAAATGGGAACGGATCCGGGATATCTACGCTCGGGTGCTGGATACGCCTGAGCCCGAGCGGGCCAGGCTTGCGCACCAGCTTTGCCAGGGGGATCCGCAGATCGAGTCGGTCATGGACGAGATGCTGTCTGCGCATGGAAAGGCAGGCAGCTTCCTTTTACAGCCTGCGGCCGAGGCGCTCGACTACGTCTCGCGTGAACCATCTGGACACGAGCTAAGCGCCGGAATCGTGCTGGCTTCCCGATTCCACATCTTGGGCCACCTGAATTCGGGTGGGATGGGCTCTGTTTACGAAGCCTGGGATTCCGAACTCCAAGAGATACGCGCGCTGAAAACCATTCGGCCGGAGATCGCTTCGGATCTTTCTGTCATTGAGCGGTTCAAGCGGGAAGTCAAACAGGCCCAACATATCACGCACCCGAATATCTGCCGCGTGTTCGACCTCTCCTACCACGATTTCGAACCAGGGGATCGAATCTGGTTCTTGACCATGCAACTCCTGAAGGGGACCACCCTGCTCGAGCACATACGCGAGCATGGCCCGTTCAGCGCCAAACAAGCAATGCCGCTGGTCGAGCAGATGGTTTCCGGGCTCTCTGCGGCCCACCAGCATGGGATCGTCCATCGCGATTTCAAAAGCTCCAATGTGATGCTGGTCCCCGAGGGGGAAGGCAGCTTCAATGCCGTGATCACCGATTTCGGCCTGGCCAGTCCGACCGCCGCTGACGACCGGGACGCAGGGAACTTTGCGCATCAGGGAACGCCCGCATACGCGGCTCCTGAACAGTGGGTTCACGGGGTGGTCGCCCCGGCCGGAGATCAATATTCCCTGGGCGTGGTGATGTGCGAAATGCTTACCGGTGAGCGCCCCGATCCCGCCGCGCTGAATCAGGGTCCTCCCAAACCGGCGAGACTGCCAGAGCACAAGAAGCTCGATGGGCGGTGGGAAGCAGCAATCCGCCGTTGCCTCGAGATCAATCCTGCAGCTCGATTCAGATCCATCGCAGATATTCTCGCCGCTATCGATCCCGTGCGGCGACGCAAAACACTGTTGAACTGGGTGGCGGCGGCGGCGGCACTGATTCTTCTCTCGATCACCGGCTTTCTCGTCAGCAAGAGCCTGAACCAGCCGTATTCCCTGACGGATTTGCGACTGCTCACACCGGCCATGGATTATTCCGAAGACCCGGATCTTTCCATCGATGGGAAGATGATCACGTATGTTTCGGATCGGGCGGAATCCGGCAATCGAGACATCTGGGTCCAGCGTCTTCCAGACGGTATTCCGAAGCGCGTCACCACGGATCCTGCGACGGATGAAGACCCATCGATCTCACCGGATGGGCACCTCGTCGCCTTTGAGTCTTCCCGAAGCCGTCCGGGAATCTACCTCGCGGATGTCGACCACGGCGGCGAGAAGCTGATCGCCGCAGGCGGGCACGGAGCCAAGTTTTCTCCAGACGGTCACTCTCTCCTCTATTCAACCGGAGATGAGTACCGCGTCGGACCCAACGGCAGACTTTTTCTCTTCGACGTGGATACCGGGAAATCGGTACAGCTGGCTTCGGGAATGGCAGATGCCAGAGTCTCGGTCTGGAACTCCGATGGACGGCATATTCTCTTTGCAGGATGCGCCAACCTGAATCGGCCGTATCCGGCATGCAAAGACTGGTGGATTACTACCCCGGACGGAGCCACGCCGCATCCGACCGGAGCCCTCCCCATGCTCCTCGCGCAGAGAATCAAACCGATTGTCTATTTCGGCGGATGGCACGGAAATTCACTCATCTTCAGCGCGGAGCGGGATGGGAGCTTCGGTCTATGGGAACTCAAGATCGATCCGGTCAAAGGGACTGTGAGCGGTCCCCCCCAAGAGCCGATCTCGACCGACAATCGCAACTACATCATTTCGTCCTCGTTAGCGGAGAACTTATTGGCCATCTGCCAATTGAATCCAGCCGTCCACGTGTGGCGAATCGAACACGCGGCGAACCCAAAGCGAGCCACGGCCACCAAGGTGACCGGAATGGCCGCTGGCTGGTCTTCGTTCGCGGGTACGCAGATTCGCGAAAGATTTATCTTCAAGATATCCAGGCCGGGACAAGTAGAATTCTTCCCCTCAGCCATCCTTCGAAAGCATGGCCAATCATCGACGACGCAGGGACCACCATCGCCTACGAGGCATCGGAAGGCAATGTTCCCGCCATCTGGATCGGAAGTCCCGATGGGAACGAGCGAAAGCTCTGTAGCGATTGCCGAAATCCGACTGGATGGTTCGGCCAGTCGGAAGCGGTGCTTCATGGAAACTCCGCGCTGTCAGAGGTGAGCCTGACGCCCACCGCAGGTGGGCCAACGCGCACTATTCTCAGGGTGCCTGACGGAACAGTCCAGGATGCGGTGTGGTCGCCCGAAAGCCGGTTTCTCCTCTTCACAGTGCTCAAGCCTGGCTCCGATGGGCAGATATACGCTGCACGATTCCTGCCCGGTGAAGACGCGCCTGACGGCCATTGGATCGCGATTACCAGAGAGACTTACTCCAGCAGAACACCGCGCTGGTCGGGCGATGGCAAGACTATCTTCTATTTGTCAAAAGTTGACGGATTCTGGTGCATATGGGGCCAGCATTTCGATCCAGTTATGGGACGTGCCGTTGGTTCCCCTTTTGCCGTCTACCATTTTCACGACTTCAAGTTTTCCCCGGACGGATTGAGCGCCGAACACTTCAACATTGCAGCGGCAGGAGATTCCCTCTACCTGAATGTCCTCCAAACGCGCGGAACGATATGGCTAGGCAAACTATCACGGAAATCCTTGTTCTCTTCTTCTCAGTAAATTTTCATTGGTAGGAAGTTAGCTTCTGGGTTAGGATGCAGCGTAACAGGAGGAATCATGGCACTAGAGCCGTACGTCCCCGAAGCGGGCAAGGAGCTGTTGAATATCCACTTTGAAGTAAAACCGGATTTCCGCGCATGTCTACGCGAAATTGAGAAGAATTTCGAGGAGATCGAACAGGCGCTGCTGGCCGGACGTGAGATTTGTCTGACGGTGCACACAGGGCTCAATTCATAGCAAAACCGTGTCTGAGGGTCTCATTCCCCAAAGTCAAATACAATGGTTGAGCAGCGGCGGTGCGGGCTCCTGGCCCGGGCTGCCTGGGAGGATGCCGTGCGGATTTGCCTCATAACCGCTCCCATCAGCTCGCAATTCAACGATCCTCTCGAATACAACGACCGGAATGTTCGCCGCCAGAGCACCACGCCCCAACTCGGAGTACTAAGCCTGGCCGCTGTCATTGAGAAACAGGGTCTCGCAGTCACTGTTTTCGACCTGAATCGCGCCTTCTTTCGCTTGGTGGATGAAGTGGGAGAGGCGCAGGTCGAGCACTTTGCCGCCGCAGCCGCCCGCCAGATCGCCGAAACCGATTCCGAGGTGTATGGATTTAGCTCCATCTGCAGCGGCTATCCTCTCACCCTGCGCATTGCTGCGTTGGTGAAGGAAATCAGACCGGACTCCGCGATACTTATCGGCGGCCCTCAGGCATCGGTAGTTACAGAACCTACCCTTAGAGCGTTCCCGGCTGTCGACTTTATCCTGCGCGGCGAAGCGGAACAAAGCCTGCCGATCTTTCTCGAGGAACTTGCCACGCTTCGCAGGTTCGAGAAGGTCCCGGGCCTTAGCTATCGATCTGTATTCGGCGTGCAAAGCAATCCGGATGCGCCGGTCGTCGCAGACCTGGATGCGCTACCTCGGCCCGCGTATCACGTTACCGGGGAACTGCGGGGTGCGTCGGCAGCGGCACTCGAATTGGGCCGCGGTTGTCCGTTCGCGTGCACGTTCTGCTCTACCAATGACTTTTTTCGCCGCAAGTTCCGTCTCCGCTCACCGCAGCGCGTCTTGGATGATATGTGTGCGATTCATGATAAATACGGGATCTCTGCCTTCGAGCTTGTCCACGACATGTTTACGGTCGATGCGAAACGCGTACGAGCCTTTTGCCATTACATGATCGCTTCCGGCAAAGGGTTCACATGGACATGCAGCGCGCGGACCGACTGTGTCGACGAGGACTTGATTGAGGTTATGGCCGCGGCCGGATGCAAAAGCTTGTTTTTTGGCATCGAAACAGGCACCGAGCGAATGCAGAAGATCATCGACAAGCATCTGAACATCGAGCGCGCGCATGCGATGATTGATTTTGCCGAACGCGCGGGAATCGCATCCACGGTCTCCCTGATCACCGGCTTCCCCGAGGAACAGTGGGAGGACCTGAAGGGCACGATGAGGTTCTTTATGCACTCGGCCAGAACGCCGCAATCGAGCCCTCAAATCACTCTACTTGCTCCTTTGGCCAACACACCTCTGCACTTGAAACACCGGCATGAGATGACTCTCGAGTACCTGTCCTCGGGATGTTCGCATCAAGGCAGGTATCAAAACTCGGAAGATGTCAGACTTATCAAGCAACTTCCCGACATCTTCCCCAATTTCTATCTCCTTCCTACTCCCAATTTAGACCGCGCACTCCTGCTCGAGTTACGGGAATTCGCAGGCATGGCGACGGTTCGTTTTCGATGGCTGCTTGGGGCGGCGGATCAGGCATCCGGCGGAATTCTGGAACTGTTTGTGGAATGGGTTGACTATCGGAAATCGATCTTTCCTGCGGACGTGGGGCCGGATTTGCGTCACTATTACAGAACAGAAGAGTTCGGAAATGACCTTGTGACATTCCTCTCTGGTCATTCCATCGCGACTAACCCCAAACTGAAGGTGCTCCTGGAGTTCTACAGAAACCTCGACTCAGCTTCTTCTCCAGAGATGTCGACGGTTGCCGATGCAATCGAACTGGAGCGAACTGAGCCTATGCACCTTCAGGATATTCCGGTGCGAACCTGTCAAAGCCGGGTCGTGTGGCTGGATGGCGACCTGAACGCCGCAATCGGCGCAGTACGGGACTTCGGGGACTATCATCCGCGGCAGGGCCGAACCTATTATTTCGTTTCGCAGTCGGGGGATCAGGAGCATCCCGGTTTCCGGGTGTCAGCATATCTTGCCCGAGAACTCGAGTTATGCGATGGGCAAAGAACCGTGGCCGAGATCGTGGAGTGTCTGGCGGAAGAGTTATCCCTTCCTCTCGAATCGGTCGACGATGAATTTTGCCAGGCACTCTTTGAGAAGGCGCGCAGCGAGCAACTCATTGCGATCTATCGCCCTGTTTCTGTGCCGCCGAGAAGCCCGAAGCAAACCAATCTGCTCTCCGAATACGGCGAAATCACCACCCTCGCATGACGCTTCAGCGAACTAGCAATTTCGGCTGGTTGATAACTGCGAAGGGCAAACTCGTTGAGATTACTGTATGGGCTCGAGGATCAGCCTCTGCACCCGCCAATTAAGCAATTCCGTAACGTACAGAACATTCTCAGACGGGCAAGCCAGTCGTGAATCCACCCAAACTGGCCGGGACTGTGGCCGGTCGTGCCAGGTACTCCAAGTACCATGCCTTCAAGGGTGAGTTAATCGATCCTTCCTGGATAACCATCGGACGCATACAGCACCTGGTGCGGCCCTGGCGTGATGCAGATCGCCCACGACGAACCGTTCAACATGGTCTTGTTCATTGGCGCCGGAGCTTCCGTGGTGGAGGGCACGTCGGATGACTTGTTCCGCATCCACGGGCGAATATTGTGATCGTTGGGTATGTTGATCTGAATCTCGCGAAGATACTTTGCCGTCTCCGTCAAAGACCTGGATGCGCCCGTTGCCGCGGTCGGCCACATACACGTTGCCCGCATCGTCTGTGGCAATGCTGTGCGGCGTATTCAACTGGTCCGACCGGTTCCCGCCTCGCCCCAGGACTTGATCCAGTTTCCATCCTTGTCGATCTGGCGATCCGGCAGTTGATGTAACCGTCGCTGATATAAGTATTGCCGGCAGTGTCCCGGGTCATATCGGTGAACTGCGAAACTCCCCGTCGACCGGCGGCAACGGCGGCTTGAAGTGGTTCAGCGGGCCAGTGCCCTCATAAGGGGCCTCCTGCTTGCGGCTGAGACGATGCTTGCGGATGGCGACCTGGTTAAATACACTCTCCTTCCATCGCTGCCGTCGGTGAGCAGTCCTGGATTCAGTATGAGTTCAATCAGCCTCAGACAATCCATGCAATTTCTTTTTGCGATGGGCGACACACGGAGCTTCTTCGATCGGGGCGCACCGATCCCGACTCCCAGGTTTGGAATCAAGTTCCCGAAAAACCGCCAATCCGGACAGGTGCTCTAGAAACCTTCTGGCTCCAACCAACATGGAATGAAAATGGACTCGTTAATCGCTACCTTGCCAAGCCACGATCATCTATGCGCTGGTCGGAATGTGATATTGCACGCAGCAACTGCCGAGCGCTCTCCGATAAACATTGGTCGAGCGACCGGCTCTGCGCTTGATTTTTCACCGGCAGGCGAGAAACCATTCGGGAAAAGGAGTCAGTCCCAATTCAGGTGTGCCGCATACTGTGCCATGTCGCGTGTGGCCTGATGCGTCAAATCAATACCTTAGATGATCAGAATAGAGTGCTTCCGTGCGGGCTAATTTTAAGGGTAAGTGGTTGATCCTACAGCGATGATACCCACCGGCCTGAACTCCGGGTTGCTGATCCGGCATCAGCCAGCTCAGGCCGCGTGATTGCGAGTTTCGCGATGTCGTGCCTCTGCCGGTGTGCAAAAAGTGCGCCGAGAAGGTGAAGGGCGCCTCATAGGGAAAGTGGTCAGAAAGTTCGCCGTGCCCGCCTTTCAAGTTCCCGACTGAATTCCCCAAAGACCATTCGCGTCAGGCACACATCTGGCAAACAAAACTGCCGTCGTGAGATGACTGCGCCCGGTCTTCTGGAAGAGTTGTCTTTGATGAACGCAAATCAGTGTCGCTGCCCAGGGGAATCGACTCTCGATATTCCGGAGTTGGAGGAGAACGTTCAGTTCTGACCATATTAGGAGATCCTCCTGATAGGCTCTACGTAACTCTCATTTATAGGGATGTGATCTGCATCACAACCTCAACTCGCTTCCGCTTGTCTGCCGTCCAGATGTCCATCATCTGGCCAGGGCTGGATCTTATCTTCAAGTCCTACCT
>Ga0207095_10207_pt1 | contig 17753 bp, 17 predicted proteins | sample Alteio_BWMinHeat_88_FD_153529 | JGI IMG/M metagenome (GOLD analysis project Ga0207095, IMG submission 153529) | Enriched cells from forest soil in Barre Woods Harvard Forest LTER site, Petersham, Massachusetts, United States -... | ecosystem: Environmental > Terrestrial > Soil > Temperate forest >... | reverse complement strand
GCTCGACCGACAGGTCTTGGCAGTTTGCACCATTCAAAAGCTACCGTATCCCATCGCCGCATCAGACCCTAACGCGGCAAAGAGCCCAGACTATCATCCCCACCTCCCGGCAACAACCCCGCCCGTTTGCCACTAAAGAACGCCCACGCTTCCTCAGCCACTTCGACATCGGTGTTTTGCGCACCAAAGACCAGGATGTACCCCCACTGTATCCGCTTCACGATGCTGGGCTCGACATGACCACCCTTGTCGATCTTGAGCAACTCCACTTGCAATTTGTGCGCATCAGTTCCCCATAGCGAGCGGGTCGCATGGGTCGGGTCCGCGGGGTCACGATGTGCGATATCAACGCTTGTCGATGTTGCTGGAAGCTGGTCTAGCTTGCGCCATGTCGAAGCCGAATCTTCGACGCCGATAACGGAACCGCGACCACGCGATAACGCGAAGTGAATTTCGCCACCTGTATACGGCACGAGTGGATCGGCGGTGCCGGAAATGATGAGCGCAGATAGCGGAATCTTTGGCGACTGACATGGGCCCTTGGCCGCCATGGATGCGCCGACGGTAGCGAAGCCGGCCAACCGCGGCGCAATCTCGGTCGCCAGGCGAAACGCCATGATTCCGCCGTTGGACATGCCCATCACGTAGATGCGTGCCGGGTCGACTTCGCGCTCGGCGATCGCCTTGTCCATGATGGCCGTTATCAGTCCGACGTCATCTGTATGGGGATTGCTAGCGGCATCCGACCGGCAGTCGTTCCAGCCGGCTTTTCCATCGCTGCCCTTGACTCCATCGGCAGCAATGACGATTACCTGCTCGCGATCCGCAATGTCCAACCATATGGATAGCGGCGCTGCGATGTGCTCCCGACCAAAAACTTGCGCCGCCGATCCGCCGTGACCATGCAAGAGTATGATGAGTGGATGCTTGCCTTTGGCAATATGGTCAGGCACGGCCATCAAATAGTGGCGCGGCCCTTCTGGACGAACTATATCCGTTGATGTGACGATTGCAGCGTCGGCGGAATATGCGCCGACGACGCAACATGCGGCAACAAGTAAAGTGCCAAGCAGGGAATGTGTCGACATGGGGAGCGCCGTATAGAAATATTTTGCTCATGCTGCCATGAGAAGGGTGGGATGGCAATATCGAATTGATGGGGTGGCCGAGTCCCGTTATGCCCATGGTTTGCCGACACCGATTTGCAAGTATTCGAAACATTGCGAAGCGGGCGCGCAGTCGAGCCAACTAAAGCGCCCCCACCATTCTCACTATGGACCGGTGATCGTCCACGAGTAAATCCCATCCTCTCCGAACCGCTCGTCCGATGAGAGACACCATTTGTCCGCTATGCATTGCACGCGCAGCACTGGGCTGGCTAGGATCAAATCATTGAAAGGGCAAACCCATCGAAAGCTGGGGACGCAAAGCCAAGGCCTAAGTGAATTTTTTCATATGGCAGCTGGGTTGCCAAACTCCGTTAAAGGTTTGGAACTTTCCAGTTCTGAAAGTAGCACCAACACGCCAGACCCAGGAGAAAAAATATGGATGCACCATTCGTACTCGCCCCCCTTTTTGCCAGGCTGAATAAAGCTGGTGTCACGACCGATGTGAAGCCGCGGATGCTTATGTCACTCATGTCACGGCCCCGGTTCAATTCATTGTTTGCAATTGCATATATCGGTGCACTCGGCGCACTCGGAGCATGCGGCGGTGGCGGCGGCGGATACAGTGGCGGAGGTGGCACGGGATATAGCAGTGGAGGTAACGGCGTAGTACCGGCGCCGGCCGGTCCGGTGACCGCCAATATATCCGGTACGGTGGTCAGCACCAGCGGCGCTCCCGTATCGGGAGTCACGGTAAGCGTCTATCACCATAACGAACATACCACGTTGATCGCGGTGACAGATGCCAGCGGTGGATACTCGGTTCCCGGCCTGAGCACGGGCGTTAATTCAGACTACGAAATTTATGCCGAGAAAACCGGCCTTGGATTTTATCCGTCGGTAAGCGATGCCGCCGGTGAGGTAAACAAATTCGATTTTGAGGGCTATTACAGAACCGTCATCAGGTTCTTGTCCATGCCTGCCCATGATGTGACGGGCGCCAATTTCACCGCATATGGCGTAGGGGATAAAACAGCGAGCTTGCCCAGGACCGGGCAGACGATCAGTTATGCGACTGGCGATGACTTCTCCTTGCAAAAAGGGGTTGCCTGGCCAAGTACTCGCTACACAGACAATTCGGACGGGACCGTGACAGATCACCTGACCGGACTCGTTTGGCTGAAGAACGCGGGTTGCTTCAGTCCGATGAATTGGGTGGCCGCGTTGGCGGCCGCCAATCAACTGGCCAGCGGCGCATGTGGATTGACGGACGGGTCTACTGCCGGGCAATGGAGAATGTCGAATGCAAACGAACTGGAAAGCCTGGTCGACGTTTCTCAAACCAACCCTGCTGTCTCCATCGGATCTCCTTTTACCGGCATCAATCTCGCCAATGCGTACTGGTCATCGACGACTTATAACGCCTTGCCTGCGAATGCAATGTCTATTCGTTTTACCGATGGTCGCTGGATCAATGGGGCGGACACTGGAGACGGTACCTTCAACAACACCAAGGCGACGTCCAGCAATTCATTGTGGGCTGTGAAATCCGGAGGGGCTGGCGCAATCCAGGTCCTGGCGACAGGCGTGTATGACGGGCAGGGTGGGGGGTCTTACGGCACCGGCGACGATGCAAGCCTCAAGCTCGGTGCACCGCTGACATCGCCGCGTTTCATCGACAATGGCAACGGGACAAAAACCGACACTGTCACCGGACTGACCTGGCTGAAGCAAGCCGATTGCATACACGAGTCGTGGTCCAGCGCTGTCGCAACCGTCCACAATTTGGGCAGTGGTCAATGCGGCTTGACGGACAGCTCTATCGCAGGGCAGTGGAGGATGCCGAACCGGCAGGAGATGCTGAGCCTGTCCGACCGCGCGCCGACATTTGCACAGGCGAGTTATTTTAACGGCGCGTACCAGGCCAGCGGCGCGGTGACCGGACTTGTCGTTTTCAACAACTTCATTGTGTCGGATTATTATTGGACATCCACCACCGATGCGGCCGATATTACGCAGGCGTGGGCAGTGTATAGCTGCGATTTTGGTGTGTATAACATTGCGAAAACCGACATCCATTATTCGCTCGCGGTGCGGTGATGGCATTGTCCGCTAAATGAATCAGAAGCGGGGAGCGCTTATGCGCTCCTCGCCAGCAACATTTTGTTGGGTGCTCTACATACGTCGTGGATCGAAGTATTATTACTTACGAAAATTGGCCAAAAAAACTCGCAACCGGACATCAATTCATGCAAGCGTGATGCGACTTCACATCCCATGTTCGCAATCAGAAACAGGAATGCAGTCGGCACGCGGTATACTGCTCCTTTTTACACGCACCGCGTCGCCCGGAAAGTCCACCCATGAGCGCATTGCCAGCATGTCCGAAATGCAAGTCGGAATTTACCTACGAAGACGGCGGTCTTTTCATTTGCCCGGAATGCGCGCATGAATGGTCCACGGTTGCCGCCGCCGATGCAGCCGACGGCAACAAGGTCTACCGCGATTCGGCTGGCAACGTACTGCAGGACGGCGATACTGTGTCCGTGATCAAGGACCTGAAATTGAAAGGTTCTGCTGGCGTCGTCAAGATGGGTACCAAGGTCAAGAACATCCGCCTGGTCGATAGCGATCACGACATCGATTGCAAGATCGACGGTTTTGGCGCGATGAGCCTCAAGTCGGAATTTGTCAAAAAAGTGTGATGGTGCGCGTGTCGATGTAAATTTTTTCTCGCGTTACGATAACCAATTCGCAGTGTGATCCATATGTTGCAACCGATTTCCTTTTCGATCCGCAAGGAGTGCCCGCCCGGCGCATGCACATGCGACCGGGACAGCGTGTTAAACGACCCGAATGGTGATGTTCGCGCACTAAGACTGACTAGCGAGGAAGAGAAAAAACTCATCGCACGCATTGAGACCATTTCAACTTATGCGGACTTGAAACGCATCGAAGAACGCATGCTGGAACAGCTGGGCATTGTTCTTCAGATTGCACCCAGCATTCATGAGGTGCGCACAGTGCGTGGCTTCAATATCCAGCTTGTAGAGCGCCCCGGCCTATGCAGAAAAATCCGGCAATCGATACCGGCAGCGGTACGCAGGTGTCTCGAAAAGAATCCGGACATAGTCTATGCAATTTTGAATGCGCACGATCTGCTTGGTCGCTGAATCGCAGTCAGTGCCGTTGGACGGTCGTATCCTTTTTCAACACCAAAGGACGACATCATGCGAATAGTGACAAGATTGTCCGCCATTATTCATGATGTAATTTTGACTCCCTTCCAAAATGCGATGCGTCCCCGAATCTGCTTTGCAGCCTCCTTAGGTTCGGCGTAATACCAGACAGCGTCTACATTGCGCTGGCCGTCAACATCAAGTGAGTAATAGTTGGCGGTTCCCTTCCAACCGCAAACCGTCGTTGTTGCGCTAGCGGTTAAATATTTCATGTTGACTGCGGCCAAGGGGAAGCAATGATTGTTTTCCACAACTACCGTGTCATCGGACTCCGCAATCACCGCACCGTTCCAAACTGCTTTCATATCCTGCTCCTGTTGCGCAAGGTCTCCTGCTTGCGTGCTTCGATATCGATCTGATGATCCTATTTTTCAGATTTCGCATTCGCATGGGTAGCGTCACGCTCGCTTGTCCATGATGCAAGCCTATTCATTCCCCATCCATCTAGAGGTAAGCAATTTCTTGACTTTCAGGATTGAAGAAATCGCATAGATTATTCTACGCGCATACAGTCTGGAGCTGCCGGTGATAAGCGCCAATTCATCGTCAGGGCTCGACCGACCTTTGGTGACCAGTACTCAACTTGCGCGGGTATGAATGGCCACATCCTGGAAATGTGAAGATGGCGCATTACACAAATCCACATGATTATTTCGTTGATGTATCACAGGGATATCAGCATCCGGCGTTGCCAGTACATGAACTCACGCGGCGCATTGATACAATAGCGCCGGTTAGATGAAGGTCACGTTTATTGTGCAGCATAGCTGGTGACATGGAGTAGGATCTTGATTTCCCGGATTCCGTATTCGTTGTCGATATATCTCCTTGGCACATCCAACCCTAAATACATAATAGCGAGTGTTCATGTACCGTCGACAAAATTCCCTAACCATGCGTGCAAATCAATTTCAAATCCCGGAGCCTACGAGCATAAAGGCGGCGTGGCCGAAACGTATGCTTGCCTTATTTTCGCTGTGCTTCTTTCAGTCGATGGCGAATGCTGTTCCCCCTCTTCCTATAGAAGATTTTTTCCGTACTGAGCAATACGGCAGCTCGGACATTTCTCCAAACGGGAAATATTTGGCGATCACCAAGTCCGTCAAAGATAAATCCAGTCTTTTGATTGTGAACCTTGAGACACGCGATGTGCAATCGCTCGCTGCTTTTATATACGAAGATATAACGTCATTCAGCTGGAGCAGCAACAATCGGCTAGTAATATGTTGCGATGGTTCTGATGAACCAAACCTTATTGCAATCAATCGCGACGGAACCAACCTGCTCAAATTAAAGCCTAGTGAAATCAGGGTTCTTTTGCGTTATGACGATGATTCCGGAAACATCGTCATCGCGAAAAGGGAGCATAACGGAGATGACATACGCGCCTACAAGCTTGATACCAATACCGGCGAGAAGCATGAAAAGCCGCTTCACTTCAGCGGCCTGGCAACAGATTTCTTTATTGATAATGCGATGGAAATACGCTTTGCGTATTCGCGAAATAGCTTGCGTAGTTCAGTCCTGTGGTATCGCGATAGCGCGGCAGATGACTGGAAGAAAATTGCGGAACTTGACGACATCGATCCGGCATTTCGCCTTTTGAGATTTGATGAAGATAACCGAACACTCTACGTCTCTTCTCGGGCAGGTGGCGACAAATACGGCATTTACAAATATGACCTGGTAAAAAATAAGCTTGGCGAGTTGGTCATCAGTGACACGAATGTCGATATTGATGGTGGACTGGTTTTCAAAAAAAATAAATTGATAGGGGTACGCATTCAAAGCGATCCGCCAAGGACCTATTGGATAGACCCGGCTTACGCGAAGGCGCAGGAGGAGATCGATGCGACGTTTCCCGACCTGGTAAATTATTTGCATGGCGACATTGACGGGCAAATTCTGGTTTATTCCCGTTCTGCGACAAATCCCGGCAAGTACGGTGTTTACAATCCCGGCACGAAGAAATATTTCTTCCTGTTTGACGCAAAGCCATGGGTCAAGCCTGATAAATTGGTCGATCAACTTTTGTTTAATTATGCTGCCCGGGACGGGCTGGACATCCCATCGTATCTCACCCTACCAAAGGGGCCTCCCAGCAAGTCTTTGCCGCTGGTTGTTCTTGTACACAATGGGCCATTCAAACAGGATATATGGGGATACGATCAAGAAGTTCAGTTTTTGGCCAATCTGGGCTATGCGGTGCTGCAGCCACAATATCGCGGCTCTACGGGACATGGCTGGAATCATTTCACCAAGGGATGGAAGTCCTGGGGATTGGCAATGCAGGACGACCTTGTGGATGGGGTGAATAACCTTGTCAAACAGGGGCTGGTTGATGCTGCCCGCGTATGCATAATGGGCGATATTGGTTACGGAGGTTATGCAGCGTTGATGGGGCTCGTGAAAGATCCCGATATCTACCGCTGCGGTATCGATATGTTTGGTACCGCAGACATTAGTATGATGACTTCGGCGAAGCAGGCGTCGTGGAACGAGAGTAGCTACAAGGAAAAAATAAAGGATCTCATTGGCGATCGGTCGAAACTGAACGAGCAGTTTGATGCCACCTCGCCGCTCAAGCAGGCGGCTCGCATCCACGCTCCGGTTTTGATATTAAGCCGAAAAATAAACCATAGGGAGTCCCGGACCATCATTCAAGCTCATGGAAAACTCATGAATGATGCTCTGAAACGGGAGGGAAAGGATGTCGAGTGGCTTGAATTCGAAACACCGAAAAAAACAAAGGAAAAACAAGAAGATCGATATACGATCTATCGCGCCATTGAGAAATTTTTGTTGAAATACAATCCTCCCGATTGATTTGATTGAGAGGAAATAATCGATCCAAAGCCGTTATAGAGTCATATAGGAAGCGGACATTCAAAATGCATCCTGCCTATTGAGAAACCTTTGATTCACGTTTCGAATGGATACCTAACACTAGACAAATAAGACCTCGGGTTCATTTGTGTCGAGCGTTATGAGTACTCGGTGCTTATATGGTTTACGGTGTTGTAGTTGAGAATTACCGGCTTTGAAACACCATGATATGAAGTGTCCGCTACTGCCCATCGAGATACGCAAGACTCGCCCCGAGTTAATGCTTCTTCCCAAACCACAGCTGCGTTCAAAATTACGCCAAAAAAAGCCGACCCCTTAGGGTCGGCTAGTTGTTTCAACTAATTGTTATCTTACAGACCGAGACTCGAGATAAACCCGTTGGTATAAGACAAACCGCTATCACGGTCGAACGACCAGAAATGGATGCCAGGGATTCCGTTCGCTTTTGACCATGACGACAGGGTACCAACATCACCAGTCGTGAAAGTCTCGCCGGCGACGTCGTTAGCACCACTCATAGGCGTCAGCTCGATGTGATTGAAAGGCACATTGAAGAAGCCACGGAAGTCCATTGCAGCCTGGATTGCCGATTGGCCCATTTGGCACTGACCACCGCTCACTACACAGTTGCCCGTGGATGGAGGGCCGTAATCCATGGTCATCAGGTTGATGAAGTAGTTGGTCAGGCCGCCTTGCTGGATAGCCTGCATCACCAGGTTGCCTTCATATCCCAACGGGTTCGGCGAACTTGCACCCATGTCTACTGCAACCGATGAACCGGCCTGGCTGGTTGCCAGTGTCGCAATGGTGAAGGTGAAACGCAGGTTCGGATACTTCGTCTGTGCAGCTTTGACACGTGCTACCAAGGCGAGGTTGTCGGCGAGCGTCTGCGCATATTCGATATCGAAGTCGATACCGACCAGGTTAGCCGAGTTGTAATGGCTGATGAACGAATCAAAACCCGCATCGGTGGTACAGGTGAATGCGCCGGCTGCGCCGCCAGTGGAGATAATGTATTTCTTGCCCGCGGAGACGAACCTTGCGACGTTGGTGGACACTTGCGCAGGTGTGAGGCCGGCCCAGTTTTCGCTACCGCAAACACCGGTTGCAAATGCCCAGGTCAGGATGCTATCGCGTGCCGGCATGGCAGAGGTGACCGCCTGCCCGAAGCTGTTCATCGAATTGTCGCCCTGGTTGTAACCCGCCGTGATGTCCTTGTACGGACTGAACATGAACGAAGTCGGTGTCGGTGTCGGCGTCGGAGTCGGAGTTGGCGTAGGGGTCGGTGTTGGAGTTGGTGTTGGTGTTGGTGTCGGTGAGCCGCCGCATGATGCGGAAGTTACTGCATGCCAAGCTTGAGTCCATGCGGAACCTGTACCAGGTGCGTAGAACGACGAAGCGGAAGAAGAACACCAGCCGGCTACGTCACACATGTAATAACCACCTGCATTCGTTACCACTTGATTCGCTACATAAGCCGTGCCTGCAACGTAAGCTGGGCAGCTTGGTGTTGGTGTAGGTGTAGGTGTAGGTGTAGGTGTAGGTGTAGGTGTAGGTGTAGGTGTCGGGGTTGGTGTAGGCGTTGGAGTAGGTGTTGGTGTCGGGGTTGGAGTAGGTGTCGGGGTTGGTGTAGGAGTAGGTGTCGGAGTAGGAGTTGGTGTTGGTGTTGGTGTCGGCGTTGGGGTAGGTGTAGTACCGCAAGTGAAACCGGTCGTCCATGGTTGGCCGCTGCCTGCAGCGCCGCTATTGGTCAGCGGATCCTGATTTTGTGTCCAGAATGCATTGGTGTAGTTACGTCCGGAACGGCTGACTTTAGTACCAGCGGTCGCATAGGCGGTAGTGCTAACCCAAGCCGCGGCGCAAGCTTCGCCGTCTGCCAAAGCTCTGGTTTGGCTGCTTGTGTCCGTCGATCCACCGCCGCAGGCTGCAAGCATGCTTGCGGACAGGCCGATGATCAGGCTATTTATTATGGTCTTTTTCAAGGTTGTCTCCAAAAGGATTGATAAGTAAATTTGCTCAGCAGTTGTGCGTTTCTGAAACAGCGCTTCTCTATATCTGGCGCCTATTGGTATTCAACTGGATAGCAACATGCATGTCACCATGACTGCAAGAAGCTAGTCTAGCAGTTTGCCAAAATTGAACAAGAAGTGTGCAAAGAAAGTTCGGTTCAATCTTAAAAATACCTCACATTTCGGTGGGTTTTAAGGACTTTCCCCAGTAATTTCTCTCTTCATCTCATTTTGATGCAGCGCATCATCGGCTGTAAATTTCCTGGCGGAAAGTAGGGCGCATGTGGATTTTTCGGACAGGATGCTGCGGACGGGTGGGTCTTAATCGGTATTGATGTGGACTGCGGCGCCGTCGAGGCAGACGGACCGGTTTGATGTTTAGATCGACCAAACCAATGGACCACGCATACAAGGTGACGTCAGCAGCGATTCACTTTCATGATTTTTTGATGTTCGCGCTGCCAGTCGCGGTCCTTCTCGACATTCCGCTTGTCGTATTGTTTTTTTCCTTTTGCCAAAGCGATTTGGCATTTCACGCGCCCCTGTACCCAGTGCAGGTCTATCGGCACCATCGTAAAACCCGCTTGCTCAACCTTGTCGATCAGTTTGTTGATCTCTGCCGCATGCAGCAATAACTTCCTCGTGCGCAGTGCCTCAGGGTGCACATGCGACGATGCTGATTGAAGCGCACTGACATGCGCGCCGAACAGGAAAATTTCGCCATTGGTGGCGATAACGTAGGCTTCTTTTAGTTGCACGCGCCCGGCACGAATCGCTTTGACTTCCCAGCCATGCAGCATGACACCCGCCTCGAAGCGGTCTTCGATGAAGTAGTCGTGAAACGCTTTTTTGTTGTCTACAATTTTCATGGCAATCCGAAAAGGATTGCGAAGTTTAACCGGCAATGGCAGTTGCGCGCTTAAAGTTAAAGAGGTCTTTTTCAGGACTTACAGATTGCCCCTCGCCCGCAGGCGAAGCGAAGGGGCAATGCGTAAGCCTATGTTTGATGCGTTACAAGAGGTGTAACGCCTATAGATCAACCAACACATCAAACCCGCCATACACCATACGCTTACCATCGAACGGCATCGCCTCTGGCTTCATCATGTCGGCCATACGGGGATCCTTCATCACCTTGTCGTTGACTTCGTCACGGTGGGCGCGCGAGTTATACGTGATCCACGAAAAAACAACCGTCTCACCATCTTCAAGATTGACGCTTTGCGGGAAGGAAGTAAGCTTGCCGGGTTTCACATCATCGGCAATGCATTCGCGGAATTGCAGCGCGCCATGCTCGCGCCAGATTGAACCGAATTTGTTTGCGGTCTCGCGATAAGCAGCTAAGTTCTTTTTTGGAAGCGGCAGGATGAAACCGTCGACGTAGGGCATGACATTCTCCTTGAGTAAATGATTCGGTTGAGCACGCGCTGCAGATATGGCAGCGCAATTGCGAGATCGAGATTACTCAGGCAGAGAAGGGAAGACAAGGGGTTTGCCACATTCAAACCTCTGAATGTGGCCATGCTCGATGGGGAATTAACCGATGATTGAGCTTGGTCAATCGTGTGTTCTGACATTCGGCTGAGGCAATATTGCGAGGCGACAGCAACTCGGGCGAGTCGATAAGCAGGAACGTGAAATACCTTAGCCGACTGCTTCAACGATGGGAATGCAATCGATATATGCTGACACGTAATTGCCGAAGCAATATGAATTGATGCCGTATTCAGATCCAACTCACCAATAATTTTCAGTAACGAATTGTCCCGGTATCGCACGACGGCAGGGACGCAATCCGCGTGCGCGCAAGATGATGCGTGCGTCCTCAATCATCTTGGGATTACCGCACATCATGATGCGTGAGGTGTCAGCCGTAATTGCAATACCCGCTTGCTTCTCCAATTCACCTGTTTCCAACAGCGTCGTAATACGCCCATGCAGGCGAGCCGAACCGGGTAATGCATTTTCGCGCGTGGTGGTTTGAAGTATATGCAAGGTGGCCGGCAGCGCCGCGAATTGCGGTTGCTGCTTCATCGCTAAGATCTGATCCTGATAGGCAAATTCATCTGCGGTACGTACGCCATGCACCAGAACCAGATGTCGAAATTTTGTCCAGACCGCAGGGTTCTGCAAGATAGATACGAACGGCCCTAGCCCGGTGCCGGTCGCCAGCATCCATAGGTTCTCGCCATCGGTGAAGCTGTCGGTGGTCATGAATCCATAACTTTGTTTGACGATCAGCACCTCGTCGCCCGGCTTCAGATTTTTCGCACGGGATGTAAAAGCACCGTCCGGTATGTCGACGATGTAAAACTCCAGGAAATCATCGTGCTCTGATGACGTGATCGAATATGCGCGCCATACCACGCTATTCACGCCATCCGCATCTGCCAATCCCAATCGGGCATATTGACCGGGTGTGAAGCGATAGTTCTTTGGGCGCGTCGTTCTGAATGAATACAGCGCATCTGTCCAGTGATGGAGTGTGAGGACAGTTTCCTGCGCTATGTTGTCGCTTGCCTGCGAACCGGATGTCATGGATGTCCCATTAATACAAAGGTTAGCTATCAAATTAAACGATAGGGCCAAAAATGGCGATTTCAATATCTCATGATCGTTTAAAGAACATCCCCCATAATGCAACCCATTGCACATAGTGAAAATAAAACTACAATGATTTGATTGAGATCATGCTTTTCTAACGGAAATCTTATAATCTAGCCTCATACTTGTGGGATAAGCAGTTTCTATAAATAAAAATATAACAATTACCAGGGAGACTTGCCATTGATTATGGCTCGTTAAAGCATCATGGGAAATCCTGTATCAATTCTGCTGGTGGAAGACGACGAAGAGTCGCGACAGGTGACCGTCGAAATGTTGCAATTACTTGGTCATCGCGTTGAATCCGTCGTCACTGCGGAGGAAGCACTTGCGCTTATCCATGTCAGGAAATTTGATGCATTGCTCGCAGACATCAATCTCCCCGGCATGTCCGGCATTGATCTCGCGAAAATGGTTACGGAAATTCATCCCGCCATTCGCGTTATTTTTGTATCCGGGTATGGCTATCTCCTTGCCGAGAAAACGGATTTCAAATTCACGTTATTGCCGAAGCCGTATCGCATCGCGCAGTTGGAAGACGCGTTGAGAGAATATATCGGTGTTGCGATCGATCATAAAGATTGCGCTTGATGAACTGCGCTTCGGGAATTACTCCGGATCAAAAATGATGTTTGGTAAATTCATGTAACGCTTTATTACAGGCTGGCTTATTGCCAGGCGCTTATCCCAAGTAGGCATAACGGTATTTCGGTTTTGATGCTTTTCCTCCTTTTATCGGTCCCCCGGTCGCTTGTATCTCCCTGATTCACGGCGGTTCGTCATTCATGATGACAGACATCCAAAGTAAGAATTCCCCTACAGCACGACCATTTTTCCTTACTTGAAATGCAGCAAGGGCTGATATCTATCTGCGTGGCAACTGGCCATACTTGGTGCCAATAAGGACGAAGTTCGCGAGTGACTTCATTTCGTTTATCAGTAAAAATAATTGAGGGAAAGTTATGGCATATATGTCGGAAGAGTCCGAAGGTATAGCGACCAAACCCGAGCCGAGGTCCGCCAATATGCGAGACCTACAAGCGATCAAAGCGGAAATAACGGAGCGCGGCGAAGGCGTATCCCAACCTATCTTCAAGGGTCTTCATGGGCACGACCCGAAACATAACCGTTTGCTGGCTGCGTTGCCGGTCGCATCCTATGAACGAATATTGCCGCATCTTGAGTTTTGCTCGATGCCGTTTGAATCGATCGTATGTGAAGCGGAAGAGCAATTCCGGCATGTGCATTTCCCGACCTGCAGCATCGTCTCTCTTCTTTATGAAACCGAGAATGGCGCATCGGCGGAGATCGCGGTTATCGGCAATGAAGGCGTCGTCGGCATCCCCTTGTTCATGGGTGGCGGCGCGAGTATCAGCCGCGTCGTAGTGCGTAGCGCCGGTTACGGCTTTCGGCTCAATGCAAATATATTCAAGGAAGAATTCGGTCGTGGCGGGGCTCTGCAGCAACTGCTGTTGCGTTACACGCAAGCGTTGATTACACAGATGTCACACATTGCGGTATGCAATCGCCACCATTCCATTGTGCAGCAACTTTGCCGCTTGCTGCTCTCAAGCGTGGATCGCTTGCCATCCAATGAGCTGGTGATGACGCAGGGCTTGATCGGGACAATGCTGGGAGTACGTCGCGAGAGTATCGCAGAAGCCGCCGGGAAACTGCAGGAGGAAGGACTGATACATTACCAGCGTGGCCATATCACCGTTCTGGACAGGCCTGGTTTGGAGAGTCGTGTGTGTGAATGCTACGCCTGTGTAAAGAAGGCATATGACCGTGTGCTATGCGACAAGCCCGTTTCAGAATCGGCGGAGATGTCTTCCGACGACGTCAAGCGGTCGCGCAGGATGGATGATTGACAATTCAAGACCGTCCAACAATATGTCGGTGTGGCGATCGATCATAAATAGGAGCACGCATATCGTATAAAATCGTCGTTCCCGCGCAGGCGGGAATCCATGCGGTGCTTGATCGAATCACCTCATTATGGATTTCCGCCTATTCAAGTCCTGGTAATGGCATGGGTTCCCTGACACCTAAGTCGCCGAGCTCCGCGGACCTATGCCGTGAAGCGCAAATCCGAATATCCACAATCAACGCGACGCATGCGCGCCGTCAATTCAAATCACGCTGTCCAACCAGCATCGCCAGAGGCCAGTCCACCGTGCGTAGTTGACTAGCATCTCCCCAACATTTTCGAAGATCCCGCTCAACTATAGTCACTGGATCAAAACCTTTTATCTTGATGAATTGAGCAGAGGCAGACCAACTGCGCAAGTAACCTAGTAGTTGTTCAAGATTCCAGCGGGCGTTCATCGCAAATTGGCGAGGTGTGATGCGGCGAAACGGGAATGCAAGATCGCGGTAGCCGCTTTCAACATGACGCCGCTCGGGAGGCCAGTAGGAGCCGACTTCGTCGTAATAAAACCGCTGTACGATCGCATCGACTTCGTCGCCCTCGACCTTCAGCACGCCGTAACTCCATGCTGCAATGACGCCGCCCGGCTTGAGTACTCGCCCGGCTTCTACATAGAAGCGCTTGGGATCGAACCAGTGCAAGGCCTGGGCTACGACGATGAGATCCGCGCATTTGTCATTGAGGCCGCTCTCTTCAGCCAGTGCAACGCGGTATTCGATTCGAGGATGTTGGGCGGCCAATGCTATTTGCGCTTCGCTGCCGTCCGTTGCGACGACATGTTTGAAATGCCCGGCCAGTTCTAATGACGCCTGGCCGCTACCGGCGCCACAGTCCCATGCAAGATCGCGCGCATTGCATAGACCCGCGAGCCACTCGAACAGTACCGGAGGATAGGTTGGCCGGCCATCCGCATAATGGGTTGCGACAGAGGCGAAATGGTCGTTGAATGTTCCGCTCATGGGGGTGGTCCCTGGTCAATACGGATGTAGGCGATGCCTTATCTTAGCGCATTGTTGTGGGGGTGCAGGCTACTTTCACCAGCACCGTCTCCGTCGCTCCCCCGCACTGAGCCTGATTGACGTTGCCTGGCAAAGTGCCGGCATTACATTGGAGGAGCCGGTTTAGAACATGCATTCCAGGTGAACGAGTTACATGCCAGCTAGTCAAACCTGGTGGCGAAGCTATCCTGCCCGAAGGCATGAATGTGCCCAGGTTATTCCTCACCGGGCTGGAGTCATATGGAAAATTTTGGTGCCGCTCGCCTTAGGCTTTCGGGAATGAAAAATTACCGCATCTGATATGAACATTTCACACACTTCTCGGCGCATGGCAGGCGAGGAAGGAGGCCTGTTGCTGAAGGGGGCACACGTGCTATTGGTTGAAGACAACGACGTCAATCAGGCATTGGCTCTCGATATGTTGCATTCATTCAGCATGAGGGTCGATGTTGTCGGCAACGGCGCCGACGCCGTCGCGCGCGTGGCCCAGTCAAATTATGACGCCGTATTGATGGATTGCCAGATGCCGGGGATGGACGGCTATGACGCCACCGTACGTATCCGCCAGGATCCGCGCAATGCCGACTTGCCGATCCTGGCGATGACCGCAAATGTAATGCAAGAGGAGAAGGAAAAATGCCGGATTGCAGGCATGAATGCCCATATCGCCAAGCCGATCAATATGGACGACCTGTTCACCACTCTGGCGCACTGGATCAAACCAGCAGCACACAATATTGTCGCGCCGCCTTCCGATACACGCCGACCGCCCGACATCGACTTGCCGCAATTGACCGGAGTGGATACGGCAAGAACCTTGAAACGTATTGGTGGCGATGCTGCGCGCTTCCGCAAGCTGCTGACCATATTCAGCCAGGGGCAGGCCGATACTTGCAACCGCATCCGCGATGCGCTGGGCACAGGAGACCAGCAAACTGCACTGTTACTGATACATACATTAAGAGGCCTCTCTGCGACTATCGGCGACGATAGCTTGACCGCCGCATGCAGCGCACTGGAGCGCGCGCTCAGGCACGAAGGGGATGCGGAAATCGGGCAACTGGTCGCCGAAGTGACGGCGTCCTTGCAACGATTGATCCAGGCGATAGCACATATGCAGCCTTCAGTCGTAAAGCCGGCGCAGCGGATGGGTGCAACTGCATTCGACCTGTCGACATTTGCGCAGAGCTTGCGCCGGTTGGCTGATCTTTTGAGACGCAATAGTTCTCTTGCCACCGGCGAAGTCGAGCGGATAGCCGCAATGCTGGATGGCCGTGACATGGCACCAGTCTTTCAGCATATTGGCGACCTGGTCGGTCGCTATGATTTCGATCAGGCATTAATGCGGCTGCAGGATATTGCGCGCGATTTGGATGTCGACTTGTAGGCGCATCGAGAAATAATGAACAACCGGTGTTGTATGCAATCCAATGGAAACAGTGTCTTTGTTCAACTACTTTACTGACAACGATATGGCCGCATTGCAAGCAGAACACACCATACTTGTGGTGGACGATAGCCCGGGAAACATAGCGCTGTTATGTCAAATACTGGAATCATCTTATGCAGTTCGAATCGCCACCAGCGGCGAGAGGGCGCTACAAATTGTATTTGACGACAATCCACCCGACCTGATTTTGCTTGATGTCATGATGCCCGGGATTAACGGTCTTGAGGTGTGCAGGCGTATCAAATCCAATCCGGACCGGCGAGGCATTCCTATCCTGTTCCTCACCAGCCTGGGAGATATGGAAGATGAGGAACTCGGCCTGCAACTAGGTGCGGAAGATTATATAGTCAAGCCTATCAGCGCGCCTATTGTGCTGGCCCGCATCAAGACCCACCTCGCCCTCTACGATCAGACTCGCCATCTCGAACATCTGGTCGACCTGCGCACCAGGGAATTGCAAGCCGCCCAGCTGGAAATCATCATGCTCCTCGGTCGCGCTGCGGAATTCAAGGATTACACAACCGGTAACCATATTATTCGCATGAGCCATTATTGCCGCTTGCTGGGCGAAGAAATCGGCATGGGACCGGCTGCTACGGACATCCTGTTTCACGCGGCGCCCATGCATGATGTGGGAAAAATCGGGATCCCTGACGGGATACTGCTCAAGAAGGGCAAGCTTGACCCGGCGGAATGGAAAATCATGCAACGCCATTCTGAGATAGGCGCACAGATCCTGGGCGAACATGACGACGAATTACTGGCAATGGCGCAGATCGTCGCGCTCACACACCACGAAAAATGGAATGGCAGCGGCTATCCACAAGGTTTGAAAGGAGAGGCCATCCCGCTGGTGGGGCGCATCGTCGCGATTGCCGACGTCTTCGATGCGCTGACCTCGCAACGTCCGTACAAAATCGCGTGGACAGTCGAGCAGGCGATCACGTATATCGAGAATGGAGCCGGCGACCATTTTGATCCCGCCCTGATCGCGCCTTTCAAATCCGTGTTGCCGAAAATTCTGATGATTATGGATCGCTATGCGGAACAAACTTTAGAGCACTGTATTTAGCGGCATTTATCCGGATTCTCGACATGCAGCCCCGTAATGCACATGTAGCTGCGACATGGTGCAAGGCGCGATATTACGCATTCTGCAAGATATTTTTTAATCGATCGAAATCAACCGGCTTGACAAGGTGGGTGTCGAATCCTGCCTCTCGAGCAAGGCGTTTGTCGCTGTCTTGCCCCCACCCCGTCAATGCAATCATGAATGCATCCTGCCCACCGGGTTGCTGGCGAATACGACGCACAGCTTCATAGCCATCCATGCCCGGCATGCCGATGTCCATCACGACAATATCAGGTTGAGATGTTTGCGCAACTGCGACGGCTTCGCTGCCGTCATACGCGGAAAACACGGTGTAACCTTCCGCCTCGAAAAGTCGCAACAGCATATCGGCGCCATCGCGGTTGTCGTCGACAACGAGTACTCGTCGGCTTTCCACGCTGCTCGTGTCATTTATATGTGATGCGACGCCCGGAACCGGATCTGCCTTGGCAATAATGA
>Ga0207095_10206_pt1 | contig 17779 bp, 12 predicted proteins | sample Alteio_BWMinHeat_88_FD_153529 | JGI IMG/M metagenome (GOLD analysis project Ga0207095, IMG submission 153529) | Enriched cells from forest soil in Barre Woods Harvard Forest LTER site, Petersham, Massachusetts, United States -... | ecosystem: Environmental > Terrestrial > Soil > Temperate forest >... | reverse complement strand
TTAAATTCCAGCGCTTACGAACCAGGCGTGGGTTGGGCATGGACATCGGCCTGGTCTGCTTCCACTGCAGCGGCATGCGGCGGTACACCAACACCGACCCCGACCCCGACCCCGACACCGGCACCGGCACCGACACCGACACCGACACCGACCGGTGTTTTACAAACGGTACACACCGCTGGCCGTGTTCAGGCAGATACTGACGGCAGCGCGGTGGCATATAGCTGGCCGGGCGTTTATTTCGATGCAAAGTTCAGCGGTACGGGGATCGGTATTAATTTGGCAGATTCAATAAATGATTTCGATGTGTTCATCGACGGCACGCTGAAGGTTGAAATCGATATGGCCGGCACGACGACCTATTGGGTCAATGGCCTGTCTAATGCCAACCATACAATTCGTCTTGCCAAGCGTACTGAATCCGTATGGAGTTACGGCAAATTTCTTGGCCTGGTTCCGGCTGCAGGAGGACAAATTCTGACGCCTCCGGCAAACCATGCGCGGCAAATTGAATTTATCGGGGATTCGTACACCGTTGGTTATGGTGCGCAGGCGCCGGGCCGTGTTTGCACCAACGACGAGATCATCAAGTACACCGACGCCAACGTGTCATTCGGTGCCGTGACTGCTGCAGCTTACAACGCCGACTACCAGATCAACGCCTATTCCGGATTGGGTATGGTACGCAACTATGCGGGCAATCTCGCTCCTACGAGTTTGCGCACTTACTATGATCGTGCGTTGATCAGCGAGGCAGGCAACGTTTGGCAAAATCCGGGTACGTGGAAACCGCAAGTGATCGTGATCGGTTTGGGTATCAATGATTTTTCGACGCCGCTGAACGTTGGCGAGCCTTACACACAGCAAAGCCTCATCGATGCTTATGTGGCGGCCTACAAAGCTTTCATCGCGAAGGAGCGTGCGGCCTATGGCAGTCAAACCAGCGTCATTGTAAGCGCAACGCTGCTCTCGAACACGACGGATTTCAGCATCGCTGCGCAACGTGTGGTCAGCGAGATGAATGCCAGCGGCGATACTCGAGTGTATTACTTCTACTATGACGGCTTGTCCGGAACGGGCTGCCAGTGGCATCCGTCAGTGAGTGATCATCAAATGATTTCGCAAAAGCTCAAGACCTTTATCGACGGGTTGCCTAATGCGTGGCTGGGAGCGCTATAAATAGTTTTAGAGTTGTTGATGTTGTTTGGGTAGTAGGGTAATTGTCGTCCTTGTACCGCGCGATTCGATGTCGGATCGCGCGGATTTTTTTATCCAAAATCAGCCTCGTGCCAGCCCCAAAAAGAACCGCATCATTTCATACGAGGCGTCGGGCCCTTTTTCATCGGTAAATGTGCCGCGGGCACTTCCGCCGCACCATGCATGTCCCGCACCGTGCACCAGCCAGTGCTCTGCAAAAATCCGTTCTTCCTCGTTGACGCGTATCGTTCTTGTATACGCATAGGTGTCCGCTTGGGGCAATGCGGATTCCACATAGTTGACAGTCATTGATTCGGCACAGGAATCGATTTTATCGATCACTTGTGCAAGCATGCGTTCGGCATTCGCCGGATGGACGGTCGTGTCCAGATCGCCGTGAAAGACGATAGTGGGCACCGTATCGTCGAAGCGGCAAAGCACACTTGCGGTTGAGTATCCATTTTGCATTGCGTTGATGGCGGACATATAATCATGTGCAGCGCCAACGGGGAGGCCTGAGTGTATACCGACTGCCGCATATATTTCCGGATAGGTTGCCGCCATGATGGCGGCCATTGCGCCACCTGCGGAGAGTCCCGCCACATAAATTCGCCGCGCATCAACGTGATAGACCGCTGCGATCGTACGGGTAATTCCTGCAATGATCGATGGCTCGCCATGATCGCGTCGTTGGTCCAGCGGCTCGTACCAGTTCCAGCAATTCGACGTGTTTGCACTTTGGGCTTGTGCCGGGTAGGCGACAAAGCATCCTTCCCGCTCGGCGATCAAGTTCATTTGCGTCCCATGCGCAAAGTCCTCGGGAGTTTGATAACAGCCGTGCAGCATCACAATCAATGGCAATGCTTGCCCGGTGTAGGAGCCGGGGATATACAGTTTATAGGCGCGGCTACCAGCGGCATTGGTGTAGATATCGTCTATGAACAATCCTGCTCGCGAGGTTGGACGCCGACGTTCTGATTTGATTGAGTCTAGAAGGGAGCTATGGCCGCAATTGACTGAACGGCGCACTGCGATAGTGTCCGGTTTTCCTGCTTTTCTAATGGTAGGCATAGACGCTTTGGTTTGATTGAGACTATTTGGCACCTGGTGCATCGGCGTGGTCTAGGCGTGTTTTATTCAGCCATCGCAGCCATAGTTCCGGCAGTCATCTGTTTGTTTCACAGCAAAGTCATCCCCCTTGCAAACGGCGCACTGCGCTGCATATCAAGCGAAGGAAATGGATGGCATAGAGATGCCGGAAAAATACGGGTGTCTTGAATTGGTCGTGCCGGCTTCGAAAAAATCACGACAGCCGCACAATTCACGCGGCTGTCGTAAGGCGTCACTCCCTAGGCATTTTTGCGAGCGCTTTGCGATGAGCTGCTTTGTGATCCGCCTTGTACCGCAGGGTTATAACTACTGCCTGCACTGTCCCTGTCTGACGCCTTGTTGATCGGGGTGGTCAATTTTTCTGTAGCGGCCCGAACCCGCTGCGTTACCTTCTCCGTTTCCTCAGAGGCCCTGCGTTTTACCTCTTCAGCCACCGCGGCCGCAGTGCGGCTGGTTTCGGGAATATGCGACTCGGCCGCTTTGACCAGTTCAACTTGCGTACCGGCAGCGATGTCAGTGAGGTGTTGCTGATAGGCGCGCACTTTTTCCGCTGCGGGCTGTGCTTGTGATGCACTGATGGAAAAAATATCATTTGTGTTGCGGGCCTCGACATACTGATGGGCACTTGCCAAAGACTCTTCCATAACGGTCTGGGCTACCTGGATATTCAGTTCGTTCACTTTTTGTGCCGCATTGAACAGTTGTTTGGAGACGTCATTGAAAAACGAAAACTGTGCGTCGAGATGCGATTTGACTGCTGGCGTAATGGATTGCGAAAACATATTACCTCCTTGAAGACATCATTGAATTTGCGCATTACTTAACAGAATAAGTAAATTTGGTTTTTACATCGACGACATTATTGAGACCGATTGCCCAGCAATGCATCGAGTCCCCAATTGACTATGATAATTTAGGCAAGTTCAACGGTTTTCAATTTTATTTTGCATTGCACAATTAACATCAAGGAGTTTTTTATGGGCATGATTCTCCTATAGGAAATTAATTTTAATCGAAATGTTATTCATTTATTTTTGGCATAACTGATGCGCTGCACAAAGGCAATTCAAAGGCAATTCTCTGCTATTGAACACAATGATTTCGTGGCCCTGACTCGATTTCTTGCAGTTGACAGTAGCGGATATTTACCTGTTGATGGGCGAGCCCACCGGATACCTTGGCAATGATTGATTAGGCACGATGAAGTCTTGATTTCATCGTGCTCATTTTCACCCCTCCCGCTTGCGGGAAGAGCCGGGGGCGGCTCCATACATAGTCATGCCGGATCAAGAATAATACGTGGCAATACGCAAGTTTATGTAAATTGGCGTTAAGGTTTAGTAGAAGTGGCTTGGTTGCGGTGCTAAAAACCGGTCTCAAAATATTTTACAAAAGCTTTCTAGTAGAATGCGATGGTTTGATTTAACGCAGATCCACGACGCAAGCACTCCATATGCATGTAAGTTCAAAGCACTATCTAATTGTCGCCGCGCTATTGATTGCTGCAGGCGGCGCTTATTTCAGTTTTCACGATAAATCCGATGCATCAGCCAAGCAAGCGCATGGCGCTGTCCTAACCGTCAGGACCGAGCTCACGCAGCAAAAGACTATTCCGATCACGGTACAGGCAAATGGTTATGTCACCGCGATCAACACGGTCGACGTCCGGCCACAGGTGCAAAACATTGTGCGTTCCGTTCATGTGCATGAGGGCGACGACGTGCGCGCGGGGCAGCTTTTGTTCACACTTGACGAGCGCAGCGAATTGACCAACGTAGACAAGGCCAGGGCAGCCGTGGCAAGTACGCGGGCTGAATTGGTCGAGGCCGAAAATTCGCTGAAGCGCAATCAGGATTTACTGCGGAAAAAGTTTGTATCGCAAGCCGTCGTCGATACGGCGCGTAGCAAGGCCGAATCCTTGCGCAGTACCTTGGAAGGAAACCAGGCTGCAACCCAGGGCAGTACCGTCGCCCTCGGCTATAACCGGATCAATGCAAGCATCAGCGGGCGTATCGGCCTGATCACGGTACATCCAGGCAGCCTTGCACAACCATCGGGCGAGCCGATGGTTACGATTTCCCAGATCAATCCGGTTGCCATCAGTTTTGCACTGCCGGAAAGCGAGCTTGCCAACATCATAGGCACCTACCCAAAACGGGATGCGCCGGTGACTGCCCAGGTGAGCGGAGCGCAAGCCATAAAGGGGAAATTGATTTTCATCGATAACGCGACTGACTCGCAAAGCGGCACGATAAAAATGAAGGCGGAATTTGCCAACCAGGAGCAAAAGCTGTGGCCGGGCATGTTTGTGAATGTGAGCCTGGTATCGCGTGTGCTGCCTGATGCTGTGGTGATCCCGGCGCAAGCGGTGGTAACGGGGCCAACGGAAGCATTTGTGTATGTAGTGCAAGCTGACAGCACGGTGAGGCAGCAGAAAATCACTGTGATCGCGATAGAGAATGGTATCGCTGCGGTTTCCGGGATTACCGTCGGGACGAGGGTAGTGGTTGAAGGGGCGCAGAATTTGCGTCCGGGGAGCAAGGTGGAAGAGGTGAAGCCAGCGAAGCCCTAGGATTTAAGCTTTTAGTCCCTCCCCCTTTCAGGGGGAAGGCCAGGATGGGGGTAGTGCGGTCAAACTATCGGTAGTCTATATATGCGACCTCACCACCCCCATCCCAACCTTCCCCCTGAAAGGGGGAAGGGGTAAAAAATAGGGGAAGCGTAAGCCTGAGGACGGAACAACCCTTTTAACGCAGCAACGTAACAAAGCAATCCAAAAATTGAACATCTCCGAACTCTGCATCCGCCGCCCGATCATGACTGTGCTTCTGTCCATCGCGATCGTGGTGGTCGGAATTTTTTCATACAACGCGCTGCCGATCGCTGCGCTGCCGAGCTACAACACGCCGATCATCAACGTTACGGCGATCCTGCCGGGTGCGAGTCCGGAAATCATGGCGTCGTCTGTAGCCACGCCATTGGAAAAGCAGTTCTCTACGATTTCCGGTCTATCCAATATCAGTTCCACCAGCACCGCCGGAAATACGTCGATCACATTGGAATTCAATTTCAATCGCGACATCGATGCGGCGGCGGTTGATGTACAGGCTGCGCTGTTGCGTGCGCAACGCAGCTTGCCGATAGAAATGACGACGCCGCCGGCGTATCGCAAGGTGAACCCGGCCGATGCCGCAGTGTTGTTGCTGGCACTGACGTCACCATCCATCTCGCTTTCCGACCTGGATGATTATGCGGAAAACCTGATCTCCCCATCGCTGTCGACCATAGACGGGGTCGCGCAAGTACAGGTCAACGGGCAGCGCCGCTACGCAGTGCGCATCAAGGTCAAGCCGGCCGAGTTGGCGGCGCGCAATTTGACCATGGATGATGTGGCAACGGCAGTCCGCAATGCAAATTCGAATACACCGGTAGGCATACTCGATGGCGCGCGCCAGTCGTTGACTTTGCAAGTGAACCAGACCTTGCGTAATGCGCTTGCATTCGACGAACTCGTCATCAACAGCCGTAACGGTTTGGCGACCCGCCTCAAAGACGTCGCAGTTGTCGAAGACAGTGTGGAGTCCGTCAAGAGCGGTAGCTGGGTCAATGGAGAACCAGCTATCGTATTGGCGGTGCAGCGTCAGCCAAATGCCAATACGGTTGCGGTGGTCGATGCGGTCAAGGCGACCTTGCCCCGTTTCAAGGATCAAATGCCGTCGTCGATCGGTATCGAGGTCCTGGCCGATCGATCGGTTTCCATTCGGGACGCCATACACGACGTGAAGTGGACATTGACGCTGACGATCGTACTGGTGATCCTGGTGATTTTCCTGTTTTTGAAGCGCTTGTCCGCAACGACCATCCCGGTCTTGTCGCTGCCGATTTCGCTGATTGGCTGTTGCGCCCTCATGTACTCGCTCGGCTACAGCCTCGACAATATTTCACTGTTGGGCATTACCATCGCCGTCGGGCTAGTAGTCGATGACGCGATTGTGATGCTCGAAAATATCGTTCGCCATGTCGAAAATGGAATGGAGCCGCTGGCGGCGGCGCTAAAGGGATCGCGTGAGGTCGGCTTCACGATCATTTCGATTTCAATTTCACTGGTTGCGGTATTTATTCCGATTTACTTCATGCCCGGCGTGATTGGTTTGCTGTTCCATGAATTTGCGGCGGTAGTGTCTCTGGCCGTGATGGTTTCTGCGCTGGTCTCGCTGACGCTGGTGCCGATGCTATGCAGCCGTTACCTGCAGCGTGAATCGCATGACAGCGATAATTGGCTGGGACGTGCTTTTGAAAAAATCTTCACGGCAGTGCTGGACGGGTATGCCCGCGGTCTCGACTGGTCGCTTGGCCATCGACGGATTATCCTTGTTGTGGCGGGGGCAACCTTTCTGCTTACAGCGCTGCTGTTCGTTACGATTCCAAAAGGATTTTTCCCGACCGAGGATATCGGCCAGATTCGCGCCACGATTGAAGGCCCGCAGGATGTCTCTTATCCGACCATGGTCAACCTGACCAAAATCGTGGCCGATATCATTCAGGCCGACCCGGCAGTCAACGCGGTGACTTCAGCGGTTTCAAGCGGGAATAGCGGCCGCATGTTCATTGATCTCAAGCCACAGAATCAGCGCGAATCCATGGAGAAATTACTGGAACACCTGCGTCACAAATTGAGCGGCGTTCCCGGGGTATCCGTTTATTTGGCTCCGGAACAGAATCTGCGTATCGGCGGCAGGGTGAGCAAGAGCCGGTTCCAGTATGTGATGCAAAGCGTACATGCGGACGAACTGGGCGGATTGTCGGAGCAAATGGTGGAAAAATTGCGGGCCGATCCACTATTTCGCGACGTCACCAGCGACTTGCAGCTCAACGGTCTGCAAGCTGTGGTCGCGATCAATCGCGATCGGGCCAATGACGCGGGGGTGGATATCCAGGATATTCAAACGGCACTGTACAGTACCTACGGCGATCGCCAGGTGTCGACGATCTTCACGAGCAGCAACAGCTACCAGGTGATATTGCAGGACGCGAGTGCCGGTCAACAGGATGAAGCAAACCTGAATTCAATCTATGTGCGCAGCAAGACCGGCAAACTCGTACCGCTCCTGAGTCTTGCCACGGTTCGCCGGGCAGCGGGCCCGGTGTCCGTCAATCATCAGGGGCAGTTGCAGGCGATCACGCTGTCGTTCAATCTCGCCGCAGACGCATCGCTAGGCGATGCAACCAAAAAAATCGACGCGATCAAACTCGCGATGAACCTGCCCGCCAGCGTCATCACTTCCTATGCCGGCGACGCAGCGGTATTTCAGACTTCGCAGGGGAGCCAGGTTGCGTTGCTGCTGCTGGCAGTCATCGTGATCTATATTTTGCTGGGCGTGCTGTATGAAAGCTACATCCATCCGATCACGATTCTTGCCGGCTTGCCCTCTGCGGCGGTGGGTGCACTGCTGATACTGCATCTTTTCGGAGTCGAGCTGACATTGATTGCGACCATCGGCATCCTGATGTTGATTGGTATCGTCAAGAAGAATGCGATCATGATGATTGACTTCGCACTTGCTGCGCAGCGCACCGAAGGGAAAAATGCCCTTGAGGCGATTCGTAGTGCCTGCCTGTTGCGTTTCAGACCCATCATGATGACCACCCTGGCTGCTCTGATGGGCGCGTTGCCGATTGCCATGGGGTGGGGTGCCGGCGCCGAGTTACGACGTCCCCTGGGCTTGGCGATCGTAGGTGGACTGCTGGTTTCGCAGGTCATCACCTTGTTTATTACGCCGGTGATTTATCTGTACCTGGATCGATTCAGTGGCTCTGGGCCTTTGCGGTTTTCCACCGATCCAATTGATGCCGCTTGACCGTGCCGGGAAGAGTCACCCTCCGACAACCTTCTACAACGTCCCAAAGTCAGTAGTTTTTTGACAATCCTTTCTTTTGGGGGGGTAGCGGGCGAAGGGCAGAAAAACAACGCGGTTTTGCCCTATGCCCGCGACCATGAATCACCACATGCAATCGATTTCTTCCTCTGGCCGTCGAATGGCCGATAATACTTTGTGCAAAATTGAGCCCGGACCGGTCGGGTGCAGGGCGAGCAATAGTTTGTGTCACGTCAAGACAACTTTCAGTCTTTCCTATAGTCGATTCTCCCGGTATGATGAGATTTCGTTTTAAAGCAACATTAAGGAACCTGAGATGTCGACGCAAAAAGTTCTCGTGGTGGACGATTCATTGACGCAGCGGATGATCCTTGCTGCCATACTCGCCGAGCAGGGCTTTGAGGTTGTGACAGCAAATGATGGGGAAGAGGCCGTCATCAAGGCAAAGAGTGAAATGCCCGACCTGATAGTGATGGATGTCGTCATGCCAAAGTTGAACGGTTTTCAGGCTACACGCGCAATTACAACCGACGAAGCCACTTGGCATATCCCGGTCATACTGTTGACCAGCAAAGATATGGAATCGGATCGTATCTGGGGAATGCGGCAAGGCGCCACAGGATTTCTTCATAAACCGGTCGATCCTGAGGCTTTGATCGCCATGGTCACCGCCTTGGGCTGATATGGTGTTGATAAGCTAACAGATACCTACAATATACCGGCGCATATCCGAGTATTTCCGCGCATACCCGGTCGCATACTCCCCCACATATCCCGTCGCATATCGATTCATCGCTGTATTCTGTTGCCTATTCCTTGAATTTTTGTCTGCAAACCGGATTGAGTGTGCATCTGGCGGCCTTCCGTCTTGACTAGATATCTATATATCGATAAAGTTCTTTGAACAAAGTCGCTGGTATTTAGTTGTCGGCATCAGCTGGTTCTTCAGAATGGAGTACATTTTAAAATGTCGCTTACCGTCGTTAGTGCGGAATTATTCAACACAATCAATGCAGACGTTTCCTCTTTTATCCGTAAGAAGCTTATGGGCATGCAGCTTGATGTCACCGAAGTGGAACTGCACAATTCATCGTCGACGAAAACGTTTCGGGTGTATGTCACTTTAAAGCGAACGACCAACCTCAAAGCCTTGTACCTGGCTGAACAGACAGTCACCAAAGAAATCCAGCAGCAATTCATGTTTTCGCCGCACGCATTTTACTGGCGCTACCGCCCGGACAGTGATGCAGGGGCAGCCAAGGCAGAATAACTCTGCTGCACGGGCGGGATATCCGTCTTGGGTATCTTTTCCGGATTCGAGATCAAGCCATCAAATTAAACCTTCGTTATTGCGAAGGTTTTTTTTACGATATTTGTTTTGCGCACCCAATGATTCCCTGAATGGATCATTTGCGTTTGTTCTGTTCATCAATAGATATACGGTATCAGACGCTTGGTGCGCTTCATGTAATCGGTGTAGCCGGGTAGGTCGGAAAGGGCGCTTTCCTCAATCGCAATGCGTCGCATCAGAACAATCCCCGTAGGGATGACAAGCAGGAATAGCGTAAGAAGATTGGTAGTACATATTCCCATTCCCAGCCAGATCATGAACAAGCCCGAGTAGGAGGGATGCCGAATCAACCGATAAGGGCCGCTGTCAATGACTGCATGATCGCGGGCGATTGCAACCTCTACCGTGAAATATTTACCCAGATAGTGGACGGAATACCAGCGCAATAAGGATCCGCATACGAACAATCCCAATCCCGCAGCATATAGAGGCACGAGCAAATCCGAGCGGGCTTGCGGCACATAAAAGACAACTAACGCGCCTGAAATGTAACAGGTGCCAATGACGGTTCTCAAGCTGCGCAGGGAATCCCGATCCTTGTTTTCGAACTGCGCATCAGCGCGCTTTCGATGAAAGATAATTGATTCGGAGATGTAATAAATGATGAAAAGCAGCGAAGTAAGAGTTACGGTCAACGGCATGTGTAAAGGCATGGAATATTCCTTTTTTAACGCATCGTTGGAATAATTGGTGAATATGGGTTAACAGGGCAGGACCATGCGGCCAGATGCGAGTCCCCCAAATATATAAGCAGTTTCTCGGTTGAGAAAGCGGACTTGCATGTATGCGCAGGCGTATCTTCCATGCAAGCTCGTAAGTGGAGTTAGGTGCGTCAAATATAACAATACCTTTTTTCCGCCTCAATCTGTCACTTTCCCACGCATGACCTTGAGCTGCGACCGAGTGCCCTTGCTGTCGAGACGTTTTCTTTGCGAACTGCGTGTTGGCTTGGTGGCTCGGCGCACAGTCGGGAGAACAGCGACGCTATCGACCAGCTCCTGCAGGCGAAACAACGCCTCTGCCTTGTTCTTTTCCTGGCTTCGATGGGTTTGCGCCTTGACCACCAATACGCCGTCCTTGGTGATACGCTGATCGTTTAGCTTGAGCAGACGCTCTTTGATATGGTCGGGCAGGGAAGATGCAGGAATGTCGAATCTGAGGTGTATGGCACTGGAGACTTTGTTGACGTTCTGGCCCCCGGCCCCTTGTGCACGGATTGCTGAAAGTTCTATTTCGCCGGCGGGCAGTTCGATGATATTGATATTGTAGTCTCCGTCATGAATCGGTGATGCGGTTTCCAGCAATTCAGGCGACGGTCGTAGCATCGATCATTCGCCCGACCTTGGCGGCAAAGACCTCAAGTTTGAATGGCTTCGTCATCACTTCCATCCGATACCCGAGCATGCCGTCGCCACCGGATTCCGTCGGTGCATAACCGGTGATGAATAATATCCTCAATTCGGGCCGCAGGGCGCGTGCGGCGTCTGCGAGCTGGCGGCCATTCATCCCGTTGGGCAGACCGACGTCGGTAACGAGCAGGTCGATCCTTTGCTGGGACTGCAATATCCTGAGTCCGTGCGGACCGTCCGGCGCCTGTATTACGGCGTATCCAAGGTCGGTCAGCATCTCGGTGATGAGCAAGCGTATGGCGATCTCGTCATCGACAACCAATACTGTCGACGCCGTGTTCGGGCGCGGCACTACCACGATGTCTTCTTCTATTTCACTGGAAGCCGGCTCACCTACATATTTCGGCATGTGCAGCCTTACAGTCGTACCGACATCGGGTTCCGAGTTGATGCGTATATGGCCTCCGGATTGATTCACGAAGCCATAGATCATCGACAGCCCGAGCCCGGTTCCCTGGCCCATCGGCTTGGTCGTGAAAAATGGATCGAAGGCGCGGTCCAGCACTTCCTGGCTCATCCCGGTTCCGGTGTCTGCCACGCTCACTGTCACGTACTCTGTTTGTAAAACCCCTGCATCCTTGGATCCCGACCAGGATTTCAAATCGCTATTGCCGGTTTCGATAGTCAGCTTGCCGCCCTCAGGCATCGCATCGCATGCATTGATGACCAGATTGAGAAGTGCATTCTCAAGCTGGTTCGGATCGCACAAGGTGTTCCACAGTCCTTCGCACAAAACAATGTTTACATCAATCGCAGGTCCCACAGTGTGCTTGAGCAGTTCCTCCATCGACTTGATCAACAGATTGATATCCGTAGGTTTGGGATCCAGTGTCTGACGCCGCGAAAATGCAAGCAGGCGATGCGTCAACGCCGCCGCTCGGTCGATCGATGACATTGCCGATTCCATATAGCGGGGAAGGTCAGCCGTCTTGCCTTGCGAAAGACGGATTTTCATCATATCTATGTTGCCTACCATGCCGGCCAGCAGATTGTTGAAGTCGTGCGCTATGCCACCGGTCAATTGGCCGACAGCTTCCATCTTTTGCGCCTGGTGCAATTGCTCGTGTGCGTGTTCGAGCTCCGCGGTACGTGTCGCTATGCGCGCCTCCAGCGTTTCGTTCAGTTGGCCCAATGCCTGCTCAGCGCCTATGCGTTCTTTCATTTCGTGATTTAACGCATCGTTTGATTCTTCGAGCGCTCTTGCGCGCTCCCCGACTTCCCTTAACATGCTGTTGAAGGCGTCGACCAGAACGCCTATTTCATCGTCGGTCGTTTTTTCTACCCGCAACGAAAAATCCCTGCGGCGCATCACTTCCCGGGCGACATTGGTCACTGCAATGATCGGCGTTGTAATTGCCGCCTGCAGCCAATTTGAAATCAGTGCCGCGACAATCAGGCTGGCAGTCATGACGACCACAAGGATCGTGGTGTAGTCCCCCAGACGCGCCAATACCTCGTAACGTCCGCGCAGATATACAGTACCGACCACCTCCCTGTTTCGTTTGACCGGATGGAAGATCGTTACGTGATGCGTCCCGATGGTATGACCCTGCGGTCCGGGATGGGGCGGAAAAACGAAGTTGCTCTCCTGGGCTTCGGTGTAAGTTGCAAAGAGAGTGCCATCCGGTGTGTAAATGGCCGCTGCCAGAATATTTGGCCTGGCTTTGAGCTGAGCCAGATTTTCTTTTGCAACTTTAGGGTCGTTGAATTCCAGTGCAGGCGCAGAGACCCGCGCAAGGATATCCGCTTGCGTCGTCAGATCATCTATCCATGTCGTTTGATAGCCACGGACTTCGTACCAAAGCATCGCACACGCAAAAACCAGCAACGCCGTAAAGGTGGTCGTCAGGACCACCATCGTCAATTTGCGCGATATGGATCGCTTGACGGTATCGTCCATCAAGGCGCTCCTCTGGTTACTGACAGTGCTACGGACAACATGCGTGAACTCAGTTTCAGGGCTGCCTTTTCCGCCGTGTCGAGTGCGACTTCGAATCGCACGCGATTGTCAGTGGTAACAAAATTGATCATGCTTCCCTGAGCCAATGCATCGCGGGTTTCGGTCACTATCAGGATCGATTGCTGTTGCGCCTGTTTCAATAGTTGCGCCTGTGCTGCCTTCTCTCCCTGTCCGATAAACAAAACGTGGATACCCGTCAGCGGATCGTTGGCATTCAGCTTTTTGATGATGAGGGAGCGATTGTTCAAATTCCGATTGGCAATGATTTTCAAGAGGTCGTCTTCAATCACATCGGCACTGATGACTCCGATGACGTATGGCGAATCCGCTCGGGAAAACGCAGTGGGAGGCCACTCGACATAGCTCAGAAATTTATAAAGGGAGGCTGCCTTGATGTGCTGTTCAGCTATGGCAGCGTTTGCTTCAGGAGATATTGGTTGGGCTGGGCATCTGGAGGCAATGAACGACAGGACAATACAAAATACGATCCCAAAACCGGACCGCCAAGAGGATGACAATCGGCTTCGAAATGTTCGGATCACTAGAGGACCGTTCAATTCGTTCATCGTTGCTGTCAGTTGTACAAGTTAAATTAATTGTACCGCGGGACGGTAGACTGCCCTGCCATACCTTTGCATCGAGTTCTTGATCTTCGGAAATATGATAGGGGGAACTTCACATCCGGTCATGATATGGATCATTGTTTGCTAAACCAGGCATATAGCCAAGCATGTTGCTCATCGCTAGCGGTTTATCAATTACCTTGATCACGAACTGCGCAAAAAATGCCCCGACCCACGCATTAATTTAGTGCCTTAAATACAAAAAAACGGCTGCGTCGACACTTTAAGTATAGCCGTTTCCATTACGTTTTTTGGTCATGCCCGATTTTGCATTGCACCGCATCGTGCGATCGCAAATAGTTGCAGACTTCTTCATTTATGTCATGAAACATCGCTGCCGAAGCGTCCGGCTCCCAGGATTGGCGGTGTAGGATTAAACACTACACGAATGCAAGAAAAAGGTGAGGCCATGCAACGGATAAAGGCTTGGGGGCGGCTGGCAATTGCGACTGCTGTGTTGAGCACTGCTACAATTTTTTTATTCGGAGAAAATTCTGCTACCGCTTCGTCGCAAAAGCACATCACCCCTCTGGTTAACAGGGTTGTATTGGAAAATATTTCCGGTTCGGATGACAGCCAGCGCGCCTATCAAATAAAGGTACCGGCTGGTGCGAGCAACCTTGTATTTACTGCTTTCGGCAGCGATCACGGCAATCCGGTCAATCTCTACGTCAGGTTTGATGCACTACCTACCGTCAAGTCTTTTGATACAAGGGATATCGGCGCAACCATCGCGAAATCGATTGCCATCCGCGATCCGCGAGCCGGCACGTATTACCTGCTGGTGCACGGCGCAAACGGCCGATATGCGGATGTATCTGTCGTTGCAAGTTACGCACCGCCGGACGCCATATTCAAGACAGGCATCCACGCGCACCGACTCTACAACGGTGGTGACGGGAGCCGACCGGCAGACCCACTACCAACGTTTCAATATGGCGTGATACGCGACTGGGATATCACTCACTTGCAAGATGCCGTAGTGTGGAAGTCGGATGAATCTATCGATTTCACCACGATCGATCAGGTGTATGCCGGTCATGCACGAAATGGCGCCAAGGTCATCAAGGTTTTCGGTTCAGTGCCTACCTGGGCATCGAAGCGCTCGGAAGAGCCGAATCGCCAGTATCCAAATTGGCCAGGCGGAAAGTCAGGGCCGCGCGACTTGGACGAGTATGAAGATTACATTTTTCGCTTCGTATCCCATACCAAAGATGCATTATGGGCAGTGGAGGGGTGGAATGAACCGTATGCTTGCCCGGGAAGCACGCGAACGGAATTCACGACCATGACGCCAACGGAGCTTGCCGATGTTCAGAAGCGGGTCTATCGCGCTACCAAACGCGTCGATAGTCATATCCTGGTGTTTTCTCCTGCACAGGCATATGTGTGCGGAATACCGACCATACTCGCGGCGCGTACGTCGCAAGGTGAGCCGATGTCGAAATTTTTTGATGTCCTTGCATGGCATCCGTATAACCGGTCGGCAAAAGGCAATGCCGGTCCGGCTTATGCATCGGAGGTATACACAGTGCGGCAACATCTCGCAAACGCCGGTCTCTCGAAGATGCAGATTGCAGATACGGAGCATGGCTGGCTCACTGCACCGAAAGAGGGCGGCAGGGAATTTTATGCATTGAGCGACAACGGAAAAGGGCAAGTACTTTACGACACGGCAAGACTTGCGAAGAGCTTGGGCGTCCTGACGGTCGTATGGTACGGCTACGACAACGATATGATCGGTAATCCGGCCAATAGTCCTGAAATAGCCGACCAACTGGAACGTGCCTACAAGGATTTGAATACGCCGTAACAAAAGGACGACCCTTGCGACTGAATCGGCATGTAAATTTGCAATTGCGTCGGTGCTCGGATTATATACGCCGAATTTCCTGCTCTTTTTTCAATTAATTTTCAAGAAAAATTTCAATAGGCAAAGCGCAACATTGATATTTATCAATGCCTTTGTATCAGTTATAAAACCTGCCCTTTATCCGCTTACTATTAGGCAATAAGTTTGGTCGAGACGCGGTATAAATGGGTTGTCAAAGCCGACATCCCTATGCTGAAATAGTGCATTCAACTTCAGCAGTTGATAGCATCAGATCGGTGTACGTTGAATAGGTTTTGTCTCAAGCAAAGAGATTGCCGAACCAACATTTTTGGCTAAGGAGGCCTGTGGTCGAATCGCTTTGCTATCCATTCCATCGGCGCCAATTCAACGCAAAGCTGCGTACGCCGATATGTCTAGCCATAACCTCACTGCGCACGCAGGCAGCGATACCTCAAGCCTGCGAGCTCGTTGTCACGTGGTTCAAAAAACTGGCAAATATTCAGATTGCGTCGGCTTCAAAGACGGCCGTATGCAGCACTGGTGTGGTCGCCTCCGGTATTTTTGCAAAGGCGTTATAGTGCACTTAACCCGCAGCTTGACTGAATTGCGATCGGTGGCATTGATATTCTGTGTGCTGGTGACGCTTGTCGGGTTTCAAGGCGTCGGTGCCGAGACTATGGATCGATCGGATAACACCGAGCGTCAAGTCAAGGCAGCTTACCTGTTCAAGTTCGGAAGCTATGTCGAATGGCCTGAAGGAACGTTTTCCACTCCGGATACCCCACTCAAAATCGGTACTATCGACGCGGATGCGTTGGCTGACGAGCTTGCGCAGATGGCGGTCGGCCACTCCATCAATGGCCGGGCGGTGACGGTACGTAAATTCCGTCGAGAGGATGCCATTACGGACATCAACGTATTGTTTATCGGGCATTCGAGCGCAACTCGGCTCGCCGATATTCTTGCGATGGTCAAAGGTCGGCCGGTGTTAACAGTCACCGAATCGGAAAATGCGCTGGCGCTGGGCAGTATGATCAATCTCATCATAGTCGAAGGCAAGGTGCGTTTTGAAGTTGCGCCCAAGCCGGCAGTCCTAAGTATCAGTGCCCGCCTGCTGGCTGCCGCGCATAAAGTATTGTTGGGGGTCTCGTGAAATTTCCGATGCTCCTCACTGTCCGCCAAAAGCTGCTCGGCGTCGTCCTGCTGACAACGCTGGTCGCACTCATCGTCGCGCTTGGGGCGACTGTCGCTTATAACCTGCGCGAATACCATCAGAACGTCATCGCGGATATGTCCACGCAGTCGGAGCTGCTTGGACATATGACTGCACCGGCATTGACATTCGACGACAAGCAATTGGCGCTCCAGAATCTCAAATTACTGCGGCTACGTCCAGCGGTGCGCGCTGCTGCAATTTACAAGACATGGGACGGGCTTTTCGCCTCCTATACGCGACCGGGGGAAAAACACGTATTTCCGCTGCGCCCGGAGAAAGATGTCGTGCGTATCGAAGGATCGCAACTGATCGTGTTCAAACGTATCATCAGCGATGGCGAGTTCCTGGGCACTGTCTACCTTTGCGTCGACTATGAAATTGCCGAGAGAGTGATAGATTATCTCGGGATCGCCGCTGCCGTGACGATACTGGCCATGCTGATTGCTTTTCTGATGTCGATGAGGCTGCAGAAAGTAGTGACAGGACCGATACTTGCAATCGCCGGTATTGCACGTGAAGTGGTGCAGCAGCGAAATTATTCACGCCGTGCAGAAAAGATAAGCGGCGACGAGGTTGGCGTGCTGGTTGAATCATTCAACGACATGTTGGCGGAGATAGAACGACGCACACAGGAACTGGAAAGCTCGAATCAGGAAATTATCCGTGAAGTAGGCGAACGTACCCTTGCGCAGCAGGAAATCATGCGGCTCAACGCCGACCTTGAGGTCAGGGTGCATGAACGAACCTCACAACTTGAAGCGACGAACAAGGAATTGATTGTAGCGAACGCGGCGGCGGAGAGTGCCAATCAGGCGAAGTCGGCGTTCCTGTCCAGCATGAGCCATGAACTGCGCACACCGCTGAATGCAATTCTCGGTTTTACGCAGCTTCTGGCTTCAGACTCCGTTGCACTGACTCCTGAAAAGAGGAAGGACTTCACAGGCTACATATTAAAAGCCGGGAAGCATCTGCTGGTATTGATCAATGAAGTGCTTGACCTTGCCAAGGTCGAATCGGGCACGCTTACACTGTCCCTCGAAACCGTGGTGCTTTCCGAAGTCATCCTGGAATGCAGGGAAATGATCGAACCTTTGGCCAATAGTCGTACCATCGGAATGTCGTTTCCGGCCGATGAAGTATTGCACGTCCATGCGGATCGGACACGCCTGAAGCAGGTGCTGTTGAACCTGCTTTCAAACGCGG
>Ga0207095_10205_pt1 | contig 17854 bp, 18 predicted proteins | sample Alteio_BWMinHeat_88_FD_153529 | JGI IMG/M metagenome (GOLD analysis project Ga0207095, IMG submission 153529) | Enriched cells from forest soil in Barre Woods Harvard Forest LTER site, Petersham, Massachusetts, United States -... | ecosystem: Environmental > Terrestrial > Soil > Temperate forest >... | reverse complement strand
AGTTTACCACCGCGCGTTGCGTCTGCGCTGACTAGACAAACTGCGCGGCCGTCAAGATGACTTGCCTAGCGTGCGTACGCTGTGGTACATACGTCCTCGGGTGGAGCCGGCAACTTGTTGCCTCGCCGGTTAGTGGCCGCTCGCGGGTGGACCTTGCTCCCCCTCTGGGAGGGATCGAACGTGGCTTCCGTCGAAGAACGTGTCATCGAAATCGTCTGCGAGAACCTGGGCGTCAACAAAGAACAGGTCACCCGCTCGACTTCCTTCATCGAGGACGTGGGGGCCGATTCGCTCGACATCGTCGAACTGGTCATGGAACTCGAGGAAGAATTCGAGATCACCATCCCTGACGATCAGGCCGAGAAGATCAAAACCGTCGGTGAGGCCATCGACTACATCGAGCGGGAGATCGCCAAGAAATGACGCGACGCGTCGTCGTCACCGGGATGGGCACCGTCAACTCGCTGAGTAATGATGTCCCCACCTTCTGGCAGGGATTGTGCGCCGGTAAAAGCGGCGTCGCGCCTATCGAACTCTTCGACACCTCCGCCTTCAAAACCAAATTCGCCGGCGAAGTCAAAAATTGGACCCCCGAGTGCGCCATGGACGCTAAGACCGCGCGCCGCCTCGACCGCTTCGCGCAGTTCGCCATGGTCTCCGCCATCCATGCCGTCACCGACAGTGGTCTCGACTTCAGCCGCGAAGAGACTTACCGTTGCGGCGTCATTTTCGCCAGCGGCATCGGCGGCTTGCACGAATTCGAGGAGCAGCACACCCGTTACCTGGAAGGCGGACCACACAAGATCAGCCCCTTCGTCATCCCCAAGATGATCGCGAACTCCGCCGCGGGCAGCATCTCCATCCACTTCGGCGTTCGCGGACCCAACACCGCCATCTCCACCGCCTGCGCCTCCTCGGCCCACGCCCTTGGCGATGCTCTCAATGCCATTCGCTGGAGCTACGCCGACGTCATGATCGCCGGCGGTTCCGAAGCCGGCATCACTCCCATGGGCCTCGGCGGCTTCGTCAAGGCCGGCGCCCTCTCCGAACGCAACGACAATCCCCAAGCGGCCAGCAGACCTTGGGACAAGGACCGCGACGGTTTCGTCCTCAGCGAAGGCGCCGGCTCGTTAGTCCTGGAAGAGTATGAACGCGCCAAGAAGCGCGGCGCAACCATCTACGCCGAACTCCTCGGCGTCGGCAATACGGCGGACGCCTACCACATCACTGCTCCACACCCCGAGGGCGAGGGCGCCGCCATGGCCATGAAACTCGCCCTCCGCGACGCCCACGTCAACCCCGATGACGTTCAATATGTCAACGCCCACGGCACCAGCACCCAACTCGGCGACGTGGCCGAGACCAAGGCGATCAAGGCCGTTTTCGGGCCTCATTCCAAAAAACTGGCCATCAGTAGCACCAAAAGCATGATCGGCCACACCCTTGGCGCCAGCGGCGCCGTCGAGATGATCGCCACCATCCTCAGCATCCAGCGCGGCGTCATCCATCCCACGATCAACTATCAAACGCCCGACCCCGACTGCGACCTCGACTACGTCCCCAACACCGCCCGCGAAACCCGCGTTCGTCGTGCCATCTCCAACAGCTTCGGCTTCGGCGGTCATAACTGCTGCCTCGTCGCCGGGGCCGTCTGAGAGCCTTCCCCTCGTGCAAACGAAAAGAGCCGCAATCCCTTGCGGCTCTCTGCGTTATCCGCACGTACTGATGCCGTCGTCGAACCAGAAGGGCGTGCGCTCGACAATCCTATGAGTCCGTGCCTCCAGACGATTCTAATCGTGACGCCAGGAAAAGGCATGTTACGATTGAGATCATGATCCACGACGCGCGTCTCCTCCGCGAGGGGGTAGACGTGCAGAAACTCCATCCCTGACCGTGATCCGGGGAGGCCATGTATGTCGGCAGAGCACCCATGCGAAGTGTCGCCGTCGGACCGCTATCGGGGATTCGCCGATTTTATCCGTCTGCCCCTGGGAGAAAACCAGGAACTGGTCTACTCCCCTCTGACGCGTGCGGCGCGAGTGCTTGCGCCCTTTCAGGTCCGATTGCTGCTCGGCTGTTCCACGTCGGCGACGCTCCCGGAACACGCGACGCGACTCGCCCACGCACTCAACCAGGGTCCCGGACAGGCCGAAATGATCCAGGTTCAACTCGCCGCGCTGGCGCGAGCTGGGTTTCTCGTTTCCGAACACAGCCTGACCGAGCGCTGCCGGCGGCGGTCCGATTCGCAGACGCCCCCCGCGCGCATTAGCTCCGTTGGCGTTCCCACCCGCAACCGGACCGGTAGCCTGGAAAAGTGCGTTCACAGCTATGTTGATAACTGCCGACGCCATGGCCGAGCCGTCGACTTCGTGGTGGTTGACGATTCCGACACCCCGGCCGTCCGCGCCGAGAACCGCCAAATGCTCCAGGCGCTTCGGGTCCGCACCGGGGCCGAAATCTCTTACGCGGGGCCTGAGGACAAAGTCGCTTATGCTGAATTGCTCATGCGCCGCGCCGACTTGCCTGCCGAAGCGGTCCGCTTCGCCTTGCTCAACGACGAGAATTGTCCCAACGCCACCGGGACCAGCCGGAATGCCTTGCTGTTGCACACCACTGGAGACGTACTGCTCCAGGTTGACGATGATACCGTTTGCAATCTGGCCTACGCCCCGGGGGCAAAGGACGGATTAGTGTTCACGGCCCAGCATGATCCGACGGAATTCTGGTTTTTCCCCGACGGCATGCCGGACCCCGATGAGGCGGAGGGACCGGAAGATGTGCTGGCCATCCACGAGCAGCTTCTTGCAAAAGACCTAGGGGCTTGCTTCGACTTCTTGCCCGCGTGCGTGCGGCCGGACCTAAGTCAGGTGTCCGGGGGCTTCTTTCGTAGATTCGAGGCCGCCGACCCCTGCGTGCTGGCAACGGCTACCGGTGTGGCGGGAGATTCCGGCATGGATTCATCTGTCTACCTGTTATCGCTCGACGGAGAATCCCGTGCCCGATTGATGCGCAGCGAGGACGTCTATCGCGATGCCCTGATTCACCACCAGTTCCTTCGCTCGGTGAGACAGCCGACCTTGGGAGACGGCACGTATTGCATGGCCTTCAACTTGGGTCTGGACAACCGTAAGCTGCTGCCCCCTTTCATGCCCGTGCAGCGGAACCAAGATGGCGTGTTTTCCGCGCTGCTCCGTTCCTGCTTCACGGGCGGCTTTTTTGGCGTGCTCCCATGGGCCGTCCTTCACCGCCCCCCGACACGGCGGCGCGTTTCCACGGACCATCTTCGCGTGAGCGTGACTCGTCCCACGAGCGGCCAAGTTTTCCAGGCCCTCGTACGCGGCCTTACCACCGGTCCGAACACATGTGACGCCGAATCTACCATGCAAGCCTTGGGAAGAGCGTTGACCGAACTGGCGTCGATGCCTTCTACCGGTTTCGAGGAGTTTATCCGCCTACACCTCTGGAACCAAATGAGCAGACAGGCTTCCCATTGGGATAACCAGCTGCGCAAGTTCGCAGGCCAGCCGGTGTTCTGGGCCTACGAAGTCAAGCAACTCCAGGCGGCCATGCGCGACGAGCTTCCGTCCCCGGACTACGCCGTCCCGTCGGACCTTAGTGCAACCCTCGGTGTCGAGAAGGCGCGTCTCCTCCTGCAACGCTTGGTCCTCAAGCTGGGTCTGCTCTTGCAGGCGTGGCCCACCATCGTGGAGGCCGCACGGGATTTGCGCGCCAACGGAGTGCGGCTTGCACATCCGATTTAACGCCGACCGCCACTTAGCCTCGGATCGTTACTCACGCACTCGCCGCTGCCATGTGCCGCGCATGGTCCTCGGGAGCGATATTCTCCCCCGTCAGAACAACACAGATCGGCTCCTCCAACTCGGCCACACGGCTCTTCACGAACGCCGTGGTGATCGCACTCGACGGCTCCACCACCAATGCGTGCGATTCGAACAACTCTCTCAGCGCCTTCTGAATGTCCGCATCCGAAACCAGATGCACCGCGATCCCGTCTTCCATGATGCGCTCTTGCACCCGTCGATGCGGCGTCTCCAGTATTAGCCCGTCGGCAATCGTGGCCGACCGAGCATGCTCAAACTTCGCGTATTTCGGATAGTTGAAAGGCTCACAGCCGAAAAGCCGAACGAGCCGCGGGTTCTTGCGCAGGTGCTCGGTCAACCCCATCAGCAATCCGCCGCCCCCCAGTGGAAACACCAGCGATCGGCAATCGGGAAGTGCCTGCAATATCTCCGCCGCGATCTCCTGATACCCATCCGTCCAAAGCGGGTCCAGGTGCGGATGCACGAAATAGCCCCCACACTCCCGTGCAACTTCCGTCGCTCGCCGCAGCAACTCGCTTCCCCCGCCGGCGATCTTCAGCAACTCGACGCCCAGGGCCTGCAATTTCTCGTCCTTGGCCCGCGCGATGGTCTGCGGCACCACGCCCACCATGCCGAAGCCGAACGCCTTCGCCCCCACTGCCGCGCCCAGAGCCGTGTTCCCCATCGACGGCACCACCAGTTGCCGCGAGCTCCCCTCCCGACTCAGATGCTCCAGCAGATGCACCGCCCCGCGAATCTTGAAACAGCCTGACGGCGCCAGAAACTCGCACTTGGCGTAAACGGCCCGGAGCGGAAACAGATTGCCGAGCCGGATGAGCGGGACGCGAAAGGGGGAAAGCATGGAGGAGGGTCCTCGGTGGGGTCGGGCTTGCCGCCGACCATTGTAGGCCCTGGGTCGCCGTTTGGAGTAGCCTCGCCCCGTGGCCGTTTGCAGAACGTCCCCACGCCTCCCGGTGCGATCGAGTCATCCGCCTTCACGAGGCAACGCTTTTGTGAAGTGAAGATCGTTCTTGATTCCACGGTGCGCGTATTGAATTTCGAAGCCATAGATAGGTTCGGCCGAACTCTCGCCCCTGGCCCCGCGCTCTGCCGCCCCGAGTCACCGCTCTACGGTTTGTCGAACGGCAGCTTGCCCTCGCCGCGGGCCTTGGCCTTCCCGTACCCTCCGACCTTCTCGTAGACCCGGACGTAATCAACCAGCATCTCCGCTGGGAACACAGTCGTCTTGTCCGGCTTGCCGAGGAACTTGCCCCCGACGGCCACGTTCATGACCAGGTAAAACGGCTGGTCGAAAGGTGCCGGCCACGGGTTGAGGTCGGCCTCCTTCGCTGGGTTCGTGCCTTTTCCGCCGTCCGCCTTGCCGCTGCTCCACCAGAATGACTGTGCCGCGTACTGCTTGCCGTCCACGGACCAGCGAATCTCGCCCGGCTCCCACTCCACTGCGTAGACGTGGAAGTCCGCGATGGTGCCGTCGCGCGGCAGAACGTACTCCTTGCTGATGTGTGTGTTCGCTGGCCAACGGAATCCGAAGTGCAGGGTGCCGAGCACCTTGGTCGGCTCCTGGCCCCGCGCCTCCATCACGTCGATCTCGCCCGAGCACGGCCAGCCCCCGTACTTCTCGTCCTGGGGCAACATCCACAGGGCCGGCCAAACGCCTTTGCCCGTCGGCAGCTTCGCCCGAAACTCAAACCGGCCGTACTTCTGGCTGAATAGCGGGCTGCCGTCCTTTTTTCGGGTCTTGAGCCGGGCCGACGTGTACCCGCACCCGTGCAGCGACTCCTTCAGCGCCCTTATGTGGAGCATCCCGTCCTTGACGAAAACATTCTCCCGCTCACGCGTGTAATACTGGAGTTCGTCGTTGCCCCAGCCGCTGATCCACTGGTCCGCATCGTAGTTGTAAAACCCGTTGCCGGTGTCGAAATCCCACTTTTCCTTGTCAATCTCCTTCCCGTCGAACTCGTCGCTCCACACCAGCTTCCACCCAGCCGGGGGCGACTCGACGGCCTCGTTCATGCTGATTGGGGCAACCCCGACGCCCATTCCCACGATCATCGCCACCAGACACCAGCGACCTACACGCATCATCCGATTCTCCTCAATCCGAGACGTCCGTCCCGGAATATCCGTGGGCCGAACATTAAGGCCAAACTACCGGAGGCGGGCGGCGGCGTGTGATGCAGCAACTTCGTTCAAGGCTGTGCAGGCGGCTGCGGCAGCTCAGCCCCCAAATACTCCCGTGGATATTCTACAGCTCTGCCGCCACCAATCGGGCGATGCTCCGCCGGTATCGGGCGACGATGCGTTCGCGCGCCGGATGCCGCCCGGCCTCGACCCACTTCCGGCCCCGGACCCAAACGCAATCTACCGGGCTGGTGCGTGCGGCAAAGATCCAAGCATCGAGAACCCGGTCGCCGCGCCGCTCCAGAAGCGCAGGATTGGCCGCATCGAGTGATAGGATATCGGCCGGCGCGCCCGGCGCCAGAACCGCCGCCGGAGCTCCGAGCGCGGCCGCTCCCCCCTGAGCCGCTGCCTCATACAGGGTGCGTCCGGTGGATGCACCTTCGCCCCGGCTCATCACGTTGCGCTGGCGGCCATGAAGCCGCTGCGCGTACTCGAGCTGGCGCAACTCGTCCGCGACCCCCACCAGCACGTTTGAATCCGAGCCGATGCCGAACCGGCCTCCGCTGGACATGAAATGGGGGCCGTTGAAGATTCCGTCCCCCAAGTTCGCTTCCGTTACCGGACAGAGCCCCGCCACTACGCCCGCCGCCGCCATGCGCTGGGTTTCTTCTTGCGTCATGTGGGTTGCATGGACGATGCACCAGCGGCTGTCCGCGGCCGCCTCCTCGAGGAGCCATTCAACCGGACGCCGTCCCGACCAAGCCAGGCAGTCATCGACCTCACGCAGCTGCTCTGCCGCATGGATATGGATGGGCCCGTCGCCCGCCAGGGGCTGGATCGCCGCCAGTTCCTCGGGCGTGACGGCCCGCAGGCTATGCGGGGCCACGCCGATGACGGAGCGAGGATGGGCCAGAGCCGCTCGGCGAGAAGCTTCGATGAGCCGGCCGAAGGCATCAGGATCGCAGATGAACCGTCGTTGGTTCGGCGCCGGGGATTGGCCGCCGAACCCCCCATGGGCGTAGAACACGGGAAGCAGCGTCAGTCCGATCCCTGTTTCGCCTGCCGCCACGATGATCCGCCCGGCCATCTCGGCCGGGTCGCGAAAAGGCCGACCGTCGCGATCGTGGTGCAGGTAGTGGAACTCGCCGACCCGGGTGAAACCAGCCTCCAGCATCTCGACATAAGCCAGAGCCGCCACCGCCTCCACGTCGTCCGGGCACATCGCCAGCGCCAGGCGGTACATCATCTCGCGCCAGGTCCAGAATGTATCCTCATCCGGTCCCCGGATCTCCGCGAGTCCAGCCATGCCGCGCTGGAACGCATGGCTGTGCAGATTCGGCATGCCGGGCAAGCCGATGGCATGCCGTTCGTCCCCGGCCCCGGCCCGTGTGCCCGTCTCGACTCCCGTGATCAAACCCCCGGCAATCTCAATGCGCACGCCGGTAGCCCAGCCGGACTTCAGGAGCGCTTCCTCAAAGTACAGACTGGCCATTCTCCTCCTCCACCTCGAAAGATCTACGGCTCCTCTTCCCCAACGTCGATGGCATCGGGCCCGTCATCCCCTACGTCGATATGCGACCCGCAAAAGGGACAATTCTGGACCGTCCCCCGCTGATTGGCGGGGAAGACGCTTACTTTGCCGCAATCCTCGCACTCCGCGCTCACCGGACCGGAGTCGCGGTTGGCCTCAAGCTGGGCGGCGCGCTCTGCCTTGTGTTGTTCCAGGAGTTGCAAGGCGCGCGGCGCATTGGCGGCATCGAGGACCCATACCTCGGTTCCCCGCGCGCCGACGCCGAGCGGCGACCAGGGCGTCAATCCATCCAGGCCGCCAAGGGTACTTCGGTCCATCACCTCGGCGGCGACGCCGTTCTCTGTGAGCCAATTCGCGACAATGTCAGCATCGCCGACGCTGTTGGCGACGTAGATGCAGCGCGGGTCACGATTAATCAAAGGGTTTCCTTTCGTGACACGGGCGAAGGCGCGGTTCCTGGCAACAACGGATTCGGAGTGCCAGCGAACGAATGGAAATTATCCAAGATCAGCGCCGGGTGCAACTATTCGCCGTCTTTGGATCAAACCGAACGATGACGGCGGCTCCGTGCCCTCGCGCTCGGCGCGGGTCTCCTGACCCCGCCGCTTCGCCCGACCTCAGCTCTCGCCGCCTAGCCATCTTATTCGTCATCTATCTTCCACTGGGCTAATTCATCCACCGGACGTGGAAGTCTGCCTTCAAGCCACTCTACGCACTTATCGGGCGTGAAAGAAGGCTCGGTGGATTCGATGACCCACGACAAAAACTCCACGCCACCGTTCATATACGGAGGCGGGGAAACGGGCATGAAAACGGTCGGCAATCGTTCTTCGACAGAAACATAATTCAAAACGTGGCCAAGCTCCTGAACGTGCCGCCAGGCTAAGGGGTGTGTCGTATCCAGCGTGAACTTGATCCACCAGTTTCCATTAGCAAATGAACCGTGTCCAATGGACTTGCGACCTGCGGGCAAGTCAATGGCAGGAAGCCTCTCGATCAAGGCGAACAACCTCTCAAAGTCTGGTGTGGTGTTCATCCCGCTAAACGCCTAGGCTAAGCTGCCGGGGCTGCCTTTAGAAAAGTTGAATCCCGGAAAACCAGAATGGCGGCCCCGGCAAGCTTTGGCCAGTTGTTTGGCAAGCTACCTTCTCCTGGACCTAGCCTTGTTACTCGTTCCGCGTGCCACCATTTTCTTGACCCATCCCACTGTGATGCTGGACAGGCAATCGGGTGCGACCCAAATCACGTTCGAGTGGTACTTGCCCAGCTTGTCACGTAGTCGGTATGCGAGAGTGTGATCACGCGGGGCGCCGGGTGCCATCTATGAGCAAGCCCTTGTCAAGCCGGAAACGGGAATCTCGGCGGGAGCTCCCAACCATCTATTCGGCATTCCTCGCGCGGAGGACGCCAGACAATGTAATACGAGCCGACCCCATTCATGCTCGCGGTGTCGGAGCACCATGGCACCCGACGGGGTTCGGTCTTGGCTCCCGCTTCCTGGCTCCTTTCTTGGCTTTGCTTTCTTGGCACCCACGCGCGTTTACGCCGCCTGTTGCCAACCACGTCCGTCACGTAGCATCGCGTGCATCACGCGGACCAGGTAATGCGCCGTCGCCACGATGGCGATTTTCTTCCTCTGGGGATCGTCGCGTTGGACCCGTTCGAAGAAGGCGCGTACCTCCGGCGAACGCCGGATCCCCTGCCAGGCCGCCTCGGTAACCAGCCGGCGCACCGTCGTCGGCCCTTGTTTGGTAATGTGGCCCAGACGATTCTTGTCGGCGCTCGCGTCCTGAAGCGGCACCAGGCCGAAGTAACTGCCCACCGCCTTGCTCCGGGCAAACCGCTTGGGGTCGTCGATATAGGCAACGACCGCCTCGGCGGTGCGGATGCCCACTCCGGGAATCGTCATCAGCAACGCCACGCCGGGATGCTGCTGGGCTACTTCCTTAAGCGCCTTTTCCACTCTCTTGAGTTGCTTCTGAACGTGCTGCAACTCCTCCAGAGCCAGATCGCGGCGCAAGCGGTCCGCCTCGGTCGGCAGCTCCACGCTCTGGAACCAGGCGAGCCCTTTGCGTGTCCACAAGCGCGTCGGCGCCACGATGCCCTGGCCGCGCAACAGCGACCGCAACGCGTTCTTGACTTGCGTGCGTTTCTCCACCACCCCTTCGCGGTGCTGGATCAACGCCCGCCAACTGCGCACGTCCACGCCAGGGACGTACACGGTCGGGACTTCGTCCAGAAACAACAACTTGGCCAACTTCTCGGCATCGACCCGATCGTTCTTGCGCTTGGACCGGAAAATCAGCCGCACTTGACCCGGATGGGCCACGACCACGCGCTGGGCCAATTTCTCCAGGCGCGTCGCCAACACGCCATAGCCAATCGACGCCTCGAAGCAGACCGCCCACGGCTCCTTGATCGCGGCCAGGTCAAGCAGTACCCTATCCCAGGGCCCCTTAACCGTACGTGTCTGCAGGTGTTTGCCACGCTCGTCCAGCACGCAGTAAGTCGACTGCTTCGCGTGAACATCCAAACCGACGTACCACATACAAGCCTCCATTCGGATGCGGGAAAAGTAACGTTCACAACCTTCCCGATTCTAATCCGACTTGGGGGCTTGCTTCATAGTTTCATGCTTTCGCGGCCGCTGAGTGACAATCGCCTGTCACTAGTCAAATGCCGGGGCCGCGAAAGCATGCCGACCCAGGCGGATTCAAGAATTCGGCGCTTGGGCTCGAAGTCGAAGGTCTCATGCTCATCGTTACTCTCATGCTTTCGCGGCCCAGATTACCTATCATGACAAGCAACCGTCACTCAAAGGCCGCGAAAGCAAGGCGCCCGCGTTTACGACTTCATGAATTCCAGCAGATCGGCATTGATCTGATCCGCATTCGTTGTCGGCATGCCGTGCGGGAAACCCTTGTAGGTTTTCAATTTCGCGCCCTTCACCAACTTGGCGCTCAGCGGGCCAGAGTCGGCATAAGGCACGATCTGGTCATCATCGCCATGCATGACCAATGTCGGAACCGTGAACTTCTTCAGGTCCCCCGTGAAGTCCGTTTGTGAGAAGGCCACGATGCCATCATAGTGCGCCTTGGTACCGCCCATCATGCCTTGGCGCCACCAATTCCGAATCACACCCTGGGATGCTTTCGCGCCTGGCCGGTTGTAACCGTAAAAGGGTCCGGTCGCCACATCCAGATAGAATTGCGCCCGGTTGGCGGCCACCTGCCCTTGAAAGCCGTCGAATACTTCTTTGGGCAGCCCGCCCGGATTCGCCGGAGTCTTTACCATCAGTGGCGGCACCGCGCTAATGAGGACAGCCTTGGCGACGCGACTTTCGCCGTGGCGCGCGATGTAACGTGTGACCTCGCCGCCACCGGTCGAGTGGCCTACATGGATGGCATTCTTTAGATTGAGATGCGCCGTGAGCGCCGCGAGGTCGTCGGCGTAGTGATCCATATCGTGCCCGTCGCCGGGTTGGCTGGAGCGTCCGTGACCGCGCCGGTCATGTGCGATGACGCGATAGCCGTGATTCAAAAAGAACATCATTTGCGCGTCCCAGTCGTCGCCCGAAAGAGGCCAACCGTGCGAGAAAACGATCGGCTGGCCGCTGCCCCAATCCTTGTAGTAGATCTCCGTGCCGTCCTTCACTGTGATCGTGCTCATATGTTGTTCTCCTGCAGATTGTCAAAGCGTCGGCCCGCGACGGGTGGCATCCTTCGCCGGGTCCCTCTCGGAGACATTGAACCCCGCATTATCACCGGCGAAGCGTGCCGAACGAACCGCCGCAATGTCCAATGCTCTTTGCCGGCCGTCGTGAATCTCGCCGAGAAGCGACAGCCGAATTCATTCCTTTCGTGTCGGCCGAGGGTTATTGTCAGCCGCTTCGGCATGCTTGGTCGGTGCTGGTCCAGGATCCGCTGGCCCCGCGAGCGATCCTCCCAAGCATGCCTTCCCGCCGCGAATCACGATCGTGCCGGCCGGATTCTTCAAGTCCCATACGCTGTTGAGGTAAACCTCCGTATCCGAGCCGAGGCGGTCGAGAATGGCGTCCAGGGCGGCTGCATCCTCACACAAAAACCAGTCCGGCGAAGCGCCCATCTTCGGGAACCGCACCTCGACCAGGACCGGCGGCTTCTCTTCGAACAATTTCCCAACAGCCGTGCGAACGGCACTGGTATCGGAAAGGAATGACGTACTCATGTCTGACCCTCACTCAACGAGTTTGGCCGCCGCGGCCAGCTCCGGGGTGATGCGTTCGTTGAACCACTCGTGGATCGGCACACCGCGGATCCGTAAGACAAGTCGCCGCGGCCACGACGGCCGGGCCTCGACGTGCAAAGCGTTCACTGCGGGGTCGGGCGTTCCTCCGGGCGTACGTACGAGCCTGAGCCGCAGCCGGCGAAACACACTCACCGGAATCTCGGCAACCCCAAGATCGCCCTGCTTTCCAGCGGCTCGCACTGCCGCAAGGATCGCCGATGGGCCGGGCTGGTCGGCCGACCGGAACATCGACAGCCCGATCTCCCCGTCACGCAGTCGAAACTCGGTTGCCCTCACATTGCCTTTGCGGACTACTATCACTCGGAGTAACCCGTCGTCGGGCACGCGGCACCTCCATCATACTCCTCGCGCTCACGAGATTCTTCGGCTGCCACTCATTGTTCTCCGACTCGGGATCAACCGACGCGATTGGATGAAGAAAAGGGAACGCAGCTATTTTCACACAAAACAACTCTCATAACGAGCTGCGTCCTCTTTTCTTCGCCGGCGCGCACAAGCCCCGTGAACGTCACGGCTTCTCGCGAATGTACGTGACGAGGAAGAGCTGGGTGCCCTTCGTGGTCTTGAACTCGGTAGGCCGGGTCTTGCCGCTGAGGTCGTAGCAGACTCTCAACGTGTCGTCCGTCTTCTCATAGATGGCGAGGAATGTCTTTCCCTTGTTGGGTCCTTCGGTGCCGACGATGTCCACCTCCTTGGGCTTCTTCGACGGATCCACCTTGACGGTGCCCTTGTCAGGCTCCTTACCAACCGTGACCGTGTACTTGCCGTCGCCGATGACCAGCTTAATGCTCTTCCTTACTTCGTCGGGAAATTTCTCGCCGCCGAGTTCAGCCGCCGATGCCAGCCAAGTGCCGTCCATCGCCTTCGCATCGTCCTTGGCGTCGTTTCCTCGTGAAAGGCATGGCAACGACAGAATCAGAAACAGGATGACGCACAGCGAACGGGTCATGGGTTGTCTCCTTGGAAGATTACGAAACTCAATGGACTAACTGCTGAAATCGGGCCGAATGCAAAGAAGAGTTTTCGGCTGCCGCCAAATGCTACTCGACGGGAAGGCTCGTTGCCAGCACCAATCGCACGCCGCGGAGAGCCGAAGGGCCTTGAGCACAAACCCGAATGGGCAGTCAGCGCCCCAAAGCCAATGAGCGTCAATCGCGCCACTTGGAGGTCCGTCGTTGCCTTTTGCAGTCAATCCAAGTCAATCGCGCCTGCCGCCTCCAGGCGAACTCCACCAGAGCATTGGCGCGCAGGGTCAGTGGTCAAATCCTGACCACCCTCTAAGCCACAAGGCCGACCCTCTCGACCACATGCGCGACCCTCTCGACCACATGCGCGACCCTCTCACCCACATGATGACCCTCTGCACCCTCGGCAACGGGTGGAGAGGGTGTTCAATAATCGTACACTCGTGCCAGGGAGACTCGAACGGTTTGCAAAACGGTCATGTGATTGTCGTACGGCCGACTTCACCGCCGTCTGTCCTTCCTTCATCGTCTTCCGTAACCTACCAATGTCCACGATTGACACCTTTTTCCAGCCATCCGGGTCCGTCACCATGCCACTCCCCGCCGATTCCATCGCCGCCCGAGCCGCCCAGGCGGTTCTCTCCCCGCAGGAGATCGCCCGCTACAGCCGCCACCTCATCATGCCCGAAGTCGGCATGGACGGCCAAAAACGCCTGAAGGCCTCGCGCGGCCTGCTCATCGGGGCAGGGGGCCTCGGCTCCCCGCTCGGCCTTTACCTCGCTGCCGCCGGCGTCGGCCGCATCGGCCTCGTCGATTTCGACGTCGTCGATTTCAGCAACCTCCAGCGCCAGGTCCTGCACGGCACTCCCGACGTCGGCCGCCCCAAGCTCCACTCCGCCCGCGACCGCCTCGCCGCCATCAACCCCGAGGTGCAGGTCGATCTCCACGAAACCCGCCTCGACTCCTCCAACGCCCTGCAACTGTTCGAGCCGTACGACCTCATCATCGACGGCACCGACAACTTCCCCACGCGCTACCTCGTCAACGACGCCTGCGTGCTCCTCAAGAAAACCAACGTCTACGGCAGCATCTTCCGCTTCGACGGTCAGGCCTCCGTCTTCGCCCCCGGCCTGGGTCCATGCTACCGCTGCCTCTACCCCGAACCGCCGCCACCCGGCGAAGTGCCAAGCTGCGCCGAAGGCGGCGTCCTCGGCATCCTCCCCGGCCTCATCGGCTGCATCCAGGCCACCGAGGCCGTCAAACTGCTTCTCGGCAAAGGTTCCCCGCTCATCGGCCGCCTCCTCCTCTACGACGCCCTGCAAATGAGCTTCCGCGAGTTCAAGGTCCGGCGCAATCCCAAATGCCCCGCCTGCGGCGACCTCCCCACCGTCACCAAGTTGATTGACTACGAACAATTCTGCTCCGTCCGCGGCCCGGAGTCGCCGCCCCCCGCCTTCGCCGACACCACTGTCGAAGAGCTTAAACAACGCCTCGATCGTCACGAGCAGGTCTTCATCCTCGACGTCCGCAACCCCGAGGAATACCAGATTTGCCGCATCCCTGGCAGCACGCTCATCCCGCTCCCCGACCTGCCCAACCGCCTCCCGGAACTCGATCCCGACCGCGAAATGGTCGTCCACTGCAAGAGCGGCATGCGCAGCGCCAAAGCCGTCGCCCTCCTCCAACAACAGGGCTTCCGCAAACTAAAGAACCTCAAAGGCGGCATCCTCGCCTGGGCCGACAAGGTCGATCCCTCCATGCCGAAGTATTGATTTACTTCACGGGGTTTTCCTTCGTGTTTTCGTCCTTTCGTGCTTTCGTGATTGATTGCTTGAGGAGTCACCCATGCCCGCAACCATCGACTGGCTCTACCACCGCAAAAGCTGAATGACCTGCAAGAAAGCTCAAGGGTACCTTGAGTCGAACGCCGTGCGGGTCGCCGACCGAGCCGATGCCTCCAAAGCCCGCAAAGGCCGCGCCGAGGCCCTGAAACTCGCCAAGTCCGCCGACAAGATCGTGGTCGCCAAAGGCAAGAAGGTCGTCACCTTCGACATGAAGAAATCCCCGCCCGACGACGACACCCTCGCGGCCAACCTCCTTGGCCCTTCCGGCAATCTGCGAGCCCCGACCGTACGGAAGGGCAAAACGCTCTTGATCGGATTCAACGACGAGGCGTATGAAGAAGTTCTCGGGAATTGAATCCCAAAAGGAAGCCTCATGCCTCTCGCGACGGATCGCCTTCACGCTGAACAAGCCTTCCACGACCGTCAGGCCGGCCTGCGCACGGCCACGTTCCAGATCCAACCGTCCGCTCTACACGTTGACGTTGATTCCTACCTCGACCACGAAACTTGGATCCGCCCCGCCTTCGCCCAACTCGGCGACGTTAGCGGCCGCGACGTCCTCGACTTCGGCTGCGGCCATGGCATGGCCGCCGTCACACTCGCCAAACTGGGCGCACGAGTCACGGCATTTGACCTCTCACCGGGTTATCTCCACGAAGCGCGCCGAAGGGCCGAAGCAAACCGCGTGTCCATCAATTTCACGCAAGCCGATGGCGACCAACTTCCGTTCGCCAATGAGTCCTTCGATCGCATCTGGGGCAACGCGATTCTTCATCATATCGACCTGAACCGCGCCGCTCATGAATTACATCGCGTCCTCCGGCCGGGCGGCCTCGCCGTCTTCGCTGAACCGTGGGGCGAAAACCCGCTGCTCAACCTCGCCCGCCGCCACGTGCGCTACCCAGGCAAGGAGCGCACCCCTGATGAACAACCGATGCGACTCCGCGACCTCGCCGTCCTGCGAAGATCATTCTCCCACGTCCAAACGCACGGCCATCAACTCCTCTCCATGGTCCGCCGTGTGCTCCCCCCTGGCCGCCTTGTCCGCACACTCGACCGCTGCGACGCTCGTTTGCTGACTCATCTTCCTTTTCTCCAGCGATTTTGCCGGTATATGGTTCTCACGGTCCGCCGTTGACGGTACAATGCCGCCACTTCTCCATGTTGTGCAACGGGGACCCTCACCATGGACACGGCTCTTCCTCCTGTTCCGCCCCCACCGCCGCCACCCAAGCCGGCCTTCTTCACGGCCTGGCCCAAATCCGCTCAATGGGCGACGGCATTCCTCCTCGGCGTGGCGGCCGCGTCATTGTTGTTGCATGTCCTAGGTTCCTCCCGCTGGTGGACCCGGCCCGCCGACCTCGAACACGGCGCGGTCCCGCGCTATCGCGTGGATCTCAACAAAGCCGACCGCTCCGAACTTCAGCAACTCCCCGGCGTCGGCGATCACATGGCCGACCGTATCGACAACCAGCGACGCACGAAAGGTCCCTTCCGCAAGGTTGACGATCTCAAAGCCGTGAAAGGCATCGGCCCTGCCACGGTCAATCGCCTCCGCGACTGGGTTGAAGTCGAGCCCGACGACGACGCCGACCCCGCCGACATGCTCGACCCACCGGACAAGGCGGCGAAGAGAAAGGCATCCTCCACACGAAAAAAAGAGCCAACCGCGCCGGTTGACGTGAATCGTGCGAGCTTTGAGGAGTTGAAGGCAATCCCCGGCGTCGGACCATCATACGCCCACCACATCATTGACGAACGCGCCAAGAAGCCGTTTGAAAGGGTGGAGGATTTGATTCGCGTTCCCGGCATCAAGGAGAGGAAGCTGGAGAGCTTGCGTCCCTATGTGACGGTGGGATCGACGTCAAGCGCGGTAAGGTGAAGGGTTCACCGTTGCAACGTGGCAGCCGCGTGAGTCTTCAGGTGAAGGAAAGCTCCTGACGTGGATTTCCAAATCATCTTTTCCGAAGTCGCCAAGATGCACCTTCGCGGATTGACCGCTCGACAGCGCTCCCTGGTTCTTGATACCGTGGATGAACAATTGGCGCATCTGCCAACCGTGGAGACCCGGAACCGGAAGCTCATGAAACCAAACCCGGTGGCCCCTTGGGAATTGAGAATCGGGGATCTTCGCGTTTACTATTCGGTCGAGGAAGGGACGACGCCGGTCACAAAGATCCACGCGGTCGGCGTTAAAGTACGGGAAAGGATTCACTTTGAAGGTGAAGAAACGGACTTATCATGAAAACTATGAATATCACGGAGCTGTCGCCGGACCTGCTCGGACTAGCGCGCTCACTGGGTGAGGAGCCGGTGGCCTTGCTACACCAGGGTCGGCCCGTCGCCGTATTCCTGCCGGTCAGGAACGCCGACCTGGAGACCGTCTCTCTCAGCTTCAACCCGGAGTTCCTAGCGATCATCGAACGCTCGCGGGCCAGCTATTCTGAGAAGGGCGGGTCTTCCAGCGAAGAGTTGCGCAAGGAGTTCGGGCTGCCACCCTTCGTGGCGGCGGAGCCCAAGGTCAACCGTCGCAAGTCCAAGACCCAACACCGCAAAGCGGCCCCATCAACCCGGAAACGGTGAGTACCTTGCCCGCTAGTTTCGAAATCGCCAGCCCCTTCCAGCCTGCCGGCGACCAGCCCAAGGCCATCGAGCGTCTCGTCGCCGACTTCCGCGCCGGCCGGCCTTGCCAGACCCTGCTTGGCGCCACCGGCACCGGCAAGACCTTCACCGCCGCCCATGTCATTGCTCAAATCGGCAAGCCCGCACTCGTCCTGTCGCACAACAAGACGCTCGCCGCGCAACTCTACAAGGAGTTCCGCGCCTTCTTTCCACGCAACGCCGTCCATTACTTCATCAGCTACTACGACTATTACCAGCCCGAAGCCTACATTCCCCAGCGCGACATCTACATCGAAAAAGACGCCCAGATCAACGAGAACATCGACCGCCTTCGCCTCGCCGCCACCGGCGCGCTCGTCAGCCGTGAAGACGTGATCATCGTCGCCAGCGTCTCGTGCATCTACGGCTTGGGCTCCCCCAGCGATTACAAACGCATGATGGTCCGCCTGGTCAAAGGCGAAACGGTCGATCGCGACAACATTCTGCTTCGTTTCGTCGACATTCAGTACGAACGCAACGACATCGAATTTTCCCGCGGCAAATTCCGTGTCCGCGGCGACGTCGTCGAAGTCTGGCCCGCCTCCGAGGAGTTCGCCTTCCGCATCGAACTCTTCGGCGATGAAGTTGAATCCCTCGCCATCA
>Ga0207095_10198_pt1 | contig 18023 bp, 24 predicted proteins | sample Alteio_BWMinHeat_88_FD_153529 | JGI IMG/M metagenome (GOLD analysis project Ga0207095, IMG submission 153529) | Enriched cells from forest soil in Barre Woods Harvard Forest LTER site, Petersham, Massachusetts, United States -... | ecosystem: Environmental > Terrestrial > Soil > Temperate forest >... | reverse complement strand
AGCCGGGTGCCAGCGTCGCCGAGATCGCACGGGCACATGGAGTGAACGCGAACCAACTGTTCAAGTGGCGGCGTCTTTTCGAACGAGGCCAGTTGGGTAATGGGGAAGGCAGAGCGACGGCGCTGCTGCCGATCGCGATCTCTGCTGAGATTGAGCATAAGCCGGAGCCGATTGAGGGAGCTAGCGTAGAGCAGACGTCCAGCAACGGCGCGATCCATGTTGAGTTGCCCGGCAGGGCGAACATCACTGCTGAGGTCGGCGCCGATCCGGCACTGTTGCGATGTGTCCTGGAGAGCCTCCGCAAGTGATCCATCTTCCAGCGGGGACCAAGATCTGGTTTGCAGCCGGCGTGACCGACATGCGACGGGGCTTCGATGGACTCAGTGCGCAGGTTCAGACCGTATTACAGCACCGACCGTTCTCAGGTCACGTCTTCATCTTCCGCGGTCGGCGAGGCGACATTGTTAAATGTTTGTGGTTCGATGGAGATGGTGCGCCGTGAAGGCGCGAGGAGGTAGAGGATGAAGTAGCTCTATTTTCGAACGCTTGCTGGTTTTCGACCGATGGCTGTAATGCCATCTCATCCGATAAGAGCGTTGGATGAAAGGGGGCCGAAAAGCTCAGCCGGGTATCGCCGGTGGGGTGCCATCAGCAGATCGGCCTTAACTGTACCGGATGCAGTCCATCAACTGCAAGTCGGACTACCACAGTGTCTATGGTGAGTTAACGAGCTGGGAGTGGAGTGGGAGGTAATCGCACCAACGTTGGTTCCGGTCAAGGCCGGCGACCGGGTGAAGACCGATCGGCGGGATGCCGAGAAACTGGCACGCAGTCATCGATCGGGAGATCTGACGGCGGTATGGGTACCGGACTCGGGTTCCGAAGCGCTCCGGGATCTGGTGCGGGCACGCGAGACCGCCAAGCAGGATCAGTTGCGAGCGCGGCACCGGCTGGGCAAGTTCCTGCTGCGCACGGGTCAGCGTCCGGCCCAGGGGATGAAGGCGTGGACACAGGCCTATATGGTCTGGGTGCAACAGATTCGCTATGCGCAAATGGCCCAGGAGACGACGAAGCTGGATTATTTGCATGAAGTGGAGCATATGGGTGAGCGGGTGGTGCGGCTCGAGCAGGCCATCGCAGAGGCGATCCAATTGGCTTCGCCCCAGATACAGGAAGTGGTCAAGGACTTACAGGCATTGCGCGGCATCGCCCAGATCTCTGCGGTAACCATTGCGGCGGAGCTGGGCAATATCTCCCGCTTTGAAGGCGCACGGCAACTGATGGGTTACAGCGGTGCGGTACCCAGCGAGGATTCCAGCGGCAAGCGGAAACAACAAGGCAGCATCACCAAGACAGGCAACTCGCATCTACGACGAATCGCCATCGAAGCGGCCTGGAGCTATCGGCTTCGACCAGGCGTCGGACCGGCGTTGCGCAAGCGACAGCAGGGGGTTCCGGAAGAGATCAAGGAGATCGCCTGGAAGGCTCAACAGCGGCTGTACAAACGCTACTCCCGGCTGTCGGCGGCAGGCAAAGACCGGAGAAAGATCATCACTGCGGTGGGACGCGAGCTACTGGGCTTCATCTGGGCCATCGGGATCAAGGCGGAAGCGGCCGCCAAGCAGCGTTTGGCAGCCTGACGAAAAGCAACAACAAAGACAAAAGCAAAAACGTTCCTAAGAATGAAAAAGCAAAAACACGAATGAATCACGCCACCCAATTCGAGCACAGAGCCAGCAGTAGCCGGAGCATGCACGTAGGAGAATCCTCCAGAGACCTATGCGACAGGCTAAGCCGGACTCGCGACTCTAGTCAGAGGCAGCTCCCGACGGATCATGATTATGCGGCTTCGACCCGCGAATATCAGACTGATCAATCGTCGCTCAAACCTGCCCCGACTGCTGCTGGCTCTGTGCTCGACAAACGGAAAAAGCAACGGCAACAGCAAAAACAACCCCGCGGATTCGCAGCAATTGACAGGGTCACTCCATATCAGGTCCCATTCTCGATCAATGCAATTTGTTGACGGAGCCCTCTGGCCGATTCTCTTCATGGTCGAAAACAGGGAGCACCATCAGGTATCAGATTCATACAGGATTCGGCTCACAAGCGGTTCCAGCAATTCTTGAGTACATCCAGGACTATAAGCACTTTCAAGGCGTTGAGTCAGAAATATCGAAGCTCAAAAGATCACTGACCGAGGCACGAGCGAAAGAGCTTTGGGAATCCGCGTAGGCTTCTGAGCTGCCATCATCGCGCAAATTGATGTATGGGTTAGGGCGTGAATGCGCGTCCTTTTGCAGTTAACCGCGCTTCGACGGGTGGGGCGGTCGTCGTAGAAGTCTTCGAGAATCCGCTGCGTATATCTGTGCGCATCTTCGTATTCGTCGGAAAGCACTTCTCTCCAGTCTTCGTGCAATACGTCGTTGCCCAAGACACGAATATTCTGATGTGCTCGCTGCCGTCGGGCTTCGGTAATGATGTGGTCTGAAGTGGCAGCATCAATTCGATCTATGAGCCGCCTTGACCGCCGGGTACCACCGGAGGCAGTGGGGACATCCACTTCGTCATAGCCATTCTTCTTTAGAGTTTTCTCTAGGGCAGACCGCAACATTGCCGAAGCACTCCGATATGCTCCGTGCGCCGCGTCCAATTCAGCCTCACGAAATTCAGCTTGGACACCCGCTGGAACGCCGGGCGGAAGGTTCGCTTTCTCAATCGCGACCGGAATGAAGCTTTCGAGCACTGCCCCTTGGCTGTTGCCATTGTCGTGTATCTTACCAATGCCGCCCCGATTACAAACAGCGCATCGAAACGCTTGCCAAAGTACGCGAGAGTATTGCTGTCTGTTATAGGTATGAGCGGTATTGACTATTGTTGCGCCCATTTGAGTATTGGAGAAACCGTGTGTGTCAAAATTCGTGACGGCATCGCAGTCAGGGCAGCGCGCCAGAACACAGTTTCCTTCCCATCGGTATACGGGGTCCATGGGTCATTCCTCTCTTACGCGATGTCGGACAAGCCCTTCGCCCGCACGAGATTCTCAACTTCCTTCGTCCCGGGCGGGAGAATTTTCGCCCGTCCAGTTGATTCGGTAAATTCAACCCATCGTTTTTTGTGAAGTGCACGGAGTGTTTTCATAAAGTGCCGCTTGTCCTTGTACTCGGTCCAGTCCATCAATTCTTGGGCAGATAAATCCGGCACAGCGGTTGCAATCAACAGCAGCAATTGTTGCGGAAGTTTCAACGTGGGCTGCAAAACGCGCTTTACGTTGCCGTCAGACCAGATGACAGGAATCCGCATCTCGGCAAGTGAATCCACCACCTTTTGAGCGTCTGTGGTGGGGAGATTGTGGTACACCCTCACCAACTCGCACATGACCCAATTGCACATTGCCAGCACTGCCGCCGAGTCCATGTGATTCGGGTCTACATCTCCACCTACGTGGCCTACGCTCCGATTGTTCCGAATCTCATAGAGAGCAGGGAGCAAACGCGGAATCAGGATTTGGAAACTTCGTGGGACGTGGGAGTTGTTCTCCAAGCTAGCGCACGCATTCTTGAAGTTTGCAGGCTTCGCCGGGGCGGATGCGTATGACCCTTTGGCGTGACCGTCCAGAATTTTGGTCTGTCAGAAACACATTCCCACCCTTGATTGTGCCGAATGTGATCTCACCTCTGTCGGTGCTCAAAAAGACGCTTCCATTCCTGATGGTTCCAGACGCGCTGTTGCCCTTGCTGTCGTGGAAATACACGTTCCCATTGCTGATCGTTCCAGTTGTTTGATTGCCGTTGGAGTCGTTGATAAAAACGGTAGTACTTTGGGCAAACATCGAACTGCACAACAGAAACAGGGTCGAGAATGCCTTTGCTCTCATTTGGCTTCCCTTTCTTTTTGCTACTATCTTACCGCTTTCGAGTTTGCCCACACTTTCAAAAAGTCTGCCAAAAAAGAACTTTGGAGTTGGCCCTTTAAGCTTGCATAGAAATCGTGGTTGTCACTGAGGGGGAGAAGGTCATCAGTGACCACCCTTCTTTCGGCCTTGCTCTGCCCCGATGCGGGTGTTTGCAAAGTGGATGATCTCCTGTTGCTGGTACGCCGGAACATGATTGACGGTGTTTGGCGCAGAGCAGGGTGGCTTGTGCATCCTTCTTATCGTCAGAAGCCGTTTCTGCAAGCGACAGCGGCACATCGTTCTCCATCAACAAGGTGAGCATGAGCTCTGTCCTGCGCCTCGGCATGGGAGTACCCTGCATCACAGCAGGAGGCTTAATTCGCATCTAAAATGACCGCCACCATGCAATTCAGGCGTAGCCTCTTCAGAATGATCGGCCTCGGCTTCCCTCAGGCGGGGTTCACGTATGACCGAACGACGGAGATAGAAGGCTGGTTATCGCGCGATGGGTACACAGACGACTGGATTCTCTGGTCTCCGAAAACTAAACAGATGTATCGACGGAAGGGCTGGGAAGGTGCGCGGTGGTATCCTTCTCCAGAATCCGAGGAAGAGTGCCTAAAATTGGGCGAAGTTTACGCAGAGATGATGGGTGTGAAGATTTGACTTTGGGAGGTGAAACCACCGTGGGTAAACCGAAACCGAATCCCTTCTGTCCAGTACTTGGGTGCGGCACGAAAGCTCCGCACACTGACGATCCAGACGTCAATGCCCTATTGGAGGCATCACGAACTCCAAGCGAAGTGGCAACCGAACGAGTGGTGGCACACTCCCTCTTACGCAGGTAGATCGCCCCCATCGTGCGCCCCACAATCCGGTTAATTCATTTCATTGCTGATCTTCACTAATGCCCTCAACTGACATGCTCGGTGGATTCGATCTGGGCTTTGATTTGAGCTAGGAGATGATTCGTCTGCCTAGAGCGAATTCTAAATTCCTTCATTGTGGAATCTAAATAAGTCACAAACACGTTCAAGATGCCGGAAGCGCAGAACAAAGCGACAGGACCGAAAATCGCCCCTTCTAAGTTCTTCAGTGAAGCGGGGAATCCAATCAGCCAATTTGACAATTTCACTCCGTAATACAAGGTGCATCCGATTGCAATAGACCATAAGAACACTTTTCTGCACCGGTTTCCAGCTCGTTGCACATCCAAACCAGTACTCTCTTCAAGATCATCGGGTTGGGTGAAGTCAATTTCAGTCTCTTCATCGTGCATGGTGTCTTTCTCCTGATTCTGAAGCGATTGCTCCTGGTCTGGGCATTTCTATTTAATTTGTTCAAAGGTATCGAGGGCAGCAAGTTCCTGGCCTATCTGATCATTGAGCAGTCGAAAAGTCTCGTTGGCCACTCTCATCGCAATCTTGCTGTTTTCAAGGGTGGGAAAGTCATGTGTGGCAAGCACACAATTCTCTTGGAGCGTAGATAAATGCTGTCTGACCGATTTGCTACGGAGCCGAACAGCGAGAATCTTAACCTGATCCCTCGCGGAAGAAAATGCATCCGTTAGATCATTCGGCCATGCTGCCGTCTTACCGGACTCGTTGAGGGCGATTACGTCCAGCCGATGCCCACAGCCCGTCGCGCTAATCATTTTCTGAGCCTGATCTTGAACAGCAAGCAGGGTCTCGCGTTGAAATTCCTTGCGACGTTCGATAACCAAACTTTCGCGTTCGGCTTTCCTTGCTTCCCGGTCTCTCGCTCTAGTCAAGAGATGGATGATGAACGCCGCCACCAAACCCGACACGAATGGTCCCACAAAAGGCATTGCCTCTTTGGTGAAACTCCAGAGATGTTGCATGTGATAATTATGCGCTTTGTGCGGGAGGTTGGGACTCCCAGACGTTCTGGCCGCACCAGCTAACGTGAGGCGCGTCTCACCGGGCTGGGATCGGGTGGCCCCGTCTTTGGGGGATGGGCGTTAAGACCCCTTTTTTTGAGAGGGGGTCCCGTCGGGGTAATCGGCAGCGCATCCGGCGACAGGCTGCCCATTGCCTTCCGTCACTCATGCCGAGGGGCGTATGTATTGATACAGCGTCTCCCTGCTGATCTTGAATTCACGCGCAAGCCCCGCTCGCTTCTCCCCGGCCTTTACGCGCCGTTTAAGCGTTTGGACCTGCTCAGGGGTTAGCGGTTACTTTTGTGTTCTCAACTTCCGATTCTGGCGTTTGCACAGCGGCAGGGTGTTCAACGCTAGAGGCTTCCCTGTCGCGACTTCGCGGTATCCACAACGACAACTGGGCATCGCGAGTCTCCCGACGTCGACATCTGGGTGTTCCCGCCTCAGTTCGACCAAGACCGGACCCAATAGGGAATAGTTCGGCAAGTCGGCGATGAGAGCTGCGTCTGGTAAGCGTGCATCCCATCCGCTCGACAGAAGACCTCCCTGAAAGCTTGCCGAAGAGCAAGGAATCCAATTTAAGTTTCGTGGTACAGTTGTTCAACTTTTCATACGCAGCACATCCCCTTGGAGCCATGCGCGTCCTGATTCCGCCTCTGGGCGGATGTTCGTATGGGGCCGCCCACAGGCGGACTTGTTTAGGCCGGTGACAAATAAATGGCGTGAAATCTCGACACGCTGAAGGCTTCCCCCGGCCTTTCGCGGTGTTCAACACGCCTCAAATTGGAAGTGACGCATGACAGAAGATGGGAAACGGTTGCGCGTACTGGTAGTTGACGACCATCAGGTAATCGCAGATACCTTGGCGTCCATCCTGCAAGTGAGCGGTTACGAGGCCACCACGGCATACAGCGGTGAACAAGCAGTAGAAACGGCGATAACCTCAAATACCGACGTTCTCATAACCGACGTTGTGATGGGCGGTATAAGCGGAATAGAAGCTGCTGTCCGCATCCTGAGGAATCGTCCGGCTTGCAAAATCATTCTCTTTTCTGGTCAGGCCGGAACGGCCAACCTCATTGAGGAGTCTGAGGCGCAGGGTTATGACTTCGAGATCTTCAACAAGCCGGTACATCCCACTGTTCTCCTCAACTGTTTGGCGGCATGGCAGGTTAACCCGACTTGGAAGTGCAAACCGTTGAGGGACGATGACCAGCGTCGTCGCGGAGTCGGCCTTCGTACGCATCCATCCATCCCTGCACCAGCGTTAGCGAGATAGGAAGACACGAAAACCTAAGAAAGCGAAAAGTCTCGGTGTAGTTGTGGGAAAACCGAGGGGCAAAAGCAAACTATCCCTACGGCCCGTGATCTTGATCACTATGTCTCGTCCAGTACGGAGGTGGGACTCCTATGCGTTTGGCCGCACCAGCCGGAGCGAGGCGCGGCCACCCCGGCTGGGGTCTCCACCCCCGCCTCCTCTCGCCGTTTAGGTACTACCGAGCCAAGGACCCATCGAAGCAAGCGCACGTAGACCCGCTGAACACCGCTTCGGGTCTTGATGGCGTGGTACAGGTCTCCCGCTGATCGCAATCGCCTCTCTTCATCGTCTCGACGTACCAGACTGCCCCCGCAATTGCACGGAAACAGGCATTAGAGCCATTCACAACCGTAGAGTTCCTTTGTGCATCCTCCTTCTCCCAAAGCCGTTTCTGTGACCGTTCCAAAAACGGTGTCTGATTTCCTCGTCTCCAGTCACTGAAAATCAGCAACTTAGGGACGCGCTCCGTACCGTCCCAAAAAGGACCCATTATGAAACACACCGGAATGTTGATCAGTTTGACCCAACAAAGCATTCGTCGAGCATCGCAGCCCGGCCGCGCTGTCTCGGACCTGCGCAGCCATGCTGCAGATCTCGCTGACTTTAGAAGGTCGACCATTCCAGCGCGAATCGCGTCAAATTGCTCGAGCATCTTGCTCATGGCCGAGGTTGTTCTTTTCTTTTTTCATGCTGTTCAATCCCTAGAGGCTTATCTCGGCGCTTCGGTCGTGCTCAGTGGGGGCGACTTGTTCCAGCGTCAGAGCCGAGGATTTACTGACCCTCGGTTCCGATCCGCTGATTAAGCCGATTCGCATCATCTGTGAAGATGTTTGCCTCGTGACTGGCCGTGACACGGCAACATAACCGAAACGCGAATTGAGCAGGTCGGGATGAACTCCTGTATCCGCATTGATGAGGACACGCTCCGCGGTCAGTCCTTGCGCGCTGTGGCTGGTCACTGCGTATCGCCCCGCCAAAGTGTCTTGCCGCATCAGTCAGCTTGCGTCAATCCATGCTGCTTCGCCCTATTGCTGGGGGCTCGGCCTCCGGAATTCATCTCTTTCGAGGTCACCTATGCGTTTACTTTCATTACGGCCCGATGACTCACAACCATCCCCTGGATGGCTTCGTCGATAGGCCTCAAGAAATTCAGTTTCCCTCCTTCCTGCTATCCAAGCTACGAGGCTTCTGACTTTTGCCTCGGTGGGACTCAGGACTGCTTCCCACTGAACATGCCAGCCTTCGCTGGACGCACAGCAATACGAAAAGTTCTCCCGCTATCTGCGCAACGAACTCGTCTCCAACAACCTGCACGACTTCGGCCTCAAAAAAGTTCTGGATCATCTCGATGCCGTGCACAAAAGGTTCCAGATCATCACCGATCGCTTCGCCGGCTTTCAGGCACAGTCTCTCAATGTCCATGTGGACTTTCCCCTACTACAGAGGATTGCCTTGCCCGTCACCATCGGCGCTGTCCCCGTTCCAGGAATCAAAATCCAGGACACCCGGATCATTCGCCTTCTGGAAGTCCTTCTCCATGGCGGCAACACCGTCGGCGGCTCAACGGCCACACAGATCCACCAAGCCGGCTTGCTGGAGCACGATGGACGCCGCTACGCCTACCGCTTGACGACCAAAGGACTCGACGTCGCCCTGCTCTTCCTGTTCTTCCACAACCGGCTTTGCGGTCCACTCGCCAATAGCCGCTTCCATCACAAACCCGAACCGCAGAGCAGACCAAACAGCAGACTGGAAGCCGCCTACCACAAAGCCGACAAGGCCATCGAGAACATCGTTGACCTGTTAAGAGCGGCCTGATTTTAATGCGTGTTTGTTCAAGTATTCTTGTTTACGAATTTCGATCCAAGAATCTAAGCAAGATATCGACACTCCTGTCCGGCCTGAATGACGTCAGCGAATCGCTCTCTTCTCTCATTGCGGCTGCTGAGTGGTTAATAAGATTTCATTTGACTCCATTCGCAACGATATGGCAGTCTCTTGTCTCAAGTGAAAACGGACTGCGACCATGGAGTCACAGCCACATACGCTTCTGATCCACATTTCTCCCCAAACTCATCAAGCGCCGGCCTCTCGCGCACACAGCAATTCCCCGCTCAATGCTGAAAGATGGGAAACTGTCATCCAGTTAACGTTGAAATCGTAGCTTCGAATGGGTCCCGCAGGTATTGTTCGGCGTACCGGAGGTCTCGTTGTGCGGTTTCGAATCGTCGCTTCGTCGTGTTTGCTCGCTCTTTATACCTTGTTGGCGCACGGAAGCGCCAAGAAGCCGATATATCTGCCGCCCCAGAGCCCCAACACGCTGCAAGGCGTAGAGGGCGGGTTCTGGCGCACGGATAACAATTTCGATCCGATTCTGCATCTAAAAAACGTGCTGCTGAAGACGCCACTGCCCGTTACACCGATCCTGTTCTTCGCCGATGGCACAGAATACAAGCTGCCCGCAGTGCGTCTTGAGCCCGCGGGCGTGGCATCCATCGACCTGAAAATTGCCATCCAGCACGCCCCTTCCGGACTCCAGACCCACATCTCCGCGTTCGGCATGGTAGCGATAGCATATCGCTGGGCGTGGCCGGCCGTAACGGTGAGCATCCAGAACACCGACGAGATTGCCAGCCTGAGCGGAGTCAGCGCCCCGCATGGCGTAACATCCGTTGTTCACGCTCAGCCGGAAGTCGCAACACCGCAGGTCATCCGAGGCACATGGTGGTTGCCTACCAAGCTTTCTGACGATGTGATCGCATTGGGCAACACCGGTCTCTACGCAAAGCAGGTCCGGTTCAGGATCTCCGACAACGCCGGCAGTCTGCTCGTCGAAAAGCAGCTCACGCTCGAACGCCACTCCAGTCAACTGCTCCACCTCAACGATCTCCTTTCGAGCAACTTTCGGGCAGGGGACGCGGGCGATATCACCATCCTCTATGCAGGTGCGCCGCACTCGGTGGTGGCCTCGGCGAGCATCGAAGACGAGACCACCGGATATTCCGTGACACCCCACATGGTGGAGCAGAGCCCTGACCCGGACGAAACGGTCCATTCCGTGACCTTGCATGCCCCGGGAATGATGCTCGGCAAGCCTGAACCGTCGATGCTGTTTCCCGTCGACACTGTCTTCACACCCTACGCGGTACTGCACAATGTCTCGCCCCAGCCAATCACAGCCCTCCTTTCTCTCACCTCCGGAGACGGGAATCGCACCTCCATCACGCGGCTCCTGGACACGATCCATGTGGACCCCGGCGCCATCCTGGTTCTCAACATGAGCCGGTATTTCGATGCGGGTCATCCCCTGCCCGACGGCTTTGGCCACCTCTCCGTCTCGTATTCGGGCAAAAACGGCGACCTGCTGTTCGACACCGGAAGCGCCGATCAAAGCAACAACTACGTTTTCCAGGTCATGCCTTCGCTCGAGGCCCCGACCATCCACAAGATCATCTGCTTCTGGTCGGTGGAAGGCGATACCAGCACGATGATCTCGATCTGGAATTACGCCAACACGCCGCAGGACGCTACCCTGCTTCTGCGCTACAGCGGAGGCCAATACCGCATTCCCCTTCACCTCGGCCCGCGTGAGACTTACAATCTGGACATGATGTCTCTGGTGCGCAGCCGCGTACCCGATGCCGATGGCAAGCTCATTCCTGCCTACGTCACCACCGGCAGCGCGACCCTCATGGGTCCTGGCGGCGACCTCGACAAGATGACGGTAGTGGTCAGCGCCTCCGCCTACAACGTGCGCAACGGCACCTGCTACCCCATATGCATCGATTGCGGCGTCGTCGTCTCCGTCTCCGTAGGCAACGTCAACGTAGCCCTCCAGAACACCGCGCAAGCCACGGCCACCATCACCACGGAGAGCGGTTCTTCCACGACCAGCTCCGGCAACTGGAGCAGCGCCAATTCCTCCATCGCCAATATCGACAGCAACGGAGACGTCGGCGGAATCGCCCTGGGCTCCACGTCGATTTATTTTTCCGTGTCAGCGCCTCCCGCCGGAATGTATTGCTATCAACAAAACCAAACCGTCTGCCCCTACAACACCATGGAAGGCGGCGGCACTGTCACCGTTGTTGACGAAAGCCCTGTGATCTCGTCTCTCTCGCCAAGCGTGTGGAATGCCGGCACGAGCTTCAATATTGCGATCAGTGGTCAGCATTTTGGGACCAACCTACCCAGCAGTTCCAACCAGGGCGGAGTCCAGTTTTCGGACTCTAGAATCACAATCCCGGGCGGCATCTATTCACAGTGGACCGATAATCAGATCCAAGCGACCGTTAATGTCGGAGCAGGCACACCCACGGAAACTGTAAGCGTCACCGTTACGAGTAGCGGATATGGAGGCAATTCCTTCAACGGAAGCGGGGCGGGCCAGTCTGCAAAGAGCGGCCCTCAAACAGTGACCGTGCAAGCCAAGCCGACACAAGTGACGATTAGCGGCCCGAGTTTTGTACCCATGGCGAAGTCCGGGACAGCAGGTGCCGTGAACAGCATACAACTAACGGCATCCGGCACGCCGCCAGGTGGAACTTACTCATGGAGCACCAGTAGCTCAGTTGTTAGCCTGATAAACCCTACATCCGCTACGGTCACGGTGCAGAGCCAATCCGTCGGGAACGCAAATGTCACGGTAAAATATACCGTTAACAACGCGCCGGCCTCCGCTGCGCAGCCTGTAGGCGTATTGCAGCCGACCAGTCTCAGGCCGGTCCCCAACTTCGCGACCATAGTCTGTCCACAGAATTACAAAACACAAGAGTTACTCACCACGTACACACTGCTAAGTCAAAGCACACAGGCCCTTCCTGTTGCCGGCATACCGGTGGTTGAAAGCTTTGCCCCAATCAGCAATAATTGCAGCGGTGTAGCGAATATTCCCAATGCATCGTCGTGGACCACTCAGAGTACCGGCCAACTCAATGCAGATGACGGCCAGGCAATGTGTTCTCCAAGTTGCCTGCCGGCGAATAGTAGCGGCCAGCCGCAGGGTTCCTGTACCTATCAATTCACACAAAAGTTTACCGCTAATGGATATCCTGTTCAGAGCAAGACCATTACAATGACCTGTCCCGGGCCACCTACTCAGAAGTAGAATCGATGAGGAGGGAGAACATGCGAATCGCCAGTTTGCTCTTGGCCGCTGCCTCGACCCTTGGTGTTTGTCAAGGCGGTGAGGATACTACATTTCGGGGAACATTGCCTCAGGCCCTCCTCCTAGTTGGCCAAACCTTTCATGTTCCAGTGCTGGCCGAAATGGTGGATCCGTTACCGTCTGATCTGTCGATCACGCTTAGTCCTTCCAGCAAGGCTTCTGCCGTTTTAGCGGCGCTTGTAGTTCAATGCCCTGGATATATCGTTGTGAGAGAAAAGGATGGATTCATCGTCGTTCAAAAGGACCTGTTTGGAGATCCTGCTAATCCTATGAACGAGGTCGTTCGGGACTTTGCGGTGCCCAACAATTTGGGCGATTTTAGGCTATACTTCTCAGCCTCCGTAGGAAATGCCGAACAGGGTATCCAAGGAATTGGGGGCGTCTTGAGCGGGCCCGTCTTGCATGAGGGTGTCTCCGTACCACTGAAAGTGGAAACGCTACACAACCAGACGGCGCGGGAAATCCTACTTCATGTGGCCGGTGAGGTTGGAAATTTGTTTTCAGCCTTTGTTGTGCCAAGCGCTCACCCACATGAGCAGATGGTTAATCACACATCGCTTCAAGCATGGGAGCTTGCCGGTGGCCCAGGGATAATGACATACAGGTCGCAAATCAAGGTACATCCGGAATCTCGCTGCCGAAGGGACGACTGTGTTGAGTGATGAGCCGGACCTCCGGTCACCGCGTCTGCCCGGCCTGTCTTTTCGGCAAAGACTACGCACTTGCTGTAACGAATTAATTCTTGGTCTCAGTGGCGCGACAGCGCTTGGCGGTTGACTAAGTAATGGAAAAGGCCTGCGGATCGAACTGACCGACTCACTCGCTCAGTAACTCTGCAGCGTGCGCCAAGGTGTCGCGATAATTCCATGGCATCCATTCCGCGGGACAGGCGGCCAGTTCCTGGGCGTGGCGCTGTAACTCGACCCGGAAGTCGAAGGAGTTGGCACCGCGCAACTGGCAGGTGTGGATTACGCTCATGAACAGATGGGTGCGCGACGTAGAAGTGGAATCAGGCGGCTCGGCGAGCCTCCCAATAGTCCTCGAATTGGCCATTGAGCTGGCAGCAGCGGAGAACAACGATAGCGTTTGCCCCCCGGACAGTCCAGAACATGCCGGATTGCTTGAGCCAAGGAAATCGCCTGCTCGGCCCTGTTCCGCCGGAGATGACGATGCACGAACTCGTTGCGGACTATGCGAGTTCAACGCGACCTCACCCTACTCAGAATCACATAACCGTTGACTGTGAGGTCTACCTTAACGGTAGCCACCAGGAGAATCAAAAATGCCTATGGGTCAAAATACGGTTCGCGAGGTGTAACTATCTGTGAAGAGATTCGGCCGCTAAGTAGAACCGTTTCTCCGGTCCGGCCGCGGAGCGACTCTAGTTCCACGAGCTCTCGAAACACGAGTATCCGAAGAAGGCGGGCGAACAATCCATTTCTTATCGCCTGATTGAATTGGATTCGCTAGTCGCGAGTGAGGATGTGGACCCGCAAACTCCGAAAAGCAGGAGGCAGACCATGGCTACGGGCACCGCGATGGAGATGGCGAACCAGGCTGGAATTCCTTCAAAGAAGTTCCGCAACGCTCTTCGTAGGCGGGTCTGAAATGGCACGATCCAGGTGAACGGTGCGACACCTTGGCGTAAGCTGCGGACTTATGATGAATTCCACCTGGCCGAAAAGGATACTCTGTGGCCACAGGCTGGGAGCGTAGTGAAGTGCCCGTAAAACCGGCCTCAGCGAAGAGCAAATCGCGAAGGGTTTTTGGCCACCCCGGAAAACGGTCCAAAACCGGGTTGCGTGCCGCCCTCTATGCCCGGGTCTCCACTCAGGATCAGCAAACCCTGCCGATGCAGAATCGCGCTCTGCGCGAATATGCCGCCCGGCGCGGCTGGACCACTACCATGCAGGTGAAGGAAATCGGCTCAGGCGCATCACAGCGCCAGATGCGGGAAAAGCTGATGGAAGCCGCGCGGCGCCGGGAGATCGACGTGATCCTGGTCTGGCGCCTGGATCGCTGGGGCAGATCCGTCGCCGATCTGCTCGCCACCTTGCAGGAACTGGAACATCTCGGTGTCGGCTTCGTCTCCCTGACCGAAGCCCTCGATCTGACCTCGCCCGCCGGCCGCGCCATGGCCGCGCTGCTGGCTGTGTTCGCCGAGTTCGAACGCGAGGTTCTGCGCGAGCGCGTTCGTGCCGGGCTTGCTCATGCGCGAGAGAACGGAAAACGTCTGGGCCGACCCCTCACCGCCGCTCTGCATGCCGGTCAGGTCCGCAAACTGTTCCGCGGCGGTTCGAGCAAATCCGAAATCGCGCGCCGTCTCAGCATCGGCCGCACCTCGGTGCGCCGTATCCTATCATCGAGTACGAGCTGATATGCCAACCAAGAGAATCAAGCCTGCGCAGGATATCTATGCAATCAAAGTCACCCTACTCGGCACAAAACCGCCGATCTGGCGGCGCCTGCTTGTTCCAGCGTCGATGACCCTGGCCAAACTGCACGATATTTTGCAAACAACAATGGGTTGGCATGACTGCCACATGCACGAATTTCGAGCCGGGGAGCGCCACTTCGGGAGACCGGACCCTGAAGACATCAGTATGGGGATGCAGGTAGAAAACGAACGCAATATTAGGCTCAGTAGTGTGCTCCGAAGGCCCGGCGCCAAGCTCATCTACACCTACGATTTCGGCGATAACTGGGAGCATGCCATCGTCCTCGAGAAGCTGCTGCCGCGCCTGCCGGATATGACCAGCCCAATCTGCATCGATGGAAGTCTAGCCTGTCCGCCTGACGACTGTGGAGGCATCCCGGGGTTTTATGAACTCCTCGACGCCCTCGCCGATCCCAACCATGAACAGCATCAGGAAATGCGCGACTGGATCGGCGGCGATTTCGATCCCCGGGCCTTCTCTGTCGAGGAAGTTAATCGGAAGCTCGCACCCAAGCGGCGTCGCTCCAGCGCTGCCAAGAATTAATCGATTCCTGCAACTACGCAGCCCTGCCGAAAAGACACGTTGGTGCGGATCGCCGTTGCCTACGGCGTTTGCGGGGAGTAATCCCCACGATCGCCCATAATCGCCTGTCAATGAGCGCGTTGGCCTGTTGGCGCCAATCGAGAATCGTGGCGGCACCTGCCTGCAGATTCGTCGAGTGATCGCAATAGCTCTACTCGTACCGCAACGCGACCAGCGGATCGACTCTCGTGGCGTGACGAGCTGGGATGTAGGCGGCGATGGCAGCGATGGCGAGCAGCAATAAACAGACGCTCACGTAAGTGAGCGGATCGGTTGAAGTGACGCCGTAGAGAAGACCGGCGAACGTGCGGCTGATAGCCAGTGCAATGGCCAGGCCGGCGAGGAGCCCGAGCCCAACGGGCACGAGGGCTTGACGCAGCATCATCAGAAGCACGTCACCTCGCCGCGCTCCCAGTGCCATGCGAATACCGATCTCGCGTGTTCTTTGCCCCATGGCGTATGTCATGACTGCGTACATTCCAACGGCTGCAAGAACGACTGCCAAGAAAGAGAACAGAGTGAATAGTTCGATCTGAAAGCGGCGTTGGGATTCCAGGTCCCGGAGCTGCTGTTCGACAGTGGAGGGATCGATGCGAGGCAGCGTTCTGTCGATCTGGTGGATCTGGTCATCAATGGCCGCTTCCGTGGCAACTGGATCGGACTGTGTGCGCACCATGAGTGCGAGCACATCCCATACCTTTTGGCGCACTGGGAAGTAGATGACGGAAATGGGGCGCGTCTCAGGTCCGTTCCGAACCGTGTCCCCTGCGACGCCAACAACCGTTAGCCAGTTATTTGCCACCGAGCCAGGCGCACTGTATTTAAAACGCCTACCGATGGGATTGCGGCCCGGCCATAGCCTTCGGGCCATGCCCTGACTCACAATCACCACGGGCGTGGCTGTCGGCCCATCCGCGGAAGTGAATTGTCTTCCTCGCAGAAGTGGAATCTCCATTGTCTCGAAAAAGCTCTCGCTGACATAGGTCCAGGTTGCAGGTTCATCGTCGATTGTTGAAGTTGCGCCCTCGATCCCTTCAACCTCAAGCTGGGAATTGGGGAGGCGGCCAAGAAAAACAGAGCCGATGGCAGCGGACTTCACTCCCGGAAGAGCACCCACCCGATGGATTGCCTCATCAACGAACGAGCGGATGTGCGCATCGTCGTACTTGTCCCCATGCAGGACGATGTTCTCCAACACCAGATGATCGGGACGGAACCCAAGGTCGACGCTTTGCAGGCGGATGGCGCTGCGCAGAAGAAGTCCGGTCGCGCTGAGCAGCACGATGGCGAGAGTGCACTCGATGAATACGAGAGAGGAATGCATCCGGTTGCTGCGGCGGTTGGATTCGCCTTTCTCGTGCAAGGCGTCCTGCGGATTCGCCTTAGAAAACTTCCATGCAGGTCCGAGAGCGGAGAGGGCTCCCGAGAGCAGCGAGACCACCAGAGTGAACAGGACGACGTAGCCGTTCAAGCGGACATCCTCAAGGCCGGGAAGATTGGAGGGGGCAGCGACGATCAGGGCTTTCACTCCCAACGCCGCCAGGCCGAGGCCTGTTGCACCCGCGAGCAGCGACAGCTGGATGGCTTCGGCAAGAGCCTGCGCCAGAATGTCCGCGCGGCCTGCGCCGAGCGCGATCTGAATTGCAACAGACTGGCGGCGGGCAAAGGTGCGCGAAACGAAGAGACCCGCGACGTTGGCGCATGCAATGAGCAGGACCACCATCACCGCGCCCATGAACAGCGCCAACGTGAGACGTACGCGCGATCCCACGAGGTAGATGGCAAGAGGCACAACGTGAACGCCCAAATAACGATCGGTGTCAGGATGTTCGCGTGAAAGCTGACCGGCAATCGCTGACATCTCGGCTTGCGCCTGGTCTGTCGTTGTATTCTCGCGGAGCCTTGCCACAACGCCGAATGCGTCAGCGAGTCGAACCTTCTGGAATGCGGCCCATCGTGAATCGGAGTTGATGGGCAACCACATTTGCGTATCCTTCGCCTGGGACCATGCCTGCGACTCTTTCGCCGGAAACGCAAAATCCGCCGGCATCACCCCGATCACCTCAAATGAAACGCCATCGATTTCCAGATCCCGTCCGACCACGTCCTTCGCCGATGAGAAGTGCTGTCGCCAAAACTCATTGCTAACGACCGCAAGATTCGGATCGCGGTCGATCTCGCTAGCTGTGAAGGTTCGTCCTAAAACAGCTGGTGTGCCAAGCACGGTGAAGAAATTTCCCGAGACCTTCGTGGACTGAATTTGCTCCACGTTGTCGGTGCCGGTGAGATTGACGATAGAGCCATCTGGGCGCAGGAAGGCCGCAAGATCGTTGAAGCTTCTGGCATTGCGCTTCCAATCCTGATAGGTCGGATAAGAGGTCCAGTCGCGATCAAGATTCTTTTTGGGAACCGATTTCCAGAGCAGACACAGATGCTCGGGGAGTGCGTAAGGAGTCGGCTTGAGCAGGACTCCGTAGACCACGCTGAAGATCGCCGAGGTGATTCCGATGCCAAGAGCCAAAGTCAAGATGCTTGTCAAAGCGAAGCCCGGACTGTTGCGCAAAACACGGGATGCGTGGCGGAATTGCCTGATGGATACGATTCGGCCGAAAATGGAGGTGTGGAATGACACGTTTTACTCCAAGTGTTTGTCGGAACCGATTACGAGACAGTGCTACGAAGATTTGGACGTTTCAATATCTCTCAAGTCACTGGCTAAAAAA
>Ga0207095_10201_pt1 | contig 18124 bp, 16 predicted proteins | sample Alteio_BWMinHeat_88_FD_153529 | JGI IMG/M metagenome (GOLD analysis project Ga0207095, IMG submission 153529) | Enriched cells from forest soil in Barre Woods Harvard Forest LTER site, Petersham, Massachusetts, United States -... | ecosystem: Environmental > Terrestrial > Soil > Temperate forest >... | reverse complement strand
AGGTCGCTGTGGCAATCTGGGGACCGGTGGTATGGGTTCACCTGGGGCAAGCGCCGCCGGCGCTGTCTCAATTCCTGACGCCGCTGCCCGAGCGGACGGGAGAGATGGGACTGGAGGCACTGCGGTTCGTGGAGCGGCGCGAGTACACGCTTGCCTGTAACTGGAAGGTGTTTGTCGATAACTATCTGGATGGCGGGTATCACGTGAACACGGTGCATCCGGGGCTGGCCGGGGTGCTCGACTATTCGGGCTACCGGACGGAGGTGCTCGGCAACACGAGCGTGCAGATTAGCCCGATCAAGCGAGCCAACGACGCGGACGACGTTGCCAAGGTGCGGGTCGGCGACGCGGCGTATTATTGGTGGGTCTACCCCAACTTCATGATGAACCTGTACCAGGGCGTGATGGACACGAATCTGGTGTTGCCGCTAGGGCCGGATAAGTGCAGGGTTGTCTTCGATTTCTATTTTGCGGAACCCGAAGGCGAGGAGCGGCGGCGGTTCATCGCGGAGAGCACGGCGGTGGGGCATCAGATCCAGCTCGAAGACGTGGGCATCTGCGAGGAGGTTCAGCGCGGCCTGGCGAGCCGGTCGTATGACACGGGGCGGTTCAGCGTGCGGCGGGAGGCGGGCGGGTATCACTTTCATCGGTTGTTGGCGGGGTCGCTTCAGGCGGAGGCGTGAGAATGCAATCACGAAAACACGAAAGGATGAAATTACGAAAAGGCAGTTATTGATCTGCTTTGGCGCTTTCGTCCGTTCGTGTTTTCGTGATAGGTCTTCTCTATTGGGTATCACGCTTGCCCTTCATCGCCTTCTGCACCGACACGCCCAGATCGGCGGGACTCTCCGCTACCACGATGCCGGCGGCTTTCAATGCGGCGATCTTGTCCTTGGCGGTGCCGGTGCCGCCGGAGATGATGGCGCCGGCGTGGCCCATGCGTTTGCCGGGTGGGGCGGTTTGGCCGGCGATGAAGGCGGCGACGGGTTTCTTGACGTGCTGCTTGATGTACTCGGCTGCTTTCTCCTCCGCGGCGCCGCCGATTTCGCCCATCATGAGGATCGCTTCGGTTTGCGGGTCTTCGTTGAAGAGTTTAATGATGTCCAGGAAGGAACTGCCTGCGATGGGGTCGCCGCCGATGCCGACGCAGGTGGATTGGCCGAGGCCGAGGGCGGTGAGTTGGTGGACGCCCTCGTAGGTGAGGGTGCCGGAGCGGCTGATGACGCCGACGGGGCCGGGCTTATGGATGTAGCCGGGCATGATGCCGATCTTGCACTGGCCGGGGGTGATGACGCCGGGACAGTTGGGGCCGATGAGACGGGACGCGGGCCGTTCCTTGAGGAAGCGCATCGCCTTGGCCATGTCGAGGACGGGGATGCCTTCGGTGATGGCGACGATGACGGCGATGCCGGCGTCGGCGGCTTCCATGATGGCGTCGGCGGCGGCGGGCGGGGGGACGAAGATCATGGTTGCATTCGCGCCGGTCTTGCGCACGGCCTCGGCGACGGTGTTGAAGATCGCGAAGCCCTCCTTAGTAGTGCCGCCTTTGCCGGGGACGACGCCGCCGAGGACGTGGGTGCCGTATTCGCGGCACTGGGTGGCGTGGAACGTGCCGGCTTTGCCGAGGCCTTGGCAGAGGACGCGGGTGGAGTTATTGATGAGGATGGACATTGCGATTAGATACCTTATCCATTAAGTCGTTTGAATTTTTCGCTCTCGGACCTTGACCAATACTCCTGGTCCTTTGGAAGCGGGCGAGTAATTGAGTCGCGAGACGCGTTGCCTTGCTCCTGCCAGAAGCAAGACCCTATGGCGCCAACGACGAATCCTGCCGAAGCGGCGGGAAGTCCGAATTTCAGGCCAAATCCGATCACACCAATAATCGCGCCAAAGAACGGGCCCACCGTTTTGCCGCAAGCAATGCATGGTGGATCGATCGCTCCGTATGTTGCCCCAATCGTGCTGAGCAGGAGTAGCCCAGCAAAGGTCCCGCTTACAGCCCCAATGAGATACTTCATGGCCCAATGTACCTCCTGAACAGGATGAGCCAGATCTGCGAGGCTGCACTCAAGTCACCGATTCAATCAGCAGGTTCGACAGTCTTGCTCTCCCTCAGTAGGCTCCATCGGGCACCTGGGCGTCACGCAACAACGGCAAGGTGCGGAGAGTCGCGGGCTCGCGCTCCGCTCCGAAGACTCCGCGTCGCGGCTAAACGAATTTCACTTTGCCGCCGCCACCACTTTCTTCGCCGCGTCGGTCATGCCGGTCGCAGTCTGCATCATCGGCAGTTCGCTTTTCGCTGCCGCAAGGATTTCGCGGGCTTTGTCGACGTTGGTGCCTTCCAGGCGCACTACCACGGGGACCTTGAAACCGACTTCACGGCCGGCCTTGACGAGGGCTCCGGCGATCAGGTCGCACTTGGCGATGCCGCCAAAGATGTTGACCAGAACGCCCCGGACGCGTGGGTCGGAGAGGATGATGCGGAACGCTTCGATGGCGCCCTCGGCGGTGACGCCGCCGCCGACGTCGAGGAAATTGGCCGGCTCGCCGCCGTGATACTTGATGATATCCATGGTGCTCATCGCCAGTCCGGCACCGTTGACTAGGCAGCCGATGTTGCCGGTGAGGCTGATGTACGTCAGGCCCGCCTTGGCGGCGCGCAGCTCTGCCGGGTTCTCTTCCGACTCGTCGAGCAGCTTCTCAATGTCGGGATGGCGGAAGAGCGCGTTGTCGTCGAAGGTCATCTTGGCGTCGAGGGCGATCACGTCGCCCTTGGGGGTGACGACGACGGGATTGATCTCGGCGAGGCTACAGTCCTTGTCGAGAAAGACCTTTACGAGCGCGGTCATGAGGGTTTCGGCTTTCGGCGCCTGGTCCGCGGGAAAGCCGAGATCGTAGGCCAATCTCCGAGCTTGGCAGGGGTAGAGGCCGGTGTCCGGGTTGATCGGGGCTTTGAGGATGGCATCGGGAGTGCGGGCGGCGACTTCCTCGATTTCGACGCCGCCTTCGGCGCAGGCCATGAGCACAGGGAGGCCAATGGCACGGTCAATGACCATGCCGAGGTAGACCTCGCGGGCGATGTCGGCAGCTTCCTGGACGAGGACCTTGCCCACGCGCTGACCAGCCTCGCCGGTCTGCTTGGTGACGAGCGGGTACTTGAACATCACCTCGGCGACGGGAGCGACATCGGCCCTGTCCTTGATGAACTTGACGCCGCCGAAGTCCTTGCCGCTGTCCTTGAACCGGCCTTTGCCGCGGCCGCCGGCGTGAATTTGGGCCTTGAGGACGACCGGTCCGCCCGACTTGTCGAACGCGGCGACGGCCTCGTCAGGCGACGAGGCGACGATGCCGCGCGGGACGGCGGCTCCGGCGGCGGCGAGGAGTTCCTTGGCTTGGTATTCGTGAATCTTCATGGATGAGGTTCCTGAGACAAAACGCCGGGCAGTGCGATTTTTATATGGAGGGAACGCGGGAAAGCCTACGGGAAGCGGCGCGAGCGGCGCGACCACGGCGGATGGCCGGTTCGGCGATCACGGTTTCTTATCAACGATCCGTTACGCCGGCGCACGGCCGCGCGCAGGCGCGCAGCGCTCCGGAGACTGCGCGCCGGGGAAATCCGTGGCGGAGCCGCAGTCACCAATTATTGAAGGTATCCATGTGGCGCGCTCCGGTCCGAGGACGGAGCGTCGCGGGGTATACATGTTGGAGCCGTTATCACCGATTGGTGACGGTGGGCGGAGCCCGTGCTGGAGCCGTTATCACCGATTGATGACGGTGGGCGGGGAACGCGCTGGCGCCGTTATCACCGATTGGTGACGGTGGGCAAGGCGCGCTGCACTCCGAAATTCGTGCGTCGCGGAAATAGGAACCGGCGCCGTTATCACCGATTGGTGACGGCGCGGCGGGGGACGCGTCCCGGTCCGAAGCCTGTTCGGCGCGGATCAACACGGCGGCGTTGTTGCCGATGGGCGACGACGGGACAGGGTGGGCGCATCGCTTCGCGATCCGGGCGTCGCGGCCAAACTTGAGGGACCTCGAGCGCGAGGGACGATGGGTAGTGATGGGCGGGCTCATGGGGCGACACTCACGAAAGCCGGGCGCGAGAAGGCCGTTGTTCCAAAAGCGACGGTCGTGGACGAGGGGACCGGCGCGAACCGTAACCGCAGCCGGAGGCATTCTACCACAGGACGCCGGGATTAGTCAAGATCAATGTGGAGTTCATCTATCTTTTTAGTGACTATGAGCGACAATCGAAGACGATGGATGACAGGATTCATTGGAAGGAATGAGGGAGCAAGCAAAGGTGAGCGACAGCTGAGAGATTTCGAGCTGAGGTGTAGGTGCATACGCTCACGGTGCGGGCTCGGCGGTTGCGGTCTAAACGACCGTGGTGTGAGGTCCAGCAAGAGCTCATCAACTCCGTCGCCGATGGCTCCGGGTTCAACGACCAGGCATATGGGTTTCTTGATAACGGGGATGCACCCAATTGCGGTGGATTGTGCGGCGCGTTACGCTGGGGGTGCAATCTCTACGCCTACCAGCCGCGGCCGGCGCGCGAGGGCGACGGCCGCAGTCCAAAACTCTCCACCCCTCGCGGGAGGAATGCGCCATGCAGCGAACTCGCCGGGAATTTCTCGCGGACGTGGGCCGAGGCATGATCGTGGCCGGGATCGGACCTGCCCTGGCCGCCGACTTAGGCGTGGGCCGAGCCTGGGCCGCCGAACCGTCGGACGCACTGACGTTCGGCAAGCTGGAACCCCTTGTCTGCCTGATGCAGGAGACCGCCCCCGACAAACTACTGCCAATTCTGACGGAGCGGCTTGCAAGCGGAACCGAACTGAGCCAACTGGTCGCGGCGGCCGCGCTCGCGAACGTGCGAACATTCGGCGGCGAAGATTACGTCGGCTTCCACACGATGATGGCCCTATCGCCCGCGTATTACATGGCGAAGGAAATGCCCAAGGATCGGCAAGCGCTGCCGATCTTCAAAGTGCTTTATCGCAACAGCAACCGGATTCAGGAAAAGGGCGGACGCAAGGACGAAGTGCTGCACACAATGAAGGGCAATCCTTCCGAAGCGCGCAAAATCAGTGCCGAAACGCTGCGCGAGGCGGTGCATCGCAAGGACATGACGGCCGCCGAACAGGATTTTGCCGCGCTGGGCCAGGACTCGGCCGACGCCGCTCTGAACGCCCTGCTGCCGACGGTTGAAGAGGCGACGGAGGTGCATCGCGTTGTCATGGTGGCCCGCTCGTGGGACTTGCTCGAACTGGTCGGCAAGGAACAGGCGCAGACGCTACTGCGCCAGTCCGTTCATTACTGCGTCAAGAACGACAGTGACCGATACATGGAGAGCTGCGGCGGAGCGCGGAAGATCCTGCCTAAGCTGCTCGACCAATACAAGCTGCCGGGCAAGGAGCGCGGCAAGAAGGCGGCGGAAGACGCTTGGGTGGAAAAGCTGAGCCAGACCATCTTCAAATCCACGGCGGAACAAGCCGCCGAGGCCGCGGCCGCGGCTCTAGCCGAGGGCTTCGATCCCGACGCGATTGGCGAGGCGATCTCGTTGGCCGCGAACCAACTCGTCCTACGCGACAACGGCCGGCCGAAGGACCAGGCACAGCCGAACAAGCCGGTCGGAAGTTGCCATGGCGACAGCATCGGCGTTCACGCCAGTGACTCGGCCAACGCCTGGCGCAAGATTGGGCGGATCAGCAACGTGCAGAATGGAACAGTCGCGCTGATCCTGGGCGCTTATCAAGTGGGGCTGGACCGAGTGCAACGAGGCGGCGACTTCCTGAAGTGGGATCCGTATCCGCGCGCGGAGGCACTGGAGAAGGTCAAGGCCAAGGAGCAAGACCTTTTGCTCAAGGAGGCCGAAGACGCGATCAAGAACAAGGACCAAGCGGGCGCGTGCGCCGCGGTGCATGTGTACGGCGAACAGAAGTTTCCGGCACGGCCCGTGTTCGATCTGTTGCTAAAGTACGCCGTGAGCGAGGACGGAGCGCTGCACGCGGAGAAGTACTACCGGACGACGTCGGAGGAATTCGCGGCGATGCGGGCGGCGCATCGTTGGCGGCAGCTGGTGGCGTTGGCGCGAGTCACGGCGAGCGAGTATGGACAGCCGGCGCCGGGATACGCGGATGCGTGCAAGTTGTTGAAGGTCTGAGAGAAAGAGGAACGAGAGCCCGTTCGCAGCGTCGGGTGGGTCGAGCCGGTGTGTACTCGACCCACCCGACGCAGCGGGTGGGCTTTCGGAGCGGGTGGGCTTTCGACGAGTTCCGCAATGGACGAGCAGCAAGGCTGGCACTGGTATCACTTCATTATTTCCACCTACGGCGCCTGGCTTCATGGCGACTCGCGCGGTTTTCGCACGCGGCATCATCGCGAACACATTGAGGGAGATTACAAGAATCCACCTCCGCCGGGCATGTACGAGAACCGCGAACGACGCAGTCGCAAGACGTTGAAACAACTGTCCGTGGTATTACCATCCAACCTTCGTCCCATCATTGGCTCGGCATTGAAAGAACGGTTGCAAGGGCTTGGTGCGGTGATGTTCTGTATTTCGATGTCCGGCCAACACGCGCACGGACTGGCGAAAATGCCACGGCCGCTGGTGCGCGAATGGGGAGGCCTTGCCAAGAAGCATGCATGGTTTGTGGCGCGGGATCATGGTTGGAAAGAGAAGCTGTGGGGTAAACGTAGCCAGGCTATACGTGTAAAGACGCGGGAGCACCAGTTGAATGTGTATCGATATATCATGGATCATGCCGAGGAAGGCGCCTGGGTATGGTCGATGTTAAATGAAAAGAAAAAGGATTGAAAGCCCACCCGCTGCGTCGGGTGGGTTGAGCCACTGTGCATTCGACCCACCCGACGCAGCGGGTGGGCTTTCGGAGATCAGTCAGTGCATGAGACCACGCGCCTCCTGCGCGATCTTGTCGCACTTCCAAGCGTCAATCCGATGGGACGGGACCTCCAAGGCCCGGAGGTTTTTGAGCATCGCGTGACTGTGTATTTGGAGCGATTCTTTCGCGAACTGGGCGTTTCGTATGAGCGTCAGGCGATTGCGCCGTTGCGCGACAACATTGTTGCCCGTTGTGAGTTCCCGCGCGCGAAACGCACGCTTGTCTTTGAAGCCCATCAGGATACCGTGCCGACCGATCACATGATCATCGACCCGTTCGGCGCGCGCGTCGAAAACGGCCGGCTGTACGGGCGTGGGGCTTGCGACATCAAGGGCGGCATGGCGGCAATGCTGGCGGCCTTCGCGCGCCTGGTACACGAGAAACCGGCTGGGGCGGCGAATGTGATCATGGCCTGCACCGTGGATGAGGAGCACACGTTTCTCGGCGTGCAACGCTTGGTGCGCGACGGGCTGCGCGCCGACGGCGCGATTGTCGCCGAACCGACAAATCTGCGCGTCGTGCACACACACAAAGGAGCGGCACGGTGGCATGTGGTCGTGCCCGGCCGCGCGTGCCATAGTTCGAGCCCGGAACAGGGCGTCAACGCCATTTACCGCATGGGCCGGCTATTGACCGCCATCGAGGGCTACGCCGCGGCACTGCGCGCCTCGAAGACCGATCCGTACCTGGGGCCGCCGACGTTGAGCGTCGGCCGCATCGAGGGCGGGACGAGCGTGAATACCGTGCCGGACCGCTGCCGCATCGAAGTGGATCGCCGGCTCATTCCCGGCGAAGACTCGCAAATCGCGTTGAGCGAGTTCACCGCCGCTGTCCGAAAGGGAGAACGCGTGGATTTTCCGTTCGAGTGCTCCGAACCGTGGATCAACCTGCCGCCCTTGCCGTGGGACGGGCCGCCGGGCAAGAAGGAGTTTCTGGCCCGGTTCGGCGAAGTTCTCGACGCCGCGCTCGGCCGCCATGAAGTGATCGCGGTGCCGTACGGCACGGACGCCTCCACCCTCGCCAAGGCCGGCATCCCGTCTTTGGTCTTCGGTCCGGGCGACATCGCCAAGGCACACACATGCGACGAATGGGTGGACCTGGCCGAGGTCGAGCAAGCGAGCGCCATCCTTTATTCATTGGCCTGCGCCGGCTGACGGCCTCATCCGCATCGTGCCCGTTTTCTGATCTCGCTCTTCGCGCCCCACCGGGCGACGGTGATTCCGGAGCGTGACAACCACGCGTTGACGGATTACACTTGAATCACCAATGGAAACTAGGGATTCGCTCCATTGATAGGTGATCGGATGTCGGCGTGAATCGAGACTTGAGATTGTTCAACCGGAGGTGGCATTCGTGAGCATTATTCGCGTGGGACTGGCGGAGACGAAGCATTTTTCCGATGGCTATGAGGCGATCTTCGGCAAGAAAAAGCCAGGGGCCGCCAAGAAGAGGAAAGCGAAGGCGGTTAAGAAGCCAAAGGTGAAGAAGAAATAGCCATTCGCGCGGCCACCTGATAGGTCTGGCGCGCTTTCGCGTTTTCCATTCTCAATCCGAATCGGGGCGCGGCAAGTCGTTGATTTCGACGCCGGCCGCCAGCGGGTCGGCGTCACGAACCTTGAAATTCGCAGGCGTCGCCTGGGACAGTTTGCCGGCGGCCGGTTCGGTGAATTTGACGCTCGCGAACTTGCCGTCGCTTTCGCCGGTGAACGCTTTCCACTTGTCCTGGCCATAGGGCGGGTCTGACATTTCGGGAGAATTCTCAGGGGGCTGCTGATCGAGCATGTGGTCGAAGTCGCTGTAATAGTTGTTCTTGCCGCCTTCCCACTGCACCAGCGTCTTCATTTTATCATCACTGGCGCTTGGCCCATCGAGGTGGATGAGCGTCGTCTTTTTATCGGCGGCGACGAACAAGCAGTCGGTGATCGGCTTGCAGTGGACGGGGACCAGACTTTTGAGGTCCCGGCCCGCTTTCAGCCGCACCAGATAGCCTCCGAGAAAAGCGGTCAGATGGGACAACTTGACGTTGGCCGACTGACCGGCCACGGCCGCAGGGGCGTCGTCACGGGCGGCTTCAATGTTCAGCAACGACCCGGTCAGGGCGATCAGGGAATTGGCACAATCAAGGTCGAACGGACGGCTCGAACGCACCCAAACCAATTCACCTTCGCCGCGGACGAAGCAGTCCTGGAATGTGACGTGGGCGTTGGCGCCGGTACGAGCCGGCCGCGTCTCGGGCTTGTCCATTTTCATGACGCCGGCCGGGTCAACGAGGGAGACCACGGCCAAGTCGGCGTTGCGCGGGTTCCGTAGGGTAATCACACATTTGTTGAACGTGCACGCCCCATCTTGCGCTATCTTTACGACGGCTTGTGCCTTGAAGTTGGTGCGGTTGGGCGGCTGCAACCGAATCTCCAAGCCATCGAGCGTGAGCTTGCCATCGATCAGTGTGAACAGCGCCGCGTCAGGATCCGAGGTCTCGTCCAGAGTCAAGATCGGGTGATAATCCGGGTACGGTTTGATGGTGATGTCCACCGAGGCCTTTTCGAGCCGAGCCAGTTTGAGCTTCAGTTCGCCGTTGACCTTGATGAGGACGACATCGCCCGGATTGGCTTCATCAAGGGCGATATTCAGGGTTCGGAAGACGCCATTGCCGCTCACATTGATGGTGGGATCGACCACTAAGGGTTTGCGAGTGAGGGCGGGCTTGACCGGGTCAAGGTCGGGCAGCTTGTCGCGCGTGTCGCCCCAAAGGGCACGATCAATGCCGACCAATGCGCTTGGTCTGTCGACGTCGCGCAATTCCTTTATGGCATCCTTGAGCTTGAATGCGTCGCGCAGGCTGCCGGCCGTCACGGACAGTTGCAGCGGATCCAGCGGCCGGTCGAGGTACCAAGGAGCGTCGCCAAGCAAACTGCCACCTATCTCCTTGCCGCCTTGGCGCGCCGCTTCACTTTGGAACTCCTGCAACGTCGTTGCCGAGAGGTCTTCTCCCGGCCGTGCCCAGAAGCCGTCGAGGCGGTAATAGCGGTTGTCAAAACCCTCATAGCGAACCCGCGCTAACCCGGCCTGCCGGATCAGCACGGCCTTGCGCGCTTCCATCATGATCCCACCGGCGGCGGGCGCGATTCCGTCCGGACGTGTGAAGAGGCAATGGCGCAATTCGAGGGAATCACAGGCCGCACCGTCCGCGAACCGGAAGGCCGACCATTCGCCGCTGGAAGCGAGCGCCGTGCAGTGTTGGATGGTCGCTTTGCTGGTCGTCTGGCTTCCGCCCTCGAAAGTGAACAGGGAAGCGTGCGGCCCAAACGCGCAGTTCTCGGCCTGGATGCTGGCGGCGCCGGCGACGGTTACGGCGTCCTGGCCGCCATAGGCGATGTCCTTGGCGAATTCCTCGGGGGTTGGCTTGGCACGCCTTTCTTCGCCGTCAAGCAGCGGTATCGGCGCCTCGTGAGGGCCAAGGAACACACAACTTTCGAGGGTCACGCTTGGCTTTGGGCCTGGATGCGTGCCATCCACGAGGAGGGAGGTTAGCCGCTCCGAATCCGCGAACGACGGTTGGTATTGGAAGAACTCGCAGTTGACCAACTTATTGCGCTTGCCTTGCAATACCACGCCGGCCATACGTGCACTGGATTGCTTGGCGTCGATCACGATCCGCAGATCGCGCAAGGTCACCTCGTCGCCCCCAAGTAGAAGCCCCGTCCATCGCGACGAAGGTTTATGGCGCGGATCGTAGGGAATCACGAGAGTAGGCGGTTTTCTCGGATCCTTGGCTCGAAGGATTAGCTTGCGGCCAGGAACGAGCAGAGTGAAAGCGGCATCGGCTTCGTCGCCGCCGGATAGCATAAGGTCGCCGCCGAGGGCGAAGTTGAACTCCTCGGCGTCCGGGTTGGCGAGCACCGCTTCGGCCAAGTCTTTCATGGTGGGCGCGTCGAAATCGCGCGCGATCAACCGTTGCCTGGCCGGAGGCGGGCTCTTCCCGTCGTTCGGATTCGGTTGTAACTGCGTGCCCGGTTCGCCTGGATCTTTGGCAACTTCGCCATTCGGCCCGGCAAATAGATGATCGCCCGGGGTGTTTTGTCCGATCGAGGTCCAGTTGGAGGAGCCGAACAGGAGCACAAGCACGACAACGGCCGCAACGCCAACGGCCGCCAGCACCAGTGGACGGACGCGCGGCGGCTCGGGCAGGGCCGCGTCGACGTACAAAACGCCTTCGGGCAACTCGGCAGTCGCACCCAACTTCTGGGCCGCCGCCAAAAGGTGTTGCACGAGATGCTCGGGGCGCTGGTAGCGGGCCTTGACGTCCTTGGCCATCATGCGGGCCAGGATGGCGGCGACCTCGTCGGGAATGTCCGGGTTAAGCTGGCGGGGTTCGACGGGGGCCACTTGCTGATGATGATGCAACTTTTTCGCGGCCGTGCCCTCGGGAACGGGCGGCCGTCCGGTGAGCGCGTGATAGAACGTGCAGCCAAGCGAATAGATGTCGCTGCGCACGTCGGCCTCGCGCGGCTCGATGGCCTGCTCGGGCGAGATGTAGTCGAACGTGCCGAGCGTCACGCCGGATTGGGTCAAGCCGCCGTCGAGGTGCGGTCCAAGACTGCGCGCGAGGCCCATGTCGACGAGTTTGGCCCTGCCGTTGGGAGTGATGATGATGTTCGAGGGTTTAATGTCGCGATGGACGACGCCGCGCGACGCCGCATGCGCCAGTCCGGTGGCGACCTGGAGCATGTAGTGCACGGCTTCCGGCACCGGAAGGCGGCCCAGGCGTTCGATCACCGCGCGAAGGTTATCGCCTTCGACGAATTCAAAGGCGATGAAGTGAAGCTTCTGGTCCTCGCCGCAAAAGAAGACGCGGGCGATGTTCTCGTGGTCGAGCTTGGCAGCGCTGCGCGCTTCCTGATGGAAGCGGCGGACGTTCTCCTGGTCGGCGGCCATGTCCGGGGGCAAAACCTTCAAGGCGACGATGCGATCGAGCTGGGTGTCGCGGGCGCGCAGCACCGCCGCCATGCCGCCGACGCCTACCGGCTCGAGAAGTTCGAAATGCGCCAGGGTCTTGCCGCTGAGCATACCGGTCAAGACTTCCTCGGTCGAAGCGGCGCGCGGGGCCAGTTTCGAGATTATCGTAGGTGTATCGTCGGTCGGTTCCGGAAGGGGGTGACCGAAGAGGGCGGCGGCGGGATCAAAAATGTCGGTGGCTTCCAACGACGAGGGGGCCGGCTCGTCGGCGGCGGGCCGAGCCGGGAGCTCATTCAGGCCATCTTGGCCCGGTGTTTCCGACATGGGTTCGGTGAGCGGGTTACAATCCCGCCCCTCCTGGGTACCGCGACCCTCCGTGGTTCGCACTCGCCCACGTTGCCAGAACAGAATCTCTCCGAGGGCGTGGAGAGGGAGAGGCAACGACTCTAATGGTCCCCCTTACCGGGAAAGATGTGGCGGGTGGAAGGGGAAACCTCGCTAGCGATTCGTACATAAGACTATACGCCGTAAGCGACCCGGCTGTCAATTGGGTAGTCGGCGAGAAAGCCCGTTTGGCCGTAAGGCTTGGGCAGATAAGGCTGGACGTGCGTCTTGATAATCGCCTGAAGCTTTCCGCAAACCGGGGGATCCACGAGTGGAATTCCTGATAGCGTTCGACAAAGGCGTGTTTTTCGCCTTTGACAATACGGTCGTCCCGAATCTCGGCGGCTGGCTGAACCCGGTTATGCTCTTCTTTACCAACCTGGGCGACGGGTGGACGTTGCGCGGCGCACTTCTTGTCGGGGTCGCGGGTTTGGCGACGGGCGGGCGGTTTCGTGCGGGCGTTCTTGCATTGGCGACCTTTCTGCTCGCCATTGGACTGAGCACTGGAACGAAAGGGCTGGTACAGCGCGACCGGCCGGCCCCTACCAACCCGGTCGAGCAAGTTCCGTCTTCGTATAGTTTCCCGAGCGGGCATGCCCTGGAATCGACCGCGACGTACGGTACCCTGGCGCTGCTGGCGGCGCGCGGTCGAAGGAGCCGTGGAGCGCGATGGGTATTGATCGGCGGCAGCATGCTTCTGGTTGGACTGATCGGCTTTAGCCGGGTGTACCTGAGCGTGCACTTTATGAGTGACGTGATCGGAGGTTGGGCGGCAGGGTGGGCGCTGGCGCTGGCGTGCGTCTGGTTGGAGGAACGGTGGGGGGCTGGTCCCGACAAGAACAAGGAAGTGCTTGCTGCATGATGACGAACTATCAAGCCATCATCATCGGGATTATTCAAGGGTTGACGGAATTCCTGCCGGTGAGCAGCACGGCACACATTCGCGTCATTCCCGCACTGCTCGGCTGGAACGATCCCGGAGCGGCGTTCACGGCGGTCATTCAGACGGGGACGCTCGTCGCCGCGCTGATCTATTTTCGCGAAGACATTTGGCACATCACTGTCGGCACGCTGCGCGGCCTGCGCGACGGGAAACCGTTCGGCACACTCGAGGCGAGGTTGGGCTGGATGATCGCGGTCGGGACCGTGCCGGTCGTCGTCTTCGGGCTGCTCTTCAAGAAACGGATCGAGGAAGACTGGCGCTCGCTCTTTGTGATTAGCGCGGCGGTTGCGATCCCGGCCCTGGTGCTGGCGATGGCCGAGTGGCTGGTCCATCGTCGGACGGTATCGGGGGCGAAGCAGAAGGAGATGGCCGACATTGGCTGGATCGACGCGATCGTGGTCGGGTTCGCCCAAGCCGTGGCATTGATTCCGGGAGCGTCGCGATCCGGGGTCACCATCACCGGGGGATTGTTCGTCGGCATGAACCGTCCGACGGCGGCGCGGTACTCGTTTCTCCTGTCGCTGCCGGCGGTGTTCGGCGCGGCGGTGAAGGAGCTGTACGACGAACGGCACGTTCTGCTGGGCACGCAAGAAAGTATGATCAACCTGGTACTAGCTACCGTGATCGCGGGGGTTATCGGCTATGCATCGATCGCGTTCCTGCTGCGATACTTAAAAACGCACACGACGTGGGTGTTTATCGTCTACCGGTTGGTGTTGGCCGCTGTATTGCTTGCTCTACTTTTGACGAAGGTCATTCCGGCAATGCCGGCCGAGAAGGAAGAGCGGGAAGCGCGGCACGGCCCACCCGGCGCGGTGGAAGGCATTACCGCGCGTGAATCATCACCGTTTTAGTCTGGATTCGCACTCCATGCGCCCTTAGCATGGAACATGCTTACCTGCCATGACACCGCGAGGAGCTACCTCATGCGATGGTTTCTCCGCGCGGCCGGCACGCTGACTCTCCTCTTATTCAGCCTGTCCGCCGCTTCCGCGCAAACGCCGCCGGCCACTCTCTTTCCCAAACCGGCGGGCAAGATGCCGTGGTCCGGTTTGACGCCGGGCAAGCCGCATCCCGGATTGTGCCTACTGACCTATCGCATCAGCACGCGCTCGCCGGAATGCCAGGCGTATTTCGATCAGGGGCTGGCGTACTATTACTCTTACGTCTACATGGAGGCGTCGCGGTCGTTCGAGACGGCGACGCGTTACGATCCCGAGTGCGCCATGGCGTGGTGGGGCCTGAGCCGGGCCTTGGAAAAGCACGGTCGGGGCGGCACGAATGAGGCATTGCAGATTGCTCAGAAGCATCTTTCCAGGGCGAGCGACCAGGAGCGCAAGCTCATTACTGCGCGGCTGCAAGAAAAAGGGATGGCGCCCAACACGCCGCCGGATCAGCGGAAGAAGATGGCCGCCAGGACGCTTGACGAACTACTGACCATCTACGACGACGACGAGGAGGCGTGGTTTTACCGCGCCCAACTCACCGAAGGCGGGACGGCGGCGGTGCCGTATTACAAGGCGTTGCTGCGGATTAATCCGCTGCATCCGGGCGCGAATCATGAGCTGGTGCACTTCTACGAGGGTTTCCAGCGGCCTGCGTTGGGCATGGTTTACGCGGACAACTACATCAAGTCGTCGCCGGGCATCCCGCATCCGTTCCACATGCAGGCCCACCTGGCCACACGGTTGGGCCGGTGGGACAAGACGGCGGACCGATCCGCCCGGGCCGTCGAGCTGGAGCGGGCCTATCACCAGGAGATGAACGTCACGCCGGGCGAGGATTATCAGTATCCGCATCACCTGGAAATCCTGACATTGTCACTCATCCACGACGGCCGGTTTCAGGAGGCCCGCGCGATCAAGGAGGAGGGTACGCGCAGCGGGCACAAGCAGTTGCTGCCCTGGTTCCGACTGCACCTGGCGGAGCGGAATTGGGACGAGGCGCTGAAAATCGCGGAGGAGCAGCGGAAGAGCGACAAGCTGACGGCGAGCTACATGGCGGCGCTGGTGTACTTGAAGCAGGGCGACGCCGACCGGGCCGCGCCGGAGGTCGAGGTCCTGAGCCACGCGTATGCGGAGAGAAAGAATGACCGGGTTCTCGAGGACCGCCTGTGGGAAACGCAGGGACTGCTGCTGTGCGAAACGGGCGGCGCCGAGGCGGGGTTGAAACTGCTGGCACGCGCGGTCGATCGGACGAAGAACGATTTCTACCATCATGCGTGGGGCAACGGCGCGTATTACATGGAGGCGTGGGGCACGGGAGCATTGCGTGGCGGCAAGGACGAGGTCGCCGAGGAAGCATTTTTGGAAGCGCTGGCCCACGATCCGGGAAGCGTGCGGGCGGCGTTGGGGATGCAGGTGTTGTGCGAGCGCCAAGGGCGAGGGGACGAAGTGCAGCGCTATGCCAAACTCGCCCAGCGCTGCTGGGCACGGGCGGATTCGGGGGCGCTGGAGGCGGAGTTGGCGGGGGCCCGCAAGGGCGACTGGTCGGCGCGAACCTCCGGCGAATCGAGCAAACCGGCAACGGAGAATCATCCGCGATGACGCATCGGGTTTTATGGACCGCGGCAGTTCTACTCCTCGCGACCGAGGTCCGCGCGGCCGATCCGTGCAAGTCGGGCCTTGAACCGGGGCAGCGGCCCGGGCCGTACTCGTTCGTGCTGGCCACGGGCAAGGAACGGGGCAAGTCGTTTTGCTACATTTGCGACACCGCGGACCGGCCGGCCGTGATCGTCTTTGCGCGCACGCCGAGCGACGCACTCGGGAAGCTGGTCGGCGGCATCGACAAGGCGGTGACCGACTACAAGGCCGGTGAATTGCGCTCCTGGGTGACGTTTCTGAGCGAACCGTCCAAGGACGTGGAGGACAAACTCGTCAAGTGGGGGCGGACGCGTGGCGTTCGCAACATCGATATCGGCGTCTTCGAGGACGCGGACGGACCGCCGAGCTACAAGCTGGCCGGCGACGCGGACGTGACGGTGATCCTGTACGTCAAACGGAAGGTCGTGGCCGATTTCGCGTTTCGGTCCGGCGAGTTGACGGACGAGCGGATCGCGGAGGTGCTGAAGGCGGTGCCGGGGTTGGTGGAGAAGAAGTGAAGCGGGTTGTTGCATCGAGACCCCCCACGCACACCCCTAGGTGGAGATCGCCATTCGCCCAGGACTTAGGGCGACGGAAATGGGTCGTTGCACGGCCGGGTGCAATGACTTTTTCAGTGACCTGTCTTTCCAGATAGCCAATCAGCGACAATGCCTGCCTTTCATGCGTCGCACGACGAGCTTTGACGGACTTCGAATCCGTCGAAGTTCGCCGGGGTGAGTGTTCGATTATTGACCACCCTCTATGCCAGTTGCCTCGGGCGCAGAGGGTCGGCATGTGGCCATCAGGGTCCGATTTGTGGCAATCAGGGTGGTCAAAGTTTGACCAGCCAATTGACGGGCGTCATTGACTGGCATTGGCTGCAAAAGGCGGCGATGGATCATCAACGGGCGGCATTGGCGGCGATTGGCGTTGGAACGAGGAACTCCTCAACGGGCGCGATACGATTTGGGTTCGCTGCTGACCGCCGAGAGGATTATGATCGACAAGCGTCCGGGCGTTGGGTCCGCATTAGGTGCCAAAAGCGGTTAGAAGCTTGACGCCCTTGATGAAGACGAGAGGCTGATCTTCGCAGATCGCAAAATCGACGACAATTGGGCGGACGATCGTGGTGCGCACCTGCATCCGCAAGCCGGGCAGCCTATAGGCGGGTTCTCCGACGTGGAAGGGATCGATTTCCAGGCGCTGCACCACTAAACGAAACGCGCGGGTGACGGCCTTGCCGCGGCCTTGACGAGCCGCGCGCCGATGAACTCGGCGAATCTCGCGGGTGATGGCGCCCGAGCAATGAACGTCATAGCGTCGGGCACCGTTACCGCGCGCGGTCATTCTTGGGCTTTCTTTTTTGTTTGCGTGTATCCTCCTGGTCCAAACCTTCCAACTCGGCCAGAACTTGGCGGGCAGGAAAGCCTTCCTCGATGACGGTGTACTTCTGCAAATCGGCGGCCGAAAAAGCTCGCCGAGCCTTGGCGTAAATGGTCTTGAGAGTGTCTCCTTTTTTGATCCGGAGGATGGGCACGGCTGGGTTCTTTCGTCGGGCCATGACGACCCTCCCAAAGTAGGTCGGAGTATTATCTCAATGTGCCAATTGTACTTTAAGGACGCGCGGGCGGGCAAGCTGGCACTGCGGGCAGGCGCCAACTTGCTGGGCGGTCCGGGGCGGGGTAGGATGCAGGCCGGTGTTGGTGGCGTCGAGACCACTGCTGACCACGCGTAACGGGAAGCCGGTTGCCGTGCTTTTGGCGGTCCGGGACAGGACCGAGGCCGAGGAGATCGCCGCCCGCCGTTCGCGTTCGCTGCGGTCGATTTTCGCGGAGGCCCACGAGCAAATCCAGAAGGGCGGCGGGATTGGCCACGAGCGGTTTTGGGGGGAGGTGGAGCAACCCCGACGTGCCAAGAAAGCGGAACGCTCACGGGGCAAGATGCCCTAAGACCTTCGACTTCCAGCCCTAGCCACGAATTCTTGATTTGGCCTGGGACGACATGCTTTCGCGGCCTGGGCAGCCAAATGGTGACAATCGATTGTCACTCGGTGGCCGCGAAAGCATGGCAGCCGGCGAGCAGGTAGATTTCATCGTTCGGCCGCAAACGAGATGTGGTGCTATACGGACCCTGCAATGAACGACTTCTGAGGAAAGCGATACCAACCCGCTTGCGGACATACCCGATCAAGCCGAGGGCATTGATCGCAGCCGCCATTTTGGGAATAGCGTAAAGCATCTGCCCCGGCTCAGGGGCAGAGGAATTCCATAGTTCTCGCTCTCTGCGGATTGCCTCGATTTCTTCCTCCGTGAAAGTAATGCCGATCTTCACCTTGGGGGCCAACGGCCTCC
>Ga0207095_10002_pt1 | contig 18141 bp, 17 predicted proteins | sample Alteio_BWMinHeat_88_FD_153529 | JGI IMG/M metagenome (GOLD analysis project Ga0207095, IMG submission 153529) | Enriched cells from forest soil in Barre Woods Harvard Forest LTER site, Petersham, Massachusetts, United States -... | ecosystem: Environmental > Terrestrial > Soil > Temperate forest >... | reverse complement strand
GTTCTGGACATGGCGTCCGGCCTTCAGGGGTTCTGGTATCGGCTCATGGTGGACATCCATTTGAATGATTTGAAAAAAAGGCGAGCCTCTTAATGCGCGCGTTGCATGTCATTCCCGGTCTCGATGAGACGGATGGAGGGCCGTTTCACACGCTTCCGAAATTGTGGAAGTTTCTTGCGGCTGAGGGCGTCGATGTCCGGGCGTATACCACGCATTGGGGGCCCACATCGGAACTCGGCGGCGAAGTTCCTGTCATTCGCGTCATGCGGACACTGCCGGGGATCTGCTACAATCCCAGGTTGGGAAGACTTCTGCGACGCGAGGCGGAGCAGGCGGCGCTTGTGCATGATCATGGCTGCTGGCTTTATCCCAATTGGGCGGCGGGACGGGCGGCGCGCGCCCGAAGCAAACCGCTCGTGATTTCTCCGCTCGGCCATCTCGATCCCTGGTCGTTGAAACAGCACCCTCGCCGAAAACAATGGGTGCGAAAATGGTTCGAAGAGGAAAACTGGCGTTATTGCCGCGCCTGGATCGCCAAATCCACGCATGAGGCCAACGCGTTGCGGAGCCTGCAATTTCCAGGCGAGATCCATGTGGTTCCCAACGGGATCGATTCGACGGAGTGGGCGTCGTTGAATTCGGCGGAAATTTTTCTTCGCGAACACGAGGAGCTTCGCGGCCGGCGCATCTGTCTTTTTTTGTCGCGCCTCCATCCCAAAAAAGGAGCGCATCATCTTCTTCATGCGTGGTCGCGCCTTCACAACCGCCATCGCGATTGGGTTCTGGTGATCGCGGGCGCGGTCAACTCTTCTTATGCGCGAGAGCTGCGCTCCAGGGCGGCGGCGGATTCGTTTCATGAAGACACGGTTTATTTCGTGGGCGAATTGGATCCCGCTCTGAAGCGCGCCGCCTTCGTGGCTTCATCCCTTTTCGTGCTGCCGAGCGAAAGCGAAAATTTTGGCCAGGCCATTTTGGAATCTCTGGCGGCGGGCGTGCCGGTGGTGACGACGCAGGCGTGTCCCTGGAAGGGAATTGAAGAGCATGATTGCGGCTGGTGGATTCGCACGGGCGAGGGGGCTCTCCAATTGGGACTGGATCGGGCCCTCCGGGAACCGGCGGATGCATTGAAACAACGCGGCGCTCGCGCCCGGGCATGGGTGGCAAAAGAGTTCGACTGGAAAATCGTCGCCCGACAGCTGAAGGATGTTTATTCGTGTATGGCGTGAAGCAGGGGCGGGGAAAAGCGTTGAACGTCCCGAAGCGCTGATGTCACATTGAGGAGAAGTTGAGTTCTTTTTTGTTCATCAATCAGTTCTACTGGCCGGACGAAGCGGCAACGGCTCAGTTGTTGACGGATCTGGCGGAGCATCTGGTGCGGGAGGGTCATTCCGTCACGGTGGTTTGCGGTCGTGGGCGCTACGCGTGCAAGGAGAAGCTGAAGGCCGGACGCCATGTCCAGAACGGCGTGCAAATCTATCGCGTGGGTGGCACGGATATCTGGCGCTGGAACATGGCGGCGCGGTTGTTGGACATCGCGACGTTTCTTTCGGCGGCGCGGACGTGTTTGCGGCAATTGCCGCGGCACGACGTGGTGATCCCGATGAGCAGTCCGCCGCTGGTGGCGCGCCTGGCGATTCCCTATTGTCGAAGACATCGTTCTTCCCTCGTTTATTGGGCCCAGGATCTTTATCCGGAAATCGCGGAAAAACTCGGCGCGGTGCGCAACAAAGCGCTTCTGCTTTATTTAAGGGCGAAAGCGTGGTCCATCTATCGCGCAAGTAGGTGCATCGTGGTTCCGGGACGCGACATGGCGAAACTGCTCGAGTCGCGCAAGGCCGCGCGCGGAAAGGTTTGTGTCGTTCCGAATTGGGCGGATCTGGACGCGATTCGCGCAACGCCGGTGCGGCACAACACGTTTCGTTCGAAGGAAGGATGGCAAAAGGATCGCGTACTCATTTATTCGGGAAATATCGGTCCGGCGCATGATGTGGAAACCATGTTTGAACTCGTGAAGGAATTACAGCAGGTGGTTCCAGGATTTCGTTTCGTGCTGACCGGACCCGCGCGGCGTCATAAACCCCTTTTCGCGCGCGCAAAAAAAATGGGCATCCGCGTCACTCTTTTGGAGCACCAGCCCCGGCAGTCTCTGGGCGATTTTTTGGGCGCGGCCGATGCGCATTTGGTTTCGCAAAAACCGAAAGTGGACGGCCTGCTTGTGCCCAGCAAATTTTATGGAGCCGTTGCCGCCGGGCGCCCCATCATCTTCATCGGGAGCAAAACGGGCGAGATCGGGCGGATGGTGCTGGAGTCGCAGCTTGGTGCCGTCGTGGAGTCGGGGCAGGCGTCCGCCGGAATCTGGGCCGCCAAACGCGCCATGCTGGCGGCGCAGGAGGAGAATGCAACGGTGGCTTTCATTCGCGATTGGGCGGAGCATCACGCTTCGAAATCGGCCCGACTCCGCCAGTTTCAAAAAATCCTTCAGGAAGAATTGATTTACACCCGCTCACATTCCAATCGTTGATTGCCGCGTTTTTCCTTGTTCTGTCTCCTCGGTCAGGATTTGGTACATGAAATGAAGTTCTGCTGCGGTTTCGCACGAATTCGAACATGACGACATCCTGGGCAGTCGGAGCATGGTTGACGGGTCTTGCGGTGGTCCTGGCTTTCACGCCCTTCGTGCGCGCGTGGGCGCTTCAGCGAAAATTTCTCGATCGTTCCACCCAATTTCATTCCGGTCATACGCGCCTGGTGCCGAGGTTTGGCGGCGCGGCGCTTTTTCTCGCGTTCAGCCTTCTTTTTCTTTTGATCCGGCTTGGCGTGGACCGGCACGCGATTCCCGCAGAAAGCTCCGTCATTTTCTGGACATGCCTGGCCATGTTCATCCTTGGGCTCTGGGACGATTTGCGCTCGATCGATGCCCGCGTGAAATTATTGATTCAGATCGGCATCGCCTTTTGGGCCTTCAAGGGTGGTCTTCAAGTCGGTCGTTTCCAAAATCCATTCACGCATCAAATCCATTTGATGGGATGGTTGGATGGTCCCGTGACGGTCCTTTGGCTGATCGGGGTGACCAATCTGGTGAATCTGGTCGACGGCATTGATGGCCTGGCGGCCGGGCTTGTTTTGGTTCTGATGATCCTGCTGGCGATCGTCAGCGCCTCTGCGGGCAGCGTCTTTTCGCTTCTGATCGCGATGGGAATGTGCGGCGCGACCTCCGCTTTTTTGTTTTTCAATTTTCCGCCAGCCCGCATTTTCATGGGGGATGGCGGCGCTTATTTTCTGGGACTTCTCATTGCCGAAATGGCTCTTTTTAATTCCAACAAAGGGACGATTGCGGCGGCACTTACCGTGCCTTTTTTCGCGTTGGGCATTCCCATCATCGATACGAGTTTTGCGATCATTCGAAGGTTTCTAATCGGTCTTCCTCTGTTTCGTGCAGATCGCCGGCATATTCATCATCGTCTGGTGGCGATGGGGTTTTCGCAGCGGCACGTCGTGCTGTTGCTTTACGGCGGTTGCGCTTTTTTCGCGCTGCTCGGACTCGCGGTGTTGATCCAAAACGGGCGGCTTCTTCCCATTCTTTTCGGTGTCTTCATGCTCGCGATGCTGCTTTCGGCGCGCGTCTTTGGTTTTGTCTCAGGCTGGTACAAGCTGGGGCGCGTGCTGACGGATTCGGTGATGCGCCGCAAGCAGACCCGCTATGCGCTGCTCCTGGGCCAACTTCTGGAGATGGATGCGGAGCGTTGCGCCACGATGGAGGACTTGTGGAAGGAGTTTGGTCTGCTCGTCGGACGTTTGCGCATGCAGGGCGTGGAGTGGCATCGGGGCGACGAGGTCTGGCGTTATGGTCGCGCGAGCGGCAGCGATCTCTTTGTCGTCGATCACACCTTTCGAAATGAAACCGGCGAGAAAATGCTGTTTTCGTGTGCGACGGATCAATGGGAGTTTGAAACCTTTCGATTGTTGACAGAACTCGCCACTGAATCCTGGTTGCGGGCGGCGCATCGATGGGAGCATCTGCAAAAGGCATGAAGCGGCGAATTGCAGCGCAGTTTCTTTTTTTTGCAACGGGCGCGCTCGCGCTTCTTCTATTCGGAGGCGTCGAACTTTGGTCGAAAGGCCTTCTGTCATGCCTGCTCGCGATCGCATGTGTTCTTGAGGGAAGCGTTCAGGATCCCGATTTGCCAGGGACATCCTCCACGATGAAATACCTTTCCGTGGCGCTCGCTTCCTGGCTCGCGCTTTCCCTCATTCCCTGGCCGATGGAATGTGCGCGCTGGATCTCGCCCGGACAGCAGATGCTTTTGAACGATCTTTCCGACTGGAAACCCGCATGGCTTCATTTAAGTACGGCGGCGCGGGAAACCTGGATCGCCGCTTTTGAACTGCTCGGGTTTGGCGCGACGGTTTATTTGAGCTGGAGATGGGCGGGTTCGAAAAACTTTCGCATGGCCGTGCAGGTGGCCATTCTCGCATTGGGGGTGATCGCAGGCCTGGCGGCCGTGGGAGATCGTATTACCGGAAACAAATCCTTTTATGGATTGCGCTTCACCTCTCAAGTTTCGCACTGGGGGCCGTTCGTCAATCGAAACCATTTTTCCAATTATCTCAACATCGCGGGAATCCTGGGGCTTGGGATCTTTTTCCGGCATGGATTTCGCCGTGGTCCCGAGCGCGCGGCGCGCGTGCGCTCCGCCATCGCCCTCATGGGGGCCTTGTTTTGTTTCGGGCTTTCCCTGGCGGCAGGGTCAAAAGGGGGGTTTCTCTCCCTGGCGACCGGCCTGATTTTTTTTGCGGCGCTTTTCGGGTGGAGCAAATCGGATATTCGTGCTCAATTTTTAGTCGCAGGGCTGTTGCTCTCTATCGGCATCGTTCTTGCCTTCGCGCGGCCGGTGCTGGAACGCACGGAAACATGGATGACGGGTGGAGATTCGGCGGAGGGGGGGCGATGGCAGGTATGGCGCGATACCCTGCAGATGTCTTCCGCGATGGGCGCCCGGGGCATTGGAGTGGGCGCCTTTGAATGGACCTTTCCCGCTTTCCAGACGACGCAGGGACACAAGCGGATCACGCACGTGGAAAACGAATATCTTCAATGCTGGGCGGAGTGGGGGCTGGGTGCATTTATCTGGCTGGGGTTCCTGTGGCTCGTCATCGAGCGGATGAAGATGAACCTGAAGCATGGCGCGACGGGCTGGCAGCTTGCGGGATGGTCGGCGCTTGGAATCACGGCCATTCATTCGCTGGTGGATTTTCCACTGCGTCTTCCCGCGAACGCCTGGGCAATCGCCGCGCTTCTGGGCGTGCTCACGCGTAGCCACGCGGAATACATCCTTCAGCGCCCGGAAAAGCATCGCAATTTTTTCCTCCTGTCGTCCGGATGCGTCCTGATGGCGGTGGGCATGTTTGCGTTTCTCGGAAGAGAAGACGTCTTCGAAAACATTTCCCAGCAACTGTCCCACAAGGGATCGTGGGAAGAAGCCCTTCGCGCGCGTGAAAAATATCCGTTTTACTGGCGCGCTCACGAAGTGACGGCGGATGTGGCGGCGTTCATGCCCGACCGGATGCGCGAAGTGCAGAATTCATTCGCGCGAGCGCAGCGTCTCGCCCAGGCCGACCCCATGATTTCGTTTCGCGCCGGCATGCTTTTCTGGCGAAGAAATCCCTCGCTCGCGCGTGATTTTTTCACGAAGTCCCTTTCCATCTCGGACGCACCGCTTCATCTGTTCAGCGATCTGATCCAGGCCGTCCCCAACGATCCTCGCTGGTTGGCCGCGATTTTGCCGCTCGCCGCCGATGATCTGGAGAGATGGAAGCTTTTTGCGCCCAAGCTGAATGAGAAAAAAGATCCCGCGCTGCTCGAGATCTGGTTTCATCTGGGCGAGACATGGCTTGATGATCCCGTGCAAAGAGTTTCCATCATGAGGCTGCTTCTGTTCAATGGCGGGGGAGAGACGGTCCTGAAAGCGTTTCGTCAAGCCCCGCCGCTCACAAGCGCGGAGCGTTTTTGCGAGGCGGATGCATTGGTGGATCTCGGACGTTACGAAGAGTGCGCCGTGGTTTTGCAGGGGCTATGGAAAGCGCAACATCCTGAAAATGACGGACTGGACCAGGAAGGGATGAGTCTCATGGCGAGGGGGCAATGGACCGACGCCATTCAGGTCTGGAAAAAGCTCCTGAATCACTGAGCAACAGGAACCGGAACCTCTGCCGGCTTCGGGCTCACGACGGAAATCACCGAAGGCTGGGCGAGATATTTCTGTGCGATGCCTTGAATCTGGGCGGGAGTGATCGTTTCGTACGATTTTTCCAACTTCTCTGAATAGTCGAATCCCAGGCCGTACAATTCGTCGAGCGCGCTTGCGAGAGCCAGTTCGCCGAGATTTTGTTTCTGCATCTTGCGTTCGCCGACCAAACCGTTGCGCGCGCGCGCGAGTTCTTCGTCGGTGACGCCGCCCGTCCGGATTTTTTCGATTTCGGAAAGGATTTCCTTTTCCGCTTCCGGGGCTTTTTCAGGCTCCGTGCCGATGTAGAAGTAAACAAAGCCGGGATCGAGTCCGATCATTTCGTTGACACCAACGTAATAGCAGAGCGCGAGCTGGTCGCGCAGGCGCAGGAAGAGCCGCGAGCCCATTCCGGAAAGGGCCGCATTCATCAATTCGATGCCGGCGCGGTCCGGATTTTTCAAATCGATTCCGGGGAAGGCGATGACGATGACGGCTTGTTCCTTGTCCTGGGCCTCGAAAACGCGGTCGGATGTTTGGAACTTAACCTGAGAAGAACGAGGAGCATCCAGATTTTTTGAAATCAAATCTCCCAGATGATGGTCCACTTCCTTGCCCACGCTTTTGGGATCGATGTCGCCAAAGATGGAAAGCACCATGTTGTTGGGGACAGCGGCGCGGTTCCAAAAATCGAGGATCTGTTTGCGTGTGATTTTCTTGAGGGTGGCCTCGGTGCCAAGGCTCGACATGCCATAGGGATGCGCGCCAAACAACTTCGCGCGGGCATTGAGCATGGCCACTTTCACGGGCTGTTCGCGCTCCTGCTGGATCTCGGCGACCTGCGCTTCCTTTTCGCGTTCGATGTTATCATCCGTGAAGTCCGAGTTCGCAATGATGTCGGAAAGGATGTCCAGGGCGAGCGGAAGGTCGGACTGCATCACTTCAATGGAAACGCCCATGCTGTTGGTGCCGCTGTAGGGCGAGATGCTTCCGCCGACGGATTCGATCTGACGCACGATTTTTTCGGCGTCGCGCGTCTTCGTGCCCTTGAGCAATAATTTGGCCGTGAGCTGGCTGATGCCGTTGTTGCTCTTCTCTTCGAACAAAAGGCCGGACTTCATCACGAGGCGCAGCTCCACAAAGGGAAGGCGCGCGTCCTTTTTCGTCAGGAGCGTCAAACCATTCTTGAGCTGGGTTCGAGAGATCTCCTGCTCCTGTTCCACCTTGGCGACGGCCACAGCCTTTTTGACGGTTCCCTTGGGTTGAAGAATGGTGACGTTCAACGCGTGTGGTTCAAAATAGGTTTTCGCGACGCGGCGGATGTCTTCCGCGGTGACGCGCTGCAATTCCTCGAGATATTTTTGCGAGTAGAGAAGGTCGCCGGTGAGCAATTCATTGGAACCCAGCTCGGCGGCCTGGCCGCTCATTGTTTTGAGCGTGCTGTAGTGGCTGCTAACCGCCACCTTTTTGGCTTTTTCGAGTTCTGCCGCGGAGACGAGCGTGGTGCGAAATTTTTGGAGATGCTGGAGGATTTCGTCGCGGGCAATTTCCACCTTGTCCGGATCGGTGATCGCGCTCACTCCGAAGACGCCGCGCCATTCGGGCGTATAGGACCAGGCGTCCACTTCATGGACGAGCTTTTTTTGCTCGCGCAGGCTCTGATAAAGGCGCGAGCTGTAGCCATGGCCCGCAATGAGGGAGAGGACTTCAAGCGGAGCCGCGTCGGGACTGCGGAAGTCGCACGTCTGATAGCCCAGATGAAGGCGTGATTGTTGGGCGGCGGTACGGCTGTCCTCAATAGCGACGCGTTCGCTGATCTGGACGGGTTCTTCCGGCACGTAAAAGGGAGGGATGGCTTTGCGCTTCCAAGGGCCCATCAATTGCGTGATTTGCTCGCGGATTTTGGCGGGCTGGATGTCGCCCACAACGATGAAAACAAGATTGTTGGGAACGTAACGCTCCTTGTAATAGGCCATTACGTCCTCGCGCGTCAGCGCGCGGTAAACCTCCTCGTAGCCGATGACGGGATGCCTCGCGGGATGCGTGGAATAAACGGTGGAGAAAAAGAGCTCGGTGGATTGCCGGTCGGGATTGTCGCGTCCCATCGCCAGCTCACGCAGGATCACTTTTTGTTCCAGCAAATATTCCTGCGGCGGAAGCGTGGAATTCATCATGGCGTCCGCGAGAATGTCGATGGCCATTTCCGTGCCCTGAGTCGTGTCCGGCTTCCCTCCGTCGGAAGGGATGTCGATGTAGAAGACGGTGCGGTCCCACGTGGTGTAGGCGTTGATGTAGCCGCCGTGGGCCTCGACTTGTCTCGCCACGTCCGCGACGCCGCGTTTTTCAGTGCCCTTGAAAAGCATGTGTTCGAGGATATGGGAAATGCCGGCGCCCATCTTGCGGTCTTCGTCGATCGAGCCGGTTTTCGCCCAAACCTGGGCGGAGACGACGGGCGCGCTGTGGTCTTCCTGCGTGATGATGGTGAGCCCGTTGGGAAGCACGATTTTTTCCGGCACCGCCAGCGAAGTTTGAGAGAAGGAGGTTTTACGCGTGGAGGGAGAGCGAAGGGAGTTTTTCATGTCGGGTGAGCAACTGTTGAAGATGAGGGAAAAAAGAAGGGCAGCCGTGATGGGCCAGCGCGAACGGGGAAAACGAACAAACTGCCGGACAAAAATGCGCGACGCCATCCGACTTGGTCAGGACTTGGCGGAACCGAGTTCGGTGGCCGTCGTGTTGCGTCCCCTGCGCGATTCCGGACGCGTCTCGATGTCGGGCTCGAAAGGCCGCTGGAAGGCATCCGTGAAATCGTAACCGTTTCGAAAGTCTTCGCGCGAATCCTGTTCGGTGGTTTTGAGAAGATTGATGTTCACCATATTAAACACCACTTCGCCAATGTCCTCGCAACGCTTCAGGCCCCAGTAATTCAGAACGGTGCAGGAGAGTGGGCCATATTCCTGAAGGGCGAAATCGCGAACGCCTTCGAGAAGTTCGCGGCCGCTCACGTGGCGTTCCTTGCCGGCGGCGGTTTTCTTGATGCGCTTGATGGTGAAATCGAGGGCAAGCCGGACGAATTCGTAAGCTTCCTTGTGATAGCGGGAATCCGCCTGAACAATCTGATCAACGGCCTGTTCGATGGAAAGTTTCTGCATGGGAACTACAATAGGGGATTGCCTGATGTGTATCGATACAATCGCACAACGGCTCCAACAATCAAGGCCAACATGATCCAAACAATGACCCATTGCTCACGGCGCGTCAGCGAAATCACATTTCCTTTTTATCCAAATTTCCCGAGCTTTGGTATTGTTTTTTTAGAAAAAAACGCCCACGGATGCTCGTCCGCATGGAACGACGCTAGTCGCCAAAACTCGCCGCAACGCCCATATCTCCTCTTTTATTCAGAATCTGGAATGGCTTCTAAAGTTAAAACGATTTTTTGGATTACGTTGTTCATGAATTTCGCGGTTGCGGGGTTCAAGTTGTTTCTTGCCGCCCGGACGAGATCCCTCAGTCTGTTTTCCGACGGGCTTCACTCCATGCTCGATGGCGGCTCCAACATCATCGCGCTGATCGCCCTGCGCGTCGCTTCGCAGCCGCCGGACGAGGACCATCCCTACGGACATCGCAAATTTGAAACCCTCGGCGCGATGGCGATTTCGGCGCTGCTCTGCATGGCCGCCTGGGAAATCCTCGGCAGCGCATGGCAGCGCATGATGTCACCCGTCCAGCTCCCGCGCGTCAGCATCGAGGCGGTCGCCGGAATTATTCTCATGATCGGGGTGAATATCGCGATCACGTCGTACGAGCGCCATTGGGGCAAACGCCTGAATAGTGAATTGTTGCTCGCGGACGCGAAACACACCCAGTCGGACGTGCTGGCAAGCATTCTGGCCCTGGTCTCCCTTTTCGCCGCATTGCGCCATCTTTATTGGGTCGACACGCTTGCCGCCATTTTGATCGTTGGCCTGATTTTATGGGCGGCGTATCGCATTGTGAAGGATTCCGTTTCCACGCTCAGCGACGCGCGGCGTTTGCCGCCCGAAGCGGTCAGGAGAGTCGTGGAGGAAATTCCCGGCGTTCAAAACTGCCACATGGTGCGTTCGCATGGGCCGAATCGTCAGATCCAGGTCGATCTCCATATCGTGGTCGCACCGACGCTGACCGCGCATGAAACGTTCGAAATTGAAAATGAAGTGACACGACGTTTGAAAGCTGTTTATCCTGACGTCGCCGAAGTAACGGTGCGTCATCAAACCACGATGCCTGCAAGCAGTGGACCAAGTCCCAAACCATCTGAATCATGTTAACTAACTCGCCCGTCTGGAAGATGGCGTGTGATCAATTCGATCACATTGCTGAATATCTTGGAATCGCGCAGATAAAAATGCGAGCGATCCAAAGGTGTTCCCGCATGCTTTTCGAGCCAGGAGAAAAGCAGCTCCGCAGCTTCGTTCACCCGCGCGCAAACAGCGTAAATTTCCACGCGGTTACAGGTGGAAAGGATCACCGCCTCGCGGATCGTATCGCCACTCAATGCGTCCAGACATGCCACCACGTCGCCGGCAGGAATCGCAAAGCGCTCGCGGATGGCGACCGGCGCGGTGCTATGACTGAGGCCAAGGACAATAAGATGCATGTTCAGTAGTGGTGAAACCGGGAAAGGGAGTTCACGAGCCAGAAGGTCGAGACGACGAACACCCAGCCGATCAGGCTGAACCACGCCATCCATCGGCCCTGCATGCCCGCGAGAAAACGGCCCAGAAGAAAAACCAGGTACATGCCCCAGACGCCAATCGACCAGGAGAGTTTGGGATCCCACCCGTGCATCTTCAACACATGAAGTCCGAAGAAGCCGCTGAGGAGTCCTGCGGTGAAAAGGATGAATCCACCAAAAACGAGCCATGCCTGGACGTTTTCCAGGCGCAGCATCGGCGGAAAAAGCATGAAGCTTGTGGTGAGTCGATGCGTGCGAAGCTGGCGTTCCTGCACGAGATACATCAGCGCCACGGCACCAGCGAGGCCGAACGCCGCGTAACCGAGCGTGATGATCGATGCGTGCAGGCCGAGCCAGGAGGAATCCTGCCACTCGACAAAACGGGGCCTGTTGGCGGGAACGACCATGGCCGCGAGTTGAACGATCAACACGATCGGCATGTAAAAGACGGTGAGATAATTGAGCTGGGCAAAAAGCGAGACGGCGAGATGAAGCGCGACGAGACACCATGCGATGAACGTCATGGCCTCGAACAAACTGGAAACGGGACAACGTCCCTCCGAAAGACCACGCTCCCAGATGTACGCGGTATGAAGAAGAAATCCGGGAAGCAGAAAGGCGATCTTGGCTCCGCGATGATAGGGCCGCGCGAGCGCGAGACGGCCCACGGCGTAAAACAGGCTGGCGGTATAAAGGAAGATCGCCGCCCAAAGAAGCGCATGGTAGGAAACAGCCATCTCCCTATCCTGCCTGAAAGTGGCCTCGTTCCTCAAGCCGATCCGGAGACCAGTTAAGGAACGAGGTTGGATTCGAGGGCTGTAAGCCGAGTTCTGTCGGACAGCCGGGAGCGAACTCCCTGCCGCCGTGATCATCATTTCTCTCCCCTTCGATTAGATCGAAAGGGGCCGCCATTCGAAGATGGCGTGCTGCGACCTTACCCGGGACTTGTGACGAGTCGGGCTTGCTCGATTCGTCCCCTATTTGGTCTCGCTCCAGTCTGGGTTTTCCATGCGCCGTCGATTGCTCTTCGGCCGGTGGGCTCTTACCCCGCCTTTTCACCATCACCCTGGCACCGAAATGCCTGGGCTGTTTATTTTCTGTGGCACTTTCCGTCATGCCGCGCTTGCGCCAACGGCATTCCCTCTTTTCTCAAGAGGCGACCCAGCCCGAGGAGCTCGGACTTTCCTCCCCCGCGCTTGCGCGCGGGAGCGATGATCCACCCTCTAAAACAAAGAACATCCGAACAGCCTCTGCTATTCGGCCACCCAGTATAGGATACGCCCGCAATTCGTGCAAGAAACGAGCTCGGAGTCGTGACGCGCGCTATGGATCGTCTGCGCGGTGAGTTTTAAATGGCAGCCCATGCACATGCCGTGATTGATGGGAACAATCGCTTCGCCATGGCGGCTTTGAAAGATTCGCTCGTAACGGCTCAGAACGTCCTCGTCGAAATCGGACGTGAGCTTCTGCCGATCCGCCCGGATCTCCGCAAGCTGCTTGGAAATATTCTCCGCTTTTTTATCGATGCTTTCCTCCTGCATCTTAAGGGAAGCGAGGGCTGTTTTGAGCTTTGCGTCGCTTTCCTTCGCCCACGTCTGCGCCTGCTCGGACTTTTCCATGAGAGCGAGCTGTTGGTCCTCGACCTTGCGAATCTCCGCTTCCGCCGCGCTGATTTCGTGCTGCAAGGCGTGAAATTGTTCGTTATTTTTGATGTCGATCAGCTGGGTCTTGTATTTGCGCACCAGCTCTTCCTTCGTGGCGACCTCCATCTCCAGCTTTTTGCGGTCCGCTTCAATGCGCATCAAATCGGCCTTGGCCTGTTCCGCCGTGGAAGAGGCCGCCTTGCGCTGCCGCTCCAGATCCCCCTTCTCAAGCGGGACACGGTCGAGCTCCTGCTGAAGTTTGAGCACACGCACATCGCGCTCCTGAGTGACGAGCAATCGTTCCAAAATATTATTCATGATTTTTGCGCGTACTTCGCGAGCATGTCGGCTTCGAGATTCACATCATCACCTTGGCGTTTCCACCCCAGAGTCGTCAACTTCAAGGTGTGCGGGATCAGCCAGACTGAAAAGGATTTTTTGCCGGCTTTCGCCACGGTCAGACTCACGCCATCGATCGCCACGCTGCCTTTCGGCAGAATCCAGCGCAGAAATGAACGCGGCGCCTCCACCTCCAGATAGATGTCCGCCCCCTTGCGTCGCGAGCTCGCGATTTTTCCCACGCCGTCAATGTGGCCCGTCACAAAATGTCCGCCAACGGGATCGCCACAGCGCATCGCCCGCTCCAGGTTGACGCGCACGGGCGGACGCGCACGGGAAAGCGTGGTTCTTTCCCACGTTTCATTCAGCACATCGAATTCGAATGTTTTCTGGCGGTTGGCCACGACCGTGAGACAGCAGCCGTCCACCGCCTCGGAATGCCCGATCTTCACACCGCTTCCCAGACCGTCATGTTGAATCCAGACCCGGGCGCCTGAACGCCCCTTCCGTATTTTGGAAAGAATACCCTGTCCTTCAACGATGCCGCTGAACATGCAAAACACTTAATGCTTAATAACGATAATGATCGGGCTTGAAGGGCCCTTCGATGGGAATGCCCAGATACTCAGCCTGTTCCTTGGTGAGCTTGGTCAGCTTCACACCCAGCTTTTTCAAATGCAGACGCGCCACTTTTTCATCGAGAGCCTTGGGAAGCACATAGACTTCGTTCTTATACTTTTTCTTCCCGCGGTTTTCCCAGAGCTCGATTTGCGCCATCACCTGATTGGTGAAGGAGGCGCTCATCACAAAGCTGGGATGTCCGGTCGCGCAGCCTAGATTTACCAGGCGGCCTTCCGCGAGCACCGTGACGCGCTTGCCATTCGGCCACTCGACCTGGTCCACTTGCGGCTTGATGTTGAAGCGCTTCAATTTCTTATCGTTGAACAGGCTGTTCACGTCGATTTCGAGGTCGAAGTGGCCGATGTTACAAACGATCGCCTGATCTTTCATCTGGTCGAGATGCTCACGACGGATCACGTCGCGGCAACCCGTTGTGGTGACAAAAATATCTCCCATCGAGGCGGCTTCTTCCATCGTCGTCACCTGATAACCTTCCATCGCCGCCTGAAGCGCGATGATCGGGTCGATTTCGGTGATCAGCACGCGCGCGCCCTGGCCGCGAAGCGACTGTGCGCAACCCTTGCCGACGTCGCCATAACCGCAGACAACCGCGACTTTGCCGGCGACCATCACGTCGGTGGCGCGCTTGATGCCGTCGAGCAGTGACTCACGGCAGCCATAAAGATTGTCGAATTTCGATTTCGTGCAGGAATCGTTCACGTTGATCGCGGGAACCTTCAATGTGCCCTTCTGCATCATTTGATAGAGGCGATGAACGCCCGTCGTCGTTTCCTCGCTCAAACCCACGATGTCCTTGAGGAGTTGCGGAAACTTGTTGTGCACCATGGCAGTGAGATCACCGCCGTCATCGAGGATGATGTTGAGCGCCTTGCCGTCCTTCCAGAAAATCGTCTGCTCGATGCACCAGTCGAATTCCTTCGCATTCATGCCCTTCCAGGCGAACACGGGAACGCCGGCGGCGGCGACCGCGGCAGCCGCGTGGTCCTGAGTTGAAAAGATATTGCAGGAGCTCCAGCGCACTTCCGCGCCGAGCTCGATCAAAGTTTCGATCAAAACCGCTGTCTGGATCGTCATGTGCAGGCAGCCCGCGACGCGCGCGCCGGCGAGCGGCTTCTTGCCTTTGTATTCCTCGCGGAGCGCCATCAAGCCGGGCATTTCGGATTCGGCGATCACAATTTCCTTACGGCCCCATTCAGCGAGGGAGATGTCCTTTACTTTGTAGTCGGTGGAAGAAGACTTGGACGAAGAACTCTTTTTGGACGCTTTCATGGAGGTTGCAGCAGGTGCGGATGGCATAGAGGAAAAGTTAAAGGTTGAACGGTGATCCTACCCCAAGCGGGCGCAGACGGCAAGAAAACAGCTTGGAGGTGAAGCGTCGTTATTTTAAAGCTGAATTCCCCGCAAATGCGCGTATATTGATGCCTAACCTGTTATCAAAGGAGCCGTCATGAAAATTCGCCCCCTGTTTGCCACCCTCAGTCTGGGCTGCCTGCTTGCCGGCGCGCTCTGGTTGCGCGCGGAAGAAGCCACCAAACCCGACGCGGAAAACGCCGACAAATGGACCCAGATTCAGAACAATCAGAAAGATCTGCTTAAAAAAGTCGATGCCATCCAAGAAAACCTCAATTTCATCAAGGCCCGCAACATGAGCGGCGGGCGCCACCCCTGATCCTATGAAACGCATCCATCTTTCCTCCCTCATTCTCGGTGTTCTCATCGGCCTCGGCGCTATCGGACTTTTTCAACTCCCCCTTCTCCATGCGGCGGAGGAAACCAAGCCCGGAATCACGCAGGAGGATCTCGACAAGAAATATGACGAGGTTCTCGACATGCAGAAGGAGCTCGCCAAGCGCCTCGACGACGTGGAAACCCAGACGCAATTCATCAAGGCCGCGTCGGGCAAATAAATTTCACAGGCAGGGGATGGGCCGTCGCGTCTACCTGACTTTGACGGCTTCGGCCTCGCTGAGCACTTTTCGCACGTCGGGCGGCTCAAAATTAAACGGCGGAAGCTGTTTGCCGTCACTCCGAACCTTGCCCATTTTTTTGCGCATGTTTGCCTGGTGCACGCAGTCGTAAACAGCTTCGCCATCATATCCCAGGCTGTGCGGAAAACTGTGCGCCACGTAAAGCACGTCGGCGACATTCCGCGCGATGAGTGCGGCGTCTTCATGGAGGCACGCTTCGGAAAGTTCGACGACCTCTTCGAGTAATAGCGCGAGGCGCAACCGCAATGTGGGGGTTTTGACCCGCCCCACGAGCTGACTGATCGCGTTTTGCAATCCCTGCAACGTTCCCAAGTCGCCGGGAGACGGACTGCGATTGGGACGATCCACCGGAAGCACGCAGCGCGATGGCCTTTCCTGTCCCGCCATTTCCATGAATTGCGCGGTCGCTTCGGCGTAGGGATAAGGCGTCTTCGAGATTTTCATGTGTTCAGTTTAACGCCAGGAAGGTCTGAACGCCAAGCGGAACGAAATCGTACTTGGTTCGAAAGCGGTTTTCGGTTTCTCTCTCCGGGTGCCCTTTTCTCCGTTGAAATCGAGGTTGCAACGCGCGTTGATCAACGCTTTTTACGGCCGGCCGCGCAAACCCCGCTCCACTTTTTCCGCGCAGGAAATTCAACGCGTGCTCGTCATCCGGCGAAACGGATTCGGCGACATGATCTGCATCCTGCCCCTCCTTCGCAATATTCGCGAGGCATGGCCGCAGGTGCAGCTCGACGTTCTCGCGAGCGAAAAAAATGCGCCCATCCTTCAAGGCACGGGTTTGGCGGACAACATTTACATCTTTCCAGGCGGACACGCGCTTCTTCGCAACCGTTACCTCCAGATCGCCAAAGCGGTGAAGCCCATCCAGCCCAAGGGTTATGATTTGGTGATCGCCGTCAAAGGCGGTTTTTCTCCACTTCTGGGAATCCTGACCTACGCCACCCATATTCCGTGGCGTCTGGGCTACGTTCCGACGCGCGGACATCCGCTGGATTTCTGTTTCAACATGCAGGTTCAACTTCCGCGCCAGCGGGAACATCAGGTGGAAAGCTGCCTGCGTTTTCTCGAACCGCTGGGAATTCCGCGCACTTCGTGTGATCTCAGCTTCACGCTCAACGCGGAACATCAGGAATATGCGGAACACGTTTTGCGCAAGGCGCAGCTCGAGGAACGCTCCTTTGTGTTGTTCAACGCCTCCTCCGACCGGCATGAGTCGCGCTGGACCGTCGAGAAAATCGCGGCAACGGCGGTCGCCATAAAAAACCGTTTTGGATTATCCACCCTGGTCTGCGGATTGAAGCGCGACCATCACCTTCTCGAAAAGATCGAAGCACTTGCGCCGTCCGCCGTGCCAACGATCGCCGAGCCCACATCCATCCATTATTTTGCGTCGCTCGTCCAGAAAGCCCGCTTCCTGATGTGCGGCGATGGTGGTCCGATGCATGTGGCGGCCGCGATGGGAACTCCCGTCTTTGTGCTTTTCAGCGCCACGGATCCGCAGATCTGGCGTCCCTACGGCGTGCCGTTTGCGTACGCGCACCAGGGACGGCTTGTCGCCGATATTTCGTCCGCCGAAGTCATCGCACGGATCGAGGAATGGCTGCCGACGTTTTAATTACGGGAACAATCCGCGCACCTTCTTTGCGTCGGCCACCTTCTTGACGCCAATCGCGAGCGCCGCATCGCGATAATAAACCTTCTCGCGCTTCACGAATTGCATCACCTGGCTTAAGGTCTGTTCCAAAATACGATAAAGACGGTCGTTCACTTCCACTTCAGTCCAGAAAAAGTTCTGCAGGTCCTGCACCCACTCAAAGTAGGAAACGATCACGCCCCCTGAATTGCAAAGAATGTCGGGCAACACGAAAACATCCGAGTCGCGCAAAACCTTGTCCGCTTCAATCGTGGTCGGACCGTTCGCCGCCTCGGCGAGAATTTTACATTTCAAGTTCTTCACATTCTTTTCCGTGATGACGCGCTCCACTGCGGCGGGAATCAGGACGTCGCACTGCAGTGAAAGCAGTTCTTCGGCCGTGACCACGTCCCCACCCTTGAAACCGACGACCCCCTTCGTTTTTTCCACGTGGGCCGCAAGCTCGTCAAGATGCAATCCCTTCGGATTGTGGACGGCACCCGTATGGTCGCCGATCGCGAGAATTTTCGTCCCGTGCAGCGCAAGACCAAAAGCCGTGTGAAAGCCAACGTTGCCGAAACCCTGGATGACGGCGGTGGCGCCATCGGCATCGATTTTCAGCGCATCCATCGCGCGATTGGCAAGGAACGCCACGCCGCGGCCTGTCGCCTCCTTGCGACCAAGACTTCCGCCTACGGTCACGGGCTTCCCCGTCACCACGCCAAGCACCGTGTGGCCCACGCGCGTGCTGTAGGAATCCATCATCCACGCCATGGTTTGCTCGTTCGTGCCCATGTCCGGCGCGGGAATATCGATTTGCGGTCCAATGATCGGAATCAGTTCCTGCGTGAAACGACGCGTGAGGCGTTCCAATTCAGTTTGAGACATCTTGTTCGGATTGCAGGCAATGCCTCCCTTGGCGCCGCCGTAGGGCAGGCCAACGAGTGCGCACTTC
>Ga0207095_10200_pt1 | contig 18178 bp, 20 predicted proteins | sample Alteio_BWMinHeat_88_FD_153529 | JGI IMG/M metagenome (GOLD analysis project Ga0207095, IMG submission 153529) | Enriched cells from forest soil in Barre Woods Harvard Forest LTER site, Petersham, Massachusetts, United States -... | ecosystem: Environmental > Terrestrial > Soil > Temperate forest >... | reverse complement strand
TCTGCCACTCGTAAAAGCCTGTTGCGGGTACCAGACATCGCCGGTGCTTCATGGCTTCACGGAACACGGGACTCGTGGTGACGGTTTCTGCGCGAGCGTTCACAGTCGAATAGCCGATCTTGGAGTCTTTCGCGAAAAACGGAACCAAGCCCCACCTCAAAAGGGCAAGCTCCCTATCGGCGGTCTCTCTGTTCAACCGAACGATGGGTTGCGAGGATTGCGGCGCGATGTTGTATGAAGGGGGAATTTCGAACGTCGACGGGATTCCAACGCGGAAAGCTTCGGCGATCCGTTGCTTCTGTGCCCGATTTTGGTATCGCCCGCACATGTCTGCAAGTCTAGCGCCCGGGAGCGCTCATCCCCCGATCACTCGCTGCAGGATCTTTCGCGCCAAGCTGACACTGTCCGAGACTGCCGCATAGATTCGCGGGGACGACGAACTGATGTCGTCCCGAGCCAGCCGCACAGCCGCAATGATGGCCGCTGCGATCACTACGGTACTCGCAAAGCGATCCTGATTCCGTCGTTCCTGCTCTTCTCGGGCAATTGCCCGCCTCATTTCGCCAATCTCTCGCCTCCTGTCTGTCGAGTTCTGGTCACGAGCTCGTGCGAAAGGCGTCCCTGAAAGATATCGGTCGGCAGATATCGTCGCGGCTGGCGACAAAGTGGACACTCCGCGACAATCCATGAGTCCGGCATCGTCTCAACCGGGGCCGGGATGTTTTGATGACATCCCTTGCAAACGATGACGAACGGATAAAGGTCGGAGGTAGGAGCGTGGAACACAGGACCAGTATAGGCGAACAAAAGGCGAAAATGTCAAGAGCGCGCCTGGAATGGAGTCGGGGCCGTACCCTTAACTCTTGAACGATGCCGCGAACCAGCCAAATCTCGATCCCTTTCACACTGCCGATGGACTGCCTGCCGGTTGCGAGACTCCCGGAAGGAGCGGAGTGGATTTATGAACTCAAGCTTGATGGCTACCGTGCGCAGGCAATCCGGGACAGCAAAGGCGTTCGGGTTCTGTCGAGAAATGGGAAGGATCTCACAAAGAAATATCCACTACTGGTGCGGGGTCTCAATGACGCGCTTGCGGCGGATACAGTTCTCGATGGTGAACTGGTGGCGTTCGACAACGGTGGTCTTCCTAGCTTCAATGCTCTCCAGAATGCGACGCGCGAGACGAATGTCGTTTTCTTCGCCTTCGACGTGCTTGTGAGCGAAGGACAAGACGTGAAGATACTCCCGCTGCGGGAGAGAAAAGACCTTCTCAGCCGGATTTTCCATGCAAATGGACACATCCAGCTTTCAGAGCATTTTGGCGGACCGTTGGCCAAGTTCATCGAAGGCGTCAAGAAGATCAGCGGAGAAGGGGTCGTTGCAAAACGACTCGATTCGCCGTACCAACCCGGCCGAAGGAGCGGATCGTGGTCGAAGAAACGAATAAACATCGGCCAGGAGTTCGTGATCGGTGGGTTCACACCCGGCAGCCATGGAATTGACGCCCTGGTTGTGGGGTACTCCGAGGGCGGCAAACTGATTTACGCTGCGCGGGTCCGTGCTGGCCTGGTTCCGGCGACTCGTCGTGAGCTTTACGGTCTCCTCAAACCGCACATCGTGAAGGGTTGTCCATTCGCAAACCTGCCCGAAGCTACGAGTGGCCGATGGGGGCAAGGGCTCACCGCCGCGAAGATGAAAGAGTGTATTTGGGTAAAACCGCGACTCGTTGCCAATTTTGAGTTCCTGGAGTGGACCGACTCGAATCACGTACGACACATCAAGTTTGTCGCGTTACGCTCTGACAAGGATCCGTTAACGGTCGTCCGGGAATGAATTCGACAGAGTGACTGACGTGACAGAACCGCGATCAGATAACGAGAACGGTGTTTCCAAATACCTATCCTTGTTTATTGCGATCTAATGCCGACCGTCCTTCGAATCCAGCAGTACAGTGGCTTCTTACAGGAGCGGTCCTTAGTGTCAAGTAATGAATCAGAAGTTCAGCGGCCCGTCATCGATATAGGTATAGGTTTTCGGAAACTGCGGCGGGTGATACTTAGGTTGTTGTGTAAACCGAGCCTCGACGGAGCGATGAATCAGCGCGCCTTCGGGGATCTTCCGAGGAAGTGGTTTTCCGAAGGGCGGCATCGTCCCCCAAAAGAATTGGCGGCGCTTTTCGGTGTGATCCCATACAAGGCGTGGCGCCCATTCGGCACACTTCCATCCTTTTGTCATAGAGTCATGGGGAGGAGCAATCCAGTCTCCCGGAATATCCGCGACCGGCCCGCACTCATGTGCGGCCCGAGCGTCATCAATCTGAAAGCCACAGTCGACTGCCTCAGCCAGCATCCAGCGCAAAGCAATCCGCGTCAGCCTCGATTCGTCGGGCGGATAGCCACCGCCTATGTCTGAGTGTACGCCGGCAAACCAAACCTCTTTGAGATTCGTTGGAGGATCGGGCTCAGCATCCCAGAGGTTACTCCGAAAGAAGCAGCGTTTCTCGTCCAGCGAGACAGCATGCCGAACGAAGTCAACGATTTTGTTGTTTCTGGTAAACGGAAAACTGAATGGATCGTAGATCCAGCCGACAGAGCTGACCGTATCGAAGAGTCCAAGGAAGTGAATACGGACCGCGCGACCGAAGGTCGATTTGAACCGGCCTTGGAGTTCAAAGTCCAGACTGTCGTCTGATTTATTGCGTGTCTTCAGGATCGACCACGCATACTCGAACAGGTTCCCCTGATATCCGGGCACTAGGCCAATGGCTCGGACAAGCGCGGCGAGCACCCGAACGGCGTACGCCCCCCGAGAGAATCCAAAGAGGAAGATCTCGTCTCCGTCTGTATACATGCTGGCAAGAAACTGGTAGGCGCCCGAAACGATGCGATCCAGCCCCCAGCCAAAGGCCAATCCGAATACACGCGAAGGGACTTTCTGCCATTCAAAGAGGGCTTCCTTGATGCCGAACGTGCCGACTCCTTGATCGTAGTAGGCAAGCACAGTGGCTGGATCTCTGCTGAGAGAACGCAGAACGTGAATCACATTCGTTGGCCTATGACTGAATCGATTGTTGGTTCCATCAAGGCACACAACGAGTTGACGTCCCATGGACTACCTCTCAACAAGTTCTGGATTCACCTCTACATTGGAATAGCGTAAAGGGCCCGCGAGTAAAAGACATCTTTCCATGAATCGGGCGGCGAATCGTTATTTCGGATGGCGGTGTAATTACAGATCGGCCGCTTCGGGTCCAGAGCCGGTATTCTCAACCGCAAGCCAACGTTACAGAGGCGCCCAATTTTCTTTTAGCCCGAGTACTTGATCGTTTGGTGTGACCGATGTATCGGCTGCCCCAGTCAGACTCACGAGTCGATTCGTGCAAGCGTAAGCTCGCGTTTTATCAATGATGGGAATCCGAACAGATATTGCCGCATCTCGACCGCCGAACTTCCCAGGGACCGGAGGCCCTCTCGATCGGTAAGGAAAAAGAGCGCCGACGCGGTCGCAGACAAACTTGACGCCGAGCTCTTGAGCTCGGTCCCTGAGGATGCAGATTGGTTGATAAAGAATGGGATTCTTCCCATGTCTGCTTGCTCGAAGACCAGTAGATGATCGTTGACTGCCGCGAAGTGCGTAATCGCAAGCGTCGAGACAATCTCAGCGATCGCCCTTTGCACCTCTTCACTCTCAAGGGCTTCGTGCATGGATGGAGACACATCGATTCCGAGAACGCGGGATAGGCTTTTGCTCTGCTCGGGAACTCCCGACTGATCTGGGTCGCCAAAGACTTTCCGAATTGCGTTATGAAAAGAAGCTACCACTTGGGGAAAATTTGGATTTAGATTACCCCAGGCGAACTGTCGCTTCGACCTGCCGCCATCACGCGTATCCAGCTCTAGGACAACGTGAATTGGGCCATAATTGCCAAGAAACACCCGCGCATCCGGAAGATTGGAGGCGTAATCGTCTAATGCATCGCGAAAGTTCCGATAGGACCCGCGCTTATAATGTTTGGCTTCAATGGCGAGCACACATCGGTCCGTGTCGTGTGTCCAGACCGTATAGTCCGGCTGGATGTTTTCCTTTCGACCATGCCCCTTAAGCTTTGCGGCAGCGATTCGTCTCTCGCCGATGACATCGACAGGCGGATGCGTTGAATTAATCGTTGCAAACTTCGTTGCGTGGAATCCGAATGTGAGTTTTCCGCCTTCATCATGGTAGGTAATCGAGTGCCCGGCCATTGCAGCGAGAAACTGGGTCAGGAGCCACGCGCTGTAGAGTTCATATCGCTTCTTCCAGATCGGAAGATCGAGAAATGCCGTCAAGTCTTCGAAGGTGCGAACAAATTGCGACGGTTGCAAAGGAACTTCATCCAAAATGGTATTTAGCTTTGAGAGGATAGTGGCTTGCGCGTGCGTACCTGCATCTTCGAAGGCAGCGAAGTTTCGAACCATTGATTCGATCCATCGGTCGTGCTCGATGAACACGTACGGTCGAATCGCCTCCGGAGCTCTATTTGCGAGCAGAGAAACGCCAGAGTTAAAACCTAAATAATTGGGGACGATCGACTGCATTGCCGATGCAATCTCCCATACGAGAGCGGCAACATCTCGCAGCTGATCTGTTCTCAGAAGCGTTCTTTGGACTACCGGCGGTAGTGGGAGCCAAGCAGTTGACTCGCTTGTTGACAACCACTCTCCGGAATCCGTGTCGGGCACTTGCGATCGATTGCCAATGATAAAGTTGTCCTGCTCCTCATCGAAGAATGCCCGCATGATGTCCCAGTACTCTGTATCCGACTTTAAGATTGGAACCATCAGCGGGGTACTTTGAGAAGTAGCGGACCGAATCCATTTCTTGAACTCATCAAGATCGACTTCCAGTTTGTCCGTCTCTGATGTGAGCAGCAGTTTCCATTGCCCCGGCCCTTCCGTAATCTGGGCTCGAACAAAGTGATCCAGCAGATCCTGCATCATGCGAATGAATGGAAGCCCCATGCAGACGAACATGGCGTTGACGAGTTGTTCAACGCTGACGTGCTTGAGAACTTCATTGATATCAGGGGGCGGAGCTTCCTCGAGGTCGTCGAGGTATTCGGAGCGCCTTGACGCCGTGAGATTGTTGACGAGCTGATCCAAAAACGCGGCGTCCCTGCCATTGATCTCAAGGCCACCCATATCAACAAGAAAATTCCACGCGTCAAGAGCGTTACCGATAAGCTCGGGCATGTTCGACCTCCGGGAATTGATGCTGAGAGGCCCCGGGAATTTCGATTGACTGGCTTTGAGGTCAAGAAGCTCAGTTAGCCTGATGCGCTCGCCGAGTCCTCATTGCGGGCCTGGATGGCTTTTGCTGTGAGTTCCGTTGTCAGCCGCGGTGTGCGTCTGGAGGCGAGACGAATGGTGCTGCGCCATCGAAAAGGGGTTCTTTCCTTCCAGAACCGAATAGCCAACGTACCCAACCCACAGCATCGCGGCCAGCAGGCACCACACAACAACTACGGGCTTCCAAGGGACGAGTATTAGCATGAGTCGACCTCCGGGGATTGAGAGCAACTTGCGACTCAACACCATTCTACCGCCGAAAACTTTCAGAATTCACGCTCGATAGAGAGATTCGCGAGTTCCTATCTGATGTCGAGCGGATAGTAGTAGGAGGCTTCATCCTTCTCCCGCGTCGTCGACAGAAAATGCGGGCCGGTCGTTGCAGATCGAAGGTCCAGAGTGACAGTAATCAATTCGCGACTTCCGTCGCTCACGGCCGATCCTATGCCTTTGGCCACAGGATCATTCCCAGATTGATCACGAGTCACGGCCACGAGGTATTGTCCAGGTGTGCTGTAACGCGGGAGGATAATTGTCACTTTTACTAGGGCAGTCGGCAAGGAAACAGATTGCAACGGGGCAGGCTGATCTCCTCGATAAGAGCCCGCATTGGACAAGTCCAGAGTTCTGGAAACTACCGCGACGTTAGGCGCCGGCAGAACCTGGCGCGACTTGCGACCGGAATTCCATACGACCGTCGCAACGAGCAGCACACAACAGGCAACGATGGCAGTGAGCGCCACTCGGCGGCCATGGCTAGCCTTCTCATTCCGAATAGCTAGCAGTTTCCTCATGCAAAGAGGGCATGAGGCCGCATGATCCACACGCGGATCGGAGAGATTAATGCTCCTGGATTTTCGAACGAGATCGCGGAGAAACGAATCGTCCGGGTGCGGCCCTTGCGGAGCTTCGACTCGCCCTTCAAGAACTGACTCCTGCCGCCTTCGGTTGAACCATTCTTCGAAACGATCTTCGGCAGGTGGAGAGTCTGGCTTTCTCCACATCATTTTCTGCCTCCCCTGGATCGGGAAAGCTCGTTAAGCAACGTCTCTACTTCTCGGAAATATGCGCGTCGAACGACTGTGTGATCCATTTCAAGAGAATCGGCGATCTCTCGCCATGAATATCCCAACCAACGACGGTTCGCGATAGAGCGCGCGAACGGTGATAAGCATTCCAGAAGCTCTCTCGCATAGACCTGTTGTTCCGCTTCCGGTTGACACACAAGAAGGTTGTCGAAATCAGCCAAAGAACCGGACTGAACTTCGAATCGCCTCTTCGCTGCCTGCTGCTGTGCCCGGCGCTTGAGGGTACTCTTCATGCGCCATTCCAACTTCTCTACGGGGAAGTCAGCATGTCGCCCGGCGTAGTCCCGCGTGTTTTCAATCGCGTGATCCATGAGGTCGTGAGCCGCGTCGTGATCGTTCAGGTAGGTCCATGCGTACAGGAGGGCGTAAGGCCAAGCTGCTTCAGCAGCGGCCGCCAGCTTCTGATCAGAAGCAAGGTGCCCGGTCGAGAAGGCCCAAGTCCACGTCAGTTCTTGCCAGATGCGACCTTTTGGGGGCATGAGGAATCACTGTCTACTCAAAAGTAGCCAAATCACGTCACAGTGTCAAAAAATGTCCCCTTCGCCAAAAAAAATGCGTCTGGGACGCCCCAAAATGACTTCGAAAGTGCCTTTAAGTAGCAACGGAACCCGCCCTCGGAACGAATTAGCGCGGGTTGAGAAAGTGACACATTTCGTCAAAGGCAGCCAAGAGTATGAGCATCCCTCCCCCGCTCAGAAAGCTGCAATACGTGTTGGCCGTCGCCCGGGAGCTGCACTTCCGCAGAGCCGCCGAACGCCTCAACGTGTCGCAGCCATACATTAGCCGTCAGATCAAGGAATTTGAGGCAGATATTGGCTTCAATATCTTCCGGCGAGATCCCGTGTGCCTCACCGCATCCGGCCAGGAATTAGTGGTTAGGATCAGCGAGATGTTGAGTCGCCTGGATGCGGACTTCCGAATTGCCGTCGATGCGGCCAAAGCCGTTAACCAACGACAGGCAAAGGAGTTCACTATCGGACACTGCGCCTGCACTTCCCCTCAGTTGCGGCGTCAAATTCGCGTCGTCCAGAAGGTCAGGTTTCCCAAACTTCGTATGCGATTCCGAATTCTGTCCGTCTTGGATATGTTCGAAGCGCTTGAGTCTGGGCAGATACAAGTGGGCATCACATTCGCGCCACTCGGACGAGACGACTTGCGGCAAATCCCTCTGCGATCAGAGCGGCTGTGTGCCATCCTTCCACGGCGCAATCCTCTATCCGCTGAATCGTCTCTCTCGTTGGCGGACCTGAGCAAGCGAGCCCTTGTAACGGCCGACTTCAGGCGCACTCATCCCGCACTGCATCAATGGCTCAATGGACAGTGTCTAGCCACCGGATTTCGTCCGGCTTTCGTGGAAGAAGTGACCTCTACTCAGGAGGCTACCGATCTAGTGCAAGAAGGCGTTGGGATTGCTTTGCTTCCTGAAGGTGTTTGCCGAAACGACCCGCAGGATGTCTGTGTGATTCCGATTCGAGATCTAAAGCCGCTGGAATTGGTGCTCGTCTACCGCAGCAACTGCTCTCCGATTGCAGAAAGGATTGCGATTGGTATTGCTGAATCCATTCGCAGTGATGAATTGGCACGAACCAGCTAAAAAGTTTTGCTTCAAACAGACTCCACATTTGCCACGTAATGTCCTTCCATTCCCATCAGAGACCGAACGATAACCGGAAGGCATTGGCGATGACCAAAAAAGTCTTGGACAGAAAATTTGTGTGAGATCAGTCTGTCCCCACGACTTGCTTGTGCGGGGTCGAATTCGCAGAAATGGAGCTCCCCATGAACCTCTCACCCAAACAGCGAAAGTGGATCCGCAAATTGCCGAAATCAGTGTCAATCGCCACCATTCTAGTCTTAGTGCCCGTCGCCTCTTTGGCACAGAGCGGTTCACCGTTTGACACGGGCTTTACCTCTCTCCAAACCCTCTTCACTGGAACGGTCGCCAAAGTCGCAAGCCTGATTGCGATTGTCATCGGCGGTTATGGCTTCGCGCATGGTGAGCCTGGCGCGAAGAAAGCACTAGCCGGCGTTGCTGCAGGAACCGGGATCGCCGTTCTCGCTGCGAATGTACTGAGTTGGCTCTGGGGCGTGTAGATCCATCGCCCAACCATCTTCAACCACCCATTACAGCGAGCACAGAGAGGGGCGTATGACAGACATGAAGCCACAAACGAGACGGACAAACCGAGTCTTCAAGAGCCTGCATAAGCCCCTCACTTACCTGGGTGTGGAACGCACTCTGTTTTACTTCGTTTGCGTTGGTGCCGTCGGAGCTTTCAATCTCTTCAACTCCATTCTCGCCGGAATAGCCGTCTTCATAGGCGGATTCGCATTCGGTCAATGGGTTACGAACAGTGATCCGGCGTTCTTACGAATTCTCGCCAAGTCCGAGCGTTACAAGGCCCGTTATGACGCCGCGAAACAAAGCGTTCCCCGCGTGGAGGTGATCTAATGCTGCGCCTCGACAAGATCATCAAGCCGTGGAAGGAAAGCGCCGCGCTCAATGACCACATCAATCTTTACGGTTTCTGGAATGAGACTGCTTTTCTCACGAAGTCTGGAGACCTCGGAATGGTCCTACAAGTTCAGGGCGTCGACTATGAAAGCCTCGATACCACGGGACAGGAGTACGCAGTGAAGCGGTTGGAATCCGCTCTCAAAGCTTTCGGGCAAGGCTTCCATGTCTACCAGTATCTTTTCAAGGCAAACCGTCCGGAAATCCCGTTTGCCAGCTACGACGATCCAATAGTGGAGGCCGCTGTCGAACAGCGTCGTCGGTTCTTCGAATCGAAGCGCGACAACCTCTACCAGATCGAAATCTTCTACGTCGTCCTCCTTGAAGGCGCGCGATCGAAACGAGGGATTAGCACCGCCATTGCTCGTCTCTTCTCCGATCCATCAGGAGCCATCGGAGAACTTCAAGCTCAGTTCTCGAACAATAGCGTGAAGACACTGCTTCGACTGCAGATTGAATCGGACCTGGCCAGGCTCGATCAACGCGTTCAAGCCTTCACTCGCCAGCTCGCTGATTTTGTGAAGATCACCCTCCTCGACCAGCAGGGACAATTCACGTTCCTGCGCCGCCTACTCAATTTCGACTCTTGGCGTATCGCGGGCAGGCCTCAAAGCACCCAGTTCCTTGACTACCAAGTGGTCAATTCGAATATCGAAGCCGAGCGCGACCACTTGCGGGTTGGGGATCACGAGGTCCGCATCTTGACTATGAAAGAGGCCATCACAGAGACTCGGCCGCTGGTACTCGATTCATTGCTCAAGATTCCGGCAAACTTCATCGTCTGCACGGAGTGGACACCTCTACCGGCGAGCAAGGCACGAAAGGAAGTGAACAAACGGCGACGGCATTTCAATATGTCGAAGACGGCGTTCGTTTCCCAGATGGGGAACGATGTCACGAAAACCAACCCGCGCGATGTCCTCGTTGATGAATCCAAACAGGCCGACATCGAGAATTTGGGCGATTGTCTGCGTGCGCTGGGAGACGGTCAATCGCTTGGTGACTTCTCTCTCTCAATTGTTCTCTATGGCGACTCAAAGGCCAGAGTAGACGAGTTCGTTGGGGAATTCGTCAGTGTATTCACGAACGCCGACGGGAATCTGTTCACCGAATCCTACAACCAACTGAATGCCTATTTCGCGACCGTACCCGGCAATTACGCCCTAAATCTGCGAAAGCTGTACCTGCTGAATAGCAACTACGCCGACCTCAGTTTTCTCTTTACCATCTTGCCCGGTGAGACCCGCAACGCACATCTCGGAGCCGAGTATCTGGCTGTGCTGGAGACGGACAACAGCACGCCATACTTTCTAAATCTGCATAACGGCGAGGTGGCCCATACGCTCATCCTCGGGATGACGGGATCAGGCAAAAGCTACTTTTGCAACTTCTTACTGCAGAACGCTCAGAAGTACGCGCCACAAACCTACATATTCGATATCGGCGGTAGCTTCCAGTCCCTCACAACGATCTTCGGCGGCTCGTACCTGAATGTGGGCCAGGAAGCGCGAGACTTCATGATCAATCCATTCTCGCTCGCTCCCACCAAGGAGAATACGCAATTTCTCTTCAGCCTCTTCCGCGTGTTGATTGAGGGCAACGGGCAGCGTTATCGAATGGATTTCAGGGAAGAGCGCAGGCTTTGGGATGCTATCGAGCGGATCTATGTGTTGGAGCCCGAACAGCGCACCGTTTCGAGTCTGGGCAACATCATCGGTGAATTGAAAGAGAGACTCCACAGGTGGACGAAAGCCGGTCAGTACGGGTTTCTGTTCGACAATGCCGAAGATACTCTTTCATTCAGCCAGTTTCAGACGTTCAACTTCGCTGGCTGGGGTGACGCTCCGGAGGTGCTTGAGCCACTATTGTTTTACGTCTTGCACAGGGCATCGAACGAGATCGCCGATCCGAAGAAGCTCGCGACCTTCAAGATGTTCCTTTTGGACGAGGCGTGGCTATTCATTAGGAATGAGACGATTCGCAGCTATATCGTATCTGCGCAGAAGACCTGGAGAAAACACAATGCTGCGATGATCCTTGCGACGCAATCGATCAAGGAGCTTGAGGAGTCAGGCATGCTGCAGATCGTCTCTGAGAGCTGTCCGACAAAGATATTCCTTGCCAACCCCGAAATGGATCGCAGCCTGTACCGTGAGGCATTTCATTTGAACGACATGGAACTGGACCTGATTGCCGGCCTAGTCCCACCAGGGCAGATGCTCATACGGAAAGCGCAGACCTCCAAGAAAGTGCAGTTGAACGTCGATTCAGTCTCCCATTGGACCGCCACAAACAATGCGCGAGACAACCTTAAGAAGCGCGACTACTTCGAGCGTTTCGGCATTGCTGAAGGACTTCGCCGTCTCGCCCAAGACTATCCTTTTCAACCTCGCAAGTTCGCCACATCACCGACAAGCACCAACCAATAAGGAGCCCTGCCATGAAACGCGTCATAGCCTTTGCAAACATTCTTGCGGTCTTCATCTCTGTGAACGCCGTGGCGCAGGAGTCGGCGCGCACGGTGCAGTATCACTCTCAGGACATTGTCCCGATCCGTGCGAAGTTGAAGTTCACTACGTTAATTGAAGTGCCACCGACCGAAAAGATAATGGAGGCGGCGACCGGCGACAAAGAATTCTGGATTGTGGATGTTGTTGGCAATTTCTGCTTTGTGCATCCTGCCAAGTCAGGAATCAACTCCAACCTGAACCTCATCACTGACAAGGGGAACATCTATAGCTTCACGCTTCAAGACATCTCCGCCTCGCCAGACAATCCCGATTTGAAGGTGATTGTCCAGCCAGCCGATCAGTCCGCAATCGTCGCGGCCAGCGGCCCTCCTCAGTTTGTTCCAGCAACCCAATTGGAGCAGTCGAAACAGCAACTCGCCGCGGTGCAGACGCACATAACGCAGGCGGTCGACGAATACAAGAGCGCCTACCCGCTCAGTCTAAAGTTCGACTACACATTCAAAGCGAACGAAGCACCCTTCGATATCGAGTCGATATACCACGATGACAAGTTCACCTACATCAAAACCAGCGCGCCGGAGAAGTTCTCTGTCTATGAGATGAAGGACGGCAAGCCGGACCTGGTCAACTACGACCTGCGCGAAGGCACTTACATCATTCCGAAGGTTATGGATTCCGGCTACGTGGAGCTCGGCAAGAAGCGCATGGAATTCTCTCGCAAGGGATAGTCACACTCACACGAAACGGGGCGGACAATGACTGAGACTACGATCAATGCGCAGCAGGCGGTTCCACCGGAGCCGGAACTCGTCAGAGACGTGCATGAGCCTAGAGGTGTCTTACGCAAGAATTTGAAGCCGTTCATTTATCTTGGCGCGGCCCTGCTCGTTATCTTGGCCGCCGTATTTAGCGGCACGAGCAAGAAGACGCCGTCTCAACAGGCTGCGGCGCGGCATGAACCGCCGCAACCCACGGTGCAGGACAACACCGACAACAACGTCCAGGACCTCAAGAACCAGCTCGCGGCCGAGCAACAAAGACAGGCGCAGCAGACCGGAGCCACCGGCGACCCAGCGCTTGCCACAGCAACTCCGGCTCAGCAGGCGGCCGCCGCAAGATACAATTCGACCGGCCAGACCGTTCCTTGCGTTCCGGGTCAGCCATGCGTCCAGCCAAACATTTACGGCCAGCAGGCAGGGCAGCCGTCAATCTCCCCTCAGGAGCAAGAGGCACAGCAATTGGAGGCCAAGGAGCGAGAACTGGCCTACAACTCGCGGTTTGCATCGAATCTCGTATATACCCACCAGCCGGAAGCAGCGGTTCCGCAACAGGCTCCGGCAGGTTCAGAAGTTCCGACTGTGACTGGCTACGCACAAGGTCAGAATCCGAACGCCGCGGCCTCAAAGCAAGCCGCTAGCAGCCTCGTCGCGGCTCGTTCTGCTGGTGAACCAACACCAGCTGCCGGCCAAGAAACGATCAAACATGGTCCGGAAGTGAACATCGACTCTGCAGTGGGCCAGCCATACGTCATCTATGAAGGGCTCACGATGGACACCGTGTTGATGAACCGGCTTGACGGCGATTCCGTTGGCCCAGTGAAAGTGCTCGTCTCAAATCCTGTCTATTCGCATGACGGTCAGCATGTGCTCATTCCGGAGGGAACAATCGTACTGGGCGAAGCGAAAAAGATCGGCTCCAACGGCTTCGGCCAACAACGCCGCATCGCGGTCACCTTTCACCGCATGATTATGCCTGACGGGTACTCAGTAGACCTCGACCAGTTCCACGGTCTTGATCAGATTGGAGAGGAGGCCCTGAAAGATAAGGTAAACAACCACTACCTTGAGATCTTCGGCACCTCAATTGCCCTCGGCGTTATTGCGGGTGCAGGCCAGATCACCCAGGGTGGGGGCACGATTACCAAGAGCGGATCACAGGCGTTTACTACCGGAGCCGCCAGCGGCGTTTCGCAGTCGGCAACCACCGTCCTAGATCGGTTCATACAGATTCCGCCAACGATCACCATTCGGGAGGGTCATCGGGTCAAGGTCTATTTCACCCAGGACATGCTTCTCCCAGCGTACGAGAACCATACAATCCCCAATTCGTTCTAAGGAGCGTCTATGCGACGTAAAACGGGACTCATTGCTCTTACCGCCACTCTCACATTCATGGTCGTTGGATGCCAAAGCCACCAGGCAAAGGTTGATGCACTTCAGAAGGAATATGACCAACTGAACCAGCAATTTGCCAAAGACTGTTCCGCAGAGTATTTGAAGGTCCCGCCGACACTCAGTCCAAAGTGTACCGACGAGAGCAAGAAGCTTGGCGAAGCCGGCAAACGGCTTCAAGAGGAACGCGCAAAGCAGTAATCATCGGGAGGATCCAATGCTAAAGCAGTTCATTCTCTCTGCGCTCATCGTGAGCGCAGCGCCGATATCCTATGCCCAATTTGGTTCGGGCATCGTGTTCGATCCAACCCAGTCGGCTCATGCCGCCCAACAGATTCTCCAGGCAAACCAGCTCTATACCACTACTGTCGAGACAGAGCGGAACGTCATCGGCGCCTACAATCTCGCACAAAAGATGGCCAATCTCCCGCAGGCGCTTTACACCTCCTACACCAATTTAGGACGTCAACAGTGGACCATTCTGACCCAGCCGCAGAATACATATGGAAACTCAATTCCGTGGATGAACGCTGCATCGGCCGGTTACGGCGCTGCTGCTGCGAACCAAACGGCCAGCATCCCACGTACAGGTCAAATCTCCGGCTACGGCTCTTTGAGCCCTCAAGGTCAACAAGCCATCGCCGCACGCGGCGCGACTGTTGATCTCTCTGATGCAGTCAACGCAAGTAGCTTGCAGACCGCAGGCACTATTAGAGCCAACTCCGCGCAGCGAGAGGCCGATATCAGCCAGCTCGAAGCGGCGACTCATTCCTCTGATCCATCGCAGCATACCGAGATGGCGACCTTGCAACGGATCAACCAGGCTCTATTGATCGAATTGCGCGCTCAACAGGACACCAATCAGATGCTTCAGGCTCAGGAGTTGCAGCAGATGATCGGCCAAAAAGTGCAACAAGACAATCTCAAGTCGTTGTTCCAAACCGGCAATGGCTATCAACAGACTTTCAATACGGTGACACCGCAACAAACGACCGCGGGCACCCAATGGGCATTCCACTACTAGGACATGCGGAGGCAAGCGATGGACTTCTTAATCCTCATCAAGAATGGTTGCGACAATCTCACGGCCACGGCCGCGCCGTCAGTCGATTCGCTCGGCCTGCATATGGTGCTATCGCTTGCCACAATCATGATGGTGTGGTTCGGCGTGCAGGAAGCGCTTGCCTCCGCGCAGGGTGGTCCGGGCTTCAATATGGCAAAGTTTCTGAATTTTTTCTTGCTCCTCACCTTCGCTTACTGCTTCGTGAAGTTTTATGACGGCTCAATTCCGGGGATCGGGTACTCGCTGAAGAGTTTTATCAGTGGGGGAACCAGCAGCCTGGTCGACTATATCGGAAACGACTCGACGCAAGAGGTACAGACGACGATCCACAATGCGCTAGCCAAGGTGGGGACGATGTCACCGTCTTTGACGGAGCCCTACACGCTTCTCTGCACTTACACTGTGCAGATCATTCTGAGCATTTTGACCGCTTTGATCGCAGTCATCATTGCGTACGGGGCCATCGGGGCAACCATTATCGGCCTTCTCGGTCCCGTATTCATTCCGTGGATGGTATTCGACAAGACCGACTTTCTGTTTTGGGGATGGTTGAAGGCCTTCATCGGATTTGAGTTCTACAAGGTCGTAGCCGCAGCGACCCTCAGCGTAATGAGCCATCTTCTGATCAGCTATCTCACCAGCGGTGCGATGAACGTCGATGATCCCAAGAACCTCATTTACCTGATGCCTGCACTTCTAATGTTGTGCATTGTTGCGGGGTTCATTTTGCTGAAGATTCCGACTATGACCGCATCTCTCTTCTCAGGCCATACGGGTGGTCACGGAAGCGGAATGGGCGGACTCATTACCGCTGCGGTTCTTAAGGGATTCTAGAGGAAAACTGGAGGACATATGACGACTGCGACGAAGCCCACGCCCGAGATCACACGCGCAGCAGAGCGGTATCTCGAACAATATGGAGACCCGCTCGTGATGAATACCTATCTCAAGGTCATCATCCTCGTTCTCGCGGTCGTCTGCCTCTCCCTGGCTGCGCTTGTCTTTAAAGGCCAGAAGGCGCTTGCCGATATGCATCCGTTGATCGTTCGGATTAACGACGTCGGGCGGGCCGAAGCGATTGATTATCGCAACTTCCAATACCGCCCTCAGGAGGCGGAGAACAAATACTACCTGACCCGCTGGGCAGAACTCTATTTCAGTCGCAATCGTTTTACGATCGGGCGGGACCAGACAAACTCGCTCTATTTCCTGAATGGTGATGTCCAGCGGGCTGTGATTGAACAGGAACGAAAGGACAATATCATCCCCACGTACATCAAAGACAGCACCCTTCCGTATGTCGATGTCGAGGTGAAGGAAGTAGTTCTAGACGACCTGCGTCAATCGCCCTATTCTGCCCGCATCGAGTTCGAAAAGGTGTTCACGAATCCGTCGGATCATACGGAACTGAAGCGGGAACGATGGACGGCCAGCGTGACCTACGTCTTCCGCGAGAACGTGAAGAACAACGAGCTGGCCGTGAATCCGCTCGGATTGACGATCGTTCGCTTCCGGGCCGACCAGGCATTCAGCTAAGGAATAAGTCGGCATTCCCAAAGGATAATCGATGTTCACACTCGCTGCCAATTCGGCTGCTTCACCCTCTCTGTCCCTAATGGCGCTTGAAGCTGGGAATCCTTGGCAGACGGCGCGAGAATCCGGTGAGAATAGCCTCTCGTTTTTGGGCGGACTAAGGCGCTCGAATGGATCTGCGATTGCCTTGGATTTCTGCAGCCAAAGCACCGACGATAACTTTGGTCCTGTGTGCGTCTGCCGTTATGTATCCCGCCTTTTGCTTGGTCACTGCTTCGGGGCCATTCCGGCGCCCGGCGGCACTGCGTCGCTCTGCTTCGGCTACGCCACCCTTCGGGTCATGGTTCCTCCCTAAAGGGCACCCTCCAAGAAAGCGCGACTTGGCGCTTGGGAGCCGGACCCACTCGCCTGGCTTCGCCCTGGTGTGACCCAAGCAAGATCGGGAAATTCAACAAACGGAGACACCATCATGTATCAGAACAAAGTAACCCTCATCGGCTTCCTCGGCAGCGACGCAGAAGTTCGCTCCAACGACAATCGCAGCTTCACCACACTCTCGCTGGCAACCAAGTCGTCCTACAAGAAAGACGGCAAATACATCTCGCACACCGAATGGCACCGTTGCGTCGTTTTCGGAAAGCTTTCGGAGTTCGCCGGCACGCTGAAGAAAGGGGCGCACATCCAGGTAGAGGGCGAATTGCACAGCCGCGAGTACGACAGCAAGAAGACGGACTCAAAGCAGCGCATTTGGGAGATAAAGGTCGACTCGATCCTGAAGCTCGACCGGGCCGAGAAGTCCGCGCCGGAAGATGGCGAGCAGGACGATGCTTCTAACGAGGAAGTGGCCGCGTAAGGCCCTTCCTCTTCACTCTCGGAGGCCTGGCTAGCTGCTGGGCTTCCATCTCTATGAGGCTCCCGCAATGAGTTTTGAATTGATCCTCCCATTTCTCCGGCCAATAGAAAGTCTGCTGCTTGATGACAGCATCAGCGAGATCATGGGCAATCCTGACTCATCGTGGTGGTGCGAGCGCGACGGCAAGATGCACCACGAAGATGCCGTTTCGTTCGATGCTGCCAAGCTCTTGACGGGTCTTGAAGTCATCGCCAATCAGCTCGGAAAGAAGCTCGATGAGGATAATCCCTCACTGCACGCGCAGCTTCCAGACGGCAGCAGGCTCGCGGCGTGGATTCCACCCATTGTGCGACCATCCCCAGCACTGGCGATCCGTAAGTTCACCAGTCGCAGATTCACCATCGATGACCTGATTAAGCGCGGCACCATATCGCGCGCTCTTTCTGAGTTTTTGGGAGACCAAATATCCAACGGAAAGACGCTGCTAATTAGCGGCGGAACGGGGACCGGGAAGACGACTCTTCTGCGCGTACTGGCGGACTTCATTCCCGACTACGAGCGGATTGTCGTCATCGAGGATACCCCCGAACTTCATATTCGGAAACCCAATATAGTTGCTGCCGGATCTCAGACGAATACATTCAAGTCTCACGTCTCGTTCGACGATCTCTTGAAGGACGCGCTTCGATTCCGTCCCGACCGGATCATCCTAGGCGAAGTTCGGGGAGTTGAGGCGCGGACTCTGCTCGATTCATTCAACACCGGTCATTCCGGATCGCTGGCCACGATCCACGCGAACTCTGCCGAGAAGGCCCTTTGTCGTTTTGCGAATCTCGTCATGCGCGGCCACGCTCAGACGACCTTTTTCGACACTGAAGCAGAGATCGCAGAGGCGGTTGACTTCGTGGTCCATGTGGAACGTCAACCGGGTAGGCGAACCATTCGGGAAGTGCTGCGACTCAATGGTTATGACCGGCGCACAGAGCAGTTCCGATTCGAAGCCATCTACGGGAGTGAAACAGCCTCTATCGCGGGGAGTTTCGATCATGTCTAAGGGTCAGGAGATTGCTCGTAAATTCCTGTCGGAATGGTTCCGACCAGATGAGACGTTTGCGCTGCTCGCCCGTTATCCTCAATCATCGCGCACCCTACAGCGAATC
>Ga0207095_10199_pt1 | contig 18208 bp, 15 predicted proteins | sample Alteio_BWMinHeat_88_FD_153529 | JGI IMG/M metagenome (GOLD analysis project Ga0207095, IMG submission 153529) | Enriched cells from forest soil in Barre Woods Harvard Forest LTER site, Petersham, Massachusetts, United States -... | ecosystem: Environmental > Terrestrial > Soil > Temperate forest >... | reverse complement strand
TGGTGTTGGTGTTGGTGTTGGTGTTGGTGTTGGTGTTGGTGTTGGTGTTGGTGTTGGCGTTGGGGTTGGGGTCGGTGTTGGTGTTGGTGTTGGTGTTGGTGTTGGAGTCGGTGTTGGTGTCGGTGTTGGTGTTGGTGTTGGCGTCGGTACAGGCGCTATATCGCAATGTTTTCCGGTCCCTGGAAGTGGATCGCCAAAGGTAGTATTGCTGCAGGTAGTTCCACCGCTCAATGTCTTCGTCGCGAACGTAGTGCCCGCGCCATATCGAACGGTCTTCGCTCCCGAGAATGTGCATTGCTGATTTTCGTTTGCACAGAACGTCCATGTCGGAGCAGCCGTAGGCTTGAACTGCCAGGCTTTTACGTAATGAATTTCATATGAATTACCTGAACCTGTCGGCGTTGTATTGTCCGGTGTTCCACTCGCTCCGCCGAACCATAGGTCAACGAGGATGAACATAGGGTCCGCCATGCTGACATCCACTGAATAAACTTCTTTTCCATCCAGATAGAATGTCTGCTTGTTTGCTTCCCACTTCAATCCGAACTTGTGGAATGCGTCTGAAAGATCCGACACAGGAACCGTCGTGGTACCTCCAGAAAGACTCGCATCCTTCCAGATGGAGATCCCATACATTGTCGGAGACCAAACACCTCGGGTGTCTACTTTCCCCCAACCGCTGGCGCCGGCAAATGCTTTCATGATGTCGATCTCAGGACGCTTTGCAGTGTCGTGATTCATCAACCAGAACGCCGGCCAGGTACCTTTTCCTTTTGGTAGCTTGGCTTCCATTTCAAAAAAGCCATACTTTTGGGAGAGGCGGCCATCGGTATCGAATGTCCGGTTAAAGAAATTTCCGGTCGCGTCGCGCTCTGGCCATATCTTGAGCGAGCCATTCTCAACCGAGAAATTCTTTGTCGCGTTAGCGCTTTCGTACCAGATATGGTCGTTCCAGACAGCGGTGTTCAGCGCCAGGAAATCTTCGGAAAATGTTGGCGCAGTATAGAGCGTTGGATCTTGACCAGCCGGCATGTTCGTATTTACCGAAGTTGTCGTACTAGTAGCAGGAACAACTGTAGTTGTTGCCAACTGCTGGGTCGTGGATAGCGATTTATCGGCCTCCGAACCACCGCCGCAAGCGGCAATAGTTAGTGTGGCTAAGCATAATGATGAGTAAGCAATACGATTCAAGGAGAACTCCTGAAAAAAATTTAGAATAGCTATGTCGTCTCATCCGCGAAACGCGAATGACAGGACATAACCCTTAGGATTTTTGTTGGCTTGACCGCGTTGTTTAGTGCGCGCTACGTTGCCCGTTTCTTTGCGGACCTGTACAACAGACCTTGCTCCGCAGAAAATGGTTCCGAATGGAATTAATGTTTTTCAGAAAAAATGCTGAAAAATATCGGAATCGATACCTGCTAAATAACTTTGAATATGAAATCCGCAAGAGCTAATGTGGAGATGTGATAATTCGCACCACACGCAATGTCGATACGACATGCACATGGTGGAAGCGAATAAGAGATGGGGAATTTACGCGATGAATTGCTGCCGAAATATCATGCAGCGACCATAAAAAAAAGGCGGAAAAGGACTACGCTTTTCCGTCCTTCAAAACAGACTTGAAGCTATTGTGTCATGTACCGGTCTTGCCAACAGGCGTTTCATATCCGTGAACATTCATGCTTTGCCATTGCCATTGATCCGCGCACATTTCTTCGAGTCCTTTCTGCGCCTGCCAGCCGAGTAGCGATTCGGCCATAGCCGGATTGGCATAACAAACAGCTATGTCTCCGGGACGGCGTGCCACGATATCAAATGGTACGGTCCGGCCGCTGGCCTTTTCAAATGCACGTATCATTTCAAGCACGCTGTAACCCTGCCCTGTGCCGAGGTTGACGGTAAAGCCTTTGCCTGATGTGAACAATTTATTCAATGCGGCCAAATGTCCGCGTGCCAGGTCGACAACATGAATGTAATCACGGACGCCGGTGCCGTCCGGCGTCGGGTAATCATTGCCGAATACGGATAAACGCGGACGGCGCCCCGATGCAACCTGACCAATAAACGGCATCAAATTATTCGGCGTGCCGCGCGGATCTTCGCCGATTCTGCCACTGGCATGGGCACCCACCGGATTAAAGTAGCGAAGAATGCCTATCGCCCACGACGCATCGGCCGTATGCAAATCGTCCAGAACCTCCTCAACCATAAGCTTCGAGCGGCCATATGGATTGGTAACCGACAGTCGCGCGGACTCGGATATGGGTACCGACTCCGGATCACCGTATACAGTGGCAGACGAACTGAACAAAAAATGTTTGACGTTCGCTTCGGCCAATGCTTCGAGCAATGTGACAGTTCCCGCAACGTTATTGTCGAAATAAAGCAGTGGCTTGGCGACGGATTCGCCGACGGCCTTGAGCCCGGCGAAATGGATGACGGCATCAATACGGTGATCAAGCAGTAACGCGGCCAGCGCCTCGCGGTCACGTACATCCGCCTCATAAAATGGCATTTTACAGCCGGTAATTTCTTCGACGCGCGCCCACGCCTCGCGAGAACTGTTGGAAAAATTATCGAGCGCGACGACGGAATATCCATCAGCCACGAGCTCAACGCAGGTATGGGAACCGATATACCCCGAGGCGCCTGTTACTAATATCGTTTTTTTCATATTTTTTTGTAGGTTTCGGGGTGCCGGGATCAACACTCTCAAATGCTGCGCAATGGCACTTCTCGCATGATTATAAATTACGATTTACACACACTGTATAAATTCGTCGTTCTCGCGCATGCGGGAATCCATGCGCCGCTTGGTCGATACGCTTCAATATGGATTCCCGCATGCGCGGGAATGACGGTGATTTTCTCGGCCATTTTGCGTAAGTTTTATAAATAGGACTTATGCAATTCCAGATGCCAGGCTGCACCGCGCGCACCCTACACAACACCCGGCTTTGCTTAAGTATTAATAAATATAAATAAATGCCGGGCTTGCGCAGGGATCGATTTGGAGAAGCGCTTTATATCGCTGTAATTTCAAAACGCCATTTTCTCCGGATGCTACAAACGCCTGAAGTTCCGCAAGCTACTCCAGACCATGGTCGCGCACCGGGACAACAAATTATCCCGTCGCTTGACTTTCTGAAACCATAACTGCAGTTGCCGACGATATCCGCCTGATATCATTTTAAATGCATGTCCGCTATGAAGAACGAGGTGCCAGTATGAGCGATAGACTGCGACATTATCGAGATCCCGCTGCACCCCCATCAATGCATATTTATAGTCATACTGTCCCCACAGAAAATGAAATTCCCTTCCCCGGCGTTTGATGCATTCACAGATCGTGAGGTAACAGCAAAGAATACCCATCCAGTAATCGTCATAGGTAGAGTCATGCGCAATGACATTTAAAAAATAATTTTCACCGCATCGGAAATTGATTCCACCTGCGCATACGCGACCGTCTATAGTTGCGACGCCGACCAGTCCGCATTCCTTTGCGAGCCGAACTAGACGCTCTGTCTCTTCGTCGTTAATGGCGGACATCTTGTGTTTCCCCGCCATTCTGGCTCGGTTCAAGTCGACTATTTTTCGTATGGTGTCGGCGTCCACTTCGTCTTTTTCAAAGATCTGAAAGCGAAATGTGGGAAATACCGCTAGTACCCGCTTGGTCTGTCGTTTGATGTTACGGCGAGTGTGCTTTCCCAGGCTGGAAAAATATTGCTCTATCGTCGATGGCAGCGCTAACACGATATCTTCCAGGCAATTGGAACGCTGGTACGGAAATGAAAGCCGTGTAATTGCAGTCTGTACTGCTTTAAAGGAGATGAAAGCGACCGAAGGGAAGGAAGAAAAAATGTATGCGGAAAATCTGGAAATCTCTTCTTCGCTGACCTTGATTACTTCATTGACTACCGTGACCCCGGCATCAATATGCTGGAATAAAAATATTGTCGTCGGCTTGCCGCCCTTGCGGACGATATACGTGCTCGTATCGGTGCCATCGGTATAGATGTGAAATTGAGGCAGGGACGAATACAGGCTTCCATACAGGCGCGTCATGTCCGCCGCAATAAATTCCGGAACGTCGTTCTCGAAACACGAGATGATGTTGCCCTCTTGATCGGACGGCGCGCTGAAGAGACGATCAATGATCGTCGCGCGAACCGATTCAGATGGTGCGGTGGTTGCCGCATGCTCCAGTGTAGGCATCATTAGTCACTTGTCCGTATGAAGGAGCCGACTACCTCCGTTGCTGTTGTCAAACCGGTGAAACACAATCCAGTTTGCGCTGAGGGAAAACCGTTTTCTACAACACCAACAGGAACGATCCAATTGCGTCGCCCCGGTTCCCCCGACGGTCGTTTTTCGCTATACAGTAGTTGCCTCGATCAACGGACGCTCTGTAATTTGCTGCTGGGTATGTCGATATCGACCGTAGGTATATCCATAACCGTAGCCATAGCGTCCAGGACGCGCCTGTATGTCGTTGAACAACACGCCTTTTGGTGCGAGCCCGGCCTGATGCAGACGCTTCACCGATTCTGCAACTTCGCCCGGTGTGGTCGTGCCTGCCCTGGTAATAATGTAAATAGATCCGGCGTGTGCACCAAGTATCAGCGTGTCCGCAACCGGCAGGATCGGCGACGCATCAATGAGAATCAAGTCATACATCGAAGACAGCGATTGAAGCAACGTTCCAAGAGCCGGACGCAGCAGCAGTTCGGACGGATTGGGTGCCAATGTGCCGGTCGAAATAAAATCCATGTTCTCGATGACATTGCGATGGATGATCTGATCCAATCGGGTGCCTGCCTGTATGTAGTCGGACAAGCCGTTTTGCCTGCCGCGCTCAAAATAGCGATGCAGATGCCCGTTGCGGAAATCACCGTCGATCAGCAATACACGTTTGCCGGATGACGCCATGATTGCGGCGAGGTTGACCGAGACAAAGGTTTTCCCCATGCCGGCGGTGGGCCCGGCGATCAACACGATGTTGTTCTTGGATCGTGACAATTGATGTTGCAGCGCTGCGCGGAAGCTGCGGAGGCTCTCAATGGCGATATCGGTAGACGACACCTTGGCAAGCAACGGCAATGACTTGGACTTGCCTGTGACGTCTGAAAACAGTTCTTTCTGCATCCTGCTGTGCGGGATCGTGGCATAGACCGGAAGACCCAGGATTTTCTCGATCTCATGTGGATCGCTGACGACACCTTTCATCGCTTTTCGAATGAAGGCCAGCATTAAACCAAACGCCAGGCCACCAAGCAATCCGAGTGCGATGATCTTGGGACGATTCGGTGAAATAGGTTTTTCAGGAACCATCGGCATATCGACGAGGCGCACGTTACTGCCCTTACCGACCGTGATCATGCGCAATTGTTGTGCCGTGTTTGCCAATGCCGTGTACAGGTCGGTATTGACCTTGACGTCTCGATTCAGGCGCAGGATATCCTGCTCCAGCAGCGGCAGCGTCTTGATATGCTCCGCGCTATCTCTGAGTTCAATGTTGATTTGTGCGATTTGATTATCGATGCCAATCATGACGGGATGGTTAGGCGTGAAGCGTGTCAATAGCTCCGTTCTTTTTTGTAACAGGTCCATTTTTTTGAGTTTGGCTGTGGCGGATTGCTGCAAGCTCAATTTCGCTTCTTCGCCGAGATCAATCGTCCCGTGCGTATTGCGGAATTGATTCAGCTTGGCTTCCGACGCTTCGAGTTCTGCCTTCAACTCCGGAAGCTGTTTGTCCAGGAATGCGAGTGATTTCTTTGCCTCTTCGGTTTTGCGCGCTGCATTCTGATTCATATATTCGGTACCGATCTCGCTCAAAATACCGGCCGTCCCCTGTGCGTCGTTTCCCTGCAGATCGGCGGTAATAATGCCGGACTGTTTGCCTTGCTCGGCAATCACCAGTCCAGCCTGTATGTCCTCAATCAGCCCTAACCTGGAGAGCCGCGTGAGCGAGAATTTTGCACCCGGTTTCGCAACTATCTTATCGACCTGAATTTCGATATTTCCGAATTCTGTTTCGACGCTCACGGGTGCACCGACCTTCCCTGTGAATTCGATATTCTTATCTTTCTGAACGACGCTATAGCCGCCATTGCTGTCTGCGAAGAGATAGAATTCCAGATTCTGCAGTGCATCCGGCACGTTAAATAATGATACGTCTGCCTTCTCCGCTCCCCATACGTAACCGCCATATCCAAAAATGCCGGGGGTGGATAAAGTTTTGCTGCCCTTTGCAATCCATGCGCCGACCACGGGGAAATATTTTGGATGAACCTTGATGTACAAGTGCAGGTCGTCGATCGCACGAGACACTACCAGACGCGAGCGAAGCAGTTCCATCTCGGCAGTCGATGCTGTCTTGTATTCAAACAGCGACCCCATCTCACCTAATATGTTTTTCGCCTCTTTTGCACTATCGCCTTCCACATGTATCAGCATGTTCGCTTCATAGATGGGCTTTGCGACTAACGCATAGCCGACGCTTATAAGACTGATGACAAGTGCGGTTACCAGGATAAGGCGGCGGCTGTCAAAAATCGTGTCAAGATAACTTTTGAAATCTATGTCTTCATCCTCTTGCACGATGGGTGAACCTGAGTATGGGAGTGCTGGATTCATCATAGGAGTATTTGAATATATTTAGACGTGGATAAAAGGCGAGCAGCACCAATGATGCCGCCCAGGCTCGTTGCTTGATCCTGACATCACTTCGCAGGCGATGACAACTGTCGTTGCCTGCGGCTTGGCTTATCGCGTAACACCCGAAGTAGTCCCTACCCCGACAGCCTGCGTTAATGCTGCCGGTAAAATCAGGCTGATGACGCGATGCCAGGTTGCAAGAGGCGCCGCGTCGACATAGACTACGTCTTTCGGTTTGAGTTCGAATTCCTCAGCGAGCGAGAGCCCCGCCGGAGTATGTGTATCGAGGTGATACACCACCCCGTCTTTGTTTGCGGCATTGCGCACGACATACACTTGACGGTCATCGCCGGTTTGCGGATTAATCCCACCGGACTCACCCAACGCCTCATTCAAGGTCATACGACCGTTATGCATCGGCAACGACCTTGGCTGCAGGACTTCGCCGGAGACGAATATTTTACTTTCATCACGCGACAGGACACGTACGACATCGCCATTCGCAAGCATGATCGTTCCGGGGTTCACACCGCGTTCCATCATCTGTACGAGATTGACTTTGTATGTTATTCCGTCGCGGGTGACGGCTAGCTGACTTTGATCAGCCGTCGGCAAAAAACCACCTGCGCGGTTCACCGCTTCCATCAAGGTCATCGGCACATCCGTGATCGGCTGAAGGCCGGGTTGCTTCACTTCGCCATCAAGATAAACACGTTTGCTGCGATATGACTCAACACGCAACGTGATATTCGGCTTGTTGATATAGCGGCCAAGCTTGATAGCCAATGCATTTTTCGCTTCTCCCTCCGTCAAGCCGGCAACCTTGAGTGAGCCGGCGTATGGGTATTGGATAACGCCGTCATGATCGACCACAAAGCCTGTAGCAGGTGTCGCCGTAGACGAGTTTTCCGAGCCGACTACACCCTGGATAGGCGCCGAAGTTACGGCTCCAGACAGTTCAGGATGGTCCCATACGGTGATCGCAAGAATATCGCCACCCTGAATACTGTAAGGAGTCGGCCCCTTCACCAACTTACTGATATCCTGAAGCGATTGCTTGTCGCGCTGTTCGCGCTCAAACTTGACGAGTTCCGGTGTGATCGTCTTCATTGTCGGCTTGTTCGCACCGATTACTTTCTGTGTGGATTCGTCAGCACTCACCGAGCCGGAATCAAAGTGCATGCCGGGCGCAATTGTCGAACAGGCTGCAAGTACCGGCATGACCATCACGACACCCCACCGCTTTTGGCGGGCGCTCAAAAAAGAGTACATAAGTCCTCCAACTAAAATTTATGAACTGCACTAGAAGCCTGGCGATATCCGGACACTTCTACCTGAGGCACTGTTGGCGGCAAATATGATGACAAGGTTGTATGCTGTTTTTCCAACGGCAAATCTATTCGTCAACAGTCCTTAGTCGCAACTCTACGTGACGGCTTATGATGTGTTTTGAGGTTAGTCATGCGTCGCTTACTTAATATTTTTGTAATATTCTGGAATGTTTACAACGCGCTCCAGGAAGAATTTTTCGCGCGATTCTCACTCATAAACAAGCATAGTTCGCAGCGGAATAATCGTATGCGTGCTTCACATTCATGCATCAATTAATTGCAAATCGGCAGTTGATGTTGATCAGCTTCCATTCAATTGATGCGTCTTGGATTGAACCGATGCCATACAGGAAATTCTCGATGTTGCGTGCTGTAACCATGCTAACGAGAAAGAATAATGCTCTGTGAATCGTGGCTTACCGGATGGTATGGAGAGAGGTGGTGCAAGCGGCAAAGTCAGTGCAGATGGACAGAGCGAAGCAAAAAATAAAACGGGAGTCCAAGCTGCTGGACTCCCATCTTGAAACAACTCCGTCATGGCGACGGAATGTAAAACCAATGTAAAACTGATTTAAGACTTAAGCTGCATCTTGTACCGGAATCGCACGCACTGCAAGAACGCCTTCGATGTCCGAAATCGCTGCGACGGCAGCAGCAGGAATCGGGCTGTCAACATCGACCAGCGTGTACGCCATATCGCCACGAGACTTGTTGACCATATTGTGGATGTTCAGTCCGGACGCCGCGAGTGCGGTCGAAATCTGACCAAGCATGTTGGGCATGTTCGAATTGGCGATCGCGATGCGATAAGCAGATTCGCGCGGCATGTCGACATTCGGGAAATTGACGGCGTTGAGTATCGTGCCATGCTCCAGATAGTCACGCACCTGGTCGGCTACCATCACTGCGCAATTCTCTTCCGCTTCGTCTGTAGATGCACCCAGGTGAGGGAAAGCGAGTACGCCTTTCTCTGCCAGCAATGCCGGGCTAGGGAAATCGCAGAGATAGGCTTTCAGTTTCTTTTCGCGCAATGCAACGACGACCGCATTGTCATCGACAATCGCATCACGAGCGAAGTTCAACAACACCGCGTCCGGCTTCATGACGGCAAGACGTTCTGCATTGATAAGATGACGTGTAGGTGCGATCAACGGTAAATGCAGCGTGACGAAATCCGATTGACGCAATACGTCTTCAATACGATTGGCCTTGGTGACGCTGGCAGGCAAACGCCACGCTGCATCAACCGTGATTTCCGGATCGTAGCCTATGACTTTCATGCCCAGCTTCAGCGCCGTATCGGCGACCATGCTGCCGATCGCGCCCAGACCGATGATGCCCAGCGTGCGGTTAGGCAGCTCGGTACCGGCAAATTGCTTCTTGCCGTCTTCAACCTGTTTTTCCAGATCCGGTGCATCAGCATTCAAGCCGTTCACGTAGTTCATTGCCGGAATCAGATTACGCGACGCCAGCAGCAGCGCAGCCAACACCAGTTCCTTGACCGCATTCGCATTTGCACCCGGCGCATTGAACACCGGTATCCCGCGCTTCGACAACTCGGCAACCGGGATGTTGTTGGTACCGGCACCCGCGCGGCCAATTGCCAGGACTGACGCGCCTATCGGCATCTCGTGCATTTTATGGGAGCGCACCAGGATCGCATCCGGCGTCGTTACTGTCGGTCCAACTGTATAACGCGCCGCAGGAAGACGTTGCAGCCCTTTGCTGGAAATCTGATTGAGCGTTTGGATCTGATAGTTGGCCATGATGTCTTTAGTTGTAATGTTGGAATACGAGTTGAGAGGCGAAGTATCTGCGCATGTGCGGAATTTGCCGTCATCCACGCCGTTGAAATTCATACGGCGGAGATGACGGAAGTGTTATCGATCAGCCGTTCGTACGTTCAAATTCTTTCATGTACGCGACCAATGCCTGTACGCCTTCCACCGGCATTGCGTTGTAAATCGAAGCACGCATGCCGCCGACAGAACGATGACCTTTGAGCTGCAACATGCCATTCTTTTGCGCGCCCTTGAGGAACGCTTCGTCGAGCGACTCGTCCTTGAGCTTGAAAGGAATGTTCATGCGCGAGCGGTCCGATCTTGCGATCGGATTGCTGTAGAACTCTGTTTGATCGAGGTAGTCGTATATCAATGCAGCTTTGGCGATGTTCTTTTGCTCCATCACCGCAATGCCGCCTTGCGCCTGCAGCCACTCGAACACAAGACCGGCGATATAAATCGAATAAGTCGGTGGCGTGTTCAGCATGGAGTCATTGTCAGCCTGTTCCTTCCAGTTGAATGCGGAAGGGGTAATCGGCAGCGCATGACCGAGCAGGTCTTCACGCACGATTACGAGTGTCAAGCCGGCAGGACCGATATTTTTCTGTGCGCCGCCATAGATCACGCCGTACTTCGATACATCGACCGCACGCGACAGGATGTGCGACGACATGTCAGCCACGAGCGGCACGCCGTTCGTGTCAGGAACCCAGTGGTATTCAACGCCACCGATGGTCTCGTTGGTGCAAATATGCACGTAAGCTGCATCTTCACTGAGCTTCCAGTCCGCTCGCGCAGGCACGTAGGTAAAGTTTTTGTCTTCAGCGGTTGCGGCGACATTGACGGTGCAATATTTCTTGGCTTCCTTGATCGATTTTTTCGACCACTCGCCGGTATTCACATAATCCGCTTTGGTTTTGCTACCCAGCAGATTCAACGGAATCGCGGCATTTTCTGCCATCGCTCCGCCTTGCAGGAACAACACTTTGTAATTTTCAGGAATTGCGAGCAGGGAGCGCAGATCTGCTTCCGCCTTGTTGGCAATGCCTATGAATTCTTTGCCGCGATGACTCATTTCCATCACCGACATACCGCTGCCGTGCCAGTCAAGCATTTCGTCGGCAGCGCGTTGCAACACTTGTTCAGGCAGCACCGCAGGTCCGGCGCTGAAATTAAATACTCGCATGGGATTTGTTCCAGGTTGAATCGGTTGTAGACAGGGATCGCTTCTCGGTAGCCAAGAAGAGAGGGCATTATGACGGAATTGGTGCCACATTTGCAAGCGCCGGGAGGGCGAAAAGCCCCAGGTTGGGGCGCAACTGGATGCGTAATTTGCGCAATTTTGGGGAGAATTTGATCTAAATGGCTAATTCACTGAACAATTTTCCCAATTGGCTGTTTTTAAATAAAATTAAAAAGGCGATTTTGAACCACGGCGAACACAGTGCGGATCCGCATCAAAGTTGCCGGGCCTACGCATTTCAAAGCTGCCACACCTTCGTATTTCAAAGGTTTCGCATATCAGCACCGCCGCCTTGACGGCCCAGCGTGATTCTGCGAATGGCCGCTCTGTAACAAACCGGTCATTGTAAAATGGCAGGCATTGGCGCAGATCGGCCACAAGCCGCCGGTGGCGCACGATCGCTATCTGATAATGCATTATCAATTTTTCCGCGAACGTGCTCACGAAATAATCATCGCTACAGTTATCTTAGAATTCGAAAAGTGACCATATGAAAAGATCGACGATTCTTGTAGGAATCATTTGGATTTATGTCGTCGGTACCGGAATAGTTCAGGGATTCATGCTTCCGAATTCCTCACTTGCACAGACCTTTTCTTTTCCATTTCCCCTGCTCATCGCAATGCCGTTGGTCATAGTTGCGGGCGCATTCTTCAAAAGCGAAATCCCTGGCGAATTCTCTATCGGAAGGCGCATTGATCGATGGTTTGGACAGGATGCTTATAGAGCTTTCATGAAGTCGTTGAAGCCGGAATTGCTTTTTTCAAGTATGTCATTTGGAATCGGCGCCGTTGGAATTGTGAGGTCGCTTCAACTCGGTGGGCCAAGTGGAGCATTTTCGATTTGCGCGTTTTTTATTAGTGCAGGCTTTGCCTTTTTAATAGCTCATTTTATCGCTCTCAGAAAAAGAGTCTATGAAAGGCCTTTGCTGGGAGAGACGAACGTCGAGACTTACTCAACGGTGGATGCAGTAAATTTCTGGAAAGAGGCCAAAACACGGCGCAACTTTTTTTTTTGCGGCATGGATTGGTTGGTTGCTTGCGGGTCCACTTCTCGTAGGACTTTATTCACTCATTTTGCCAAATGCCACAGAGATGACTCGTGGAGCGGCAGCGCTAGTGACTTGGGGAGCCGTCTTTATTTGGACACATGTAAGGATTAGGCAATTACGATGCTATCGTTGCGGGAAGCAAGCGCTTTCTGGTCCAATGTTTTTCATGAAACATGCAAAATGCAGGAACTGCGGCGTCACGCCAAAAAACCTGTGAAATATTAATGCTATCTGATCACGGCCATTAAGCGACGGTCGCGCACGCCATGCATTCGATGTTGTACTATCATTTTTGTAGAAGCATAAGTGCACATAATTTGGGTGGTACAGATGGAACAAGTACCAACGTGTAGCAAATGGGAATTGACACCCTATTTCAAACTCTCGTTCCGCACGCCTAACTCGGCGTAGCGAAGTCAGGGTTCGGAAGTTATATCGGGACACTTCACAATTATTCTCGACCATGCCAGATACGCTAACTCCCGATGGTGAAAAGTTGCTGTACTGCTCGTTTTGCGGCAAGAGCCAGCATGAAGTGAAAAAACTCGTCGCCGGTCCGTCTGTATTCATTTGCGACGAATGTGTGGACTTGTGCCAAGACATCATCAACCGCGAAGCCACCTTGATCTCCGGCCAAGTGTCTGAGACTTCCCAGCCGTCCGAGCCACGCCAGCAAATATCGCCTCAATCTCTGCCACTTGATCAAGCGTTGCAACAGGCTGGACGCCTTTCGATGCAGGAGGCTATGACGTTGAACCAGAAAGCCATTGAAGAAAAAATCTCGTTCGTGGACGTACTGCTGCGGAGCGGCAGCATTGACGAACAATCTCTGGCGATTTTCTGCTCGAAAACGTATGGTTTACCATTGTTCGATTTAACCGCTCTCAATGCCAGCACCACGCCCGGCAATATTCTAGACTCGCAGTGGATGCAAACTCATCGCGTTATGCCCTTGGCAAAGAATGGCAAGAAAGTATTTGTAGCAGTTTCGGATCCTACGAACACTGCAGCACTAGATCAAATTAAGGCGCGTACAGGCTTGATGGTAGAGTCAATTATTGTTGAGCATGGGGCGCTGTTGCAGTCTATTGAGAAGGGAAGTCGTCAACCCTAGCCAAATGTCTCCAACCACAAGCGCCCGCACTATCAGACTTACAGTTCCGCGTTAAGCAGTTTAACGGCAGGCCGCACACAGGTCTTGAAGGGCGGCTATCGAGAAAATTGACTGGCCGCTCAGGGTCGCATGCTGCCTGTCTGCGAATTTTTTCGGTCGTCCCCTTACTGGCGTAAAGTCGCCGATGACGGCGCAGATTGAACGCAGCAATCGCAACCAAAATCCATTCTAGAGTTGTGGAACGGCGGTTTTGATATGCGAATAGGTGGCAACTTTGAAATGCGAAGACCCGGCAACTTTGCGATGCATATGTGTGGCAGGGTCCATGCGAATATGCACACAGCATACACGGCGGAAAAACATGATGTTCAGGCTTCCCGCAAGGTTTGCAATGGTGGCTGATTCAGCACATTACGCAATCCGATCCACCCACCGGAAAATGCGCAGGTAGCGCCGACAGCCACACCCGCAAGCCAAACCTCCGGCTGAAAAACCCACTCGAAATCAAACACAAATTTCGCCAGCGCCCAACCGACTGCAGCCGCCCCCGTAGCCGCAAGAATGCCCGCTAATCCGCCCACCAGACCGAACTCTATCCACTGCGCACGGGATAGCTGTTTGCGCGTTGCACCCAATGCGCGCAAGAGTCCCGCCTCCCGCGTACGCTCATCCTGCGAGCCCACCAATGCCGCATATAGCACCAGTACACCAGACGCGAGCGTGAACAAAAAAAGAAATTCGACCGCAGTAACAACCTGGTCAACTACGCCCTGAATTTGCTTGAGCACATTACCAACATCGATCACTGTCAGGTTGGGAAAATCGCGCGTGAATCCGTTAATGAACCCTGCCCGCGTGGCGGGTAAATAAAAGGCAGTAATCCACGTATAAGGCAGGTCCTTCACCGCACGCGGATTGAGGATCACGAAAAAGTTGACGCGCATCGATCCCCAGTCAAGCTTGCGTATGCTGGTGATACTTGCCTGCGCTGACTGGCCGGCTATGTCGAAGGTCAGGCGATCGCCTAGCCGCAGGTTCAATGTTTTGGCGAGGCCCTCCTCGACCGATGCCTCCGACCTGTCGTCGCTGTACCAATGGCCGGAAACAATCCGGTTTTTTGGCGGCAGATCGGCCATCGTCGAGAGGTTGAATTCCCGGTTGACGAGCCGTTTCGCACGGTCTTCCGGATACGTTTCTGCGGTAATTGTCTGATCGTTGACCTTGATCAGGCGGCCGCGAATCATCGGGTACATGAGAGGTTTCGTCACACCATTCCGAACCAGTTGCTGTTCGATAGCAGCCTTTTGGTCAGGTTGGATATTGATCACGAAGCGATTGGGCGCATCCGGTGGCGTCGCGGTGCGCCATGCAGTCACCAGGTCACCGCGTACGACGGCCAAGAGCAGCAAGGCCATCAAACCAAGGGCAAGCGCAACGATCTGCACCACTGTCGCGCCAGGACGCCTCTGCAACGCCGTTATCGCGAATCGCCAGGCCGTTTGCGGGAAAATACCACGCAAAAAAACGCAAGCCTTTCAAACTTAGCCATCCGATAAGCGCAAATAATGCAAGACCGCCCACAAATCCGGCTGCGGTGAGGAAACCCAGTTTGAGATTGCCGGCCTGCCATAGCAATAATCCAAAAAAGCTGAATAGTCCCAAAGTATAGGTCGTAACCACAAAAGGCTTGGGCGCCACCTGCTCACGGCGAACGATGCGGTTGTGAGGGACGTTGCTCAACTGCAGAATCGGCGGAATCGCAAAACCGATCAACAACACCATGCCAGTGGCCAAACCCTGCCATGCAGGCAGAAGAGTGGCGGCAGGTAAATCATTGGTAACCAACTTGCCCAACCATTCCAGCAACACGAAATGCGCGGCAAATCCACAAGCGACGCCTAGCAAGCTTCCCACCAGGCCGACGGATAAAAACTCTGTCAGGTAGAGCAAGGTAACCTGTCGCTGAGTCAATCCCAGGCAGCGCAACATCGCGCACGCATCGACATGTCGCACCATGAAACGACGTGCGGCCATCGCGATTGCTATCGCGGCCAGCATCGCCGATAAAAGTCCGACCAGCGATAGAAATTGATCTGCGCGATCCAGCGTTGCCTTCATTTCCGGGCGACCGGATTCAAGTGACTCGAGGCGCATGCCCTTGATGTTCCCAAGCTTGATTTTTTGCTCGGCCCATTGCTGCATTGCTGCCGTATCGTCGGGCTTGCCGGCGACCATCAAGCGGTACGTCACGCGTGAGCCATCCTGGATCAAGTTGGTCGCGGCCAGATCGGAGAGCGACAGCATGACCCGCGGTGAAAAATTCACGAAAGAGACATCGCGATCCGGCTCGGCGGCGATAACTTCGGCAACCTGAAAAGTTTTGTCGCCCAGTCTCAAATTTCCGCCGACCGATAAATTCAATGCGGGGAGAAGATTGCGATCCACCCACACAGTACCGGATGGCGGGCTGTCGCGCGTGACACGTTCGGTGCCATCTGAACCGGCCAATATTTTGAGATTGCCGCGCAAAGGATATCCATGGGTCACCGCCTTGACCGCAACCAGTTGCGTCAACACGGTGTCACCGTATCCGGCAATCGCCATGCTGGGCAAAGCGACGGTTTCCACCGTGGTTAATCCGCGGCGTGAAGCTTCTACGCGCCACGCATCGCTTATCGGCTGATCGGCACTAATGACCAAATCCGCACCGAGCAACTGGTGTGCGTCGCGACTCAAACCGGTGCGCATCCGATCGACAAAAAAACCTACTGAGGAAAGCGCAGCGACCGCGACGATCAAGGCAATGAGAAGAAAACGCAGTTCGCCCGCGCGCCAATCGCGCAAGGTCATACGCAGGGACTGAATTAGCATGCCGTCCTTTTCACGACGCGCTCGGGTGGCCTGCGAAGAAGCTTTCGACATCGTCGAGATGTTTCTGCTTTTCTGATGGACTCAAAAAGGAGGCAGAAAAACCATTGCGTGCGAGCCGGTACGCATGGTCTCGCTGCAGCGGCAAAGCGTCAAACATTTGCACATAATTTTCATTGATATAGCCGCCAAAATAGGCGGGGTCATCCGAGTTGATAGTCACCGTCAATCCGGCATCCAGCAATTGCAACAAATTATGGTCCTGCACCTTATCGAAAACCCGTAACTTGACATTGGACAGCGGGCAGACAGTCAGCGCTATTTGTTCTCTTGCAAGTCGTTTGATGAGTGCGCTGTCCTCTAAACATCGAACGCCGTGGTCGATTCTTTCGACATGCAACACATCGAGCGCAGTAACGATATATTCCGGCGGACCTTCTTCGCCCGCATGCGCTACCAGATGAAAGCCATGCTCCTTGCAGCGTGCAAAAACACGCGCAAACTTTTCGGGCGGATGTCCGCGCTCCGATGAATCAAGACCAACACCAATGATTTTTTCTTTGAAAGGCAGCGCCTGCTCCAGCCCGGCTTTTTCAAGACTTCGCCCCAAGAGTTGATGTAAAAAGTTTCACCTACCCTATGGATATCGACATCGAATTGTTCCCGGAGGATCGCTATATTGCTATCGATGGTGTCTTTATCCTGGCTGGTAAGGTCTGCAACTGCAGACGTAGTCGGTCTTTCCAGCAAGTCGATTGCGGCAAGGAGTATGAAGAGCTGGCGAGCGTCTCCGGGGGAAAATTGCGGGACGCCGAATCGATTTTTTTTACCTTCCATCGTGCGACCTTTTTTCTTGCTTCGATCTATCAATGACAACCAAACTAGTGCATTGGTTCATCTAGCCCGAGAAATGGTGTTTTCTTGAATGAAATAATTTCCGTTGGTCGACCTGACGGCGATAGCAGCACCTCGCCTTATTCTTTTCCCTTCGGGGTTCTCAACACTTTTCCGACCCAGGTTCCACGTGGTGCTGTGCGCGCGTGAATTTTGAAAACGTCGGTTTTATCCTGAGCATCATTGCGATCCATCACTTCTGCGCTTGCCAGCATGGCGGTCGCACCTTCGACCCGTCCGATCGCTCGTTCAGGACCTAATTCCACGATGCCTTTTGTAGCGCGATCTACTAGTTGGGCATACGCGTCGTTGAGTATCAATTGCCCTCGGCTGGTGACGAGCATGTTGGCAGTATTGGTCACCTCCTGCACGCTTTTCAGATAGTGCTCAAGCAAATCCTGTATGCGTTTCAAGTATTGAGGTTGCAGCTTCAGGTCAGTGGCGATAGATCGGGCCAGTTCATGCGTTGAGTTATCGGAAAAAATGCCGTCTTTCCCAACGTCGACCAGTTCGAAGCCGTGTCGGTGTAAGCTGGTCACAAGCTTTTCTACGGCGTGAAAGGTACGAAGGTTGTCGACTTCCGCAGCCAACGTCGGCATATTCTCATTTCCCGCAGCGCGCTGGGCCAGCCATTGCTCGAAGGTCGGCTGAGCGACATCCGGAGTCAGGCCTGACCACTGGACGGTCATTGCCTGGTATTGTTTTTGCAGTTTGGTTTGAACTTCTTCGCTTAGGGCGAGAATAACGACTGGCATGTATTACCTTTCAGTTGCAGTTGCGCGTAGGAACCTCCGTCGTACTGCGCAGATGCATGGTGATTCCGATGTTGTCAAAATGACGCGCAAAATGATTGTAGGACACTATTTGATGCTTTGGTATCCCTTATGGGATGGCAATCGATACCAATTGTTGAATTCGAGTGCCAATTGCCAAATGGCCAGCTCGATTTGGTCACTATTCGTCATTCTGGACCGGATGTCCATGTTCGTTAAGCCGCGTCGAACCAGCCTCCCTAAAAATCCAGCCAAGTTTTTCCGCGGGACGTAAAATTGAGCGACTGTTGGTTTCGTCCCGTCAGCTACAGCCTATATAAGGATACTAATGAAAGAAGCGCTGAGAACTCTGGTTCAAAAAATGCCCAAGGCGGAACTGCATATCCACATCGAAGGTTCACTTGAACCGGAACTGATTTTCGCTTTGGCGAAACGAAATGGCGTGTTCCTGGAATATTCGTCCGTCGAGGACTTGCGGCGCGCCTAT
>Ga0207095_10197_pt1 | contig 18267 bp, 18 predicted proteins | sample Alteio_BWMinHeat_88_FD_153529 | JGI IMG/M metagenome (GOLD analysis project Ga0207095, IMG submission 153529) | Enriched cells from forest soil in Barre Woods Harvard Forest LTER site, Petersham, Massachusetts, United States -... | ecosystem: Environmental > Terrestrial > Soil > Temperate forest >... | reverse complement strand
AAGTTCGTTTCGTTGGCATCAATTGCTGCCGCCGTGGCGCTTCCCATTGCGGCCTGGTTTTTTTACCGACATCATCCTTTCTGGATTGGCATGAGTGTGGCGCTGAGCGTGATGACGATCTGGAGACATCGCGCCAATATTCAGCGCCTGCTGAACGGCACGGAAAATCGCTTTTCGAAAACGAAATCATGAAAATTGCGGTGATCGGCAACGGAGCATGGGGCTGCGCGCTGGCACAGGCGGCGAACCGCCGGGGGCATGAAGCTGCTGTTTGGGGAAGATCCCAGTCCAAACCCGATTTGCCTGAAACTTTAAATGACGCGGAAATCGTCATTCTCGCCGTGCCATCGCATGCCATGCGCGATCTGTGTGGAAAGATCAAATCGCTGCTGGATAAGCGAATGCTCCTCGTTTCCGTGGCGAAGGGGATTGAGCAGGACACGCATCGTCGCATGTCGGAAATTATTCACGAAGTGACGGGGCATTCGGCGGTGGCCGTTCTGTCGGGACCCTCCTTTGCCAGCGAAGTGCAGCAAGGGATGCCGACGGCCGTCGTTTGCGCTTCCATCCGCGAAGCGCAGGCAAAAAAGGTGCAGGTGGCGTTCAATGGCGACGATTTTCGCGTCTACACGCAAACCGACGTCGTTGGCGTGGAGCTGGGAGGCGCGTTGAAAAACGTCATGGCGATCGGCGCGGGCGTCTGCGTGGGTCTGGGATTGGGGGAGAATGCGATTGCGGCTTTAATCACGCGCGGATTATCGGAGCTCTCACGCCTTGGCATGGCTCTCGGCGGGAAAAAGGAGACCTTTTTTGGACTCAGCGGGGTGGGCGATTTGATTCTGACGTGTTCGAGCGATAAAAGTCGCAATCGCCGGCTCGGCGAACGGCTTGCGCGCGGCGAGAAAATGGAGACGATTCTGGAAACGCTGGAGGGCACGCCCGAGGGGTATCGCACCGCGCGTTCCGTGCATCAGCTTCTTCGAAAGCATCGTCTCGATGGTCCCATCGTGACGGAGATCTATCTGGCGTTATACGAGAAAAAGCCGCTCTCGGAGGCCGTCAAGGCCTTGATGGGACGCGAGCCGAAGAAAGAGTTTTGACCCGCGGTCCGTCGCTTATCGGGCGATCAATTTTTCCAGCTCAGGATCCTTCGACATTCCCAGGTCGAGCGACTTCTTGTAGTGTTTGCGGGCCATTTCCACCGAGGGAGGATTGGTGGAGGCATAGACGACGGCGAGATTGAAGTGCGCGTCGGCGTATCCGGGCTGCAATTCAATGGCCTTGAGAAGCTCCTTCTCCGCGGCTTCCTGGTAGCCTTTCTGGCTGTAGGTGATGCCGAGATAATTGTGGCTTTCGGGATTATCGGGCGAGATGGTGATCGATTTGGTCAGCGAGCTGATCGCGTCGTCATATCGACCCTGTCGGTAGTAGACAATGCCGAGAACAGAAAGGGAAAAGGCATCCTTGGGATCCACCTCGAGCGCGCTCTTCAGGATTTTGGAGGCATCATCGATGCGATCCTGGCGGAAGCGGATGACTCCCAGATTGGAAAGCGCAACAATGTTATTGGGATCGGTTTGAAGCACCTGCTCGTATTTCGAAGCGGAGCCTTCAAGATCGCCCTTGGCGAAAAGTCTTTTGGCGTCATCGGACAGGGCGGAGTTTTCAGCTTTTTTATCGGCGACCACGAGGGAGGAAACCTCCTCGCGTGGCGCCTTGATCGAGCCGTTCAATTTATTGGGATCTTCCGCAGCGCGCATCGTTCCGGCCGGGGTTTTCAAAAGCGCGCGTTCATCCACGGAAAGAGGCGTCAGGGGTGCCTTCAAAAGCTCGAGTTTGGCGCGAATTTGCTCGGTGCGGGAAGCAAGCTCCTGCAATTCGTTGCCGAGAGCATCGCGCGCCTCCGTCCGGCGGGCATCCTCCTGGAATTGACGATCGACGATGGAGCGGAGCAGGGAGTTCTCCTTTTGCAGTGTCTGCAATTCATCAGCGTTGGGTGCGGAGGTGTTCGCGGCGGCGTTCCTCAAATCGGCATGCGCGGTTTCGAGATCCTTCTTCAACGCGTCATTGGATGCGCGGAGGTCCTGGTTTTCACGCTTCAAGCCTTCCAATTCCGTTTGCGCCTGCGCCAGTTCCTGTCGAAGCGCGGCAATGTCGTCGGAACTCGACGGCACTTCCTTCAGTTTGGTTTCCGCGCTGGCGAGCCGTTGTTTGAGAGAGTTGTTCTCCTGCAGCAGGGCCTGAATACGGTCGTCGCTCGGCTGGGCCGAGCTTCGCAAATCGTCCTCCGCCTTTTTCAATTTCGTTTCAAGGTCGCCCTTCTCGTCCTGCAATTTCTTCAAGTCGAGTTTTGCCTGCTTCAATTCCTTTTCGAGCGACATCACGCGTTCCGACGGTTTGTTGTCGGTGACCTCGGTGGCAGGCGCGGATTTCACCGCTTCAATTGCAGGAGCTTCGGTTTTGACGGGCGCTTCCGCCTTCGCGGGGGCCTCGGCTTTTGCCGGAGCCTCGCTGGAAACGGCGGATTTCACGGGAGTGGAAACGCCTTCCTCCACCTTGCCTCCGAGTTTCGCAATATGATTGGAGCAATATTCGCTGCGGAATTTGATGATGTTGGGATTCCAGTCGGGGGCGTTTTGCTTGATGCCACGCAGGATCTTTAAGCTGGAATTGTATTTTTCGATGGCGCGCGCGTTGTCGCCGCCTTTTTCCGCGGCGTCCGCGTCCTGAATGAGAAAGTAAGCCTGGAGAAAATCATCCGCCGTGTCGGCGCGCAGGGAAAGGGTGAAGGCGAGAAGGGAGACAAAAAGAAAGGAGAGGAATTTATACATGGGAATGGCGGGTTGTGGAGTTCATCACCCTGAATAGGGTGATTCATCACTCTAAATGGGGTGATTCATCCGAAAGATTCAGCGCACGTAGTCTCCTCGTCTGAGACTGCCGCTGACGATGTCTGCCGTGGCATTGGGCGGGTTGATGGGTTTGGTGATGCGAACGGTTCCGACAGCTTCCCGATCGCGGAATACGGTCAGCTCGGTCTGAAGAGGAGGGATGGACTGCGGAAAATGGATGACGACGAATTTTTCCTTCAGATTCACAGCCACCAATTTCCCGAGCATGGGATGCGCCGGTGCTTCTTCCGCGTCGGTTTCCTTTTTAGGCGCTTCCGCAGGCGCGGCAGGCGCAGGCAGTGGTGGTGGAACTGGAGGTGGAGGCGGGGCCGGAGGCGGCGGAGGAAGTTCGGAAGCCTCGCTCAGGGGCGCCGCGTCGCTCGAGCCTGTGGATGGAGGAGGAGCGGATTCTTCCCGATTGGGTGGCGGAGACTCGGGTTCTTCGGGCGGCGTGGAGCAGCCGGACAAAGAGAGACTCAGTAAGAGTAGAGAGCAAAACCAGACATTCCGCGGGGGGGTCATAAATCTTCCTGAATCCGGATTTTTTGTAACACAATTTTAAAAGTCCGGTCAACAGCAACCCATGTTCTGCAAAAAAACGCGCATCACTTTTTCTTCTTCGAAGGCGGGCGATGTTTCGCGTGCTGAAGCGCGAGCAGGACATAGCGGTCCGCCCATCCGCGAATCGATGCGCGCTCTTCGCGTGTGAGCGCGCGGATCACCTTCGCCGGAGAGCCATAAACGAGGGAACCTTCGGGGATTTTCGTGTTCTGGGTGACAAGGGCGCCGGCGCCCAGAATGCATTGGGAACCGATGTCGCTTCCGTCGAGAACGATCGCACCCATCCCAATCAGGCATTCATCGCCAATCGAGCATGCATGAATGATGGCGGAATGGCCGATGGTTGTGTAGCGGCCCACGCGGCAGGGAAGTCCGTCGGCGTTATGCAACACGGCGGCGTCCTGGATGTTGCTGCCTTCGCCCACGTAAACGGGTTCGATATCGCCCCGCAATGTCGCTCCATGCCAGACGCTGGTGTGCTCTCCCAGTACGACATGGCCCGAAAGATGCGCGCCTTCCGCGATGAAAGTGCTGCGTGTTTTGCGAACGCCCGCAGCAAGGTTGCGACGCACCCGTCCCTCAAACTCCGTCATGTTCGGGGAAGGGGAAACAGGCATTAGAAGCGATAACCGATGGTCAATTCAGGTCCGGCGACATCGATCGCGCGATTTTTACGAGCCGGTTCCGAGAGGCCGGCATTGGAAAAATGCTCATAGGTGGCCGCGAGACGAAGGAACCATGAATCATTGATGTCGTAGCGCGTTCCGGCTGCGATGCCGAAATTAAAGGAGAAGTCCTGACCCTGGCCGACCTGCTTGGTGCCTTCGGTGATGCCCTGGGAATCATTGAATCCAAAACCGACGCGGCCATCGATGAAAGGTACAAATTTCCAGCCGGGCTGAACGAAGTTGTAGCGGGGGCCATATTGCATGCCGACGAAGCGACTTTCATAGCCATGAAGCACGGCCATGCCGTAGGCGCGGAACACAAATTCCGTATAGCCGCGAAAAATTCCGCCGGCAAAATCATCGAGGGAAACATCGTCGATCTTCAGTGAACCGGCCAGTTGCGCGGGTACCATGGTGTAGCCCTTCAAATCCGTGCGCACGTCGCCGAGCAGAATTCCACTACCGCCTTCCAGCGACCAATCATAATCCTTGATCGTGCTGGCCCTCTTGATGCTCATCGTGGAGGCGTGGAATTTTCGCTTGGACGTCAGGGTGTCGTCGGCACGAAGAATCGGAAGTGCAGCCGCGAAAACCACGGCGATCAATAAAGCAGATTTGGAATTCATAAGAGAAAGGGAAGATGAGGCGCGATTACGGATGGAATTTCAAGTGAAAAATGAAAATGATGAAAAATGGCAATAAATTTAAGTTGTTGGAAGCCAGCGAGTTCGAGCCGCATCTGACCCGAATCTTTTACGTGGCATGCGACGTGCCGCCGCTCAACCCTTGCTGTTCCCCACGTAAGCGCCGGTGAACGGCTGCTCCGTCGTGGTGAGTCCGAGATTCTGAATGGTCTTCAACCAATCAATCGCGCGCAGCAAAACCATGTCTTGATTGGTGGGCGGTTCTTCAGGCTCCTTTTTATCCTTATCCTTGGTCAGCGGAGGAGGCGTGGTGTGGCCCGTTAAAATCGCTTCACTGAAGAGATGTGCTTCGGGTTTGATGTCGGGCCCGACGAAGGGCTTGTCGTAAATTTGTTTTTCAAGCTGCTTGTCCATCACGACTTTCACGTCCGGTTTCAAACCTTTCAAAAAGAGATCGCTCCCGCGCGCGAGTTTCACCTTGCCCGTGGCAAGACGCAGGATTTGTCCGTTGGAAAGTTTCACGTCCGTGGTCTCAAAAGCCCGGCCCGCGGATTCCGAAGCGCCGATCACGAGGGCACGGCTTTGTTCTTGCAGCACCGCGGCAAACGCCTCGCCAGCCTGGCTCGTGTCGCCATTGATCAAAATGGAAAGAGGCAGTTCCGTTGTGAACGCGGGTTTGGCGGCTTCAAATTTCTCGGAGCCTGCGTTTCTTTGAATTTCGAAAAGCGGCATGGATGTCGGCAGAAAAATAGCCGCCGCGGGAGGGATTGCGGCAAAACTGCTCCCCTGGGCGAAACGCAGGTCGATGATCAGTCCCGCCACCTGCTTCTCCTTGATCAATTTCTGGATTTCCGATTCGAGCATCTTCGCGCTGCCCTCATCCACGCGCTCCCATCGCACATAGCCGATGGCAGGGGGCAGGATGGTGACACTATTAATGGCGGGATGGCTCGTGTCGGGTTTCGACAGCGTGGTGGGATCGAGAATCTGGGCTGAGGTATCCAGGGAGGCAAGGACGCCTAAAATGGCCGCCTGATTGATTTTTTTAGAGGTCAGGAGCGCCGGGTCGGCGTAACGCGACTGCAATAAATCGAGGATTTCCTGGTTCAAGGCACGGTCCGAAACCGTGGCCTTGGCTGTTCCGTTGGTCGAAGCGGCAGGGGCGACATCCGGTGTTTTGGCCGGGGCGGGCGCGGCCGCCTTTTTCGTTGTTTCCTTCGTTGCTTCAGCGAGGAGCGAATGACTGCTCCATACCGTAAATCCCAAAGCAAACATGGCTCCCAGCAGCAAAATACGTCGCATATCTTATATTCAATCGGCCTCTCTAAGAGGCTGCTAAAGCTTTTCCTGTAGTTCGCGGTCCGCTTTTTCCACCTTTTCGCGCATCGACGCCTTATATTCCTTCAATTTACGCTGCAAGCCTTCATCCGCAAGGGCGAGGATTTGGACCGCAAGAAGGGCGGCATTGATCGCCCCGAATTTTCCGATCGCGACCGTGGCGACGGGAACTCCTGGAGGCATCTGCACGGTGGCGAGAAGAGCGTCCTGCCCCTGCAATTCCGTTGAGGCAATGGGCACTCCGATGACGGGCAGGGTGGTGTTTGCGGCGACGGCTCCCGCGAGATGCGCCGCGCCTCCGGCGGCCGCGATGAAGACTTTCACGCCGCGCTTGGGCCCGTTTTGGACGAACTCCGCCACCGCGTCCGGCGTGCGATGCGCGGACATGACGCGGATCTCATGTTCCACTCCAAATTCCTGAAGCGTGGTGTGCGTTTTTTGAATGACGCTATAATCCGAATCGCTTCCCATTAAGATCGCGACCTTGGCTTTCATATTTAAAAGAATAAAAACAAACCGTGCGGAACGAAAGATTATTTCACTGTTTGTATGATATAAGTGCCTTGCCGCCAATATCGCGACGGCAATGTTTCCCCTGAAATTGAATGCGATCGGCCATTTCATAGGCCCGCTGGATCGCTTCCCCCAGATCCGCGCCCCTGGCTGTCACCCCGAGGACGCGCCCGCCGTTGGTCACAACGTCCTCGCCTTTGCGCAACGTTCCGGCGTGAAACACGCAGCCATGGGCGCTTGTTTCATCATCAAGCCCCAGGATCACATCGCCCTTGCGAAAACTCCCCGGGTAACCGCCGGCCGCCAGCACCACGCAAACGGCGGCGTCGGAATGCCAGTCGAGCTGCACGCGATCCAGTTTTCCATGACACGCCGCAAGTAGGGCCTCGGCGAGATCGGACTTCAAACGCATCATCAGGACTTGCGTTTCCGGGTCGCCGAAGCGGCAGTTGTATTCGAGAATTTTGGGTCCATCCGGCGTCAGCATCAGTCCGGCATATAGCACGCCACAATAAGAGATGCCTTCCGCCTTCAATCCCGCCAGCGTGCGATCAAAAATTTCCGCGCGCACACGCTTCTCCAATTCCTGCGTAAAAATGGGGGCGGGCGAATAGGTTCCCATGCCGCCCGTATTCGGGCCGCGGTCCCCGTCGAAAACGCGTTTATGATCCTGCACGCTCGGAAGGACCTGGTAGGACTTTCCGTCGGTGATGGCGTGGACGCTCACTTCGGGTCCGGTCAGACACTCTTCAATGAGCACATTTTGGCCGGCATCGCCGAACACGCGCTGGTTCATGATCTGATGCAGCGTCGATTCCACTTCCTCCTGCTTCGCACAAATTATCACGCCTTTGCCGGCCGCCAGACCATCCGCCTTGATCACAAGTGGTTTGGGTTGTTCCCGCGAATAGGCGATCGCCTTCTCATATTTGGAGAAGGAAGCCGCCTTGCCCGTGGGAATTTGATGCTTCAGGAAAAATTCTTTTGAAAAGACCTTGCTGCCTTCGAGCCGCGCGCCCGCTTTGACAGGCCCGAAAATAGCGAGGCCGCGTTCGCGAAAAAGATCGCTCACGCCGGCGACGAGGGGGGCTTCAGGTCCCACCACGGTAAGATCGATTTTTTCTTTCGTCGCCGCAGCCGCGAGACCTTCAATATCGGTGGGATCGACGCTCAGGAGCGTGATCTTGGGATCCACCCTGGGCGCGGCGTTACCCGGCGCCCAAAAAAGGCGGTCGACGCTTTTGCCTTGGGCGAGCTTCCAGACAAGGGCGTGTTCGCGTCCGCCGCTGCCGATGACGAGCACTTTCATGAAGGAGATGTTTTACCACAGAGAGCGGAAAAGAAAAGAAGTTCACCACGAAGAGCACGAAGGACACGAAGTTCTGAAGAAGGCTGAGCCGCCGAAATACTAACCCCGATGCGGAATCGGGGTCGGGATTTCGGCGACCTTTTCTGCTTTCCTTCGTGCTCTTCGTGTTCTTCGTGGTGCAATCTTCGGATTCTGTTCCTGATTTCTTGATTTCCTGATAGCTCCCTTTTCTTCTCCGTGTCTCTGCGTTCTTTGTGGTAAAAAACTCCGATGCTGAAACCGAACGCCCATCTCGCGCATCTTCCCGTTTACGAACCGGGGCGTCCGGTCGAAGACGTCGCGCGCGATCTGAATCTCGACCCCGCCACGATCATCAAGCTCGCGTCGAACGAAAATCCTCTGGGTCCGTCGCCACGCGCCATCCAGGCGATCCGCGACGCCGCTGCGCGTTCGCATTTTTATCCGGACGGCAACGGATTCATGCTCCGCCGTGCCCTTGCGAAGAAACTCGGGCTCGACGTGGAACAGATTGTGCTGGGCAATGGCTCCAACGAACTCATTGAATTTGTCGGCCACGCCTATCTGGCGCCCGGCGCTGAAATGGTGATTTCCCAATATGCTTTCGCGGTTTACGAGATCGTCGGAAAAATGTTTCAGGCGACGATCCGCGAAGTGCCGGCGCGCGACCACGGTCATGACCTTGCGGCGATGCGCCAGGCGATCACGCCGAAAACGCGTCTTATTTTCATCGCGAACCCGAACAATCCGACGGGAACCATCATTTCCCGGACCGAGCTTGAGCGTTTTATTCTGGATGTGCCGGACCATTGCCTCGTTGTGCTGGACGAAGCGTATCAGGAATTTTTGAAGGACCCGTTGAATACGCCGGCCCTGATTGCGAAGAAGCCCAATCTCGTCGTCATGCGCACCTTTTCGAAGGCGCAGGGACTTGCGGGATTGCGCATCGGCTATGGCGTGGCGCATCGCGACGTCGCCGCTCAATTGCAAAAAGTTCGCCAGCCCTTTCAGGCGAATCTGGTGGCGCAGGCGGCTGCGCTCGCGGCATTGGAGGATGAAGAGCACATTCGCAAAACGGTGGAGGTGGTCACGGCTGGACGTTCGTTTTTGGAAAAAGAGTTCGCGGCGCGGAAACTTGCATTCGTGCCATCGCAGGGAAATTTCGTGCTCGTGAAGGTGGGCGATGGCCGTAAGGTGTTCGAGGGCTTGATGCGCGAGGGCGTGATCATCCGTCACATGCATGGCTACAAGCTTCCCGAATGGATTCGTGTGACCGTGGGAACGCAGGAACAGAATCAGCGTTTTCTCAAGTCTCTCGACAAAGTGTTGTCATCCTGAGCGAAGCGAAGGATCTCTTCTGCTCGAGCATCCAGGATCCAGCATCCTGGCTTCCGCGCACTGATTTCATTTGCGCCCTCCTCTTTGAATCGTTAGAACTTTTCCGAATGCGACACTGACCATGCCTACCTACGAATACCAATGTCAAAAATGCGGCAAGACTTTTGATTTCATGCAGTCGATGAAAGACGCGGCATTGAAGGTTTGTCCCAAAGATGCGTGCCGCATGCGCCGTTGGGGGAAGGGTAAAGTGAACCGGCTTTTGAGCGCCGGCGCCGGATTGATTTTCAAGGGAAGCGGCTTTTACATCACCGACTATCGCAGCGAGAACTACAAGCAGGGCGTCAAAAAGGAAAAGGAAGCTTCCGCGCCTAAAAAAGAAGCCGCTGGCGATGCGAAAAAAGAAACCAAGAAGACGCCACCGAAAAGCTCTGCATCCTAAAGAAAGGTCGTATGATCATCTGCCCCAAATGCCAGTACGACAATGATCTTGGTCGTATCTTTTGCGCCAAGTGCGGCGAAAAGCTCGATATCACAAAGGTGAAGGCGCCGACCAGCGTGCGCAAACGGCCGAAGGGGGAGAAACATCGCAGTTTTCAGAAAATCGTTTCGGACTTCACGGCGAAACTGATCAAGGTGGCCATTCTGGCAGCCGTCGCGTGCGTGCTGACCCTGCTCGCGGCGCCACCGGTTTTTCAACGCAAGGATTTTAACGCTTCAGACGTCATCTCCTTCGAAGAGAAACGCGGACAGCTCGAGGACTCCCAGACTTCCGAGCAGAAGAAACAGATCGTGTTCAAGGAGGAGGAATTGAACGCCGCGCTTTCCCAGGCAATTTACAACACCACGGCCACCCAGGCGGCGGATCCCAACGCCATCAAGCTGGAAACCATGTATCTTGGATTTCAGGAGGGAACGGTGAGGGTGACGATTGCAAACAAATGGCGCTGGTTTCGTCTGAATCTTCAGGAGCAATCGACCCCGGTCCAGGAGAATGGCGTCTGGACGCTCCAACCCACCGCGTTTTGGATCGGGCGTTTGCGTCTCCCGCCGGCGCTCAATTCCTACGTCAATCAGCTTTATTTTTCACGGCTCTGGGCGAGCTTCGTGAATGAAAAAACTCTGATTGAGAAACTGACCGGACTTGAGCTCAAGCCGGGCCAGGCCGTGTTGACCACCAAGGGATAAGTTTTTAAAATCATCCGGAGAGATCCTTCGTTTCACTCAGGATGACTTAAAAGAGACTGTCATTCTGAGCTCGCCACCCTATCCAGGGTGGCGAAGCGAAGAATCTCTCTGCTTCCATGAAGACTTTCCTTTCGCTGGTTTTGCGAAAAGAACATAAGTCCGTTGTGACGGACTTATGTCATCCGTGTGCATCTGTGTTCACCACCCTACATAGGGTGGTTCATCTGTGGCTAAAAACCTCGGCAGTCATCCTCCTTTTTCTGTTGTCCCCGTTCTCACATGCCGAGATGGCGTATTCCTCCAGCGCCACGGGTGATTTTGCGATCTTTGCGGAAGACCAGGCCACGGCAGATATCGCCGTCCATCGCGCCGAGGAAATTCTCGAAGGACTGGAATCCCGTTTTCATTTTCGTTCGAAGGAAAGCGGTGTGCCGATCGTGGGCGTGCTGAACTCGTCTGAACCCTCACGTGACGAAGCGGAGGATGATATTCGGATTTTCGAGCGCAATCCCGGGTATAAGATCCAGATCAATTGGAGTGGGCCGCGACTGCCCCTGAGCGCTTACCGGCGAAGCTGGGTGCGCGCGTTTTGTCTGCGTGAAGCCATCCATTCGGAATTGCAAAAAAATCCGGATGCGAAGGAATTGTCCGTCCGCGTTCCCTTTTGGATCACTGACGGCATTGCGGCATTGCTGGAAGATCCCAATGCCGCGGAAGCCACCATGGCGCGAGTGAGTGTGCTTGCAAAGGTCGAGCGGGATTTTCCGCTGAATGGTTTTTGCGAGGGAATCCTGGCGCTGCCGGAGCGCGATCCCACGCGCGTGGCGATGGAGGCGATGGTTTGCTCGCAGCTTTTGACGTCAGACGAGTTTCGTCCGCGGGTATTGGAGTCGCTTCGATGGAAACCGGAAACGACGGCGCGGGAATGGCTGCAAATGGTTTTGGGCAATCGCGATGTGGAAAAATGGTGGCAGGAGATCTGGAATGCTCAGATCACGCGTTTTTCGGTGTTAAAATTGAGCGTGCTCGTCACGGAAAAGGAAATCGCGAAGATGATGGGGCAGGATTTTTCGAATCCGCGGAACGCAGCCTTGGAAAATGTTTTAAATCCCTGGGTGGCGAATGAGCTGGAGGGGCGTTTTCCGGGTGAGGCCAGGGGGGGGATGACGAAGCAGGATCTGCTGGATGTCGTGTCGGCCGTTCATTCCCATCGCACAGCGGCATTGACCTGGCTCGATCAATTACCGGAGGGACAGCTTAATCGGGAGGAATGGTTGAATTGGAAGGCTCTTCGAACCGAGGAAGCTTCCCCGCTAAACGGTCCGATTTCAGATTGGCTGGGGAAAATGGGACGGTAACCATTGCCTCCAGCCGATGCTCATATCGTGAGACGTGAAGCGCATGCGGTGCAATATCTCCCGTTGATTGACTCTTTTTCCAAAATCCCTCATTATGGGAAAGTTCAGGTCGCGGGTGTAGCTTAATGGTAAAGCTCCAGCCTTCCAAGCTGGCCACGACGGTTCGATTCCGTTCACCCGCTCCATCTATAGAAGCGGAGGCATCTAGGATTGGACAGGGGGTCTAACAAACAGGGAGTTCCTCCTGATAGCGTTCCAATAAATTTCTTGACGATCTTCAGGATAGGGAAGGGGGTATTTTGCGATACACACACTTGTCATCACACAATTCTTTTGCATTCGCATTTTTTTAGATGACACGCGTCGAAATTTGAGTACGGTCGCGGATTGATGAGTAGACGAGCATCATTCACGTTGACCGAACTGATGGTGGTCGTGGGAATTCTGTCTGTATTGGCAACGCTTCTGGGAAGCGCCTTAAAAACTGTTCGTGAGCACGCGCGATCGACTGTTTGTCTTTGCAATTTGCGTCAACTCGGTATGGGAATTCGTCTCTATGCGAATGAATTTAATGAGCATATGCCTTATCCCAGCGCATTTGGATATGGTTCAGACTTCGCCTGGTACAATGCCATCGATCCTTATCTCTTTGAAAAGGACGTGGGGACTCAACGAACCACTTTGGTAAAGCAGGACCCCATCATCCAGCAGCTTGGAGCCAACTGGCAGAGCAATGCGCACACGTTGAAGATGAACCAAAATCTCGGTCTCACCAACAGCGTGAAATTCTTCGCGTCTTACGTGGATATTCCAATCCCCACTTCGACCGTTCTTTTATTCGACGGCCGCGCGGAAACAGATCCGCTGGCGTCAGGCGATCCGGGACCTATCGCGACACGCTTCGATGGAACGGAAGGATATGTGGCGCGGCGTCACTTCGAGCACGCGAATGTGCTTTTCGTGGATGGCCATGCCGAGATTCGTTACGAAAAAAAGCAGACCACAGGGACAGGGCTGGGATGGGAAGTGAATGAAACCAGCCTGATCTGGAAGCCTTGAACGCTCGACGATGGACGCGCGATGCACGACGAAAAACGGAAGGCGCGGAGAAGCAGGAATTTAGGAACGGAAAAGGAACATTTTATCGCCCAGATACAACGTGCAAAGGTGCGAGGAGGAAACTGAAAGTTCTTGTCGTCGATCGTGGAGCTGCGAGCGTCGAGCGCGCTTCTGCGCTTAGTACCATTTCTGGTAAATGATCCGATACGCGGCGCCGGTGGCGACTCCCGGTCGTTCGACAACGGTCTGCGAAATCGAGGTGCCCAGCACCACATTGGTAACGCCTCGAATTTGAACATTTTGAAGGCTTTGCCCAATACTATAAATCGAGAATTGCTCGCCATGCGTTGTGAGAGCATTGGCGATGGAGCGCAACGGCCCTTCGCGGCGCCAGTCGGTTTCTTGAATGCTGGCACCACTCATTGAGGCAGTGCTAAAGAGATTTTGATTCGTAAAAATAAACTGACTAATCGATTTGTAGGGCCCATTGACCTGAGCTTGTTGGACGATATTGCTGGCGAACAAAAATGCCTGGGGAAAAGGAAGGGCGATAAAACAACCATTTGTGCCATAAGCATTCGTGGGAATGGAGGCGCCAGTAAAAAGAGTGGTCAGCACACCATTAGAACCAGTCATATATTCCTTTGTCGTATTCACATTAACCTTGGCACGAGGCGCGCTACCAACTGTTAAAAAATCAAGAAGCACATAATCTTGATTGCTTAGGTTAAGATTAGTAGAATTCCCATCGCCATATAATTTAATAGTGCGCCACATGTTAGTGGTTGTGAGTGCCTGAATGGGGATTTGGCCGATCTCGGCGATGCTCTGCATGGGGCCATTGCGAAAGAAAAATCCTCCATCTGAGGCGAGTCGAGTGGTAGAATTAGAATCTCCCTTATAGGAGCTGCTGGGCGCTTGATCGGGTTGATAAGTCGGATTAAAGGCATTAGTGGTTTGGACAACAGCGGTCCACATGTTCGTCGATTTGATAATTTTTGGATCTCCAGGAGAAACTATCGCGAAATTTACAGAAGAGTTTGTGCCTTGAGTGCCAGCCATTGGCGGTAATACAGGAGCTACCAGAGAGCCTACTTGTTGCGCTGGCACATTAACGTAAGCAACATCAATAAGACCAACGGTATCTGAATTTGTAGTAAAATACAACTTAGCTATACCACCTGGAGCAACGATGTATGCACCTGTATTGCCATTTGTCGATTCAGGCGTGGGCCTTGATGCAACATTGGTTAAAGCAAATGTTTTTGCGGAATAAGCCGAAACGAAACCTGAAATTGGGACGACCATATTCCAGGTATTTGTCACATTATGAAAAGGATCTGCCGCGAAGTTTGTTGTATTATTGTACACTGTTTGTGGCAGGTTTGTTATAATTAATCGCGCTGTGGGTGGGAGAGTATAGTTTGTTGAATATAGGTTAAACAATTCGACCTGTACTATATTCGTCACATCAACATTCTGATTGGGGCCGCCACCATTTTGAGAGCGTAGCACTGAAAAGGAAAATGTGGCTTCATTAATTAAAGGGGCTCTATTTCTTCCAATTAATGGAATAGGTAAGCCGGCGGATGAGACGGAGATGCCGTCGTCTTTTGGCACAATACCAGGATTTATCCATTCCCTAAGATTGGCAGCGAATTGCATCCATTCCTCTGAACTATATTTCTGTGCGACTGCAGGACAGAGGCTCGAAAGAGCATTCGTAATTTGCACGACCGTCATGTTGCTGAAAGAATTAACATTCGTCGGCGTCAATCCCATGTAATTACTTCCTGAATCCAGACTGTAAATGGTGCTGTAAAATTTAATCTGATTGAATTGATCCTGATTGGAAACGCCGAATTCCCGCAGTGTATTGAGGGTTTCGAGGCCGCCGCTGCGTCCATTGACGACATTAGTCCCTTCATTGGGACCGAAGTAAGGTAGATTGCTGATGCACATTTCCTGTTCCGATGATCCATAAGTGGCAAGCGTGACGCCGCCAGCTTTGATGTTCATTTTCATCGATTCGTCGTCGATCCAAAAAGCATAGCGTCCGTTCACCACGCCTGAACTATTGGTCACGTAGACCCAGGGCATATTGAAAGCAAGAGCCAGCTGATTGCTGTGAGCGATGATCTGGTAGGAGTTGAGATTGGGGGGGCTGTCATTGGTGAGGGTACCTGGGGATATAAGAGGAATGGCTGCGCCGCCTAGAATAGTGTTGGAAATGTACAGAATGGGCGATCGATTCAGAGGGTCTGTCCAGTTTGGGCAAGCATAATAGGTGATGTAGGCACCGTTGGTGGAATAGGCAATCAATTGATTGAGCGCGCTTGCAGTGCCAGCGTCAGTGAAAAGTTTGGCGCGCACGTCATCGCCCGTGGCACGTGCAATCTTTTTTTCGACGCGAATCGTCGTCGCGAAAGCCAGAAGCATGACGATGATCATGGCCATGATCGCAAGCGTCATGATCAACGCAATTCCCTTTTCCCTGGCAGTTGCGGCAGGTTTCATCGTGGGAGTCTCCGTGCGATATGCACGGTCGTTTGATAGGTTTTTGCGTTTTGGTTTGTAAGCGTGGTGTAGTTCGGCGTGCCGGGGGCACGCCAGATTGCTGGAGGCACGGTGGTCAGATACACATCAACCACTTCGGGCAGGTTTGTGCCTGTTGGAAAATAAAATCCACTGATATTGGTTGTGCACCAGGTGTTTGTAGATACCGTTGAATCGGCATAGACGACATGAAAATCAACGACACCTTGAGCAATGAGACTGTCACCTTGCGAAGAATAATCGTAATTATAGTAATTTTGAACATTTAGCCATGACCACTCTGCCGGCACAGAGCTACCATTCGCCCGGGGGTTCCATTTTGTGCTGTTTGGGTCGGGAGGCGTGTAATAACGGTAAAGTTCGCCCAGACTCGAGTTATACACATAGGCGACTTCCGCAAGATCGCTGATGTAATTGGAAGCCGAGCTCACGCTGGTGCCAATGATGCTGATGAAATAAATGGCGTTGGAATTTCCAAAAAAATGAATGGCTGGAGACGATGTCGAATAAAAAGCCTGGGAGAGATCGCGCGTGATCCATTCCATGGTCTGTCGCGCAGCGCCTTGTTTTCGGACTTGCTGCTGGCCTTTCAGCCACGCGTCGGAGCCCTTGGAAAAGATGTTAAAAAGAAGACTCATCATCACGACCAGAATCGTGACGGCAATCATCAGCTCAAAGAGACTGAAAGCGTGTTTTTTAGGATTCGTCTTCACATCAGGAAGTCGTGGTGCGTGCAATGATGGTGTTAAAGAAGTTCACATTGGTCTTCATCGAATTGGCGGGCCACTCGACTCGAATCTCAAGCTTCGCAGCGCCTGGAGGAATGGGGATGATCGTAACGCAGGCACGATAGAAGGCGCCTGCAAGAGTCGGGGTGGCCGTGCCATCCTTGAGAAAATAGAGATTATTATTGGCAACGGCAGCATTGAGAGGGGGGATGGCTGAAGCCGTGGCGACATCGAAAGGAGTGCCCTGGCGATCCGCGATGAGTTGATGGGCGATGATCGCAACCTGGTGATCGTCGCTGGTATCCCGGACGCCATCCAAGGCAACACTCATCAAGCCAAGAATCGACACCAGCCCAACACCAACGATAGCTAGGGAGAGCGCGACTTCCACCAGGCTGAAGCCCTGTCGTTTTGAAACAGACTGACTAAAATGTTTTTTCATAAAAACACTTTAACGGTGCCGGTGGTCTTATAAACCAGGCCTGAAACCACATTGAATGCGCTCGAATTCACATTGCTGCCATTGCGAACCAATCCCTGTCTGATAAAAAAGTAGAGGCTCGAACTCGCTTCGCCTGTCGACTCAAATTGAATGTAATTCGTTGAAGAAAGAAGCGCGGCTCCATTCGTAGGAAACGGAAAACTTTGTATGGTTGGGGTGGATGGGACGGGCGAGTCAATGAATGCGCCCTGGGGCAGAAAATGCCAGTTGTCGATGTAGACCCAATTGATATCGTTGGTGTCCTTTTGTAAGAGTGCATACGAAACAAGGGACTGAACCTGTTGATTGGTGGAGGCAATATTAATAATGGTATTGACCGAGAAAATCATGGCGGTGCTTCGGTGGGTCGTCATCGCGTTTTGACGCGCCAGATTGAGATACATTGCAATCTGGGTGGCGCCACTCACCGGTGCATTTCCTTTCATGGCCGATTGATAGGCGGGAACGGAGAGCCCGAGCATGATGAAGACAACCGTCATCACGACGATCAGTTCCAAAACCGTAAAGCCTTTTTTGAAAAATGGTTTCATGAGCGGATTATTTCCAGCTCGTCAGGTTGTCCTTATTCTCGGTTTGCGAGTCTGTCAGCGATGTTTCCGCATCGTTGACCTTCATGTCCGGGCCTGCGGACCAGATCGCAAAACCACAGGGGACAATCGGGGGAGACCCTACGGTGATTCCGTACGCGACGGTCTTACCGCTGCCTGTGGAATCGAGCATGACCATGTAGCTTCGGTCCCAGGGATCGACCCAGTTGGTCACCGCTGAGGCGCCTACAGAATATAAATTACCACCTGTATCGATGACTGTTTTCATCTCAGCCAGACTGGGTTGTAAAAAGACAATCTGCTTCGGGTTTCCCACCCCTGTGACGGTGGTATCCAGCGCCCGGTCCACTCCACCGAGGATTTGATAAAGTGCTTGAAGCTCATTCAGGGTTAGTCGGTTTGGGGGAACGGTGTTGTTGGCATAAGTGGGCCATGTGTCGTATTCCGCATAATAGGCCCGGAGTGCATCGCCCAGTTGGGATATGTCATTTTTTGCCTTGGCGCGTTTGGCCATGACCCGCGCTTTTGAGAAGCCGGCGCCTAGGAGGCCCGAAAGCACCAGGATGATGGAGATCACCACCAGCATTTCGACCAGAGTGAAGGCTTTTCGATTCATGAATTACCAGCTCACAATGTTATCTGAATTTTTTGCGGCGGTGGTGCTTGCGTTATCCACGGCTCCATCGGGTCCTCCTGACCAGACGGCAAAGGAAGCGTTCGCGGTGCCGCCGGGAATGATTGTGGAGTTTGACCCGAGCGTATCGAAAGACATCATGTAACTATGATCCCACGGATCCACCCAGTTGGTGGTCGCGGAGCCTGCACTCACGGGATAAAGCCCGCTGCTGAGCGTGGTACTGACCCCCTTAAGATCTTTCGCCTTGATATGAAGATAAACAATATGGCGTGGATTTCCCGAGTTTTGATTTCTTTTCCGCAGGACCGGACGGCATCTCATCCTACAGCAGCGCGACGATTTTCTCGTCAACCAATGACGATATCGGAAACTGGCAGCGCCGCTAAACCTACTTCCATCCCTAAAAAAATG
>Ga0207095_10196_pt1 | contig 18299 bp, 15 predicted proteins | sample Alteio_BWMinHeat_88_FD_153529 | JGI IMG/M metagenome (GOLD analysis project Ga0207095, IMG submission 153529) | Enriched cells from forest soil in Barre Woods Harvard Forest LTER site, Petersham, Massachusetts, United States -... | ecosystem: Environmental > Terrestrial > Soil > Temperate forest >... | reverse complement strand
CAGCGTGGGTCAGTACAACCGCTTATGCGACTACCGGCACGAAAGTCAGTCGTTCAGGTAGAAATTACACGAATGCATTCTGGACCCAGAATCAGGATCCGCTGACCAATAGCGGTGCTGCCGGCAGCGGTCTGCCATGGGTTACCGGATTCGCTTGCGGTGCTACACCAACACCAACACCGACTCCTGCGCCGACACCAACTCCGACGCCAACGCCAACGCCAACGCCAACGCCGACACCAACTCCAACTCCAACTCCAACTCCAACTCCAACTCCAACTCCAACTCCAACTCCAACTCCAACTCCAACTCCAACTCCGACACCAAGCTGCCCAGCTTATGTCGCCGGCACGACGTATACAAGTGGCCAAGTAGTGACGAATGCCGGTGGTTACTATATGTGTGACGTAGCCGGCTGGTGTTCTTCTACCTCGTCGTCTTTCTACGCACCGGGCACCGGTTCCGCGTGGACGCAGGCCTGGCATGCAGTGACTTCCGCATCATGTGGCGGTACACCTACTCCAACGCCTACACCAACTCCGACACCAACTCCGACACCAACTCCGACACCAACGCCGACACCAACTCCTACGCCAACCCAGCCATGGAACGCGTACAACCTGGCGCCTACGTCACGCACTGTCGCACCGGTTGCGATTTACAAAACGAATGGCACTGTCACCAATCCGAATAATGTGCTGAATGGCCAAGGTACGCTGATTCAGAGTCAAGGAAGTTACATCACACTCGACTTCGGCAAGGAAGTCACCGGCATCGCCACCGTCACGTTCTCGGCTGCGAGTGGCGCCGGCGAATCGGTCGGCCTGGCATTTTCCGAATCGACTGACTTTGTCGGCACAAGCAGTGACGGTTCCAATAGTGGCATCAATTCTGGCGCAAGCAGCTCCACGGACGGTGCGATTTTCGCTACCACTAGCGGCACCGGTACGACCACGTACACCATGCCGACCAACAAGTTGCGCGGCGGATTCCGCTACCTGACGCTGTTCATGAACACGAATGGTTGGGTGCACGTCTCCAACGTCTCAGTCAACTTTACCGCAGTGCCATTGATGGCGAACCCGAGCGCATATCCGAACTATTTTTACAGCAACGACGACTTGATCAACAAGCTCTGGTATGCCGGCGCCTATACGGTGCAGACCAATATCATCAGCCCCAATCAGGGACGGGTGTACCCAATGACAACCGGCTGGGACAACAGTGCGACCATTAGTCCCGGCACGTCGGTCCTGGTTGATGGTGCCAAGCGCGACCGTACGGTATGGCCGGGTGACCTTGGTATTTCCGCTGCGACTGCATACGTATCCATCGACGACACCGTGTCGGTAAAAAATGCGCTTCAGCAGATGTACGACAGCCAGAAGTCCACCGGTGAACTGCCGTATGGCGGGCCGCCTTTCAACCTCTACGGCTCCGATACGTATCATCTGTGGTCGATGATCGGCACGTATAACTATTACCTTTATTCGGGCGATCTGGCTTGGGTGAATTCGATCTGGCCAAAATACCAGACAGCAATGACCTTCATCAGGAATAAGGTCAATGGCGCGCATGGCCTTCTTAACGTGACCGGCACCGCTGACTGGGCTCGCACCGACCAGGGCGACGAAAACATTGCGGCCAATTCGATGCTGTACCGTGCACTTGTTACAGGCGCCCTGTTGTCGAACGCCAGAGGCGATACAGCTACCGCCACCACTTATAACAATGCAGCGGCAACCTTGAAGGCGAACATCAATAGCGCGCTGTGGGATGCCGGAATTGGCGCTTACAGGGACAGGCCTGGCAGTACCCTCTATCCACAGGATGGTAATTCGGAAGCGGTTTGGTTTGACGTCACCGACTCCGCAGCCAAGGCGACTGCCATCGCAAATTACCTGAAGTCGAATTGGGGTACCTACGGGTCACGCACGCCGGAATGGAGCAACAACGTCTCGCCGTTTATCGGAGGGATGGAGCTGATGGCCCAGGCCAAGGCACTCAACGATACGGACATGCTGAATCTCATCCGTCGTGAATGGGGCTATATGTACAACAGCCCGCGCGGACCCAAGACATTCTGGGAAGGCATAGGCGGTACCGATGGCGGTAGCGGCGGATACGCGTCATGGTTCATGAGCTATTCGCATGGCTGGTCTTCTGGTCCGACGCCAGCATTGACATTCTTCACGTTGGGAATCAGTCCGACTGCGGCCAAGGGCCAGCAATACAACGTGATTCCGCACCCCGGCGACCTGACGCATGTTGAAGGCCAACTGACGGTTGATGCAGGCAAGCTGGTCAAGGTGAACTACGATCATCCGAGCGGCGGTTCCTTTACCATGACGGTAGATACAACGACCAACAGCGGCTCTACCGGCGTCGTCGGTATTCCGAAGTTCGGCTTGAGCCGCACAGTCACGATCAATGGTGCGACCGCATGGAACGGCACGTTCGTCGCAACTGCTGGCATCACCAGTGCCGACGAGGATGCAAACTACATTTACTTCCGTGGTGTGCAGCCAGGCACGAGAACATTCAGCTATGCCGCCGCAGCGACATGGACTACTTGCGGCAATGAAGGCGCGCAATGCGCCTTCACCGGGACCAAGGGCGTGCGTTACGGTGCGGGTACGTCCTTCCTGTACGGCAGCTTCACCAATGGCGTCACCTGCGGCAATGCATCGTTCGGGGACCCGGCTCCCGGCGTTGCCAAGCATTGCGAAATCAGCGACACCGAGCTTCCACCAACAGTAGGTAGTTGGACGTCGTGTGCCGCGGAAGGCCAGCAATGCGCGTTCACCAATACCAAGATGGTCGCATTCGGGGCCAAGGGCTTGTACAAGCTTGCCGTCAAAACAGGCAGCGCAAGCTGCGACGCTGCCACGTTCGGCGATCCGATCAGCGGCGTGGTAAAGAGCTGCTACTACAGTACCCTGCCGCAGAATGCGGGCCTGGAGGCGCCGGCTGTTTCCGGTTATGCCTACAACCCTGCAGGTGCGGTCTGGACCTTCACTGCACAAAGCGGTAATGCCGGATCAGGTGTACAGGCGAATGGCGGAGCGTTCGGGGCAAGTGCAGCTCCCGAGGGTATACAGACGGCATTCCTTCAGGGCGCCGGATCAATGACGCAGACATTGACCGACATGTCAGCCGGCTCATACGCCGTCCGCTTTGCTGCCGCAAAAAGAGCCTGGACCGGCGGCGGCCAGCAATCTTTCAATGTGTACATCGACGGCAATCTTGCAGGCACATTCTCGCCTGCTTCAATTGCGTTCAGTTACTTCACTACGAACACGATGGTCCTCGCTGCCGGTAACCATACGGTCAGCTTCACGGGTACCAATATCACTGGCGACAACACCGGGTTCATCGATGCGGTGTCTCTGCTGAAGTTCTAGATTGGCATTCAGCAGAACCAGGAAATGGCTCGGACGCGTATCAATTGTCCGAGTCATTTTTTACTGATGGATTGATCCGGGCGATGCACACGGGTGGAACAATTTCTGAATCGAAAGGCGTCCAATAAATTAGCGCGTGCGGACAAACATTCAGAGAAATTAAAATAATCTGGAGACAAAAATGAAAAAAACAATTATCAATAGTCTGGTCATCGGTCTGTCCGCCAGTATGCTTGTCGCATGCGGCGGTGGTTCTTCCGATACTTCTTCCCACAAGCAGTTTGCAGACGGCGAAGCATGCGCAGCAGCGTGGGTCAGTACGACCGCCTATGCGACTACCGGCACGAAAGTCAGCCGTTCAGGGAGAAACTACACGAATGCATTCTGGACCCAGAATCAGGATCCACTGACCAATAGCGGTGCTGCCGGCAGCGGTCAACCATGGGTTACCGGATTCCTGTGCGGATCAACATCTACGCCGACACCTACTCCGACACCAACACCAACGCCAACACCAACTCCAACTCCAACACCGACACCAACACCAACACCAACCCCAACACCAACACCAACACCAACACCAACCCCAACCCCAACTCCAACACCGACACCGACACCAACACCAACACCAACACCGACACCAACACCAACACCAACACCAACACCAACACCAAGCTGCCCAGCGTATGTCGCCGGCACGGTGTATACGAGCGGCCAGGTGGTGACGAATGCCGGTGGTTACTATATGTGTGACGTAGCCGGCTGGTGTTCTTCTACTTCGTCGTCTTTCTACGCACCGGGTACCGGTTCCGCATGGACTCAGGCGTGGCATGCAGTGACTTCCGCGTCATGCGGCGGTACACCAACTCCAACGCCGACACCAACTCCAACACCAACGCCGACCCCAACGCCGACACCGACACCGACACCGACTCCGGTAGGTCCATCCGGCTACACTCTTTGCGCGAATGAAAATGGTACCTGTAGTCTGACAGGAACCAACACAGTCACTTTCGGTGCCAATGGCGCTTTCAATTACAAAAACTTCACCGGCAATATCGATTGCAACAACACAAATTTTGGCGACCCAATCAGCGGTGTTGCCAAGGCGTGCTATTACGCTCCTGTGACCAAGATAAGCTGGCCTGCCGGTCAACTTCTCCCGACATTTCCAGCGCCGGCAGCAACGCAGGATCTGATTACCCTGACCGCCTCATCACTTGTTTGGCAAGCTGAAGGCCCATCCATCTCCCATGCTACTGGGCGCCTGGATACAGACGGATGGCTCTGCCAGGTCGGGATCGATGCGCCTAACCTGTATATGGTTTACGGGCCTTACGATTCCAGTCTTCCGTCCGGCCCCAATACCGCGACGTTCAGCATGATGATCGACAACAATACGGCGAACAATGATGCGGTAGTGGTCATTGAAGCGCGCGACGCCACGACCGGTGTGGGTCTCGCTTCTCAAACCGTCACACGTCAGCAGTTCGCTGTCGCGGGAAGCTACACGAACTTCAATCTGCCGTTCAACATGCCTGCCTTGAACCACTCAATCGAGTTGCGTGTCTTCTGGATGGGTGGCGCGTACATCAAGGTGGATTCGGTGAGCGTCAGCCGCACCAAGGCTTCTGACGAGATGACCTTGTTCGCATCGCTCAAGGGTGTTGTGAACGCGACCAAGCCGCGTATCTTCTCTTATGAAGGTGATGCCTTCGCTGAAGGCAAATATACCTGGCTGCAGTCCCTCGGTCTTTCCTGGTCCGAGCCCGCCGACAAATGGAGCCTCATCACCAAGTACCGCAGCGAGCTGTCCGGAGTAATCGTGTATGACGATACCCAACCTGACACGATGAATCTGGCGACCATGATGGCGGTGAGCCGCAAGGCGTTGGTGATCGCACCTTCGCAGGTTTCGGTACTGACCGCCGCACCTTATAGCTTGCCTATCCTTGTCGATTTGCGTGGTCAGTACACCAGCAAACTGGCCGTGTACCAAACGATGTTCAATACTTACTGGCCAGGTGCATCACACAAGGTGCTCATTGGCCTGAATCCGCAGGCTCAGTTGGCAGCAGCGCGCGAATATGCGACTGCACTCGGCGCGGCGACAGTATGGCTAGACCCACGGGTACCTGCTGAAAGCACATTGCTGAACAGCTTCATGTCGTCGATGGGAGCGGGCACTGTCTATATGGGATGGTGGCCTGAGGAAGGTTCGGGCGTGACTGCAGCATCGCTATACGGCATTGCGACCGTCGCCAGCGACTGGTCCTCTAATCTCACAGTGCATAGCGGCATGCCGCGTACCGTGACGCCGAAAGCGATGCCGGCAAAGCCGACATTGCAAAACAAGATCTACGTCGCGTTCATATTGAGCGACGGCGACAACTTGCAATACGTCGAGCATTTGATGCGCAAGCTGTGGAGCAATCCGGATCGCGGCAGTGTCCCGATGGGTTGGACAGTTTCGCCGGCGATGCTGGACGCAATGCCTGGGGCACTCAACTATTACTGGTCGACTGCGTCAGCCAATGATGTCCTGATTTCCGGCCCGTCCGGCTATGGTTATACCTATCCGAATAACTGGCCTAACCAGACGCAACTGGATCAGTTCGTTGCCAAGACAGAGGAATACAACAAGCGTGCAGGCTTCCGCGTTATTACTGTCTGGAACACCATCGTTGGCGGTATCAATGCGAATGTTGGCCAGAGCTATGCGAACAATGCACCATCATTGCTTGGTTTGACCGCGCAGAACACGGGCGGCGGGTTGACCATCTATAACAACAAACTGCCGAGCATGGCACTATCATGCAACTACTGCGCGAATGAAGATGCAATGAAGAGCTTCATTGCGTCGGCAGCGGCAGGATGGAACCGCACGTCGCCGAAGTTCATCGTCATCCAGGCGCAGCCATGGCAAGACGTCAAGCCGACCAACTTCCTGAATGTGAAGAACTCGCTGAACGCGGACTACGTTGTGGTTCGGCCTGACACGATCTTCCAGCTAATACGAGAGTCGAACGGGTTGCCGTTTAACTGATGATCTTGGACGCTACCCGAAAAGCGCACATGAATTTAATCTGACGGGGTGCTCGACTTGGTAAAACCTGCAAGCGGATAAACTGCTTGCAGGTTTTTTTATTTTGCAACGATTGGATAGAGTCAACTCAACATGCAAAGAGACAATCGGCATATTGCAACATGTGATGATTTGTTATTTTTTGTCACGTCATACGCTTAAGCTCGCGAAACGAAGAGAGTATGCCGCAGAATGAATATCGTTTAGAACGCACGATGCAATGTAATTAAACGTAAGTCATTCATACCTGAAAATAAATTATTCATTTATATATCAATGACATATGTTTGCACTTGTTTGATATCGCATAAATTGCGTTACATGATCCGTGATGATAGCTTCGACCGGTTTCACAAGAGGTGATGCACAGCGATACCCCTACGCTAAGTGCAAAGCCGGATTTTTATAATAGAAGCCATCTGGAGACAACATGAAGAAGACCATCATTAATAGCCTGATCGGCGTTGCGTGCGCCGGTATCATCTCAGCATGCGGAGGCGGTTCATCCGATGCCAATAGCCCTGCGGCTCAATTTGCGGACGGTGAAGCATGCGCCGCGGCCTGGATCAGTACGACCGTCTATGCGACCGCCGGCATGAAAGTCAGTTTCAGCGGACGGAATTACACATCGGCGTTCTGGACCCAAGGCGATAGCCCATCCATCCACAGTGGCCCTGCAGGTAGCGGGCAACCATGGGTAACCGGGTTCACCTGCGGAACTACACCGACACCAACACCAACACCAACACCGACACCAACACCGACACCAACACCAACACCAACACCAACACCAACACCAACACCAACACCAACACCAACACCGACACCAACACCAACACCAACACCAACACCAACACCGACACCGACACCGACACCGACACCGACACCGACACCGACACCGACACCGACACCAACACCAACACCAACACCTTCATGCACGTTCAGTACATGGACTGCCGGCGTCAATTATCCGCTCGGCACTATCGTAAAATTCACTAACGGTAACTACTACAAAGAAGTGAATGCCGGTACAAATGGTAGTGACGGAACTGATCCAACAATCAGCACCTGGTATTGGTCGCCTACGACTTGCAATTCACCAACACCGACGCCTACCCCAACACCAACTCCCACGCCTACTCCAACACCGACACCGACACCGACACCGACACCGACACCGACAGGCGACGGATCTACCTGGAAGGGTCATAACTGGAATATCACCAATGGCGGAATGGCTGGCGTGGTTCCAGGCAGCCCTGCAAACGTGTTCGTGGATAATAACGGTTACCTGCATTTAAAAATCAACAAGACAGGCGGCACTGCAGCCGAAATGTTTTCCAATGACCGGATGGGTTTCGGTACGTATCAATGGCAGATTGAGGGCGCCATCGACAACATGGATAAATCGACTGTGTTGGGTCTGTTCCCCTACGGTCCTGCAGCCGGTATTGGCGGCGATGGTGAAAATGAAATCGATATTGAGTTTTCCAAATGGGATAACACCTGCAATTGCAATGCGGATTTCACGTACTACCCATCCACCGGCAACAAGGGGTTGGGCGCGGTCGACGACCTGTTCACGTTCAACTTGAATGGCGGGACACTGACTACGGCGCGTATCGTGTGGAGCAGCACCAAAATAGTCGGGACAATCATGAGTGGCCTGCAACCGATAGGGGTGACGGCCAATGTACTTCGCACCTTTACCCTGGCGCCGTCAGATACAAGAAAAATTCCGCAAGTGCCATTGCCTCTTGGGATGAACTTGTGGTCGTTCCAGTCGACGTCGGCAAGCAACCAGGAAGTGATTATTCGGGACTTCCAATATCAGCCGTAACCGTTAGCTATCAGCCGGCATTGCAGTAGAAGTTAAAGAGGTGCCTTCAGTTTGTTTTTGCGGACTAAAAACAAACTGAAGGCACCTCTTTTGACTTTCAAGTGGATGGACGGAATTTATTGGCTCGGTCGTCTATGCTTTCTTCGCCGAGCGCTTGGCGGCTAAGGACGTGTTCAGTGCAACGGCGGCGCGAATGAGCGCCTTCAAAGCCTTTTCATCAATCTTGTCGCCCTCATGGAAATCGATGGCACGCCTGGTGTTACCTTCGAGGCTGGAGTTGAAGAGCCTTGATGGGTCTTCCAACGAGGCACCCTTGGCGAAGGTCATTTTCACGACCATCTTGTATGTCTCACCGGTGCAGAGAATTCCGGCGTGCGACCATACCGGAACCCCTCTCCACTTCCATTCTTCGACCACGTCTGGGTCAGCCTGCTTGATGAGAATTCGGACACGGGCGAGCGTCTCGCCCCGCCAATCACTCAGCTCCTTGATTCTCGCATCTATCAGCTGAGAGGGAGGGTCTCCTTCCTTTACTTCCTTCGAGTCGCTCTTCGTCGTCTTCATGGTTGTGATCGCTTTCTTCATGGTTGTTGTCGCTCGCCCGTCATTTGAGTATCGCTAGTCAGTACTTGAAGCACGAATGCCCGGCACATCAATCACACGGACACCATCGCCACCTTGCTCGACGCTCGCAACCAACGCGCCTACCATTTGCTCCAGCGTGACCAGGCCTAGACGTCTCGCCCCTGCGCGTGTAGCCGGGAACAGTTCGAGGATGGCATAAAAAGGAACGAGAAGGTAGGGCCAACGATGACCCGGGCCGAGCACATACCAAGGGCGGAGTATCGTCGCAGGAATTCCGCTGGCGCGGATGCGCTCCTCGCCGGCCTGACGCACAGCGATATACGCGCCCATTACAGGCGCGGGCTGGGCTACGCTGACATAAATGAAATGTGCGATTCCGGCGCTGAGCGATGCGGTCAACGCGGCATCGACGGAAGGCAGGTCGATGGCCTGGAAGCTGGCGGCTTTTGCCGGACCCGGATGTGGCGTGCCGATCAGATGGACGAGTGTATCTGCGGGCGCGATGGCATCGGCAAAGGTCGATGGATCGAGTGCGTTGCCGAGGACGACCTCTGCCCCCTGAGGTACCCGGTGCGCGCTTGCTTCTCTTGTCAGCGCCCGAACCCGGTGGCCGCGCGCCAACAGAGTGGTGATGAGGGATCGACCCATGTAGCCAGAGGCGCCGGTAATGAAGACGCAGCGTCGGGTCATGAATGCGCCTGCCTTTCGGTGATCTCCACCGATGCTTTGGAATGGTGCCGTGGAACAATGTTATGCATTGCTGTCTTTCATGACGGTCGCTATCCATGCATTTTGCTAAATTCTACGGAATTATTCGACAGATATATAACGACATCGAGCATTTACTCATAAATCTCCCATATTTATGTGATTGCCGGTGTGCTCCGTGCCCTGTAACATTCGGTTTCTAAAAAATAAATAAACAGACAAGATCTACTTGTTCCGGGGGGAGCGGCAAATGCAGTACCAACTATCAATGCAGACAGCCTTTTTTAAAGGCGCTGCACGGGCTGAGCGCACGCCACGTCAGGCCAAATTATTCGGAAGAAACTTCCTGCTGTTTGTACCGAAGACCTACTCGTGAGCGTGTCGAGGCATTTGGTTTCGACGGGAAAGCCGCTCAAGCCAAATCGACCAAGCTTCCTCCCAAGCGCTCCGCTCGACATTCCATTCCTGTCAGACCAGTTGTTAACGAAGGCAGCTCACGTGCGATTGATATCGCTGCCCTCGCCCTTCCGCATTTCAATCTTCACTGCTGCGGCAAGCAGACACTTTCGATCTGCTGATTGTGGATCGCGACTCACAATCGTCGTAGTTCCCGACGCAGGACATAACACTTTATCGTGCAGCGCTAACAGATTTCCAATTTAACCGAACTGAATAACCGAAAGAACATCATGCCTGCAAACGGAAATACCTTCGTAACCACGACAAACCCGGATAACAGTTCATATGTGACTGTAAAAAACTCTGGAGGTTATGTCGTGTCATTGACCGCGGTAGCCGGCGCGACAACGCTGAATCCGGATGGCAGTTCGACCGTGGTCGCGAGTAACGCACAGCTATCTGTCCTGACGATAACTTCAGTAGATGGTTCGCAGGAGACGATTTGGAATAACGTGGATGGCAACGGCGGAGTATCTACGGCAAGTCTCGACGGCACGATTGCAACTTATTTCAATAATGTAGATGGTTCGGTTAGCGGTACGAACACAAATGCCGACGGTACGTCATACATTTTTTTCACCGATCTTCACGGTAACTGGACCTCAAGCAACTTCGATGCGTCCGGCACGAAGACCGCCGACGGGTGGGCCAAATCTGATGGAACCTCCGGTTTTGCCGAGTACCATGCTGATGGCAGCAGCCACAGTTACGTGCATAACGCAGATGGTACTTCCTCGGATACGAATGTGAATACGGACGGTACATGGAGCATCGTCAACTATGACGGGAATGGCAACAACGAAGGTAAATCTTATAATGCCACTGGGGTGCTTGTGAACGAGTGGACTGTCACGACAGTCAACAATCCCGATGGCAGCAAAGTTGTCCTATATGTGGATGCCACAGGCCTAACTACCACAACTAATTACAACGCCAGCGGCGCCATGACGAGCGCAACCTCGGCTGACGGACATGGCAATTCCACCACCAACACCTTCCACAGTGACGGCTCGGTTACTAGCGCGGGCAAGAACGCCGATGGGACATCGACTATAAATGTAGATGACGGCCATGGCTCCTCCACTTGGACAAAATTTGACGCCAACGGCGTCAAAACCAATGACCTTTGGAACAAGCCGGATGGCTCTTATGGCTACACTACGTACAACACCGACGGCAGCAATTATGGTCATGTATCCAATGCAGACGGTACCTTCTCAGATACAAATGTTAGTGATGAAGGAGCATTGACAATAGTATTAAATGACGGCCACGGCCATAGCGACGGTAAGTCCTACGATGCGGCTGGAACGCTTGTGAACCAGTGGCACGATACAACGATCATCAATTCCGATGGCAGCAGCGTTTACACATATGCTGATACTGCGGGCACCACCAGAACTATCAATTACGATGCCAACGGTGCATTGACCAGCAGTCATTGGGCCAACGCAGACGGTAGTTTTGGTACAAGTATCGTCAACAGCGATGGCTCTAGTACCGCCACGAGCACAAACGCAGACGGTACGTCGAACATCAGTGCAGATGACGGCCACGGCACTTCCTCCGGGGCATATTTCGACGCTCATGGCGTCAAAATCTACGATAGCTGGCACAAGCCGGATGGTTCCTATGGCTACACCTGGTACAACGTCGACGGAAGCAGCAATAATCAAGTCTTCAATGCAGACGGCTCTGAGGTAACTTCAGCGTTAAATGCCGATGGCACTTCGAACATCACTTTTGAAGATGGTCATGGCCATACCCATGGTCAGTCTTACAGCGCTACCGGTGCTCTTGTGAGCGAGTGGAACAGCGCGACTGTTGTGAATGCCGATGGCAGCAGTGTATTTACTTACGCAGATAGCACCGGCTATTCCAGCTTCACCCACTTCAATGCCAGCAACATCGCGACTGATTCCCACTGGGCCATGGCCAACGGCAATTCCGGCTCCGCCGTCTATAACAGCGATGGATCCATTAGCAGTACGGGCTCGAATGCCGACGGCACGTCGAACACCAGTTTCGATGATGGGCAGGGCAATTCCACGTGGACATACTTTGATGCAGCCGGTATTGAGACCAGCAGCAACTGGAACAAGTCCGATGGTTCCCACGGCTCTACCACGTACAATTCCGATGGTGGATCGAGCACCTATTCCGATGACGGTGCCGGGCACACCAGCGGCAAGGTCTACGATGCCAAGGGTGTGGTTACCGTGGAATGGCATAGTACGACCATAGTCAACGCAGACGGCAGCACTGTTATTAATTACACCGACAGTACAGGTACCACATCGATAACCAATATCCATGCTGACGGAAGCAGTACCATGACCTGGACAAATGCGGACGGAAGTTTTGGTCAACTTATTGGCAACAGCGACGGCTCCAGTAGCGGGACGAATACGAATGCCGACGGGACATCGAATACATATTCTCATGACGTACATGATACTTACACTTGGACATACTTTGATGCGCATGGTGTGAAGACCGGTGACAGCTGGGAAAAAGCTGATGGAACGCACGGTAACAGCACGTACAATGCCGATGGCAGCAGTTCCACCTATGCGTATAGCACCGATGGTACCTACAGTCTCACTACACACGACGGATTGGGCTCAACCACCCATTATGACTACAAGGCCGACAATTCCGGTACAGGTACGACAACCAACGCAGATCACACATCAAGCACTTTTGTCTTCGACGGCAAAGGCAACGTCGACACGACTTATTTCGATACGACTCACCACAAGACGAGTGAAACACTGCTTACGCCCGACGGTGCCACAACCACCTACAAGTTCAATCCGAAGGGTTCGGTTACATCAACGACGCTTGAGGCCGGTCACAACGCCACCACGTTGGTAGGCGGTACAGGCGACAACACGTTCATCGTCCACCATGTCGACGACATTGTGCAAGCCAAGGCGCACGCCACCAACACGATACAGGCGTCTGTCAGTTACACGTTGTCCGATAACGTTCAGACACTCATCCTGACAGGAGCGGACGATTTGTCCGGCACCGGCAATGCATTGAACAATGTCATGACCGGCAACAGCGGCAATAACGTCCTTGATGGTGGAGCAGGTGCGGACACCATGAGCGGCGGTGCAGGGAATGACACGTATATCGTCGATGCCGCACACGACACGGTGATCGAAAATGCCGGCGACGGCATCGACCTGGTCAAAGCCAGTGTGACGCATACACTGTCAGACAACGTAGAAAACCTGACCTTGACCGGCAGCGCAGCCATCAACGGCACGGGCAATGCGCTGGATAATATCCTGATCGGCAATTCCGCCGACAACAAGCTCGTCGGCGGGGCAGGCAATGACACGCTAGACGGTGGTGGCGGAGCGAACACGCTGACGGGTGGTGTCGGCAACGATACTTACATCGTCCATTCCGCGGCGGACAAGGTAATAGAACATGATGGCGAAGGTATTGATACTGTCCTCTCGTCTGTGACTCATACACTCGCCGCCAACGTCGAGGTGCTGATCTTGACTGGCACTGACGCGATTGATGGTACGGGCAACGGCACCGGCAATCTGATCATAGGCAATAGCGCCGCCAATTCGCTGAAGGGTGGTGCCGGTACGGATATTCTTCAAGGTGGCGCAGGCAACGATATCGTCACAGACACCAGCGGCAATGGCTTGCTGGACGGCGGAGCAGGGGCTGACATCGTCACTGGCGGAAGTGGCCGGAATTTCATTATCGGCGGCACCGGCAATGACACGATCAAGACCGGTACCGGCGCTGACATCATTGCGTTTAACCGCGGCGATGGGCAGGACGTTATCGCCGCCAGTAACGGCAGTGACAACACACTGTCATTGGGTCATGGAATTACCTACGCGGATTTGTCGTTCGTAAAATCTGCAAATGACCTGATACTGGTCACCGGCACGAACGAGCAGATTACGCTGAAGGACTGGTACCTGAACAATAACAAGCACAGCGTGGCGAACCTGCAGATCGTCATTGAAGGCACCGCGGACTACGTCGCCGGTTCGGCCAATAAAATCCACGACAACAAGATTGAGCAATTCAATTTCGGTTCGTTGGTGAGTGCGTTTGATCACGCACGTGCTTCCAATCCCGCGCTGGCAAGCTGGGCATTGGCGTCGTCGCTGTCGAATTCTTACTTGGGTGGAAGTGATTCAGCGGCGATCGGCGGCGATATCGCCTACCAGTACGCGAAGACCGGAAATCTGTCGAATCTATCAATGACGCCAGTGCAAGTATTGTTGGTTGGCGGATCGTTCGGCACAGCGAATCAGAATCTGCAACACTTGGAGGCACTGCATGATGCGTCGCCTTGGTTAATTTAATTTGGACATACGCATACTGTATAAATTTGTCGTTCCCGCACACGCGGGAACGACGGTGATTTTTGTGACAAATTTGCGTAAGTGTTATTGATTTGAAGCGCATGTTATAGACGCTTTCGCAAGGCAAAAACGTTTTGCTGACTAACGGTCAGAAAACCAACAGGAGTACATATGAATTACGCTGGATTTTGGCGGCGCTTTGGCGCCTATTGGGTTGATTTCGCAATATTTCTACCATTGATCGGCATTAGTTATTTCTGTAGCGAACAGAGTCGACTATTTCAACTCTACTGGTTTGTGCCGGGGTTGCTCATAGGGCTATGGTTTCATGTTTACTTAGTCGTGACGTATGGCGGGACACCCGGCAAGCTCGTGCTAAAAACACGCATCGCGATGAAAGACGGCACCGCTGTGACGGTCAAAGCTGCCATATTGCGATACGCTGTTTTATTCATCCTTACCCTGTTGTCTTCGGTCGCAATGATAATCGCGACACTCAAGATGACGGACGCCGAGTATTTTTCAAGCGGCTACATGGTACGCAGCGCTACATTGGTAGCGCTTGCGCCGTCGTGGAACCGTCTCGTGATGATCTTGCTGCAAGTGTGGATTTGGGGTGAATTCATCACGATGATGTTTAACAAGAAGCGCCGCGCGGTGCATGATTTCATCGCGGGCACAGTCGTCATCAAAACGTCAGCACCTGACTTGTCGGTTTAGGCGAATCCCCACTAGGCGCGGCCCTATTCCGGTTTCGCAAACAGTCATACGCTTAGTGTGATTTCATTCTGGATTGCATTCGGGTACTATAAACTCAGGTAAGTTTCAGTCCAACAGCGAAGCATGTAGTTTTTAATCAGAGAGAATCTCATGAGCGCAATTTTCATCCTGCTTATTCCGGTTGCAATCATTTTTATAATCGCCGGCTTTCGGATCGCAACCCAATACCAGCGTGCCGTCGTATTTCGACTGGGAAAACTGCAAGGTATTCGCGGCCCCGGGCTGTATTGGATTATCCCGGCGATCGAATGGCAGCAAACTGTCGATATCCGTACCATCACGACATCCGTCGACCAGCAAGAAACGATCACCAAAGACAACGTCCCTGTCAAAGTTACGGTGGTGATCTGGTACTCCATTACCGACCCGATCAAATCAGTGGTCGAAGTTGTCGACGTCGGTGGAGCAGTGGTGCAAGTCGCCCTTACATCTATGCGCAACGTCATAGGCAGACACACGCTTGACGATGTATTGAAGGAGCAGGAACGCCTTGGTACTGACATGCGCAAGGTCATTGACGGTGCAACCGAGCCATGGGGAGTTAAAGTGACCAGGGTAGAAATGCGTAATGTAGAAATCCCGGAATCCATGCAACGTGCAATGGCGCAGGAAGCAGAAGCCCTGCGCGAAAAGCGCGCACGTATCATCAAGGCAGAAGCCGAGCTGGAGGCAGCGGTGAAGCTCAGGGAAGCAGCCGGGCTGATTATGGAAAACCCCGCCGGTCTGGAATTGCGGCGCATGCAAATGATTACCGAAGTGGGCGCGGAGCAGAATACGACAACGATCATCATGATGCCTAGCGAATTTGTTTCGATGGCGAAGGGGATTGCAGATTGGACAGAGAATTTCAATGCCAGGTCATCTAGAGCGTAGGCGCTAATAATTTTTAACTGGCTGAGTTTCAGATCTGCAATCCACCAGAATTTGGTCAACATCCAAGCATTGGAACGGAATAAATCGATGATGACAATATTTGCCATGCCGGTTTTCGACGCAACCGTAATTGTCGACGGCAATGAGCTGTTCAAAGGGCAGGGCGCCGCTGCTGGTTGGGCGGTACGGCTGGCTGCTGAAGTCCGTAGCGAAATAGTTGCGAAGAAGATCGGAAATGGTTGGGCACTGTGTGGCACGGTGGACGGCACAGAATGTATTTGGGGCATACACGGCCAACGCCTCATGCGAATCAATTGAAAGAATGACGGACGCGACAATGAGGACATTGGAGTGGTTTAAAGCATCGGTGTATCCAATCGACAGGAGCACCAGCAGTGTTTGCCTCAACCGTCTAAAATCCTGCAATGAGCACATTATTCAAATCGGCAATGTCGTATCTGAGCAAGGCGCTAGGCCTGGAGTCCGTCAGCTCCTTCCCCTCACGACATAAATACGCGCGCACAAACTGGCGCCCGTCCCACTTCGACATCCCATACGGAACCAGGCCGGAAGAAATCGAGCGCCGCGTCTGCACCGCAATAGACAATACGCCGACTATTTTCGCGCACATCAATAACCCGACTCCCCGTATGCAACGTGCGTTACTCGCCGTAGTGGCTGAAAGATTGCGCCGCAACGATCGTACTGCAGGTGATTTGGTGGAGCTGCTGATTGCAGCCTATGCGAGTCCGTACGTGCAGGATGCGGCACCCGGATTGCGGGCGGAAATCGAAGCGTCCGCAGACGAAGATGTCGGCGCGCGTGTGCGCGGCGTATTGTCATTTCTGTCGAATATGCAGGTACCGTTCGATGTGATAGATGAGCGGCATTGAACTGACGCACAAGTTAGTAGGGCTTACGTAAAACCGGAAGGTAGGGTGCGCCCCGCGCACCGGTGCTAGTGAAGCTGATGCGCGGGGCGTGCCCTACACAATATCCATGTTTGCGTAATACCTGTTTATTAGGAATTATGCAAAATGGCCGAAAAAATCACCGTCGTTCCCGCGCACGCGGGAATCCATAGTGAAGCGATTCGATCAAGTGCCGTATGGATTCCCGCATGCGCGGGAACGACGAATTTATACAGTGTGCGTAAGCCTTAAAAAGTGTGTATTCATAAGGCTTCCGAGCAGCAGTGAGCGGTCAACCGAGGAACCTGGGATTATTTACCGACTACGGATTTCGCATGTCCTTATTCAACTATTTCGCAGCAATCAGCAAGGGGAAGATTGTCCTTTGGTGCTACCTCATTTGGTATCTGGCCACAGTGATTCTTCGCTTTGATCCATCGCCGATGATCTGGTTAAATTCGATGGGTATAAGTGCCATCATCGGCGTCGGTCTGCTCCTCAGTGTTTCAAATTCGATTGCCATCCGCGCAGACCGCTGGCAGACATTTCGCCTGTTCGCCATGCCATTCTGCGTATCCAGCTTTTCGGCTCTCATCAAGGGTCATGGATACATTCTTATTTTCCCTTCGAGTATGGATGAACTGATGATTACGCTGGCGGCATGCGCAGGGTTCGTCGTCTTTGTTGTCGCTGCGAAGAAATTGGTGGGATCAAGTACATCAGTCTAGCGGTGCTGAGCAGGAACGTGGTCGTGCTGCCAATAAACTGGCCGTCAGAATTGGTACAACTTGTCACTAGTTGAAAAATTACGATGTCAATGAACAAAGACTGACACCTTATAGCTCACTGTACTCAGCAGATGTCGAAACCCGCAACGCTGCGTATACTTATTGCCTAAAAATGAAAGTCCGCACCGAAGGACAGGGTTGAAATGTTCAACGGACCAACCCGTGCATATGCCAGATACTCGGCGCGCAGCCCAATATTTTTATTGAATGCATAGTGCGCTCCCAGCCCAGCCAGAGCATGTGTATAGCCTTTGCTTTCACTACTCAAGCCAACTCCCCGATCCGGTCCCAACGACTCCATAAATTGGTGATCAACTTTGCTCCTCGATACGCCTATCCGGCCAAATACTCTGAGATCCTGTGCAAGAGGATACGAGTCGACCATAGATAGCTGCACCATACGTGCCCTGCTCTGCATATCGTAAGTCGGGTCTACACATCCAAATATAAAGCCGCATCTTCCCTGACCCGGATTGTGGACTTGACCCGAGTCGCGGTATGAAATCTCGGCCGC
>Ga0207095_10195_pt1 | contig 18306 bp, 11 predicted proteins | sample Alteio_BWMinHeat_88_FD_153529 | JGI IMG/M metagenome (GOLD analysis project Ga0207095, IMG submission 153529) | Enriched cells from forest soil in Barre Woods Harvard Forest LTER site, Petersham, Massachusetts, United States -... | ecosystem: Environmental > Terrestrial > Soil > Temperate forest >... | reverse complement strand
GCGGTTGCCTGAATGAATACGCATCGATGCCGGTAGCAATCTGGTCGCTGAAATCTCCCTTCAGCATATTGGGAATACCGACGGCGAACTCCACCACCTCGATGCCACGCGCCACTTCCCCCTTTGCATCGGCTAACGTCTTGCCGTGTTCACGGGTCACCAATGCAGCAAATTCATCTACATGCTGCTGCAGCAATTGCAGGTATTTGAACAGCACCCTTGCGCGGGTCAGCGCGGGCGTGTTCGCCCATGATGGAAATGCCTTGGCCGCTGCCGCTGAATTGCTGAAGCAGGCGGGTTTGCCGGATGGCGTATTTAATGTGGTGCAGGGCGACAAGTTGGCCGTCGATGCATTGCTGGATCATCCATCAGTGCAGGCGATCAGCTTTGTCGGATCGACGCCGATCGCAGAATATATCTATAGCCGCGGCACGGCGCAGGGCAAGCGGGTACAAGCGCTAGGCGGAGCCAAGAACCATATGGTCGTGATGCCGGACGCCGACATGGAAACGGCGGTGGATGCGTTGATTGGAGCGGCCTACGGATCTGCAGGCGAGCGCTGCATGGCGATCTCGGTCGTGGTCGCAGTGGGCAATGCGGGCGATCAATTGATCACTACATTGGCAGAACGTACTCGCGCATTAAAAATCAATGACGGCATGGCGGAAGGCGCAGAGCTGGGGCCGGTGGTCACTCTGGCGGCCAAACAGCGGATAGAAAAATTGATAGGGCAGGGCGTGCAGCAAGGCGCCAGCCTGGTCGTTGATGGTCGCGGCCATCAGGTGCCGGGCAGAGAGCACGGATTTTTCATCGGCGGCACGCTGTTTGATCATGTGACGCCGGAAATGACCATTTATCAAGAAGAGATTTTTGGCCCGGTCTTGTGTGTGTTGCGTTGCCCGGACATTGGTAGCGCGATCAATCTGATCAACGCCAATCAATATGGGAATGGTGTGGCGGTTTTTACCCGAGACGGTGGCGTTGCGCGTGAATTTGTGCGGCAGATACAGGTGGGCATGGTGGGAGTGAACGTACCTTTGCCGGTGCCTATGGCTTTCCATAGTTTTGGTGGCTGGAAGCGGAGCCTGTTCGGCGACCATCATGTGTATGGGCCCGAGGGGATACGTTTTTATACGCGGACTAAAGCGGTGATGCAGCGTTGGCCGAATACGGCGACTGCGGGGATGGAGTTCGCGTTTCCGCAGATGAAGTAGATGCGGAAATTGGTTTTACTTACGCAATGCAACGCATGAATAGCGAACTGGGGTCAGAGTTTTTTTTCGCATGCCTTATCGCGAAAATTACTCTGACCCCAATTCGCGGACTACGGAGTGCAACTTTCACAGCGGATAAGAGCTTATGACATTTACGTCTGAATTTGATAGCCCGTTAAACGGAACCCAAATAAAAAGGGGTCAGAGTAATTTTCGCGAAACGCATGCGAAAAAAAACTCTGACCCCTTTTTATTCGGCCTCCGTTTAACTACATCGTGCCTGCACCATGTTAAAAATCCTATCAAGCGACCGCTGTAAAAAATCCAGGGATGACTCATGATTGAATCGCTTAAACACCTAAGCCAAGCCGGACCAGACAACGAAACACTGGCCGACCGCTTCACCGATCTGGCATCCCCTCTCACAGCACGTCAGGCTCTCATAGAAAGCGAGCGCTGCCTGTACTGCTACGATGCCCCTTGTACCCGCATCTGCCCATCCGACATCGACGTCGCGAGCTTCATCCGTAATATTGCTACCGACAATATCAACGGCGCAGCCAAAGTTATCCTCCAACAAAATATTCTGGGCGGCAGTTGCGCCCGCGTCTGCCCTACCGAGATCCTTTGTGAACAAGCATGCGTGCGCAACCACGACGCCGAAGCGCAACCCGTAAAAATCGGTCTGCTACAGCGCCACGCGATCGACCATATGGATTTCGACGGACATCCATTCCTGCGCGCAGCAGCAACCGGACGCACCATCGCCGTCGTTGGCGCCGGCCCTGCCGGCCTGTCCTGCGCACACCGACTTGCGATGCTGGGCAATGATGTCGTGATCTTCGAGTCGTTATCCAAACCCGGTGGCCTGAATGAATACGGCATCGCCAAATACAAATTGATCGACAACTACGCGCAGCGTGAAATCGATTTTCTGCTGGAGATAGGCGGCATCTCCATACGCTATGGACAAATGCTGGGCGAGAATTTGCAGTTACGCGATTTGCACGAGAATTACGATGCCGTATTTTTGGGCTTGGGCCTGGGCGCGAGTCGCAAGCTGGGCTTGACAGGCGAAGACGCGCCTGGCCTGATGGCGGCGGTCGAATACATCGCCGAGTTGCGGCAGGCATCGGATTTGGGCAAGCTGCCGGTAGCTACGTGCTGCCTGGTACTCGGTGCAGGCAATACTGCAATTGACATGGCCGTACAAATGGCGCGTCTCGGTTGCGAAGACGTCACGATAGTGTATCGCCGCGATGTTGAATCCATGTCGGCCACCGGTCACGAACAGGAGATCGCCAAAGCCAATCAAGTGCGATTGAAAACATGGGCGCAACCTCAGCGAGTATTGCTTGATGACGCAGGCCGGGTATGTGGCATGCGTTTTGAAAAGACTCGACTCGACATGGGCAAGCTGGTTGCCACTGGGGAGACATTTGAACTACCGGCCGATGCGATATTCAGAGCGATCGGCCAGTCGCTCGACGCAGACGCAATCAGTGATCCAATCGCATGTGCGTTGCAATTAGAGAAGGACAAGATCCATGTCGATGCGCAATTTCGCACCAGCCTGCCGGGCATCTATGCAGGCGGCGACTGCGTATCGCCCGGACAGGATTTGACGGTGCAGGCGGTACAGCATGGCAAGCTCGCCGCAGCTGCGATTCATCAGGACCTTAAGGGAAAAGTGAGGGTCGCATAATGGCTGATCTCAGCATCAATTTCGCCGGTATCAAGGCGCCCAATCCGTTCTGGTTGGCATCTGCGCCGCCGACCGACAAGGCCTACAATGTGGTCCGCGCTTTCGAGGCGGGGTGGGGTGGCGTGGTCTGGAAGACGCTCGGTGAAGACCCGGCGGCGGTGAATGTATCGTCGCGTTATTCTGCGCATTACGGCAAGGATCGCGAGGTACTCGGCTTCAATAATATAGAGCTGATCACCGATCGTAGTCTGGAAATAAATTTACGTGAAATTACGCAGGTCAAGAAAGACTGGCCCGATCGCGCGATGGTCGTGTCGATGATGTTCCCATGTAACGAAGAAAGCTGGCGCAAGGTTTTGCCGCTGGTGGAAGCTACCGGCGCCGATGCGATAGAACTTAACTTCGGCTGTCCGCACGGCATGTCGGAACGTGGCATGGGTTCCGCCGTCGGCCAGGTGCCGGAGTACGTGGAGATGGTCACGCGCTGGTGCAAACAATATTGTTCACTGCCGGTGCTGGTGAAGCTCACACCCAACATCACCGACGTACGACTGCCTGCACGTGCAGCGAAGAATGGCGGGGCTGACGGCATATCTCTCATCAACACCATCAATTCAATTACATCAGTCGATCTGGATAGCATGGTCGCAAGACCGATCGTCGGCGGACGCAGTACCCACGGCGGCTATTGCGGTTCTGCAGTCAAGCCGATCGCACTCAACATGGTCGCCGAAATCGCCCGCGATCCTGCGACACACGGCATGCCGATTTCCGGCATCGGCGGCATCTCCAATTGGCGTGATGCCGCGGAATTTATTGCCTTAGGTTCAGGCTCGGTACAAGTCTGCACAGCGGCGATGTTGCACGGTTTCCGTATTGTCGAAGAAATGAAAGACGGACTCTCGCGCTGGATGGATAAGCAGGGCTATGCGACCATCAATGATTTTGTCGGCAAGGCTGTCGGCAACATGACCGACTGGAAATACCTGGACATGAATTACCAGGTCATCGCGGAGATAGATCAGGATAAATGCATAGGCTGCGGAAAATGCTATATCGCCTGTGAAGATACATCCCACCAATCAATCGCCCAATTGATCGTCGCCAACGGCGCACGTAAATATGAAGTGATCAAGGAGGAATGTGTCGGCTGCAACCTGTGCGAGATCACCTGCCCGGTTGATGGCTGTATTACGATGGTGGAGCAGGCGACCGGCAAGCCGTATATGAACTGGACCGAGGATCCGCGGAATCCACGCGCTGGCGGCTGATGTATATGCAAGGTCGGCGTAGCTTTTGAGTCCCCTTCCCCTCGAAAGGGGGAGGGGCTGAGCTGGAGGATCGGTCGCCTGAACGCAAGACGTCATAGTTATTCGGGGTCAGAGTTTTTTTTCGCAACGCTCCATCGCGAAAATTACTCTGACCCCCAATAACGGACAACGGAGTACACGCAGTAACGTCACATCCGTCCTAAAAGGAGAAACGGTGAACAAAGCCTCATCAGCACTCTGGAACGAAGACCTCGCCCCAACCACACCCGGCCGACGCACCTGGCGCTGGTACCATTTCGCCGCCCTCTGGGTAGGCATGGTCATGTGCATCCCCGCTTACACACTATCCGCCAGTCTGATCGAAAACGGCATGTCGGCATCACAGGCAGTCATCACTGTATTCCTGGCCAACGCAATCGTCCTGTTACCCATGCTCCTGATCGGCCACGCAGGAACCAAATACGGCATCCCCTACGCTGTGCTAGCCCGCTCCTCCTTCGGCACCAAGGGCGCCCGCCTGCCTGCACTGATGCGTGCAATCGTCGCCTGCGGCTGGTATGGCATACAAACATGGTTCGGCGGACAAATGATTTACACCCTGGTCGGCGTGTTGACAGGCCATCCTCTCGACGGTGAAAAAATCCCCGGCCTCGGCATCAACGTCGCGCAACTATTCTGCTTCCTGATATTTTGGGCAATCCAGTTCTGGTACATCGTCCACGGCATGGATTCCATACGCAAGCTGGAAACCTACACCGCCCCATTAAAAATCGTCATTTGCTTTGTGCTGCTGGGTTGGGTCTACAACAAGGCCGGCGGATTCGGGCTACTCATCGACAAGCCATCGGAATTTGTCGATGGCGGGAAAAAGGCAGGCCAATTCTGGAACACCTTCTGGCCATCGCTCACAGCCATGGTCGGCTTCTGGGCAACGCTCGCCTTGAATATTCCCGACTTCACCCGCTTCGCCAAAACACAGCGCGATCAAGTGCTGGGTCAATCCATAGGCTTACCCCTGCCGATGGCTTTATTGGCGACGCTGGCAGTCCTTGTGACATCCGCAACGGTCATCCTGTATGGCAAGGCCATATGGGATCCGGTCGATCTTGCAAGTCGCATGACGGGCGTTGCCGTATTGATCGCATTGATCATTTTATTGATCGATACCATCAGCGTGAATCTCGCGGCGAACCTGGTTGGCCCAGCCTACGATTTTTCCGCCATCAGTCCCAAACTGATTTCCTACAAAACCGGAGGCACCATTACCGCTTTCATCGCCATCGCAATGATGCCGTGGAAAATACTTGAATCGACACACGGCTATATCTTTACCTGGCTCATCGGATATTCTGCGCTGCTGGGACCGATAGCCGGCATCCTGATTGCTGACTATTACGTGATCCGGAAAATGCAATTGGACGTCGATCAGTTATATGTCGAGAACGGAAAATATACTTATTGCAAGGGCTGGAACATGGCAGCGATCATTGCCTTCGTTCTCGGCGTTGCACCGAATATCCCCGGCTTTCTGAATGCCGCTTTCCCTGCGACGTTCCCGGACATCTCCGAAGTTTTCAAAACAATTTATACCTATGCGTGGTTTGCGGGGTTGACATTGTCGGGCGCCATTTACCTGCTGATGATGAAGGCCGGGAATCCTGTGCCGGCTCCGATAGTCCAGCCGCAATAGGCAACATACACGCTACCGATCGAGGAAATAGAGATGAGCATACTGATACGTGGTGGTACCGTCGTCAACGCCGACCGGGAATTTCGTGCCGACGTTTTGTGCGATGGCGGAAAAATAATCGCAATAGGCGAGCACCTGCAAGCACCGGCGGATACCGAAATCATCGACGCCGGCGGCCAGTATGTAATGCCCGGCGGAATAGATCCTCACACGCATATGCAACTGCCATTCATGGGCACTGTCACCGCGGATGATTTTTTTACCGGCACCGCAGCGGGTCTGGCAGGAGGCACGACCTGCATCATCGATTTCGTGATCCCCAATCCTCAACAGTCGTTGATCGAGGCATATAAAACCTGGCGAGGCTGGGCAGAAAAATCTGCTGCTGATTATAGTTTCCACGTCGCTGTAACCTGGTGGGATGAAACGGTACATGCCGATATGGGCAGGCTGGTGAAGGAATTCGGCGTCAATAGTTTCAAACACTTCATGGCCTACAAAAATGCGATCATGGCCGATGACGAAATCCTGATTAAAAGTTTTGCGCGCGCGCTGGAGCTCGGTGCCATCCCGACCGTGCATGCGGAAAACGGCGAGCTGGTTTTTGCGCTACAAAAAAAATTATTGAAGCAAGGCATGACCGGACCGGAGGCACATCCGTTGTCGCGTCCGCCTACGGTCGAAGGGGAGGCGGCGAATCGTGCAATTGCGATCGCCAACATGCTCAATACGCCGATCTATATCGTGCACGTGTCTTGTATGGAATCGCTGGAGGCAATCACCCGAGCACGCAGCAAAGGTCAGCGCGTGTTCGGCGAAGTTTTGGCAGGGCATTTGACGATCGACGACAGCGTATATCGCAACCCGGATTTTGATTTTGCGGCAGGGCATGTGATGAGCCCGCCTTTTCGTTCAAAGGAACATCAGACGGCTTTGTGGCAGGGTTTACAGGGAGGTAATCTGCATACGACTGCAACTGACCACTGCACGTTTTGCGACAGCCAGAAAGCGGCGGGAAAAGACGATTTCACCAAGATACCGAACGGCTGCGGCGGCGTCGAAGACCGTATGGCGGTTATCTGGGATGCAGGTGTCAACAGCGGAAAATTGACGCCTTCGGAATTTGTGAAAGTGACGTCTGCAAATGCTGCGCAGATTTTTAATATTTATCCGCGCAAGGGTGCGGTTGTTGTTGGCGCGGATGCTGATCTGGTTGTGTGGGATCCCGCTGCCACGCGTACCATTTCTGCGAAGACGCAATTTGCCAAGGGTGGATTTAATGTGTTTGAAGGACGTACGGTGCGCGGGATACCGAGTCATACAATCAGTGCCGGCAAGCTGGTGTTTAAACTGGGCGAATTGCGCGCAGTGGCAGGGGCGGGGAAATATGTGGATAGGCCGGCGTTTTCGCCGATGTTCGATGCGCTAGGTCGGGTAGCTAAAGTGGCCGCCCCGGTAAAAGTTGTCAGGCCTTGAAATCGATTTTTTAGAGCACCCATGAGAAACAAGGAACCGAGTTAAGCGGGGTCAGAGTTTTTTTTCGCAAGCTCTACCGCGAAAATTACTCTGACCCCGCTTAACGGACTACGGAGTAAGAAAGCCAATACAAAGCGATTCAATTCGCCGCTAACGATTTTTCTTCGAATCCGTGAATAAGGGTCAGAGTAATTTTCGCGATAAGGCATACGAAAAAAAACTCTGACCCCAATTCACTATGTTAGTCGCGTGCTGTAATTGAAAGACACCGATTTACGCATCACAAGCAAGGAAGACAATCATGCCCCCCGATAATCTAATGATCAACGGCCCCCGCCTCTGGGCATCCCTAATGGAGCTAGCCCAAATCGGCGCCACCCCCAAAGGCGGCGTCAAACGCCTGGCCCTGACCGATCTCGACAAGCAAGGCCGCGACCTCGTCACAGGCTGGGCCAAACAAGCCGGTCTCACTATTACCGTAGACAAAATCGGCAACGTCTTCATGCGCCGCGAAGGCCGCAATCAGGCACTACCGCCCATCGTCTCCGGCAGCCACATAGACACCCAACCCACCGGCGGCAAGTTCGACGGCAACTACGGCGTCCTTGCCGCACTCGAAGTAGTCCGCACATTAAACGACCACAACATCCAAACAGAAGCTCCAATAGAAGTCGCGTTCTGGACCAACGAAGAAGGTTCCCGTTTCGTCCCTGTGATGATGGGTTCAGGTGTATTCTGCGGCGCATTTACGCTGGAGCACGCATACGCGGCCAAAGACGTCGACGGAAAAACTGTCAAGGATGAATTGACACGCATAGGCTATCTCGGGGAACAACAACCCGGCGACCATCCGATCGGAGCCTATTTCGAAACCCACATAGAGCAGGGCCCGGTACTCGAAGATGAAGACAAGGTCATCGGTGTCGTACCTGCGGTGATGGGCCTGTCATGGTACGACTGCGTAGTAACCGGCATGGAAGCACACGCGGGACCGACTCCGATGCACTTGCGGAAAGACGCATTGCAAGTAGCGACACGAATCATGCAAGAAGTCGTGAACATCGGTAACCGTTACCCGCCCTATGGACGAGGCACGGTAGGGATGGTGCAGGTATTCCCCAACAGCCGCAATGTGATTCCCGGTGAAGTAAAGTTTAGCATCGACCTACGCAACATCAACGATGAATTGCTGAACAAGATGCACGAAGAGATACTCGCATTTGTCGCCAAAACCAGTACCGACAGAGGCCTGAAAATAACGATAGAACGCGTCTCATATTATCCGCCGTGCCCCTTCCATGTTGATTGCGTCGATGCCGTCAGAAACGCGACTGCGAAGCTGGGCTACTCCTGCATGGATGTAGTCTCCGGCGCAGGCCATGACGCTATTTATGCAGCGCGGTTAGCGCCGTCGGGCATGATCTTCGTACCGTGCAAGGATGGTATCAGTCACAATGAAATCGAGGATGCGAAGCCTGAACATCTGGAGGCAGGCTGTAATGTGTTGCTACACGCGATGTTGGATAGGGCCAAAATAGCGAGTTGATTTTGAAGAGATGTTGATGCCCGGTTTGTTGCACTGGCTTGTCGTCCAAGCGGACGCCGGGATCCAGCGACGTTATTATGCGACAGTACGCAGTAGTTATCCGGGGTCAGAGTCCAATTACGCTTGATCGTGTACTTGCGCACGACCTGAAGCGAGCAGCCCAAACCGTCGTTCCCGCGAAGGCGGGAATCCATAAGGCGGTAGATAGACTAGATGTCCTATGGATTCCCGCCTTCGCGGGAACGACGTAATTTGAAAGTTTGATGTAATTGGCTCGGACGAGTAATACGCACCGTATTTCAAATACGCGTCAAAAAAATTACCAACAGGACCCCAGCATGGATCTAATCATACGCAACGCCAACCTACCCGATGGCCGATCACACATAGACATCGCAATACAGGCAGGCCGTATCGTCGCCGTAGACCACGCAGTCACTGCTACAGCCCAACAAGAAATCGACGCAGCAGGCGACCTCGTAACGCCACCATTCGTAGACGCCCATTTCCACATGGACGCCACTCTCAGCTATGGCCAACCACGCGTAAATCAATCCGGCACCCTGCTGGAAGGCATCGCCCTCTGGGGCGAATTAAAACCCCTGCTAACCCAGGAAATATTAATCGCACGAGCACTCCAATACTGCGACTGGGCAGTAGCGCGCGGCCTGCTGGCAATCCGCTCCCACGTAGACATTTGCGATGACCGCTTGCTCGCAGTCGAAGCGCTGCTTCACGTCAAAAAACAGGTAGCCCCTTATATCGATCTGCAATTGGTCGCATTCCCTCAAGACGGCTTGTTACGCAACCCCACCGCATTCGCCAACCTGAAGCGCGCAATTGCAATGGGCGTCGACATAGTAGGCGGCATCCCGCACCATGAAGGCTCCACGTCGGACGGCGCAGAATCGGTGCGCCTGTTATGCGAATTCGCCGCTGGGCAAGGCCTACGCGTCGACATGCATTGCGACGAAACCGATGATCCCATGTCGCGACACATAGATACCCTCGCATTCCACACGCAAAGGCTCGGCATGCAGGGCAGGGTCACAGGTTCCCACCTGACGTCCATGCATTCGATGGACAATGATTACGTCAACAAGCTGCTGCCGCAGATCCGCGATGCCGGCATCTCGGCAATCGCAAATCCCCTCATCAATATCACCCTGCAAGGCCGTAACGACACCTATCCAAAACGCCGCGGCATGACCCGCGTACCGGAAATGCTGGCGATGGGTATCGACGTCGCCTTTGGCCAGGACTGCGTGATGGATCCATGGTATAGCCTGGGATCAGCGGACATGCTGGAGGTGGCACATATGGGCTTGCATGTCGCTCAAATGACCGGACAGGAAGCGATGCAGCAATGTTTTACCGCCATCACGGAAACGCCTGCACGCATCCTCGGCCTGGAGTCATATGGAATACTGCCGGGATGCCATGCCGACCTGGTGATACTGGACGCGGCGAGCGCGATCGAAGCAATACGTTTGAGAGCGGCACGACGCTATGTGATCCGGCGCGGCAAAGTGGTTAGCCGGTCGCCCGCAGCGCATGCGAGCTTGAATCTGGATGGTCGACCGGACGAGGTGAACTTTCGCAACGGCCCGCAAACTTCCGATTTCTAAAATCTTCCTGCTGAAAAATAAACGGTGGTCTCGGATTGGGCGCCTTCCCCTTCAAGGGGAAGGTTGGGATGCGGATGGGTTTATGCTGCGAACATTAACCCATCACAACCTTAACCCTCCCATTGAAAGGGAGGGAACACGAAGTGTTCCATCACCTTAATTAGGATTCCCGCCGTGTGTCAGCGTCTCCCAGATCACATCATGTTCGTCATTGGGTTCTGCCTTCGGACGGACATCGTTGACCAGATGTTTTAGCGTTTCCGGCATCGAGACGCCTTTGCGCGTGTGGTACGCGTTGTATGCGCGTTCCATCGTGCCTTTCAAAACTGGAATGTACGTACCGTTGCACAATCCGGGGAATCCCGCAGGTACATTGAATGATGTGCTCTGCGATGTATTCGTCACACCTTGCAGCATGCGTGCCGTGTATTCCAGTGAAGTCACCAGGCGCGTCTGCATGAGGCCATACAGGTCGGTTCCCTGGATATACGCAGTCTCTGCCGCATTGAAGGTGGCAGCCATGCCCAATCCGACATGCTGCAGGTCACGGCAGGTTTCCTGCGTTACGCCGCTGGTCGATGAATTGAATACGGTTTGTCCATTCCAGCTGCCCGGACCACCGGAGAAGGTAACCGGCGCGCCGCCATCCTGGCTGTTGTTATAGTAGTAGGCAGGTACCCATTTCTTCCAGGTTGAAACCGCGGTATCAAACACTGTCTTGTTTTCATTGAAAACTGCGATACCGATCATGGCATCAGTCATGCTCAGTTTCCAGTTCCCGTTCCCGCCGTTACCTCCCGTACCGGAAACCGAAGGCAGGTATTGGGTGGTCAGCATGTTCTCGAAAGCCTTGACGTCAGAGGCGGCCCATCCGGTGTAGGTATAGCGAATGATCTCTGCCGCTGCGGGCCAATTCTCCGCTGCCCACGCTGCTTGCAGAGGGGCGTTCGCATTAGTATGCCCACCAGTTAGACCGCGTGCATAGGCGTTCATGATTGCGATGGCTTTCTTCGCGTACGCATCATTGCCGGAAATGTACCAGAGCAAGGCTTGGGTATATGCAGCCGATGCATCCGTTTTTTCCCATGAACAGCCATGATCCGGGTTGGAGACAGGACCACAGTCGATTACATGATCGCTGGGAGGACCTTCTATTGCATAGGTCAGTGAACCCAGCGAGCTATTTTGTGCCGCCCTGTACGCGGAGGCAAATGGCTCGACGTTCGCCTGTATCTTGCCCTTGACGAAATCCAGTTGCGCCTTGCTCACCAGTACGCCGGGATGTTTGAAGATGGTGGTAGGTGTCGGAGTTGGAGTTGGGGTAGGTGTCGGAGTTGGAGTTGGGGTCGGTGTGGGTGTTGGAGTAGGTGTTGGAGTAGGTGTTGGAGTAGGTGTTGGAGTCGGAGTAGGTGTCGGTGTTGGCGTAGGTGTACCGCAAGTAAATCCAGGCAGCCAAGGCTTCCCGCTACCAGCTAATCCACTGTTGGTCACAGGATCCTCGCCTTGTGTCCACCAGTTGTTCGTATAGTTCCGGCCCTGTCGGCTTACCTTCGTCCCTGCAGTCGCATAGGCAGTAGCGGCATTCCACGCCGTCGCGCACGCTTCGCCATTGGCCAATAATGTCGAGTTGCCCGTCGTGTCGGATGATCCTCCGCCACACGCAGTGAGCATGCCGGCGGACAGACCAAGCACAAGGCTATGGATGATAGTTTTATTCACGTAAGTCTCCTGAAGATGTATGGGGTATGCCGATTCCCGCCTTTCTGTGTAGCGGTGCTCGAATAGTATCGTCAGGGGCTTTGCGTAAATTAAGGTTTCATAAAGTTAGATTAAGGTTTCGTAAAGAATATGCGGATTGCACGTTTAACTTGGCAATCGGCTGAAGTGGAGCATCATTTTCCGACGCAAACCCGCTAACTATTTTTCTGACGAAACGCTTCCTTCGCCAGTTGTACTTCTAGCTGGTCGAGCTGCTTCGTGAAGAAGTCTGTCATCATGCCCAGCGTAGGGGCTTCCGCCAACAATTGCTCGTACCCTTCATCGCCAACCGATGGCCGACCATTGCGTAGTCGCGTGGATGCGATATCAAATTTCGGTAGGCAGTTCAACCTTTCAAAGACTTGATACAAGTCCTCAATCGCGTATCCGTGTCGCGTCATCAGCACATAGAGGTCGAACCAGTCACGTGTCTTTGAACGGTCCGCACAAACAAGGCATTTGGAAGCAAAAATTTCATCCAGCGTAGCGACGCGCAATCGATCATTCGGACCTTGCGTCAACACGGTTGTCAACTCTGGATCCGGTGCGACAAAGGTGATCCTGACGGTATCATTGACGAGATAATTTTGCTGATAATGTTTGAGGTCCATACCAGCGTTCAGAAATTCTTCCTCAGCGAGAGGATCCTGATTCGCCACGATGCGTAACCCGGCGGTTTGCACAGAACGGAGAAATGCGTCGATCTGTTGCACTGGTAATTGCACGGAAGGGAACGCAAAGTCGAGATCCTCACTGACACGATGGCCAATACGCAAGGTCAAGGCAGTGCCGCCTATCAGCACGAAGCCCTTCAATCCAGGATGTCCCCGAAGCTTTTCCCATACAACGCGGGTATCAGGCCGAAGCTTGCTCGTATCCATGTTTTATATTGGTCAGTATTCGGTTAGTGACAGGCGCCGCGCGCTGAACCTCCGGTGATGATTCGGCTAACAAACGGCCCCATTCTGCCTGCAGTCGTGGCAAGCCCAAGGAGACCGCAGCGTCCAGCAACACATTGAATCGTGGCTGCAGTAACGCTCTTTGAAGTAATAGTGTTTCACCCGCGCCTGAGTTCGACCACACGAGTGTCTTATGTTTTTCACGGAAGGATCGTGTATCACGCGACGGAGTCGGTCGCGCGGCAGGCAAGTTTGCCGGCACCACTGCAATGCGCAATCCTGCGGAACTCGCCAATCGTTCAAGGACTGAAAGGGTGGGATTGCCCTTGGTCTTGATGCGAGAAAGGTTCTCTTCCGAGACTTGGGCGGCCTGCGCTAACGCCTTTTGATTAAGGCCTAGCTTTGCCGATGCCTCGACAATGGCAGTGATAATTGCGTTGGTCATGGCGACAATTATTGACTTTTAATATAATTATTGTTACATAAATTGATTTACAAGTCAATTAATTGAAGGTAATTGAAGGAAATAAGTACCTCGCGCACGAGTGCGAATGACGCTGGTAAGCCCGCGCTTTCGCAGTCTCTTCGCGTGCGGCGTGCTATTTTTTGTGGGGGCGAGCAATCGGCGGTGCCGTCGCTAGCGCAATCACACAAGGATTAGCCGTAGCCTGCGCGCCATCCCAAAGAGTGGTGCCGACGATGCTCGCTCCACCCGTAAATACGGCGGCCGCAAGACGGGCAACCGCACCTGGCGCGCCTGCCTTGTCGAGGCCAACGTGCGGAGCGGTAATGCCGCCATCGATCCTTACTCCGTTAGCGAAGGTCGTGACGCCTAATGCGATGCCTGAGCGGGCACGCACCGGACCATGAAGGTCTAGCGTTTGCCGACGTAGATCCACATTGCCGCTGACTAGCAGTTGACTCGCGTCGCTTCGTACCCCAATGATGTTGTCGCCGCGCGCAATGCCGTGTTCAAAGGGCAGCCGACCTCCTATGCAAGCCAGATCAATCTGATCAGAACCTTTTGCGGACAGGAACGGGAGTATGCCGGTTAGCAGAGTTTCTGCTTCGCTTAATTTTTTTGAAACCATTTTCGCGGGACCAATATCGAACGTCACCGGACCGGTCAGGGATGCAGCAAGTTCCTTCATCGATTTTCCGCTGGCGCTGACAGCTGCGTGGACCTGCATGCGGCCATCGGCGAGAACGACATGCTTGTGCGTCTGTGAAAACCAGGCAGCGAGCAAGGCGTCCGTCAGGTGCAGATTAACCTGCGCGGATCGCCGGGATCCATCCAGAAGCGCGCTACCCGTCGCCGAACCGCCGAGCAGCTTTGCCTCGAACGCAGTAACGTTCAAACGACCATCCGAGAACTTCATGTCGCCGACGACGTTGTCTAATTCGATACCCGGTCGCATTTTCAACGATGTGATCTTGGCGTGTAGCGTGCCCTCGACGCTAGTCATCGAGGCAAGCTGGTCCCACGGCAACGGATTGTCATAGAAAAGCTCGCCTGCCGGTTTGGCAGGCGTTGGCGGCTCGCCCGCATCGAGCAATGTCTGAACCCAGTCGATATGGTCGGCATTCAGCCGCGCATCAAAGACGGGTACGTCGCCACGCTTCGTGATGTGTGCATTGCCGGTGACGTGCAGTTTTCCCAGTTGCAGCTGCAGGTCGCTGGCGTCGATCATGTCGCCCGCCGCCTGCATATTGATGCTGGCTTTGAATTCCACGGGTGGACGACCACCGATATCCAGGAACGCGTATGCCTCGGCGAGCGACCCTTCAAATGCTGCCTTGAAATGATAGCGGTGGGGTGCCGGGTCGAGCGGTAATTCTCCGGTTACAACGAGCGACCCCGTGCCCGCCCGCACTTGCAGGCGACCGTTGGATACTGCGTCTTTTACGCCGAGCTGACCGGCATCATCGAGCTTGCCCTGGACTTGCATGACATGCCCGTTGCGCGACCCACGAACGTCGACCTCTACGTCACGCCACCCCGTATGCGCGTCGAGTTGCGCAGCGTCGACTTGCCATGCTGTTTCGGTGTCATTCTGGTTGCGGAAATCGATCGTTCCGTTGCGGAGCGCGAACACTTTCGGCAATGCGTCCGCGATGCGTGCCTGTGCTACGTCGGCGGAGGGTGAGGGTGCCGAGGGCGCCGGAGTTTGCCAGCTTTTGCGGCCATCCGGCGTCTGCTGGAGGTGCATCTTGAAGCCGTCCATGGAAAGCCGGTCGACTATAATTTTCCCGGTGAACAAAGGAAAAAATGCCACGCGCGCGTTGAGCTCCTTTACTTCAAGAAGATATTTTTCATGCGCCCAGGCAGGATTCGATAACGATACGTTGGTAGCATGAAATCCCGGCATAGGCGTGAATGCCAATGACAGCTCGCCGACTGTCAGGTCGCGCGACCATGCATTCCGAACATGATCACGCGCCAGTTGTTTCAGTTGGTCACTGTTGGTCAGGAGGCGCAGAGCCACGGCACTCAAAATGAATGCGGAGGCCACCGCGACGATAGTCCATAGCGCGATCTTGCGTAGTTTCATGATTACGTCGATTCCAATCGTTGTCCATTCTGGTTGCAGCACTTATGTCGCGCTCCCTGAATCGACGTTGAGGGATGGTGTGGACTGGTTACCGGTGGCTAGACTGTAATGCAACAACGCGGCCCGGCGCAATAGATCGACCGCTAAATGTCATGCACCTACGAGTACCGAGCGTATCCTTTTCCTTCCGCAAATCTAGCCATGAGGAAAAAGTGGAAGTGATCGAAATCCCATATCTATGAATGACTTATCCGCATAGCATACCTTTAGATACGCTAAAGACCAATCTTGCGTTGGTGGCATAAGCGTGGCAGCATCGCCCCCTAAGCTGCAGAGCGTAGCTTTGTAAATTCACGCCCTCTAATCATAAGTTCAAATATTCAAATATGTCCAAAATCCTGCGAAAACAAAAAAGACAGGCCATAAACCTGTCTTTTTTATTGCCCACTGCTTGTTGATTACTTAGGAGCAGTCATATCAGCCTTGGCTTCGGCAGCATGTGCCTTGGCTTTTGCCTTTGTAGCTTTGCGATGTGCTCTCGCTTTCATTTTCCTGGCATGGTGTTTTACGTGTGCCACTTTCGCATCTGCCTTCGCATCAGTTTTCGCTTCCTTCGCATCAGCCTTGGCGTCAGCTTTCATTTCTTTCGTCTGTGCTTTGACGGCAGTGGTCGTGGTTGCGGTCGCAGTTGGCGTTACAGGGTTAGACGGAGTTGCACCTTGAGCGAATACAGAGGTAGCAAACAGGCCAGCGATCAGAGTAGCAAGTAATTTGTTCATTTCCGCATCCTTTACGTTTGGTTGTTTAACCCCAGATAATTTCCGAGGTCATAAGCCAAAAACGAACTGCACCGGAGCAACGTTGACGATCATTACACCCGGTTACATCCGATGCATTACGACATAAAGGCATAGGTACAGCTGCGAAGCAAAACAGAGGTAATGGCTGTCGGTCATGAATACGATAGAACCCACGGATACCGCGCGATGACATCCCATCTATCAACTCCATTAGCTGCATGAAAAATTCATGGCCGACCTGTACACAGATACACAATAGTTGCTTGCCACCTATTGCATGCGCTATCTCCCCAAATTGAGTGCAGCAGATCAAACTAAGGGAATTGAGAAGATGATTCAAACATTCCTACGTCACATTATTGAGTTGCAAGAGCATTGATATCGAGTGAACTAGGTGTGTCAAAAAACTTAATCAATTGAATATTGATTAGTGTGTCCGTACCTTCCGCTCCCGTATTGTCTGTCACGGTAAAACCCGAAGCGGTCTTTTTGATAGTGAAATTTGCGCGAATTCCTGTGTAGACCGCAGTATTGATTCCACCACCGCCATCGATGGTATCGTCACCTGGGCCACCAGTGATGACGTTGTCTAACTCATTGCCAATAATGATGTCGTTGCCGGCACCACCTATCGCATCGAATACGGTTGCGCCAAACGGGATAGCAACATTGTCGTGAGCCGCCGTGCCGCCCAATTTGACGCCGATAGAGCTAAAGGTGCCGGCCGTGAGGTTGATAGAAGTGCCAAGCTTCTGATTGCCTGCATCAATCGTATCGTTGGCACCGCTGCTAATCAGCGAACCTACAAATGGCACGCTGCTACTTACCGTAAAGGTATGCGTTTGCCCTTTAGCGGATATGTTAGCGCCATACAGATACTGAACTGCTGCAATATCGAGCAGCGCTGGGGTGCTATGAGAGGTGCCGCCCCATGGATTATCTGGGTCCCGAATATAGGACATGACCGAAAATTTTGTATTGTCGAAGGTCAACGGCATAAATGGTTGATCTCCTACACCAGTATTTCCACTGTAATTGCCAGGATGTTTTAATCCAAGTGCGTGCCCGACTTCATGAAACCAATCTTCGACGGATTGGCTGCCATCAAGTGTCCCTGAATACAAGGTTTTATCTAAAAAAACGTCTTGATAGCGAGCAGTATTATCAGCATTGTACTGTTCCTGATCGACGCCACGCCCTATCGTCAAGGGGGGCAAATCGGCCATTCCAAATCTGAGCTGACCCGCAGATTGGTCAGACACCTCGGTAAAAGTGATATTGGCAATAGCGCTGTATATACCCAGAATTTTTCGTATGGTTTGCTTTTGATCGGAATTCAATTCGGTGAAACCAGAAAATCCATAGAACGCAGCAACTGAAGCGTCAGTTTGAAAAGCATAGGTCCTTGCCACCGGCGTACCTATGGCCTGTCCAAAATTCCAGCGGAACGTAGGAAACTCTTGCAGATAAAGTAAATCGGGAATCAGACTGGAGACGGTCTGGTTCGATTGGCTAAGAGTATAGGTACCGGCGCCGCCGAGGAAGCTGCTACTGACCCGTAGGTAATAGGTGCCAGTATATGTCGCCGTGTACCCGATTCGTGGATCAAAAACGGTATTCGTTTGCGTTGTGAACGTCGTTACATCATCGTCTGTTTCCACAGTGGCGAGGTCGGCATTGAGCAACGTGAGCACGGGATTTACAAGAGTCCCCCCTCCTGAGTAAGAACCTGCGACATTAAAATCGTATAGAGTTCCTGCAGTCAGA
>Ga0207095_10194_pt1 | contig 18334 bp, 9 predicted proteins | sample Alteio_BWMinHeat_88_FD_153529 | JGI IMG/M metagenome (GOLD analysis project Ga0207095, IMG submission 153529) | Enriched cells from forest soil in Barre Woods Harvard Forest LTER site, Petersham, Massachusetts, United States -... | ecosystem: Environmental > Terrestrial > Soil > Temperate forest >... | reverse complement strand
GATCTTGAGCGGCAGGTTGGTCTTCCGGCTCCCCTTCACCCATCCGCCGCCGTGCAGGCGAATCAGCGTGCAGTGGATACATCGACGTCAGTTCATTTTTTGCGACCATGATGACTAAGAACTGAACTGACTCTGATTTCTTCGAGCCACCGAAGCCTGTGCAACTTTTGGCGGAGGGCGCGGCGTTGAAGAGTTTGTTTTCAGTTTGCTTGATTTATGCGGGTTTAATGATCATATTCTCTATGGCGCTCGGCCAGCGGCCGTGCTTGTCGATGACTTCGTTGATCTGTTTCATCAGCCGGATTGTTTACGCGGGCGCGGTCGCCGCGCCCTCCGGCCAGCGTTGCTTGCAGTAGTCGAGAAATTCCGACATTTTCAAGGGGTTGGTCGCGTTCCCCGTGCGGATGTAGAACCGCTCCTGGCCTTCTTCCACAAGGAACCGCGGCTTGGGCGACGGCTTCACGGTCACCACGCAGGCGTCGCCGCTACCGGGCTTGTCCGTTTCGGGCGTCTTCAACTCGTAAAAAGCGACGGAAAGCAATCCCGCCGCGTCCTTGCCGAAATCCTTCAAGAGCGTCTGGGTCAGCCAGTTCTCGAAGCTGTCGCGGCCCTTGCCGCCGCTGAGCTTGTAGTCCTCCGCCAGCCCATAGACCTTCCCATCATCCTCCACGCCGATGACCAGCGTCCCGCCGGCGGTGTTCAAGAGCGCGGCGACGGTCTTGACGATGATCCGCTCGATGTGCTTGCCGAGCTGTTTCTCTCGGACGTCCCAACGGGCGGTGGATTTGAACTCGACGGTAGTGGATTCCCCGGCGGCGATGAGGTCCCTCACGGCTTTGGCCGGATCGATCACCGCCACCGTAGGCTTGGCCAGGTCCGGGTTGAAGACCGCCGCCTCGCCACTTTCGCGGATGCGGATGAATTCAGCCAGCGCGGCCTGCTTGGTCTCTTCCTTCACAATCGAGAACGTCGAGAGGATGTGGGCGAATTCTCCCTCGGTCAGCCGATAGAGATGTGCGACCATGGCGTCGATTTCAGCCCGGAGCTTGGCACGGGCGGCGGGATCGGTTACGCCGGCGCGGTGATCGGGGGGTGACAGCTTAAGGCTCTCTGCAAGATCATCGAAGTGTGAGTCGGTACAAGTCAGGCGTCCAACACGCTTAGAGATAAGACCGAATGCATTGCTTTCGCGAGTGAGCCGCGGTATCGGGAGCTGGTATACGTAGAAATAGTTTAGGGTAGTAGTGACCTTCTGCCGAATTGTCCAATCCACCACAAAGCTGTTCAGCAATCCGCAAAGAAAGGCTTGCTCGTCCTCTTGAATCAAGGTTTCGCCGCTATGTCGAACACGCACGCATGGGAGTTTATTGCCGTGAAACGTGCGCGGAATGATTGCGGCGACGAGTGTTCGCTCATTCGTGTTCGCCGCGATATCCCGAAATCCAAGTCGATATTGCTGGTAATCAAATCGCTGCTCGTGGCTATCGCTCGATGTAAGCCGGCCACGACCAGCATCCTCGTCAATCCATATCCGTGGTGGTGCAAAGAGATGATCGAACTGCCAAATCATCTTACCTTCATATAATGGCAGCCGACCTTTTCCTTGGGTGCTCTTAAACAAGTCGCTGTCGTCCGTCATGTGGAACTCGCGATAGAACACGACGTTCCATGTTTTCGACAAACGCTCACCCAGTAGCGGGAATCCGAGCAGTTTACGAGCGATTGACACATCCGCTGGCCCTTTGAACTCCATCACCGACAGCGAGTCGGGCGAGAGCTTTTTCACCAGCTCGACTGAAATGGGCAGCGAACCTTCCAGTGGAAACCGATCCAGCTCCGAGACTTCGTGCCGCATGAAGGCGGCGGGAAATTCCACTGTCGCACCTCCGCGGGCGAAGGTGAACACAACAAATTTGAACATTCGGTGCACGTCTTCAAAGACCCCGAGACGATTCTCGATGCAGAACAGCCCATTAACCGTGCTCTGCTCAAAAAGCATGATCCGCAACTGTTTCGCACCCAAATCGGTATAGATGCTGGAGGGAATGACAATGCCGCATTGCCCGTCCTGTCGAAGTAGGCGGAAGCTGCGCTCGGTGAACAGTTTGTAGAGGTTCAGGTCCGAGCCGACCTTCTTGCCGTTCACCGTGCCGATCTGGTTGGCGTACTCTGGCGCTGAGCGGAAATAGGCGTTCTGGTGGGCATAGCTGCTGAGATAATCCAGCCACGCTTCCCGAATGTCCTTGTCTTTCAGCAGCTTGTTTTGCTCGTCCTGGAAGTCGTGGATGGACATGCTCTTCTTGGTCACCAGTTCGGAGTGCTGTTCGAAGAACTCCTTGCCGTTGGGCTTAAAGATCTCCCAGGGCGGATTGGTAATAATCGCATCGAAGCCGCCGCGGGCCATCACCTTGTCGAAGGCGAAGGCCCAGTGGAATGGGTGCAGGGCCTGGATGTCCTCCAGCTTGAGCGGGCGCTTCTGGGGCTTGTCTTCGGCGCCTTTCTTGTCGTCCCACGTCGCCTGCTCGTATTTGATCCCGAGCTCATAGAACTGGTCCAGGAGTATTTGGTCCAGGGTGTCTTGAGCCTGCCCGTTGACCTCGGCGATCTTGTCGCGCAACGTAGTGAGGTCGTCCATGTACTCGGCGGCATTGCGGTAAACATGAAGTTGTCGGTCGCGGTCCCGGAGCACTTGCTCGTAGGGCGGAAGAAACAGGTTCTTCTGATTGAAGCCCGTGGCGTCCACGTGCATCAGCCCGATCAGCGAGTTGCCGCGCAGGATATTGAAGTCGATGTTGGGGAGCGGCTCGAGCTCTTCGACGGTGTTGGCGCTGGCGGCCAGGGCGAGGAAGAGACGCAGGCGGGCGATTTCCACCGCCTCTTCCATGATGTCCACGCCGAATAGGTTGTCGGAAATGATCCGTTTCTTGATGAAGTAATCGAGCGAGGCGTGATCGGCCTCGATCTTCTTCAGGCGGGCCTTGAGCGCGGGCGAGCCGTTGAACTTGATCCAGCCGAAAACGGCGGCGTAGATATCGATGAGCGTTTTCATCGCCGCCACGAGGAACGCGCCCGAGCCGCAGGCGGGATCGAGCAGCGCTAGGCTAGGCAGCACGCCCTCGAGGAGCTTCGCCGCCAGCGCCGGATCGAGCTTCTTGAGCAGGTCGCCGACGGACTTGAACGAGCGAATCGGCAGACCGACCTTCTTCGACGATTCAATGATTTGCTCGGGCGTGTTGACGGCGTCGAGGATGAGGCGGTGGATCGTGCGCTCGCAGAGGTAGCCGGTGATCTCGGGCCGGGTGTAGTAGGCGCCGAAAGCTTTCTGGTTGATGTACTTCTCGACGATGTAGCCGAGGACATCCGGGTTGATTTCGTTGTCCTGCCCGCCGGGCTTGTCGTTGAGATTCCAGGAGAACGAGCCGAAGAGCTTGAACAATTCGCGGAATACCGAGTCGGGCAACCCGACGGTCTTGCCCGCCTTGGCGGCGCGCTGCTCGATGGGCTGTTCGAGAAACAGGCCGCCGTTGAGGTAGCGGATCTCGCCCAGCTTCGCCTTCGCCTCGGGCGAGCGCTTGTCCTTGGGCTTGGCGAAGCCTTCGAAGAAAAGTAGCGTGAGGAAATCGGTATAGAACTTGTCCTTGCCTTTGCTGGCCTTGAGCTTGTCTTCGAGATACGACTCGTTGCCGCCGTCGAGGAAGCCTTTCTTTTGGAGGAAGTAAACGAACATGAGCCGGTTGAGCAGAACGGACGCGAGCCAGGCGCGGTCGGCGGCCGGAATCATGTCGAGCTTTTTCTGGAACAGGGCATGGATCGCTTTGTATTCGGTGTAGAAACTCTTGGTGACGCGCTCGACATCGAAGGCGGCGGTCCATTCGTCGATCCAGTCGTCCACGGTCGCGCTGGGATCGAGAAACGCGAGGTGCGGGAGGTTGTAGGTGCTGACGGTCTTGGTTGAATCGCCCGGCCACCAACCGAAACTGGCCAGCGGCGGCTGCTTGAACTGGGCGCCGGGCTCTTTGAAATGGACGAAGCGGAAGTGCTGGTAATTATGAGTGCAGACGAAAAGTAGGTGCTCGCGGAAGAAACTGGGGAGATTGGCCGACTTCTTCCGCTTTGGCACCAGGCCGCTGAGCACCTGCCGAAGCGGCACCGTCATACCGCGACCGGACTGGAATACGTCGGGGTTATTAAACTCGACGATGAAGATGCCCCACGGGCAATCGGGCAACGCGAGCTGGCGGATGCGGCCCTCGGCGACTTTTTTATCGAGGTTCGCGGCGCGTAGTTCGTCTTTGGTCCAGTCGTAGGCGATCTCTTCGACCGTCTTGATCTTCGGGTCGATCGGCCAGTCCAGCAGGTCGATCAACACCGTCTGGATGAATGACGATTCGTCTGTCACCTTCGCTAACGCGGCTTCGACGTGCTTTGGGTCGATTTTCTTCGCCATGCGGCTTCGTCCGGTCAATTGAGCTCCATCCAAGCCCAGGTCCCGCCTGGCTACGTTACGGAACCAGCCAGTCGTCGAGTGTCAGCCCCGGAATGTCGGAGTAGTCGTTGGTATCTTCCGCTGCTGCCGGTTCCATTCCAAGAACCGGTCGAGTCCTTCGGGATCGTCGGACCAACCGCCTGCGGCCCGCTTCAACGCTTCCAGCGGATCCTCAGGCGCGGCCTCCAGCCGAGGCGCAGGTTCAAGCGTAACCGTCACTTGCTGGCCCTCCGGCAAGCCCAATTCTTCTTCCAGTTCAATGGTCTTGCCGTGAACAATGCCTCGCAGAATTGTCGGCGCGCTCGCCATACCACGTCTCCTTCTCGCCGGGCGTCTCTCCTGGTGTTCAGTATTTCAAGCAACGAAGAATCTCATACAAGCCTGACGCGCCAGCGAAGGGGGCCATCCTCTTTGAGGACCGAACTCCTTCGCTCGCGCGTCAGGCTTGTATGTTCTTATGAGGAAGAATTTCATACAAGCCTGACGCGCCAGCGAAGGGGCTGACGACCCTCCGGGAACAAACTCCTTCGCTGGCGCGTCAGGCTTGTATGTTCTTATCCGGCGGGTGCGGAGTCGGCTCGCCTTGTTCTTCGCGCACATACCGGATCGCCTCTTCAAGGCTGCTTTCGTCGTTCAGCCACCGCGTGCTGCCGCGTTGCGTCCACCAATTCTGCCGAATCGCTCCGTTCCAGGGGCGACGCGATCGCTCCAGATTCTTCAACCGTCGCGTACACCATACCTTAAACTGATTCATAACGACCTTGGGATCTCGTCCTGGCGCCGTGACGACGACATGGACGTGTTGGGTGCGACTATTGACGATATGCAGGCGCCAGCCACGAACTCGACAATGATCGGCAATCGTGGTTTCCACGAGACAGCGCTGCTCCGGATCCAAGGTAAGCGCGGTCTCCGTCAAGAGCCGCTGGGCCTGCACTTGGAGTTTTTCATCCGGGGCGCGGAATTGGCCGGGCTTCGCGACCCAGCCGCGTTCGTCTCCAGGCAGCCAAGTACCGTAAGTGGTCCATGTGAGGAAGTACGCCAAGGGTTCCCTCATCGGAACCTCACCAGGATCCGTCGTCATGCCTACACCTCCCATACAAGCCTGAAGCGCAAGCGAAGGAGCAAACTTTCCTTCGCTTGCGCTTCAGGCTTGTATGTCGCACAAACCTTCCATCTCAGCTCAGCTCCATCCAGGCCTTCAGCACGGGCTTGACGCCGACCGGGGCCTGAACACTCTTGAGGTACGTGTTCTTAATATGCTTCTCCACCTTCTCGCGGATTTCCTTGAGCGTTTTTTGCTCGAAAACGCACCGGCGCGGCGTGTCCGGCCGGCAGCGAATCAGACCGACGATTGCCGTCGCCTCGTCGAGGATCTTATCCTCGCTCAAGTCGTAGAGGTACCAGGCCGTGCGGCCGGCGGCTTCGGTCCAGGCGAGCAGCCCTTGCTGCCCGGCGGGTTCGACCGGCGCGGCGCCGAATAACGACGCTTGGCGCACCGGTTCTTCGGCGAGAGCGCCGTGGACGACGGCCGGCAGAGCATAGCAAAAAAAGACCGCCCGCGTTCCGGGCGTCGGATGCGCCTTGCCGCTGAAGACACGGCCGGGCATGTTGACCAGTCGTTCGGCAAGGTCGGGGAACTCATGCAGCAGGCGTTGGTATTCCAGGTGCATGTCCTCGGCCGGCGTCGGCGTGCCTTCGTACGCGTGGTTGAAGTTGCGTAGGGCTTCGTAGTCGTCCTCGGGTCTCAGGAGCTTTTGGCCTTCAATGCCAAAGGTCTTGGAAATGCGGAGCGTCTTGTGGCTCACCTTGCCGTAAAGTCGGAGCAGATCGTCCACCTCGTCCGGGGGTAAGAAGTTCCAGTAGGCCACCTTGCCGCGACGCGATTCCTGATCGGGGTGGTCAGCCAGCAATTGGGCTTCGACTTCGGGGTTCAAACGGCGGTCGACGCGTCCGATGCGCTGCATGAGCCGCACGGGGTTCCAGTGCAAGTCGTAATTGATGAGGCGCGTGGCATCCTGCAGGTTGAGGCCTTCCGAAAGCACGTCGGTGGAGATCAATACGCGGGTTTCCGCCAACCCTTTGGCCGCTAATTCCGCGCTTGAGGAGCCATTGTAATACGGAGCGAAACACCGGATGACGTCGGCCCGGTTCTTCTTCGTGCCGCTGTCGATCTGTTCGACGCCGTCAATGCCCTCCGCAACCAATTGCTTCTTCAGGTAGCGGGCCGTGTCCGCGAACTCGCTGAAGACCAGCACCTTGTTCTTTTTCAGAACGGGTTCGCTCTTCAACAGCTTGACGAATGCGTTCAGCTTGTCATCGTGCTTCGGCTTGAACTTGCGCAGCTCGTCGAGGAAATCGGCAACTTGATCGAGGTCGAGAAATGTTTCCGACAGCATTTCCTCGACCTTGTATTCTTCGCGCGGTAGATGTTTCACGTCTGCGAGCATCTCTTCCGTGACAATGTCCTCGTCGGATTCTTCCTCGTCTTCGTCGCCAAACAGCTCCGCCTGTCGCTCATGAACGTAGCCGATCAGTTCCTTGTGCTGGAGTTTCCAGCGTTCCAGGCGGTTTTTCTCCGACGGCGTTTCGCTGTGCTTGGTGGCGAAAGCAAGGAGCTTGCGGAGCAGCCGGTCGCACGACGATTCGAAGGCATGCGCGGAGCTTTCGAAGCGTTTGAGGAACTGCGTGCGGATCAGGCCGACGACCTGTTTTTGGCGGTTTTCGTCGAATGGGTCAATCGAGGTGTCATCACCCTTGTAATACGCCAAAGGGTAGTAAATCGCCAACGAGAACAGGGGCTTATGTTTGTTGAAAGCTTGTTCGAGCATATCGAGCAAACGGCCATACGTTTTCTTAATGGAATAGGCCTCGACTTTCGGGTCCTCACGCTCGGGGAACAACGCCGGCGTGCCGCCTTGTTGAAGCTGGCTTTGCTTGACGTAAGCGCGGCTGCGCTGGACGACCAGTTCGCGGAACAGAACGTCGCCGACCAGAACCGTTTCCGCTTCCGCAAGGTTCGTGAATAAGTCCGGCGCTGCCTGGCCGTTCGTCGATTGCTGCAAGTCCTTTTCCATTTTCCGGAAGTGGCCGGGGAGCGAATGAACGCCGAGCCGCTTGAAGTAGTCGGGAATCCGGCGCGAGAACAGCTCGATCATGTGCTGAAGGTCGATCAATTCGTTGTTGACCGGTGTGGCGGTTAACAGAAAGACCTGTTTATTGCCATCCGGGCCTTCGATTAAACTGAACATCTCCATGTAACGCGATATCCGGCGATTGCTGGTGGCCTGGATGCCCCGCCCAGTACCGGTGTAGCCTGGGTTGCGGAAATGGTGCGCCTCGTCGATAAGGACGACGTCGGCCATCGCCTTGATGCGGCGTAGTCGGTTGGGGAATTCGCCGCCGCGCTGCAAATCGGTGTGGTTGAACACAGCGAGATTGCTGAAGTCGCCGCCGGCGAGGTGAGGCAGGTAACGTCGGATGGCCGGTTCCCAAACGGGTTCACGGGCCGCCTTGGGGACAATTACGGCGACCCGTTTGCGTTTCTTTTCCACCAAATACTCAATGAGCATGAGACCAATGAAGGTCTTGCCCAGGCCGACGCCGTCGCACAGGAAGGCGCCACCTTGGGCGTTGGCAATTCGCAGCAGTTGGTGGAAACCGTCCTTCTGGTATTGATCGAGGATCGGATAGACGCGCGACTGGCGGTTGAGCCACTCCTGATCGGTCAATTCTTGGCGGCCGTGGAGTTCGTGCAACGCCTTTGCATACACCTCGAATGGCGTGTACTCGCGCGTGTGCCGTTCGATGACCCGCAGTATCTCCGGCGTGACATCCTCGGCGGTGTTCCAGTGCTCCTCGTACCATTCCTGGAGGACGTTCACCGGTCGGCCGGTGATTTGGACATTTAACTCGATATTCTCGGTCAACCCCGGTTGAGTGAAGTTGGAGGAGCCGACCAACCCCGACGAGCCGACGACTTCGAGCCGTGCGTGCGTCAAATACGCCTTGGCGTGGAACTTCTCCTTCCGATATACGCGGCAGGCGATCTTGCCCGATCGTATGCCCTCGACGATCGCCGGTACGCCGGCGAGAAAATCGTTGGTTTCCTTCTCCTTTTCCAAGCTGGCATCGAGCCGGCCGCGAACGCGGGCCAGGCCCTCGGCGAACGCCGCCCTCGTGCGGAGTGAAACCTCCTCGCCCATCAGAATGCGGATGTGATCGACTTTCTCCCATTCGTCTTTGAGGCCGAGCAGAGCGCCGATCTCAAAATAGCCGGTCGCTATATCAATGCCCTTGGAGATTTGGCACCAGTCGTGCAAATAGCGCAGCACCTTCCAATCGTCGTCGCTGTTATCGACGATGAAGAGTTCGCTGCCCGACTTGGTGACACGGTTGGGCATCGTGATGTTCGAGACCGGGAAAGAACAGGCATCGGTTAAGGGATTGCGAGCAGGGATATTGTGACAGGTGTTGGACCGCGGAACAACTATGGAGATGGGTTCATCTCAGTCAAACCACCCCGCCGCCGCCAATCGCCGCCAATCCCGCCCACTGGTGATCTATCGCTGCCTTTCGCAGCCAATGCCAGTCAATGCCGTCCGCCACGTGAAGGCCAACCCCATCCAAATCACTGGCGGGTTCCCAAACCGCCGCCTGCTCCACGCCCCCCGCACCCCAAAGTCGTTGCACCGCGCGCGCAACGACCCCCCTTCCGTCGCCCGAACCCCTTGGCGAATGGGGATCTCCACGTTGGCGTGTGTGTATGGTACCGATGCAACGACTGCCTTGGTGGTTGCCGCTCAACCAACGCACCCCGCCACCGCCATTCGCCGCCAATCCCGCCCAATGGTGATCCATCGCTGCCTTTCGCAGCCAATGCCGGTCAATGACGATCTGCCAAATTGACTGGTCAGGTTTTGATCACCCTCTTGCGACCCTCTTGACCCTGGTGACCAACCCTCTTATCCAGGTGACGACCCTCTTGACCATCGACATTTGGGCGAGAGGGTGGTCAAACTTTGACCACCCTCTCCGCCACTCTTCCGACCCTCTCCACCACATGCGCGACCCTCTCTACCACATAGGTGGACCCTCCCTACCACATAGACGACCCTCTCCCCCACATGCGCGACCCTCTCACCCACATGACGACCCTCTGCACCCTCGGCAACGGGTGTAGAGGGTGATCAATAATCGAACACTCGCGCCACCGCCGGGATTCATTGTCCGCCATTGCTTTCTCCACAAGTTGCACGAGCGAGCGGCCGAGGCGCTACGCAAGGTTTTCACCACGATCTGGTCGCCAGAGTTGATGAAGGGCGCGTCGGATGCGTTAAACCCAAGCAGGACAGTTTGTAACGGCATTTCAGCTTCATTTCCTCGCCCTGCTACCTAGATAGGGTAAAACGAAAAACGCCGCAAACCTTTTGTGATTGCGGCGTTTCCTCAAGTGGACAGAGCCGGGCTTGAACCGGCGACCTAAGGATTTTCAGGCACAAATCGAAGTGAGCCGAATCGGTCAGAAACCCCACATTTCACGGCATTCTAACGCGCGCCAATTCGTTTGCAATGATTTTCACGGTTCTCTTTTACTTGCACGAAAACGCGGAAAAAGACGGGGTTTGTGAGAAGGGCAACCGGCAACGTGCGGAACGTTCCGCGCAATAGCTACGACATAGCGTAGTAGCCGCGCCCGACTTACAGGGCCCGCGCCGACCGGTCTTGAAACTCACCGGCTGATCCGCTTTTGTCAGCACTACGCAGCTCGCCAGCGAGCGCAGGCATCTCACCGGAAGTGCAGAGAAGCCCCTGGCGAGTCGCGTCGTCAGGGGCTTGCACGCGCGAGCGGCAATTCGCCGCCGATCTAACTCTTTGTCGGTAGCTTCACGTCGGTCACGGTAAAACTCCCCGCGTGCGCCACCGCTCGCTTGACTTCTTCGATGTCACATTGGTGGTCTTGCTTGACCTGGAAGAGCGCTCGCTTGGTCTTGATGTCCACTCGGACCGAACCTGGCTCTACGCACGGTAGAGACGTGAGTGCCGATTTCACGGCCCCCACTCACTTGACGCCTCAAACCATTCCTTCGACGGTGAGGACGTAATCCGAGTCGCTGGCGACCACCGGGCCGGCGTTGCCATCGCCGCCCGTCGATTTGGCCGGGCCGTTCCCGGCTTGGTTGCAACCCGTCAGGGCAACCCCCAGCGCCAGGAGCAGGGGCCCTGTTTGCATCATCGCACGCATGAAATGATCCCTTCAGTAAGAGGACGCAGATGAAATCCCCGGAATGGGGGACGGCATTGTACCCTAGGTGATGCATTCGCCGCGAGTTCAAAAGAGCGTGCGAACAAGAGGAACGCGTCCGCGAGGCGGTTGTCAAGGCCATCGGCTGATCGCCCATTGCCAGCTCTACGCAGCTCGCCAGCCAGCGATTGGCCTCTGCGGCGTGGTCTCGGTTGTCTCAATGCCTCGACGCGCCAGCGGCGATTTTGGACGCAAGAAATGGTGGTTGTCTCAATTGGTCTCAATTGTCCTCAGCGTTTCGGTAGGCGAAGAATATCGGTAGGTGAGGAACAAACGAAGCAAGGGGCGCTGGGATCAACCCAGCGCCCCTTGTGCTTGCTCTGGCATTGCCAACAACCCGAAACTCGACCATGGTCGAATTCTCTGTTTCGGGACCTGGTCAGGACGCCTCGGCAAGCTGTCCGGATCGCCTTATGATTGCCCGGACGGTGGAGTAATTCCATCCATGACCTCGGCATTCGATCCCTTGGGCGTCGAGAGCCCGCGCGATCGCCTTCGATCCCTTCCCTTATGCGCCCGACAAAATGCTGCGAAATCATGGAAAACACAAGGAAGTGTGGGGTATAGGGTTAGGAATCGCGGTAATCTGAACCACACCCCGGCGGGGTTCCGATGAGTCCCCCGGAATCGTATCTCGTCGTCACCGAGACACGGTGTTTTCAACGGGTCCCGGACAGGCTCAAATGCGTGCAGTTGTGCGTAGCGTGATGCGTCATTGGTGTGTGGAGAGTGCGTGCAGGTATGCGTGCAGGGATGCGTACAATTAGCGTAGACCCTGAGGGACAGCAATCATGGCAGATGCGAAGCGCGAGTCACGCAAACAGTTCTTGGCTCGGGTGGAGAAGGAAGGGCGACACCAGGAAGCGGAGACGTTTTATGACGGCCTCATCGCGTCCGGCGTGTCCGCTCGGGAGTCGCGTCGGCGGGCGGTGGAGACCTTCCAACCGATCGATGGGTCCCGGACGGCGGCATGGGAGACGCCCAATCGGTGGGAGGAGAAGCCGAAAGGGGCTGCGGGCGGGCGGAACGGCACGGGGAAGAGTCGTGTCGTGAGCCACCGACGCGTACTTGAGTGGGTCTGGGAGCACATGTCGGACGAACATCCGCCCAAGGCGCCAAACGGGAGGGCGCAGGCGCTGTTGGATTTCGCAAGGAAGCAGCCAGGCGACTTCCTTGACAAGTACGCGCCGCTGCTGGTGAGGGGAAGCAAGGATCTAGAGGAACCCGATTCGGAAAAGGCGGTTCTCGGCGATTCGTTGAAGACCTTGCGTGAATGGGCAAACAGGGTCGGGTATGGGGATCCGCCCAATGACTGGAAGAAGAATTATCAGGACGCGAGAAGTTGCCCACTCAAGGACGATTGCCCCGAGATGAAAGCTGCGCGCGAGCAAGCGAAACGCGCGTATATCGAGGGACGCGTAGTCGACGCGTCGCCGAGCGGAGGGAAGGACTGCGAGGACCTATGACGGCCGACGGTTTGCTGGCCGATTTGATACGTCGGGGCTTCCGCCTGGCGGCCGTTGGCGTAAACGTTCGGGTTGCCCTGTGGGTGCCGAAAACCCAATTCGGTGATCGAAAGGGACAGAAGCCCCGATCGAAAGCGCGCCGGTTTCGGTCGCGTGGCCGTTGGGATAGGCTCGCTGAGCCGAGGCCGCCGAGTGAAAAAGGGTGCTTTTTCTGGTCGGCGCGCGCCGTCTCCGCCGAGATGAGGTAGATTCCAAGGCCGTCGGCCGGCCTCACGCCACGCGGCGGTAGCGGTGGTGCAAGCCGCCGAGCTGGGGTGTTGCAATCACTCTCCCTTGTTCCGGCGGTTCGATGGAGCGCGGCTGGGGTGAGTTCGCGTCCAGGGAGCGATGGGTCCGCGCGTGGTGCTAGTAATCAAAGAACTCGCCGAGGATGCGCCGCAGGTGCGCTTCGTTGAGGACGATGAAATGGTCGAGGCACTCGCGGCGGACGGTGCCGATGAGCCGTTCCACGTAGGGATTCTGGCACGGCGAGCGCGGGGCAATGACCACTTCTTCAATCCCGAGGCTCGCGATGGATTTCTTGAAGCGTTCGCCGTAGACGCCGTCGCGGTCGCGGAGCAAGTAGCGCGGCGGCTCGACGGCGCCGAAGGCTGCGCGGATTTGTTCGGTTACCCAGGCCGGCGTGGGGTTGGAAGTCACGTTGAAGTGCACGACGCGTCGCCGATCATGCCTGAAGACGAGGAAAACGTAAAGGACTTGAAAGGTCACGGTCGGTACCGTGAAGAAGTCAACGGCCGCCAAGGAATGGGCGTGATTCTTGAGGAACGTTCGCCAACCGGGTGATGGCGGTTTCGGGCGGTGGACCATGTACTTGGCGACCGTGGACTTGGCGAGGTCGTGGCCGAGCAGGTGCAGTTCGGGCTGAATCCTTGGCGCTCCCCAGAGCGGGTTGTCGCGGCTGAGGCGGCGAATCAGGTCGCGGGCCTCACGGTCAATGAGCGGACGGCCCGGTCGCCCGCCGGACTTCCAGCGCCAGTAGTAGCGGAATTCCTGCCGATGCCAGCGGACGACCGTGGCCGGTTTCACGATCACCAGCGCCGATTGCCAGCCGGTCCAGATGCGCGACAACCAGACCCAGAAGCGCCGGTCCCAAGGGCGGAGTTTGGGTCTCGGCGCACTCCGATGCAGGACCGCGAGCTGTTGGCGCAGGGCGAGGTTCTCGGCGGTGAGGGACAAGCGGGTCACGATGAGGGCACGCACGATAAAGATGAGGAGGTTGATGCAGTTCATCTCTCTAAGCATGAGGGCGCGCCGGCTTGGGGCCAAGGGAAGATCAGGCTTCTACCGCAGCGACGTGCAGGCGGTGGTGAGCTATGCCGCATTTCTGATTTGGCCGTGTGGTACAAGGACGGGAATTCTCAAGCGCGGATTTCTTTGGCCGGCTTGGCAACGCAATGGTAGGTTGGCCTTTCCAGGCTGAGCCAGATTGGCCGCTCGGATTGAAGTTGGGCCGCGCTGGTCAGGCTGGAAAGCCTGACCTACTTTTTGACAGTTTGCAGCATTCCTTGGCACCTATCACCAGCGACTGACCCACTGCATCATTGCCCACAAGGAACCACCCATGACACCCGCATCCACCGACGTGAAACGGAAGACAACAGACGGCAGCAAGGCCGCGGCGGCAGGTGCGCTTTCCGCGGACGAGCTGCGCAAGATGGACGCCTACTGGCGGGCCTCCAATTACCTGTCGGTCGGCCAGATCTACCTCCTTGACAACCCGCTCCTGAAAGAGCCGCTTAAGCGCGAGCACATCAAGCCACGGCTGCTCGGCCACTGGGGCACGTCGCCGGGCCTGAACATGCTCTGCGTCCACCTCAACCGAGTCATCAAGCGCGATGACCTGAACATGATCTACATCATCGGGCCGGGGCACGGTGGTCCCTCCCTGGTTGCGCACGCCTATCTCGAAGGCACCTACAGCGAGGTCTACCCGAATATCAGCCAGGATGCCGAGGGGATGAAGAAGCTGTTCAAGCAGTTCAGCTTCCCGGGCGGCATTCCCAGCCACGTCGCCCCGGAGACTCCCGGCTCGATCCACGAGGGCGGCGAACTCGGCTACGCTCTGAGCCACGCCTACGGGGCGGCGTTCGACAACCCGGACCTGATCGTAGCCTGCGTCGTCGGCGACGGCGAGGCGGAGACCGGGCCGCTCGCCACCGGCTGGCACGGCAACAAGTTTCTCAACCCGGCGCGGGACGGCTGCGTGCTCCCGATTCTCCATCTGAACGGGTACAAGATCGCCAACCCGTGTTTCCTCGCCCGCATCCCCAAAGAGGAACTACAAAAGTTCTTCGAAGGCATGGGTTACAAGCCGTACTTCGTCGAGGGACACGATCCTCAGGCGGTCCAGCAACAGCTTGCGGGCGTGCTCGACATGGTGTTGGCAGAGATCAAGGAAATCTGGGCCGACGCGCGCACCAATGGCGTCGGCAGCCGGCCCGCCTGGCCTATGATCGTCTTCCGCACGCCGAAGGGTTGGACGTGTCCACCGGAAATCGATGGGAAGAAGTGCGAGGGCTACTGGCGCAGCCACCAAGTGCCGATGGGCGACATGGACAAGCCCGAGCACATCCGCATCCTTGAGCAGTGGATGAAGAGCTACCGGCCGGAAGAGCTGTTCGACGCCCAGGGCCGGCTCAAATCCGAGCTGGCCGAGCTGGCCCCGAACGGGCACCGGCGCATGAGCGCCAACCCGCACGCCAACGGCGGAGTGCTGCTCCGCGACCTGAGGATGCCGGACTTCCGCGACTACGCCGTCAAGGTGCCGAGCCCCGGCGCGACGACAGCGGAATCGGCGCGGGAAATGGGCAGGTTCCTCCGCGACATCATGAAGCAGAACCTGGAGAGCAAGAACTTCCGGCTGTTCAGCCCGGACGAGAACAACTCGAATCGGTGGCAAGATGTGCTGGAAGTAACCACGCGCTGCTACATGGCGGAGATCTATCCGGAGGACGACAAGCTCAGCCCCGACGGCCGGGTGATGGAAGTTCTCAGCGAGCACCAGTGCCAGGGCTGGCTGGAGGCCTATTTGCTGACAGGCCGGCACGGCTTCTTCTCATGCTACGAGGCGTTCATCCACATCATCGATTCGATGTTCAATCAGCATGCCAAGTGGCTGAAAACCTGCAACCACATCCCGTGGCGGCGGCCGATCGCCTCGTTCAACTACTTCCTCAGCTCTCACGTCTGGCGGCAGGACCACAATGGTTTGAGCCATCAGGATCCCGGGTTTATCGACCATGTCGTCAACAAGAAGGCTGAGGTGGTCCGCGTCTACCTGCCGCCGGACGCCAATTGCCTCCTGTCGGTGACCGACCACTGCTTGCGCAGCCGCAACTACGTCAACATCGTGGTCGCAGGGAAGCAACCGGCCCCGCAATGGCTGACCATGGATCAGGCCATAAGGCACTGTACTGAAGGTCTCGGCATCTGGGAATGGGCCTCGAACGACAAGGGAGGCGAGCCGGACGTCGTCATGGCTTGCTGCGGCGACGTGCCGACCCTGGAGACGCTCGCTGCGGTCGAATTGCTGCGTAAACACCTGCCGGAGCTGAAGGTGCGCGTAGTCAACGTCGTGAACCTGATGAAGCTACAGCCGGCGAGCGAGCATCCGCACGGGCTAACGGACCGGGACTTCGACGCCCTCTTCACAACGGACAAGCCGATCATCTTCGCCTTCCACGGCTACCCATGGCTGATTCATCGCCTGACCTACCGGCGCACCAACCACAAGAACATTCATGCGCGCGGCTACAAGGAAGAGGGCACGACGACGACGCCCTTCGACATGGTCGTAATGAACGACCTCGACCGCTTCCACCTAGCGGAGGACGTGATCGACCGGTTGCCACAGTTGGGCGCCCGTGCCGCCTACTTCAAGCAGGCGATCCACGAGAAGCTGATCGAGCACAAGGAGTACATCAACAAGCACGGCGACGATATGCCGGCCATCAGCGGCTGGAAGTGGGGCGCGAAGGAGCCGGTCAAGGCACCCGGCACCTCCACTGAAGGGGACAATGTTTGAGTCCACGATGTCGGCGGCCGAGTGTGCAGCGCGCTCGGCCGCCGGCAGCCTCTGGAGGAATCGATGGCTTCCGATCTGCCAAGGTTGTTCCTCGCCCGACACGGCGACACGGCCTGGACGGACTCCCGCCAGCACACCGGCCGAACCGACCTGCCGCTGGACGAACGTGGGGAGGAGCGCCGCGTCCTACCGCCGGTGGGTGGATGTGTTCGAGAAGGCGAAATAGGAGATACTTTCAAGGAGAGACAAGGTATGCCGCTGTCCCCACTGGCAGGTAAACCGGCGCCGGCTGATCTCTTGATCGACGTCGAGCGGTTGGTGAGCGCGTACTACACGCGCAAGCCGGACTCCGGCGATCCTCAGCAACTCGTTAGCTTCGGCACGAGCGGGCATCGCGGCACGGCCGACAATGCCACGTTCACTGAGGCCCACATCCTGGCAATCACCCAGGCGATTTGTGACTATCGAATTGCTCAGGGCATCACCGGACCACTTTTCATGGGTAAAGACACCCATGCTCTCTCTGACCCAGCCCAGCGAACCGCTCTGGAAGTGCTGGCCGGTAATGGCGTTGCGACGATGATCCAGCGCGACAACGGCATCACCCCCACGCCGGTTGTCTCCCACGCCATCCTGGGCTACAACCACGGCCGCAGGGACGGCATGGCCGACGGCATCGTCATCACGCCCTCGCACAATCCGCCCAGCGACGGCGGTTTCAAGTACAACTCGACCAATGGTGGGCCGGCCGAAACAGACATCACCGGCTGGATCGAAGACCGCGCGAACGGCCTCTTAAGGGGCGGCAATCGTGACATCCGGCGTTTGCCTTACGAGACCGCACGCAAGGCTACGACCACGCATGCCCATGATTTCCTGACGCCTTACGTCGAGGATCTCGCCAACGTCATCGATATTGATTGCATCCGAGCTGCCGGTATCCGGATCGGAGTCGATCCACTGGGTGGGGCTGCCGTGCATTACTGGGAGCCGATCAAGGTCCTCTACGGCCTGGACATCACGGTGGTCAACCCCCGCGTGGACCCGACTTTCGGTTTCATGACCGCTGATCACGACGGCAAGATCCGGATGGACTGCTCCAGCCCGTACGCCATGGCTAACCTGGTTCAGCTCAGGGACGGCTTCCGAGTGGCCTTCGGCAACGACCCGGACTCCGACCGGCACGGAATCGTCACCCCTCGTGCGGGGCTGCTGAACCCGAACCACTACCTGGCAGTAGCTATCCGCTTTCTGCTCACCCATCGCCCCGTTTGGCCCGCGAGCGCGCTGGTCGGCAAGACGCTGGTTTCGAGCGGCATGGTCGATCGCGTGGTTCAGCACCTGGGCCGGAAGCTCGCCGAGGTTCCCGTTGGATTCAAGTGGTTTTCGGGTGGGTTGTTCACGGGTTCCTACTGTTTCGGCGGTGAGGAGAGTGCCGGGGCCAGTTTCCTGCGACGGGACGGCACTGTGTGGACGACCGACAAGGACGGCCTGATCATGGGTCTGCTGGGGGCAGAAATTACTGCCCGCACCGGCAAGGACCCCGGCGAGCACTACGAGGAACTGACGGCCCAGTTTGGCAAGCCGTGCTACACACGGATAGACGCTCCGGCGTCGCCCAAGCAAAAGGCGGCGCTGCAGCGCCTTTCTCCGGAAGCGGTCAACGCCCGGGAACTGGGGGGTGAGCCGATCATAGCTAAGTTGACGCGTGCCCCGGGAAACGGCGCACCGATCGGCGGGCTAAAGGTCATCACGGCCAACGGCTGGTTCGCGGCGAGGCCGTCCGGCACGGAGAACGTCTACAAACTCTACGCTGAAAGCTTCAGGGGACAGAGCCATCTGGACGCGATTATTGAGGAGGCTCAACGGATCGTGGACCAGACATTGGCAGTTTCTTGAGGCAAGTAATGTCTGCCATGAACATCCTGTTGCTCAACGCCGGTTCCAGCGGCCTGAAATGCACGCAGATGGACTCGGCGGGATGCCCCGGGAAT
>Ga0207095_10192_pt1 | contig 18441 bp, 16 predicted proteins | sample Alteio_BWMinHeat_88_FD_153529 | JGI IMG/M metagenome (GOLD analysis project Ga0207095, IMG submission 153529) | Enriched cells from forest soil in Barre Woods Harvard Forest LTER site, Petersham, Massachusetts, United States -... | ecosystem: Environmental > Terrestrial > Soil > Temperate forest >... | reverse complement strand
AGCCTGGCGGTTGATCTCGATGGTCGCCGCTTCCGATTCGCCGGTGCGCACCGGCGTGGTCGTGGCTGTGAATCCGCCGTAGGAATAGATCACTGCCAGCGAAGAACGTTGCCCGTTGAACGCGTCCGCCGCGGCCAGTTGCTGTGCGGTCGCCGCATCGAAACGGAATGTCAGAGTGTCTCCATTCACCATGGCCTGCAGCGCCGGGCCCGCATCGTAGCGATGCTTCTCAGAATGAACAAACAGGCTCGCTGTGCAAAGATGCGCGACAATGATTCCCGAAGTGCCTACCACGAACAGGAACTTGCGTCCTTTGCGGTCGACCAGGGTCATACCCACGATGGTCAGCAGAAAATTGCACAAAGTGAACACGACATAGCCCCAGTGGGCGCTCACGTCGGAGAGTCCGCTCTGCAGCAGGATATCGGTATTGAATCCGATCACCGAATTGATCCCGGTAGCCGTGTTGCAGAACAGGATGACGCAGGCCAGCAGGAAAGGCAGCACGTAGCGGCGCCGCAAGAGGGAATCGCTTCCCGGGCGAGATTGCCCGGCGCCCTTCGACCGCGCGGATTCACGCGCGACCTGCTCCATCTCGCTCATTTCGAGTGCGGCCTGTTCCTCGGTCCGCGAGCGGCGCAACGCTTGAAGGGCGGCTGTTGCCCTGCCCTTCCTGAAGAGCCAGCGCGGCGACTCGGAAACGAAGAATCCGCCCAACACGAAAAGAATTCCCGGCGGCATCGACATCCAGAAGATGCGCCGCCAGGCGTGGTCCTTCACCGTAAACAGAGCAGCTGCGGAGGCCGTACGCGCGACCTCGGCCACGTGGTAGCTGTAGTAGATGCCGATGCAGGCGGCAACGAAGATGCCCAGGGTTAACAGCCATTGAAAAACGCCGGTGCCGCGGCCGCGCTCCTTAGCCGACAAGCACTCCGCCAGGTAGAGCGGCACCACCATGCCGACGAGTCCGCCGCTCACTCCCTGCAACAGGCGCCCGAAAAACAGCGGCCCGTAGCCCTGCGAAAGGGCAATGACCGGAATGCTCACCACAAAGGCTGCGCCGCTCAGGATCATGAGCGGCTTGCGTCCCATCCAGTCGGCGAGCAGGCCCGCGAACAGCGTGGAGAATACGCTGCCGAGCAACACAGCTGCCACGATGATTGATAATTCGCTGCCGGTGAGCTTTGAAGTGGCTTCGAGATAAGGCAACGCGCCGCCGATGATGCCGACATCGATGCCGTAGAGCAGGCCTCCGAGCCCGGCAACAAAAAGGAGAATGCGGTTATAGCGCTGCAGGTCCTTCTCAACTGAAGAGTTGGGCGTCATTCATGCTCCGAGCGGTAAGAATCTCGTTGCAAGACTACATCATGGAGGCGCCTTCGGTTCCCTGCGACACGCCGGGTTTCGGCCGCGCGGCCGGGGCCGTACCCGCGCTGGCCTGCCGGTCGCGCCAGTATGCGGCGGCGCCGATCAACTGAGCCTGCTCCAACAGCCGGGACGGAACCAGGTGAATGCCCTCGCACTCGATATGCTTTTGAGCGATGGGCAGAAACAGCCGTGCAGACCGCGCCATTCCTCCACCCACGACTACGACTTCCGGGTGGAACGGAGCGATCACATCCCGGATCACCTGGCCGAGATTGTTCCCCAACCTTTCGAAGACCCGGCGCGCGTCGGGATCGAAGGTCACGGTTTCAGCGATCGCTTTCACCTCCATGGACTTGCCGGTGCGGGCTGCGTATTCAGCTTTCAGGGCGCGCGTTGAAATGAGGTCTTCGACGGTTCCATCGCCATAAGGGAAGTTCCAGATCTCTCCGCTGGGAGGAACGCTCCTGCCCTCGGTGACACACTGCCCCTGGATTGCAAATGCTGAACCAATGCCGGTACCGATGGTCAATCCCACGGCGCGATTTGCGCCCCGGGCGCTTCCCGCGGCCAGTTCACCCGTAAGAAATGCCGCCGCATCATTGAGGAATCGCAACTGGCCGGAGGCCCATCCAAAGCGCGCCGTCAGCGCGCCCCGCAAATCCTTGCCGTAGAGCCAATCCAGTTTGTGCTTCATCAAGCTGACACCCGCGATGCAGTCGAATGGTCCGGGCACAGCGAGCGCCGCTCCCGCCAGGTGGCGGGGTCCGCCTGCAACCTCGCGGCCAAGCAGGTAGAGCAGATCAACAAATCCATCGAAGCTGGAAACGCCGCCCAGGGGGGCGTTGGTGAGGTGAATCACACGCAGGTCGTCAAGAACACACAACGCGGCACTGACATGGCTGCCGCCTATATCCAAGGCCAGAAGAAGACGGGAAGATTCCAAGGAGTTCACGGCACAACCGCCTCTCGAGGAAGGCAGAATTCCTCCCTCGCGCAACGATTCGCACCAATCCCGGGGGGCGGTGGCGGGCAGAACGCAGAATCGGTGTGAGTCCTGGTGAAAACGGTATCACAACTTTGGCCCGATTACACGTCGGCTGAATCACATCTCTCAGAAGACAGCGGTGGCCGCCGCGGCTGAAAATGTCAGTTGCGCGAGGAACTGCGATACGTTCATGAACGTGCGCAGGTTGGATGGCTTAATCGACTTGTCTGGCACGACGATGGTGTCTCCGGGATTCAGCCTCAAGTTCAAGAACTCATTTCCCCAGGCGCTCTTCACCGATTCCCTGCTGACCACCGCGCCATTGGCCCGGACTACGAACATGTGTTTCTTGTCGGCATCGGTATTGGGTCCGCCCGCCAGCTGAAGATATGATCCCAGCTTCACCTCCGGTCGAAACAGGAACGAATTCTGATTGAAAATGGCTCCCACGGCGTTGACCGTCGAAGGCACAGAGGGAACCAGGAAGGTGTCCCCATTTTCGAGGGAAATATCGGGAATGGTCTCGGTGCCCTTCGAGTCGGGTTTGAAGGCAAAGACGACGCGGCCGGTGGCCCGCACCTGCTGCAGCTGCGTAATCAACCCCTGGATGCTGGCCTGGGCCGACGATGCCCCCGACAAGTCCTGGGCCGTCCCCGAGGTTGCCAGCGCCAGGGTGCCGCGCTGCATCTGCAGAACCATGCGCTGAACGGTCTCGTCCATCCGGCGCTGTTGGATCACCCGGGTCGACTCCCGCGTGAAAACCGACCCATACAGGTAGGCGTTGGAAGTAAAGCCCCCAGCGCGCTCCACCAGTGAACGCAGCGTCTCTCCAGGACGGACGCTGTAGGTTCCCGAGTGAACGAATTCTCCTTCCAGGCGAATGAAACCGGTTTGTTCGGCAATCGGCACATGGATATCGGACTGGGAAAACACGCTTACAACGTCGCCCGGTTGCAGTTCCAGGTCTTGCGCAGCATCGTGCTGCAGCACCAGCTTGCCAAGATCGAAGGAAACCAGCGTGGTTTTCAGGGTGGCCGGATCCATGCGCTCGATCACGGCGTAGCTCCAGTCGATGTCGGGCGATGTGAGCCGAACCACGGTGCTGCGCGGCGCTGGCGGGTTAATCTGCTCCGGCGTTTCGTTTTGCGACTCAGCCAGGGCCGACTCGCTGCTGCGGGGGCCCGTTTGCGGCTGCGGGTTTCCCGTTCCGCCGCCCTGCTGATTCGTTGCGCCCGTATTAGCGGCAGGGGTATTTGCAGCCTGGTTATTCAGCAGAGCAACGTTGCCGGAGAGATACGCTCCCTGGGAGTTGTCCCAATAGTAGGCCGTCGTATCATCGGGCGGGCGCGTCTGGGATTGATTCTGGGATTGATTCTGGCCTGGCGTGGCATTTGCGGTTTGCTGGGTATTGGCCTGCCGTCGGGACATCATCATTTGCTGCAGGGGCAGGTCGATCGGGTTCGTGGGCTGGCGCAGGGCTGAAAGCGCAGGCAAGGGTTGAAACTCCGGCGCCGGCATTCCGAGACTTACACGCTTCCACCAGTAATCCCTTGTGAGCAGAGATTCTTTGTCGGGAATCAGATCGCTGAGACGCATTCCCTCATGCCACGCGAAACGCCCAGGATTTGCAGTATTGCCCCGCAGGGTAACCGTCTTCTGATACTTCGATACGATGGAGATGACGTGAAGAATGTCGCCATCGGCCATGGGCGTGGCCATGCCTGCTGCATCGAGACGCACTTCCATGGCCTCGCGCCCGCTGTGCTCAACATTGCGCTCGAGTGAGGCGCGCGCATCGGACGCGAGCGCCGTCAGATTGCTCGCATATTTCAGCACCTCGGCGACCGTATCCCCGGGCAGCAGCTCATAGATCGCCGGCCGACGGACACTGCCCAGCACCCCTACCTGGGAACCAACGGACGGAATGAAGATCACGTCGCTCGCCTCCAGCTTCGTGTCCTTCGACTTGTCCCCTGAAATGAGGAGGCGATACAGATCGAATGTGGCGGTCACCGCTCCGCCCCGCCTTAACTCAATGTGCCGCATCGATCCCTGGACCGAAGGGCCTCCACTGGCGAATAACGCATCCACCAGAGTGCTGAGCGAGCTGACGGTATACATGCCCGGGCGGCGCGCTTCTCCCGTGATGTAAATCTGGATGGCGCGAATCTGTCCCAGCTGAACCGAGAGGTCGAAGTTGCGATAAATCTTGCCCATGGCCGCGCGAAGGGCCAGGTCAAGGTCCCCAAACCGCAATCCCGCCACCTGCACCGACCCCACCTGGGGCACAAAGATGTTGCCGGCACGATCGACGCGCAGATTGGCGTTCACGTTCGTCTGTCCCCACACACGCAGTCTCACCACATCGTCCGGACCGATTACGTAATCGGCGGGCACCGGGGCGTTGTCAAGGGGGGCAAAGGTTGAGGGAACACTTCGGAACAGGTCGGCCCCGAAGATGGGGAGCACCATGCCGGTGGTGGAGGTTATGAACTTCTGAAATTCCGTCAAAGGCTCGGGAGGAAGCGGAATGGTCGTGCTCCTCTGGGAGGTGAGCCTGCCCTGATCGTCGCTGTAGATGGAAGACTGGCCCTGCTGGTAACCAGGGAGTTGGGAATAGGGCGACTGTCCGTTAAACGTGCCGCCCGACTCGCCGCCGGTAAGTCCCCTGCCGCCACATACAGACGACGACGCCATCAACGGGTCGGCGCAGTTGATCTGATTGCCCTGGCCCGACTGGTTCGTCAGATTGCCATTGTCCAGGCCCGATCCACCGGTTGGGTAGGGAATCTCCTGGGCGCAGGCTGCGGCTGCAGCAAGCGCTACCGCTATCGTAATCACAAGCGTCGACCGGATGCATGAAGAGCCTTCAGCGTCGCAAAGAGAGAGGACCCCGCGGAATAGTTTTGGTGCGAAGAAACACATGCGTCCGAGCCGGAGATATTTCATCTGATTCGAGTGTAAATTATTGAGGCCCGAAAGCTCGCTCCTGTTTAGGCATCTGGAAGACGCATTGGCAGAGGTTGAACCATTGATTCCGGGCATCTTCCGGCTTCGGGATCCTTGACCGGGCGATGTGGCGGCCAACGCCTTTACCACGCCATTCGAGCGGGCCCGGCGCATGCCGTTTACGCAATGGACGGATCAAGCCAGTCGAAGACTGTCTAAGTTTACGATCAGAACGCGGTGGGCTAACTAGAAGTTCATCTTGCCCCAGTCAAACAGCTGAAATTCCCGTATGTGCGCCTCGCTGGTGCTGGAGAGGATATTCAGCCGGACCCGCTTCGCTGTCACAGCGGAAAATTGGTCGATCTTGGTATGGCCGATGGCTTCTCCACCGGCGACCCTTTCCCACTTGTGCTGCGAATCGTTCCACACTTCGATCGCATATTTCTCCACGTGCTGCCCGTCGTTCAGCCACTCCATGGTGAGAACGTGATTGAACCTTACCGGTTGATCGAAGTCCACCTCGAGGAAAGCATGACGTGAGCCCGGCGGCGCCGACCAGAATGTGTCGGGATCACCGTCCAGTGCGGCGGCGATCTCGGACGTCGTCGCTGCGTGCCGGGGAGAGAGATTTGCGGCGGCGCGCTTGCGCAGAGCGGCGCCGAACTCCTCCAGCCGGGCCACATCTGCATCCGGCAGCAGGCCGCGCCGGTCGGGAGCCAGTCCGAGCATCAATTGCGCGCCGCGGCCCACCGTCTTGTCGTAAACATCGAGCAACTCGTTGAGGGTCTTGAGGGACACTTCGTCGTTCGGATGCCAGAACCAGTGCACTTTTCTCAAGGGTGTGTCGGCTTCGACGGGGCGCCAGCGGCGATATCCATGGCGGTCGATGACGTTCCAGTTCTCGTAATCCACGCTGCCCGCTTCGGTGCCCACCCAGCGCGCATCGCCGTATTCAAACAGCCCGGTATCGGCAAAAACCACCGAATTGGGCTGATAGGTGCGCAGGGTCTCGATGATTTTCTTGAAGTCGTAGACGTGGCCCGCACTACCTGCGCCATCCAGCCAGAACTCCACCAGGTCTCCATAGTGGGAGGCGAGTTCTTCCAGTTCTGCATTGTAGTAGTTGTCGTAGGCGGCGGCGTCTTTGTAGCGAGGTTCGTGCCGGTCCCACGGGGAGAGGTACACGCCGAATTTCAGGCCGTATTTGCGGGCTGCCCGGGCCACGTCGCCCACGACGTCGCCTTTGCCGCCTCTCCACGGGCTGCTCTTCACGCTGTATTCGGTCTGTTCCGTGGGCCAGAGGCAGAAACCGTCGTGATGCTTGGCAACCAGCACCACATACTTCGCGCCCGCATCGCGGATTGCCTTCATCCATTGTTCAGGATCGAAGTCGGTGGGGTTGAATGTCGGTGGACTCGCGGTCCCGTCGCCCCACTCCCGATCCAGAAAGGTGTTGGTGGAAAAGTGAATGATGACACCGAATTCGAGATCCTGCCACGCCACCTGGTACGGGGCCGGCCTGATTTCTCCGCCGGCATCCTGAGCGAGCGCAGCAGAGATCAGCATCAGTTCCAGGCAAAGGAGAATTGCCAAAAGTCGATATCGGCGCGCCGCACTCCAATTCATCCCACATCTCCTACGAGTACGAAGTCATGGCACTGCTTCAACTCCGCGCACGGCGCGCCAGAGCGCCCCACGCAGCGGATCGACGGGCTCTTCGACGATGTCAATGCCGGGGTAGCGCGAGCGCAGGCAGCGCTCGATCGAAGCCCGCATTCGCGCCACGCGGGCCAGAATGCTTCCCGCGAACGCCACCGCCGGAAGCTGAAACCCATCGCCTTCCGTGGCTCGCATGCGTTCGATGAGAATTCCGACGAGGTACGCGAGATCCGCGCCTCCCTGGTCAAGAATCTCCTGCGCCACCGTATCGCCTTGCTCCGCGCACGCCACGACTTCGCGCGCGAACTGAGATCCGTATCGCGGCGGAGGCTGGGTATTGGCAAACTCGATGAGAGCATCAACCTCGGGCAGGTTCCACAGCCGGCGCGCCGCTTCGAGAAGCCCGGTGGGCCGCCCCTCGTCGCGGGCCAGAAACCCGCGCCGCAATCCTTCGATGCCGATCCAGTGGCCCGCTCCCTGGTCAGCCAGGATCGGACCCCACCCGCCGGCCGTGAATATCTTCCCGCCCGCAGTACGCGCCGCCACGTTCGATCCCGTTCCGGCCAGTGCCAGCACCCCGCGGCCGCCAAAAAATGCGGCGTCGAGCGCAATCTCGACGTCTCCCACCAGGATGAGCGGACCGGACACATGTTGTGCGAAACTGTGTCGCAGCCAGTCGGTCACCAGCGGAACGGTGTTGCCCGATGTGCCCACGCAGGTGCGGGACACGTCATTCATCTTTACGCCGGTAGTCCGCTCGAGTTCTGCCAGCGCTTCGCGAAGGTTGTTCGAGGCGGTCTCTTCGTCGGCATTGACCCGCTTGATGGTTCCCGTCAATGCGCGTCCCAACTCGCGACCCTCGTCCACCAGCAGAAACTCTGTCTTCGATCCTCCCGCGTCTACCGCGAGGTAGTAGGCCATCCCGCTCTCCACGACGCACGATCGCAAAATGACGGCTGCGCACCAGGAAGATTATTGCGCAAAGCCGCCGTATCGATCGCTACGCCTATTGCCAGTCAAACCATTATCGCAACCCTACCGAGGATGGGGGTGTGTGCGGGAACGGTTTGTTGCGGATGGTCGCGGTCCGAATCGGCACAACTCACTGGAGAGTCGACCAGATCGAGAGGTTGCGAGACGTTGTTGCGGTGATTCAGAGACAGGCCCGCGCTGGCGCGGAAGCAAAAGCCTCCGCCAGAAACGGCGACATTTATCGTGGAATCCCTACAGGGCCCGACGGCCCGTAATCAACTGGATGATTAACACTACGACAGCGATCACGAGGACAAGGTGAATCAGGCTGCCTGCGATGTGAAAACTGAAGCCTAGAATCCACAACAGCAGAAGGACTACAACGATCGTCCAAAGCATGTACATCTCCTTCAGGACAATTGGAGCGCCCGGCATTCGGGTGCATGGGTATGTTGGATGCAGAATAAGCATCGGCATTGACGCCGAATCCTGCTTTTGTGCACACAGCGCCGCACCCCGGATTGGGAATTTCCTAGTGATGGGCGCTGCTCGCTGCATCTTAGCCAAAAAAATGACACCTGAATCCATTTATTTCCGCTTCTGGTTATGAAGGCTTTCTGGTTTCGTTTTAGACCACACCGGACTGGCATGGTCTTAATCGAGGCCAACCATTAGCCTTCAAGATCCCCATGGCTAACCGGCAAATCCAAAAGGGGCCGCTGTGGAACGCCGCCGCCTCTTGTTGCCCGTTCAACTCGGGCAGCCCGGAGAGGTGAATATGTCCTGCGCATCTTGTGGAATCGAAGGCCCCACACAATACGTTAGCTTCCGCCAAAACATCGGTCTGTTGGTAATGAGACTGACCAACAAGGTCGAAGCGGAATTGTGCCGGCCTTGCATGATACGGTGCTTCCGTTCTTACACCCTCACCACGCTTTTCGTGGGATGGTGGGGCGTGATCTCGTTCTTTATGACTCCTCTCTTCCTGTTCCAGAACATACGCCAATACATCTCCGCGCGGAAACTCGCCGAACCTGGCTTGGCCGCCACCAATATCCCGCTGGGAGGCGCGCCTCGTCGCGTCGCGTCGGGACCGTTTGCGCTCAAGCTCATCGTGGGGGTTGTGGCGTGGACTTTCGTCTTCGGAGCGTTAGCGTCCCATGAAGTCGACTTGACAGAGAAATACGCTCCGGCGCTCAATGCAAAACTGCATGGAGGCGAAATCACCGACGCGGACGATGCCGTCTACTCCTTCAGCAAGGCCGTGAAGGACATCTCTGCCTTGGAAGCCGGGTTCAAGAGCCACGCCTGGGATGGATTTCGGACTGAGTTACTGGCGAGAGAACATTACCTGACGGACCTGAATCAACAGAACGAAAAACTTCAACGCAAGATGAACGAAGAACGCACAGCCAACGTTGGGAACAACGATACCTGCGAGCGTTGGGCTCTGGACGAGGTAGGTCCCGCATTGAACGAATACGCGGACGCCCAAAACGCGTTCTTCTCTTTCGCAAAAAACACTTCCCAATTACCCGATAATCGCACCGGAATCACGGCTGTCTCGCAGAGAGAGGAAGACGCATTAGCAAGGCTGCGGCAGGTCTTTTCTGACGATACGGGTAAGACGTGCGCGAAAGACTAGCTTGGGTGGGATGCCATGTCCGTTCATCCAATTTCCTGACATGCCGTAAATCTCCTCACAGAAAGACTGCCTTCGCTGTCATTTTTGTCGCTTGTTCTTCGTCTTGGCTCTATAGTTCGTTCAGTGTCGCCTTGATCGAAAACAATGCGATTGCTTTGCAAAAGTCTCAAAATCGTGTGCAGCGGACGCATCGGCCCACCAGCTGGGGCGGGGCTCGTTTTCGCTCTGTTGGCATTCTTCTCCACTTTGTCGGCCGACCCGCCGAAAACAACCGCACGCGCCCAACTCGACGCCCTCAGCAGCGAGGTGCGCGCAGCCCACGCCCGCGGCGACGCCCCGTCGTACCTGGCCGGAAGCAAAGAAATGCGGCAGTTTCTCAACGATTCTCCCAATGGCGTGCTTCAAGTGATGAGCGCGCAGGCTTTTGCAGGAGACAACGACGGCGCGCTCGACAGCTTCGCCGAGTTCATTCGCATGGGGCAGTCCAACCGGCAGGTGTTCGAGGCCAAACCATTCGACGCGCTACGCAGTTCTCCTCGATTCCTCGCCCTTCAGACCGAAATGGCCAAAAACGATGACGCCATCGCGGCCGCCTCGGCGATGTTTCGCATGCCCGAGCCCGGCTTGGTTCCTGAGGATATCGACTACGATCCGTCGACGCGCAAGTTCTACCTCACCAGCGTCGTGAACCACACTGTGCTGGCCTGCGAGACCGACGGGGGCTGCCGTGTTTTCGACCGTGCTCCCGAACCGTGGCCGATGATGGCGCTGAAAGTGGACGCACGCCACCGCACGCTATGGGCCACCGCAGTAGCCCTTAAGGGATTCAAGTCCGTCCCCAAGGCCAGTTGGGGAACATCCCTGGTGCTGCTCTTCGACCTCGATTCCGGCAAGTTGCTCCACCGCGTTTCAGGACCGCCCGGAGCCACGCTCGGCGACATGACCCTCAACATGGATGGAGACGCCATCGTCGCAGACAATGAAGGCGGCTTGTATCGCATAAATCGAAAAGCTCTGCGCTTCGAACGGCTCGACGGCGGCGAGTTCATCTCGCCTCAGACTCCCGCGATGTGTCCCGATCAGCGCTGCGTCTTCGTTCCCGACTACGTTCGCGGCATCGCCATCCTCGATTTTGAGACCAGGCAGATTTCCTGGCTGCCGTCCAATGGACTGCATGCCCTGAGCGGGATCGATGGCTTGTATCTTCAAGGCCGCACCCTCATCGCCACCCAGAACGGAACCTCGCCAGAACGGGTGGTGCGCTTCACCTTGGACCCGTCCCTGAGGCACATTGAGTCGGAGTCGATCATCGAGCGGGCCACGCCCACGCTCGGCGACCCCACCCATGGAGTCATCGTGAACAGCACGTTCTATTACATTGCCAATTCCGGATGGGACCGGCTCGAAGACGACGGCACTTCCAAATCCGGGACTACGCCTTCGAGTCCGCTGCTGATGCGCGCCGACTTGCAGTAGAAAGAGAATTGAGCGGCAGGGCAGCTATCGCTGGTCGATCAGCCGGATGGTCTCCAGGAACACGTCGCCATCGATCGTGAGGCTGTGCGCGCTGACCTTGTCCATCGTGTCCTGGGCGGTGTGGTGATAGCTGTTATTCGGTCCGTAATCGAGATCGATCACATCGATCGCCGGCACCCCGCGGTTCAGAAACGCGAGGTGATCGTCCTCGACGGCCTCGTCGCGCTGAAAAAAGTACTTATCGTATCCGAATTTGTGCGCAGCCTGGCGCACCACCGCGACCAGCCAGCTCGTCGAACTGGTCTCGCGCTGTATGTCGAGATCTTTGTCGCCGATCATATCGGCGAGAATGAAGGCCTTGATGCGCTGCAGGGTTCCGTCGCGTCCCCACTTGGCGGCCAGGTGGCGGCTGCCATAGGTCGAGTCGGATTGCGACCAGCTCTGGATGGCCTCTTCGCCATCGAAAAACACCAGCCAGACGGAGTAGCCCTCGAGCTGTTTTGTTCGCGCAACCTCTTCCCGGAAATGATCAGCCAGGGCCAGCAGCAGCCCGGTGGTCGAGCCGCCGTCGTTGGCGCCCACAAAGTTGATGTTCTTGAGGTAGTAGTTGGTTTCGTAGTGAGTTCCGATGACGATTACCCCATCCTTCTTACCCGGAAAGCGCACGATGAAGTTGCGCATATTCACAGGCCCGATGGGGGTGTTGGCGATGAAGGTGTCTTCTTCCAGTTGATCGTGTTCGAGGTGAGCGCGCAGAAACGCCTCAGCCTTCGCGTGCCCGGGACTGGTCGGCCAGCGCGGACCAATCGCCACAAAATCGCGCGTATAGTTGAGCGCTTTGTCTCCGTTGAAAGCCGGCCCTGAGCCTGTCGAAGGGTGCTGCGCGGAGGCGGCAGACGGAAGGGAAAAGAGAGTCCCGGCCAGCATGCATATCAAAATTACTTTCATCGAGGACAAAAAAGCGCTCATGAGGCGACTGCTTCTTTGGCTTTGCGGCGCGATGGATGTACCCACCACGCCACCAGGATGCCGATACAGTAAAGCGCCAACATGGGCAGCGCATAGATGCACATGGTCCAGGGATCGGGGCTGGGACAGATGAAGGCCGCCACCAGGAAAACCGCCAGAATCGCGTAGCGGATGTTCTTCCACAGGAACTTGGGGCTGACGATGCCGAACATGGCCAGAAAGAAGATGAGGATTGGCAATTCGAAGCTGATGCCCAGGCCCAGGATGATGGATAGAAAGAAACCCGTATAGTCCTCGATGGTCACCATGGGATTGAACTTGCTGCCGAATCCAAAGATGAGAATTTTGAGGGCGCCGGGGAACACAAAGAAATAGCCGAAGGCGGCGCCGCCCATAAACAGTCCGACCGTGGCCGCCATGAATGGGATCACAAAACGTTTCTCGCGCTGGTACAGCCCCGGCGCAATGAACAGCCACACCTGGTAAAGGATAAAAGGCGATGCCAGGATCGCTCCTCCGATTAAAGCAACCTGTAAATACAAGTTCATCGGATCCATGGGGTGGGTGTAGTTGAGCTTGATATGCATGTGATCGAGCGGCGCCTGCACCAGCCCATACAATCGCTCCCGAAAGTAAAAGGCTACGAAAAAGCCGACACCCAGGTAAATGGCCGAATGCACGATGCGCCGGCGCAGTTCCTCCAGGTGCTCCATCAGGCTCATGCCGGGGAGTTCCGCGCGATCCGTTACCGCCTTCCGCGCCTTGCCGATTGCCTCCGCGGGATCAACCATGCTGGCTCACAGGCTCCTTGGGCGGGATGGGTGGTTCGATACCCAAACTTGATGCCGATGCGGGTTCGGAGACGGCAGCAGCCAAATCCGGTTCAGACTGTTCCGGCTGTCGGCCCTCCGGCTCCGGACTGGGGCCGTTTTTCGCGGCCATGCTGGAGCCGGCATCCACTTCGAGACTTGCCCGGTCAGGCGCCGAACCGGGCCGGGACGCGGCCACCTGCTCCCCAATCTGGGGCGGCTGAAGCCTGGGAGTCGTAACCACGGGCTCCTGGGCCCGTTCCGCTACCTCCGCCGGAAACCCCGTCACCGGCATGGTTTCATCGGCCGTCGGCACCGCTGTGGTTGCCTCGACGGCGCCGATGTCCGCCTGCGCCTCAATGCTCGGGGCTGGGTTCTGGGAAGGCGCCTCGGCAGGGGGCAGAATCGGCGCCGCAAGTGCAGCCGCCCGTTTCCGCTCTTCTTCCTCTTTCTTCCGCCGGTCAGCCTCTTCGGAGAGTCGCAACTCCTCTTCCATCTGGAACTTGAAATCGTTGGAGGCCTTGCGGAATTCGTACATGAGCTTGCCGATCTGGCGTCCGATCTGGGGCAGGCGCCGCGGTCCGAAAACCACCAGGGCCAGCACCATCAGAATGAGCGTATCCGCCATTCCCAGGCTGGCAACTTCAATGTGCAGAGGGGCACCCATGAAGGATCATGATACCTGCCCACGCGCACCGCTCACAAACGCAATGGCATAGCTTCGGCTTCGGCTCCGCAACCAAGGCGCCGATCATTTCGCTTGAAGACCACGGATGCCTCTGCACCTCCATCTACCGGATCACTCCGCAGCATGCTGGAAGTGAAGGGATAGAGACGTACTATATCTTCACGCGCAGCTCGCCCTCCACGACCGCGGCCGCCAGCACGTCGGCCTTCAATTCTGAATCCTGCTCCGAGTCTCCGGTCCGCAAGTCGAAGGCGTATCCGTGCCACGGGCAGACCACGCGGCCCTCTTCAATGCTCCCCTCTCCCAGCGGTCCTCCCTCGTGTGGGCAAACCCCATCGAGCACGCTGATCGTTCCATTCAAATTAGCCACGCAAAAGGCGCGCCCTCCGGCGGTGAATTCGCGAACCTCACCGCTGCCAGGCAATTCGGATTGCGAACAGATGCGTACAAAGTCAGGCATGATCGTCACTCCCTGGGCGAACCGCCCCTTCGCCCTGAACGGATCGTGCAATCAGCATAAAGGAGTGCCAGCACGCGCAGATCAATCCTCGGCGCCCGGCTCGGTGAATTTCAGTTCGTTTCCGAAATCGTCGCGGAGACGGAAATCCCGGTTACCCCACGGCTTGCGCACAATGTCCTGCGATAGCCGGACGCCCCGCTCGAGCAGATCGTCGCGCAGGCCCTCCAACTCGGACGTAAACAAATGCACGCCGACCGGTGTATGCTTCCGCGTCGCGTCCTGGAAGAGGTGGATTGCGATCCCGTCGCGCTCCACAATGGCATAGTCGCCGCCGGGCATCTGCGTCGCAACTCGAAATCCAAGCTTGTGTTCATAAAAGGCAAGGGCCGCTTTCAGGTTCGCGGCCGGGAGTTCGGGTGCGATCTGGAGAAGGCGCGCCAAGGCAAAGACCTCTCAGGTACGAGATTGTCTCAGGACGGCAGCTTACCACGTCGCGTGTCCAACCCTGTCTGTTCCGCATCAAACTCGTTGCGGGGAATAAGGTTGGCGGGAATTGTCGCACCGCGTGTTCCCATTCCGTCGTATCCTTATAGGAGGGAAATGAACATGAAGACCTTCACTCTGGATGAGGCCCAATCTCTCCTTCCCGTCCTCGAATCGCTTTTGAAGCGGGCCATTGAAGGCAAGCAAGCCGCCGAGGAAGTGGAGTCCAGGCTTTCCGAGCTCAGCCGGCGCATCTACTTGTCGGGAGGAATGCGGGTAGATTTGGCCCGGGTTGCGCAGGAGCGCGCCGAGATGGAGGCTCATCTACAGCGGGTACGGGAGAGCCTTTCCGAAATCGACTCCATCGGAGTGCAGGTCAAGGACCTCGATACCGGTTTGCTCGATTTTCCCTTCCGTCTCGACGAGGAAATCGTTCTTCTTTGCTGGCGCATGGGCGAATCGGCTATCGAACACTGGCACTCAGTCGAGTCGGGCTTTCAGGGCCGCCAGCCGGTGGATGACCGGTTCCGGCGCCGCTCGACGTCCGGCGGCCGGCCGAACTGAAGAAATCCGGAGAACGATCAGGGAATTCCGCCACCGCATGCCGGAATTCGATGGGCTGCAGTGTACTCTGTTGCTGCCCATGTACATTCCGGAGAACGAAGTACGCGCCGTCCTGACCTATGAATCGCTGATTCCCGCCATTCGCCAGGCGCTGATCGACTACTCCGCTGGCCTGGTGATTCAGCCTGCTCGCACCATCCTCCGTGCAGGAATTGCCGCCGACCACCGCGACGGGTGGTTTGGGGTCATGCCGGTGGTCCACGGCGATTACATGGCCTTGAAGTCGGTGACGTTTTATCGCAGCAACGCCGGGTTGGGATTGCCCACGCACATGGCGCTCATCGAGTTGCTCAGCCGCGCGACGGGCGAACCGCTGGCGGTCATGGACGGGCGGCTGATCACCGAAATGCGAACCGCCGCCGTCACGGCGGTGGGATTCGCGGCTCTGGCTCCGTTGCATTTTGCCTCGCCGCCTCGCAGTCTTGGAATTCTGGGTTCGGGGGTTCAAGCCAACGCGCACATCCAATCTCTGCGCCAGGTTTGGTCGGAGCTCGAGGACGTAAGAATCTGGAGCCCGACATCGACCCACGCCCAGCGGCTAGCGGAAACTGTGGGTGGACGGGCCGTTGCCATCGAAGAGGCCGCCGGCGCAGATGTCGTACTTACGGTTACCGTCTCGGTCGAGCCGGTTTTACGAGGGGGTTGGCTATTACCCAATGCCATGATCCTGGCTGTGGGCGCAACCGGCGATGGCGCTCGAGAGATCGATGACGAGACGATGCTCTCCAGCTACATCGTCGCCGAGTCGCGCTCCTGCGTGGAACGCGAATCAGGCGATGTCCGCGGTTCCGGCGCCAGGGTCGATGTCGAAATCGGCGAAATCCTGTCCGGGTCGGGCACGGCCGAAGTTCCGATGGGCAAGCGGGTTCTTTTCAAGACGGTGGGCATGGCCATCGAGGACCTGGTCGCGGCGCGGATGGTGTGGCATGCCAGACAGCCGGCTTCGGCGGACGCTGCATGAAGACGAATGGGCGTCCGGGAGCGCGATCCGAGCGGAACAGTCACATCGTGCGTCAAATTGAAGAGATATTCCGCCCCCGTCTGGCAAGCGAATTACAAAAGCAAATTGACATAAATCAGGTAAGCAAGCATTCGTCTGCGTTACGCTGATTGGGCTATCTGGACAGAAATGCGAGGATCATCGATGAAACTGGGGAAATGGGCGCGGTTGTTCCTGGCGGCGACGCCGCTTTTATCGGGGTGCAAGGGTTTTTGGGATGTGCCCAGCGGAAGCGGTGGTAGCGGTGGCGGCGGCACGACCAGCGGCGTGTTTTATGTGCTCAACCAGAAAACTGCCCAGATCGCCGGCTACACCATTGCATCAGGATCGACCTCGCTGACAGCGGTTCCGAGCAGTCCGGTCTCCCTGGGCACGACAGTTCCGTATTCCCTGGCCATTTCTCCCAATGGCGGGTTCCTTTACGTGGGGACGGTGGTTGGTGTCTATGTTTACAGCGTGGGATCGAACGGCGCCCTGACCATCCTCAATGGCGGGCATGTAATCTCTTCCGATTTTGCATTCACCATGCGGGTGGACCCCAGCGGTTCATGGCTGATCGACGCCGTTTCCGGAATCGGCGCGGTGAATGCCATTCCGTTGGACCCGACCACCGGCCTGGTCCTGAGCGGGGCCACGGAGCAATCGGTAGCCGTGCCGTCCACCGCCGTGCGGAGGGTGACCATCACCCAGGCGGGCGCCCCCAACCCCTACGTTTTCGTGGCCATGGGAGCCGGCGGAACCGCGGTCGTACCGTTCACCGCGGCCAACACCGATCCATTCGGAAGCGTCTCCGTGATCAAGCCCATCAGCACGACGACTGGCGGTTCTGTCGCGGTCGCCGTCGACCTTTCGCGCCAGCTCCTCTACGTGGGTGAAACCGTTGCCGTAAGCGGAACGAACCCGGGTGGACTCAGAGTATTTACGATCGGCGCCAACTCCACGATGACTGAAATCACTGGGTCGCCTTACCCGTCGGGCGGCGTTGGGCCCGGGGCCATTCTGCCCACATCCAACTATATCTATGTCGCCAATACATCGGTCACGGGTAGTAACACCGGCAATATCCAGGGATTTGCCGTCACGACAACAGGCACGGTGTATTCGCTGACCTCCATTAGCACCATCGCGGCTGGCCTGAACACCATCGCGATGGATGAGGAGAACACGGGAACCTATCTCCTGGCAGTCAATTCGGGCGGCACTCCGGATCTCAACGTTTTCACCTTCGACACTACGACCGCGGGCAAGCTGGACTCCCATGCGACGGCGTCGACAGGCTCGGACCCGGTGCAGCCCGTCGCCGTGGTTGCGGTGCCGTAAAGACACCTGGAAATCCGGCCTAATTCAGGAACCACTCCCATTGCTCGTCGGTCAGCGGCACCACGGAGAGCCGGCCGATTTTGACCAGCGGAGAATCCGCAAACAGCGGCTCCGCCTTGATCGCGTCCAGCGTTTTGGAAGTTTTGAGGCGCTTGCCTGCTTTTACCCGGACCAGCGGCACCCTAGGATCTCTCGCATCCACGCTGACCACTGTCCCGGTGCCGACGGCAGTGCGCTCATCGCCGGTGTGATAGAAGATCCATTTTGCGCCCGGCTTCAGCTCGCGCAGGTTCTTGACGGCGGTGGGGTTGGTCACGCCGTCCCACACCGTTTCCTTGTCGCGCAGGAAGTCGTCGAAGGAGTAAGCATCGGGCTCAGTTTTGAACAGGTAGTATGACATGCCGTCCATCGTATGCGAGGGAGCAGGCAAGAGGGAACAGTGCGCCCGCAAGAGCGGCTTTCCTGATCCCTGTTCCCTGATCCGTGTTCCCTGTCTCTCCCTATACAATCGAAAGGACATGATCCGCTTTTCAACTGCCGGGGAGTCGCACGGAGAGGCCCTCATCGCCCTGGTCTCCGGGATTCCCGCCGGCGTTTCCGTCGATCTCGAATTTGTGAACCGCGAACTCTGGCGCCGCCAACAGGGGTACGGGCGAGGCGGGCGCATGAAGATCGAGACCGACAAGGCGCACGTCCTCTCCGGGGTGCGCCACGGCAAGACCATCGGATCCCCCATTGCCATCGAAATCGTCAACCGCGACTGGAAGAATTGGGAAGAAAGGCTCCCCGTGGAAGCCGGCGATCCCGCCAAACACCAGGTCGTGGCTTCCCCGCGCCCCGGGCACGCCGACCTCGCCGGAGCCCTCAAGCACAATTTCCCTGACGCCCGCTATGTGCTGGAGCGCGCCTCCGCGCGCGAATCCACGTCCCGCGTAGCCGCCGGCGCCTTTGCCAAGCTGCTGCAGCACCGGTTCCGGGTACTTAACGATCTTGAGAATCATTCGATTGGATTAAAAGCTCCTGATCTGTTCGAT
>Ga0207095_10191_pt1 | contig 18453 bp, 14 predicted proteins | sample Alteio_BWMinHeat_88_FD_153529 | JGI IMG/M metagenome (GOLD analysis project Ga0207095, IMG submission 153529) | Enriched cells from forest soil in Barre Woods Harvard Forest LTER site, Petersham, Massachusetts, United States -... | ecosystem: Environmental > Terrestrial > Soil > Temperate forest >... | reverse complement strand
CCCCATTCTTTCAAGCTCCTGCAACGTGCCCAATACTGCGCAGGCTTATTCGCTTAACTACACCTCAGTGCCAAAAGGAAAACTCGGCTTCTTGACCACTTGGCCAGCGGGACAAACACAACCGCTCGTCTCGACACTCAATGCACCAACCGGAACGGTCACGGCGAATGCAGCCATTGTGCCGGCTGGCACGAACGGAGATGTGAATGTCTTCGTCACCGACAACTCCGACCTCGTCATCGACATTAACGGATATTTCGCACCACCGACTACAGGCGGTCTATCGCTCTTTCCTCTAACTCCGTGCCGCGCTCTGGACACTCGCATTCCAGCCGGCACACCACCATTCACTGGAAAGCGAGACGTCAACATTGGATCGAGTGGCTGCGGTGCGTCCTCAGCCCAAGCTTTCGTGCTGAATGCAACAGTAGTTCCTCCGGGTCGGCTAGGTTTCCTGACACTTTGGCCACAAGGCGCTCCTCAACCATTGGTCTCGACTCTGAACGCTAGCGATGGAGCAATAACTTCGAATCTGGCCATCGTCCCCACCACCAATGGATCGATTAGCGCATTTGTGTCAGATGCGTCGCACCTGGTCCTGGACATTTCAGGCTATTTCGCTCCTTAAGGCCAACGAACCGATAGGTGAACCAATGGGCTGGGCCTGTAGAACAAGCAGGCCCAGCCCATCTTTACAAGCGAGATGACCCAGGCCTGTCGGTGATGCTAACCCCAAGTTACTCGTTCCAATCGATGAACATCCTAGTCTCCTCGACTTCTTGACAATTGAAACGTTGGCTCCACTTTCGGTTTACTTTGTCAATAGTGTTCGCCTATCCATCATTAAGTCTGCGAACAATACTCCGAAATGCATACACTCCCCTTTATTCAGTGGTTGTATAAATGCAGTAACGCCTAACAAATGGCTTCCATAAATAACAAACGCTCACGGTTCTGGGGGATAGGTGGCAACAATCCTATTGGTTGAGGATGAAGAGTATTTGCGCGATTGTATTTCTCAGATGCTCGTGCGCGCCGGCCACACAGTGCACCAGGCAACAGGTAAAAGAGCGCTAACCGTCCTCACCGAGTGCCCTGCGGCGATCGAAGTGCTGATCACAGATGTCTTGATGCCGGGGATAAATGGAATCGACGTGGCTCTGGCAGTTCTCGAAAAGTTTCCGAGCCTCCCCGTTATTTTCATGTCGGGGTATGGTGAAGAAATCATGAAACGTTTTCCTCAGGCGCCAAAAGCTGTGTTTTTAGCAAAACCGTTTTGGCTCTCGAAATTGTTAACAATTGTCACGACAATCACTACCCTTCGCTCAATCAAGCGCTCGTCGCTGCAGTGGAATCAGATCGCATCTTTAACAACCGGTCAATGCACGCTATCGGCTGAACTGACTGCATCCTATCTGCTGGAAGAACTAGATGAGCAAGAATCTGAGTTATATGAAGCACATTACTTCAGTTGCCCCGTGTGTGCGAAGCGACTCAAAGAATTTACCGACGTTATAGATGTGGTAAGGCTGTTTTTTCCACCTCGTTGGGTTCACTGAAACACTTCAAATTGTAATATTGCATTTTCCACGGCCAGATTAGTAATTCGATTATCTGCAACCATGTTGCCGCAGGTGATTTTCCACGGAACTATTCCGACAATCATGCACTCGTTTTGACTCTCGCGCTATAAACTTCAACGCTGTTCTGGGGAAGGTCAGATTCGGCTCTGTCCAACCTTGGAAAAGCTGACGCGAATTGGGGGCTGCTAGGTGCAGCTCCCAGTTTTGAAGATTGGACATGCACGGCAGAGTGCGGTTACCAGACAAACATTTTAGGAAGAACATACATGAGCGTTGGATTGAGTAGGAAGCACCGAACCGATTCTTCAGTCCTCCTGTCATGGACAGTCCGAGCTGTGCATTGTGCCTATTGTCAGTGGTCAGGCCCGGGCGGAGTTCTCGACAAGATTGCTCTTCTTTTGGAACACGGCACTCACCTGGAAAGTGTGAGCCTCGATCTGACTCTAACGGAAGCCGGGAAAAGTATGGGAATTCCGATGACGTTGCATCTATTACCGCTGCACGTCCAAGTTCGACATCGGAATTGACTGCAGCCTGTGGGAGATCTGGGAAACAGATGCGGAAATGTCAATTGGTGCCTGCAACAGTTACGTGAAAGGTATCCCGATTCCATGAGAGGGGTTGTCAAGTGGTTTAGTAGCAAACGCGGCTATGGCTTTATTAGATGCGCGGACGGTCACCCTGACGTGTTTTGCTACTTCACCGCAGTCCAGACAAGCCATCACAGGGGACGCAGTTTCCTGCGCAGAGGCGAGGAAGTGGAATTCGAGATCATTCGCGGGACGAGAGGTCCGCAAGCACATAACGTATTCAGACTCTGGTCAGAACATGAAGATTGATGAGACAAAGATGAACCACAAGGACATCCGCACCCTGGAAAGACGCATGGGAAAGCCAACAGTTCGGAACAGGAATCGACCATGGAAAAGCATTTTGCTTATTGTCATCGCATGTTCCGGCTTTGTACATTTGTCATTCGCTCAACCCGTAATTTCACGAGCGACATTACCGGCAAGACCGCTTTCAAACATAGTGGACGAACATAAGATCATGTTGGTGGGAGCCGGCTCGAGCGTACCGCTTCCTCTGTATGGCAAATGGGCGGACGAGTACAACCGCCGCACCCAGGCGATCCAAATGGGGTACGTTCCGATGGGAACGGCAGACGGCATAGCGCACCTCGCTCACAATGTCGGCGATTTTGGCGCGGGCGAGGCGCCCCTTACGCCTGAACAACGCAAGATCGGATTGTCAGAACTGCCAGTAGCGGTGATTGGCATTGTTCCTGTTTACAACATCCCTGACTTGCATGAAGATCTTCGATTTTCTGGCGAAGTGCTCGCAGAAATCTTTATGGGGGAGATCAAATCCTGGGATGCCAAAGAGATCATGCGTCTAAACCCTGGCGTCCGGCTGCCAAATCTGAAAATTCAAGTCGTATATCGTCCCAGCGGCAAAGGAACGAACTATGTCTTCACGGATTTTCTGTCCAAGACAAGTGTCAAATTCCGTCAGAAGATCGGCACGAGCGTCTCTCCGCGATGGCCGATTGGTGTCCCCGCCGAGCGCAGTTCAGACATGGCGGATACAGTGAAGGGAACGCCGGGCGCGATCGGCTACGTCGAACTTCAATATGCAATACAAGACAAACTGGCGTACGCTTCGGTTCTGAATCGCTCCGGTCACATGGTTAAGGCGTCCTCTGAGACGATTTCTGTTGCATGCAAGCAGGTTGAGTCTCCAATGTGGGACAATTTCTCGGCCTCATTAACCTACGCGCCAGGAAACGATTCCTATCCGATAACGAGTTTCACTTGGCTATATTTTCGAATGGGTGCTCTGCATAGCGAGCGAGGAAAAGCTCTTGTCGACCTCTTGACCTGGATTCTTAGCACCGGCCAGAGATTTGCGCTCCAACTTGGATATACACAGATTCCTGCGCCCCTGATCGATAAAGCGAAGAAACGGCTCACGTCGCTGCAGGGGCAAGTAGTGACAGGAGTCCACTCGTCCTCAAGAACTGAGATCGACGCAGATCCGGGCAACCAGGCGGTCTGTTTTTTGGCCTTCACTCCAGTTGAGCCGATCAACCAAGCCAGCTTAGGCCGGCCGTCCCCGACAACCTGCCGTTCTCAGCATGACACTTCTCCACCACCCCAACGGTCGAGAAGTGTCATGAGGCCATCCGCTTCCACCTCTCTCGGCGACAAACCCTCACCGCACCAACTCAAGGCACGGATTTTCACCACCAGTTTCATGACAAACATCAAGGACGAAATGTTGCAGGGGGCTCTCACACTCAAGTTGGACTCCATCGATAGGAAAATATTGCGCGAGCTTCAAATGGACTGCAGGGTCTCGTCAGCGGAGTTGGGACGCCGGTGCCAGCGCACCAGGATGGCAATTCTTGAACGAATTGCCCGATTGGAAAGAATTGGGGCCATCCGCAGCTACTACGCTCGCGTTAACACGAGGGCGCTCGGAATGATCTTCACGGCTATTATTAGGCTGTCCGTGAATCAGGAACAGGTCGACGAACTCTCAGTGCTCCTCAAGAGCCGTTCAGAAGTAAGCGAATGGCTGGTCGGAAAGGAACTCCCACCGACGTTCTTTATTAAAGCTCATTTTGGATCGCTAGACCGACTAGAGAATCTTGACAATTCATTGGCTCGATATGGAGCCAGATATGTGACGATTGTCCTCTCGTCTCCTGTAGAACATGGCGTAGTCGGCCAACCACTCTGAGTGAAGGCAGGTGTGCGCAGGTCGGAATAGGTATCCGGTGAAGTTACCAACGGTGGTTTGGCAACCTCGGGGGGTCACCCAAATCCGGCCATAGTAGGTCACCTCAGCACCACCCGCAAGTTGAACTGGATTGTAAAGCGCAGCGAGCTTCACAGGGATCAAGATTAAATGCGTCAATCAGAGATAGCTTAGACGAATGGAAATCGGCCATGACGAAAAAGGCAAGAGCATTTATCGCAAGCGACGAGAGTATGACCTCTGGGGAGGTGCAAAAGTTTTAGGCCAGCGACTCAGGAATGTTCGCCGAAACAAGGGCCTGTCCCACAAGGTTGTGGCTAAGCTTGTCGGCATGCGTGTTAGTGAGCTACGCCAAATCGAGAACGGCGAGCTTGATCTTCATTTGTCTTTCGTTGTCGCTATTGCCGAGGTTTTTGATATTCGTGTCTCACGGCTATTTCACGGTATCGCTTGAGTATGGAACCGAAACACCTTGTATGTCAGACGGAAGGCGCAGCCAAAGGGGCACCGACCGGGAATGTTATTTCAGCGCTAATCCCTTGGAAGGGAGTCCCGTGCAAATTGGACGACAAGAAGATTCCACTCCGGAAAATGATGTAAGCGCACTCCGGGCCAGGGCAGGAGCAACTCCCCTTAGCAGCTACTTAGCCTTCGTTATCGCTCTCGTGGTCCACGCGCGAACGCGGGGCTCGTCCATTTGAGCCATTTCGCAGTATCTCCAATTCGGCTGACGTTCGAGAAGAAAGTAAGCCCGCCAGTTCAGGGCTGTCCCTTGCTAGCGCATCAACCTCTCTGGTTAGTTGATCTGCGCTTGAAGCGATATATTTAGACATACGGTTGATGAGCTCAAGAGACGACGGCTTCCACGGCGGCTCCTTTTTTGAAAACACGAAAAGCAAAAAACCTGCTCCGATCAAACGAATCTGACACGAGACCAACGGCGCGACTGGTTCCAGATTCTGCTTGAAAACGAGCCCGGCCAGAGACCCGACGAATAGATAGCACGTCACGAGACCTAATCCAAAAAACATTCCGGACACATACAGTGGACGTCGAATCGGCAGTCTTTTTCTGAATGCCAGAGATACAAATAAAACAAATAAGCCGATCGTTAAAGACCGGAGCAGCAAAACAACCCAAAACGCCCGCCTTGGCAATCCGAATATTGTGGAGACGTACCGTGTATTGTGCTCGCCCCACCAGCAAAGCACGCCGCTGACCAAGCACCATAAAGCAAGTCGAAACGGGGAATATCGAAGCTGGAAGTAACATTGCTCTAGCAGGCACGCAGCGGCGAGAACCGCAAGTCCGAGTTCGGCACTCCAGTTGATCGCAAATATCATTTCATGATTCGCGCTCAATGCGTGAACCAGAGACACTGCGATCGAGAGGATGAGATAGGGAGGGAGAAAATGAAAGCGTCTGTACGCTCTACGATATGAGAAGGTCGCCATTACAGCCAATGCAAGAACGACATTGGCCAGAGACCAATAAAAGATCTCATCACGGCCGTGCAGGAATTGTGTGATAGGCGACGATGCTCCGAAGCTTGTGCGTTACTCTGTATCGCTGTGTCACACTCATTTTAGCTGCAAAGCCCAAGATCGTAAATTCCATTGTAGGAAAGAGTAGGGCGCAGACGGCTCCTCGAGACCGGATGTCAGTTTGAAAGGCGTTAATCCCAACAACGAAAGCTCCACACACGGAACTGGCATGGCTAAGGGGATGATGATCGCATCGCCGCCCCGGGTAGGCAAGAAGTCGAAAAAGAGGAGACGCCATTTCGTCCCACGCGTCTCTCCAACCCACCGAGTTAACAAATTCTCCAAATCCATCTTTGCATATGCAGCAAATCCGACTGGATTTTCCCATCTCGCAGCAAAAATAAAATGGTTGAGTACGATGGCGTTTTCATATTAACGTCTGCTCAAACGCTTCCTTCTCGCTTGAGCCTGGTGATAACGGAATCGCACAAATCACGCCTGCGTGGTGGATTCATATTTGTGGGGTTTAAAAACTAAAAGAAGGTTGGCGGACAAAAGAAGGTTGGCGGTCTTGACAACTGACTCCCGAACCGCACAACATCTCGTTCCTCACAATCAACAATGGTGATGTTGTAGATCTGGGCCAGTTGCATTTGCCAGTTTGTCGTCTCATCAGGTGCTGAGGGAAGAGTCGCTAATGTCCTTTCAGTTTCGCGTGAATGGCCCGGCCGTAGGAAAGAACTCTGGCTCGCCGAACGAGCGAGGGCCCGTCAGCGCCCTATCGGCTGAGAGCCTTGAAGTTCTCAGCGACGAGGACCTGATGGCTCGCTTGGTGGATGGGACGCACGATGCTCTCACGCTGTTGTTTGAGAGGCACAGCCAATTAGTCCTCGGCATCGCGCGTCGTGCGTTGAAGGATGAGGGCGAGGCCGAAGAAACATTGCAACAAGTCTTTTTTGACATCTATAAGGCGGCGAAGCTGTTTGATCGAGCGAAGGGCCCCTTCAAGATTTGGCTGCTCCAATATGCGTATCACCGCACAATGAACCGCAAGAAACACCTAGCCGTCAAGGGGTTCTACACCACCGAGGAAATCGCTGATCAGATCTTGCCGGCTGAGCTGTATGACGTGGCTGGCCGGTCGCTACGACTGGCCTCTTCCGAATTAGAGCGATTAATCGAGCAATTGCTCAATACGATTGACCCGCGACAGCGTCAGGTCATAGAACTCACCTTTTTCCATGGCCTTACCGCTGAGGAAATCGCAAGCAAGATTGGCGAAACTCCCTCGGTTGTGCGGCATTGCTTATATAGGGGTCTTCATAAATTGCGGATCGCGTTGTTGCACAGCGAACAGGTTCAAAAGAAGTCGAAAGTCAAGAGCGTGAGTGAGGGTGCAGTCTTTGCTTATCCAGAATCATTGTGAAGAAATAGCAGGGCTCGTCTTCAGCGCCCAATTGACGCCATCTGAGCGTGAGCAATTAGCGAATCACCTCTCCATCTGCGCCGAGTGTCGATCAGAACTGGGCGACATCGCCCTAATTGTCGCTCAACTTCCAAATATTGCGGACAAGCGCAATCCGTCCCCAGTCTCTGCAGGTTTGACAGAGCGCTTTATTGCAAGGGCGCGCTCGGAGGGCATACCTCTCAGCAGAAAGAAGATTGACGAGGAAGTACCTGACAAACTCTTCAAACAAGCAGGGTTTGTGCCGGCATTTGCGGTTGCAGCGCTCTTCATTGTCGCAATCGGCTCAGTTATAGTCCTGCAATCTCGGCCGACTGGCCGTGTGACGACACCCTCTCAAGAATCGGTGGTCACTCCATCGAAAGAGCCGACGCGGATGGTACCAAAAGCATTTCGTCCCGACGACCAACTTCTTCAGGAGAATACAAACCTTAAGGCTGAGATTCGTCGGATGGAGCAGGACTTGGCTATGGTCTCAGCGAAGCTTAATTCAGACCAGGAAGCGTTGAAAGCCGCGGAAACCGCGAATGCCGCGTTGAAATCTCGCTTGAATGTTGCTGAGACGGCCGACTCAGGGTTACGTCAGGTTGTTGCTGATCGGGATATGCAAGTCACCCAGATCAACGGGGAGTTGGAAAAATTGCAGGCATTGAAGGACTCTGACGCCCTTGCCTTCAAAGTTGAAGAGAGCGAGCTGAACAATCTCCGTGAGCAGGTCGCCAAGTTGGACGTGAAGCTTCGTGAGAGTGAACAGCTTTCCGCAGCCGCAAACCAAGCAAGGGATTTGATCGTTGCGCGTCACCTCCACATCGTGGACGTCGATGACACTGATGAAAACGGAAAACAACAGCGCCCATTCGGAAGAATCTTTTATACCGAGGGCAAAAAGCTGGTTTTCTACGCTTATGACTTGGGCGATCCGAGACGATTGGACACCAAGATCAGTTTCTATGTTTGGGGCGGGAAAGAAGGTCTCGCGAAGCCGGTGAAGAGCCTTGGAATCTTGCACTCGGATGACGCAAGTGTCGGTCGCTGGGTCTTGCAATTTGACGATCCAAATGTGCTTGCACAAGTCAATTGTGTTTTTGTCACCGCAGAGTCCGGGAAGAAGGCTGTGACGCAACCCACAGGCAGGCAACTTCTGTTCGCTTCTCTTGGTAAAACCATAAACCATCCCTAACGAATACCTGTCTCGGCCGGCAATGTACTGAACCCCTTGGACGCTCCTTCGTCCCCCAAACCCCAGCAATTTTCACTCACGTGGCCAATTGCACGCGACCGCAGTGCATATACAAAATGAGGGAATATGCCATGACGCTGCCACGCGCATCATTAATTTCTGTTTTGGTTTCAATTCTCTGGTTGGCCTCTACCGCAGTCGCTCAAACTGAGAGCGCAACGGTATCAGGTCGAGTTACGGACACTGACGGTGCCATCGTCACTGGAACCGAAGTACAAATCGAAAGCATTGAACGCGGAACAATCCGAAAGGTAACGACCAATGACGCCGGGATATACGTCTTTCCAGGCGTCCAACCTGGACAGTATCACATGACGGTTACCAAGCAAGGCTTTCGCCAAGTCGAACTTGCAGGCTTGGTAGTCAATGTGCAGGATCATGTGGAGAAGAATTTCAGGCTTCAAGTCGGTTCGGCGTCCGAAAGTATAACAGTCTCCGGAGCGGCGCCTCTCGTCAACACAGAGGACGCTTCGGTCAGCACGGTAGTTGACCGCAGGTTCGTGGAGAACATGCCGCTCAATGGCAGAAGCTTCCAAACGCTGATATCTCTGACTCCAGGCGTCGTAACAACCCCCACAAGCTTTTCGGAAGAGGGGCAGTTCAGCGTCAACGGTCAAAGAGCAGATGCAAACTACTTCATGGTAGACGGAGTTAGCGGAAACATCGGCACTAGCTCAGGATTCGGGCTTGTTCAAAGTATTGGAGGGGGGCTGCCGGGCCTTAGTGCTTTGGGCAGTACGAACACACTCGTGTCCGTAGATGCAATGCAGGAATTCAGGGTTCAGACCTCCACGTTTGCCCCTGAATTTGGCCGTACTCCTGGGGCGCAAGTGTCGATCGTGACACGCGCAGGGACAAACCAGTTCCACGGGACCCTCTACGACTATTTTCGCAACGACGCTTTGGACTCGAGTGACTGGTTCACTAATCACCTTAATCTTCCAAAGCCCAAAGAGCGACAGAACGATTTCGGCGGTGTCTTCGGCGGCCCCATATTACGGGACAGAACGTTCTTCTTCTTCTCCTACGAGGGTCTGCGGCTGCGGCAACCAGCCACTGTGACAACTTTCGTGCCTGATCTTGTTGCTCGGCAAACAGCCCCGCCGGCTATCCAGTCGCTCCTAAATGCCTTTCCACTGCCAAACGGCCCCGAAGTCGGCGGCAATGTGGCACAATTCAGCACTAGCTTTTCAAGTCCTGCATCTCTCGATTCAACCAGTATCCGGCTTGACCACCTTGTCAACTCGAAGGTTACATTATTCGGGCGATATGATTACGCTCCTTCCGCCTTGTTAACGCGCGGCATCGCTAACGCGCTGCAAAATATTCAGAAAGCTCCTGCCAAGACTCAAACATTTACGTTAGGGCTTACTGCTACTATATCTCCAACCTCAAGCAACGAGCTTAGGATTAACTACAGTAATGCAAGGGCAGGTACGTCGATAAGTAACGACGATTTCGGAGGCGCTGTGCCTCTTACGGCCAATGTGTTATCGCTGCCTGCAGGTACCGCTTTTACAAATAGTCTTTTCGTGACAAGTTTTCTCGGCATCAACGGCCTTGGAAATCTTGATATTGGACGAAATACGACGAATGAACAACGCCAAATCAACTTAGTTGACAACGTTTCGTGGGTTATCGGAACTCATCAGCTTAAGTGGGGAGTCGATTATCGGTGGCTAGCTCCCATCAGCAGCCCCCTGCAGTACGAACAATTCATCACATTTTCCGGGCTTAATGGATCAACGGGTGCTCTTGCTGGTAAGGCGTCGAGCCTTTCTACCTTCGCATTCGAGCCAACTGCCTTCATTTCGCGCAATATTTCACTGTACGGCCAAGATACCTGGAAGGCTACTTCTAATCTGACTGTCACGTATGGCCTGAGATGGGATGTAAATCCAGCCGTTAAAGGCAAGAACGACAATGCGACCCCTCTAGCACTGCAGAATGTTGACGATCCAGCCAGATTGAGTGTTGCCCCGTTTGGATCTCCGCTGTATCAAACAACATTCGGTAACGTGGCGACACGACTAGGTGTGGCGTACGAGTTAAATCCAAGCAATCATTGGGCAACAGTCTTTCGAGGCGGCGTGGGAGTGTTTTATGACAGCGGCTCTGGAAGTCTCGGGCAAATCTCAGGTGCAGCGCCTTTCGAAAGCATCAGCCGCATATCCAATGTCCAGTATCCATTTACTTCGGCGCAGGTCGTCCCGCCACCGCTGTCCGTTGCGCCGCCATTCACAGCCCCCGTGGTGTCCGCCGATCCAAGCCTAATTGCACCACGGACATATCAGTGGAACCTCGCCTATGAACAAGAGGTTGGATCCCGTCAGACTGTATCTCTTACCTACATCGGTGCGATAGGGCGAGATCTGCTCCGCCAAGATTCATTCTTCTCTCCCAATCCGAGTTTCACATCGACTGTGGCGATCACTCGGAACTCGGGCACATCTGACTATCACGCGCTGCAAATCAAGTTTCAGCGACAACTATCTCAAGGATTCCAGGCACTAACTTCTTACACATGGTCCCACTCGATTGACGTAGCATCTAATGATTCCGGCACGACTAACACTCCGGCAAGCATCGGCATCATACTTGATCGTGGCAACTCGGATTACGACGTACGCCACTCGATGAGCGGCGCACTTTCCTATGATATTCCCGCTCCCCATTTGCCTGCTTTTTGGCGAACAATCCTGAGTGGTTGGTCAATTGATGATCTGGTAATCGCGCGATCGGCGCTGCCGGCGACTGCGATAGGGAACACGTTCTCGATTGTCGCCGGTACAGCATTCGCGGCTCGGCCGAACTTAGTGCCAGGGGTTCCGTTGTATATTTACGGCCCGCAGTTTCCTGGGGGCAAGGCCTTCAATAAAGCTGCGTTCAAAAGCACGGTCGGAGCGACCCAAGGAAATCTGCCACGAAATTTTCTCCGCGGCTTCCCTGCCGTACAAGATGACTTTACTTTGCGACGACAATTTCGCGTGACAGAGAGAGTCGGTGTGCAATTCAGAGCAGAATTTTTCAACATTCTTAATCATCCAAACTTTGGCAATCCTGTGAGCACGCTGACTAGTCCAGCCTTCGGGCAGTCTACTCAGATCCTAGCTACGGCTTTGAGCCCTTCGAGTGTGAGTGGAGGGTTTAGGTCGTTATATCAGATTGGCGGACCGCGATCCGTTCAGCTGGCAGTGAAGTTTGCGTTTTGAGTCTTGGCAAGTATTTGTATTTCCTCATTTCTGACATGCGAACAAAACCAGCAATAGCAACAGGAGTTTTAGGCCTGTGTGTAAGCGTTATGGGCCTGCAGCGGGTCGTCGCCGCGCGGCTGGTGGGAAACGAAAGAGTTCAGCGACAGCCTCGCATTCTTGTGGGGCCAAACCTACTCGTGAGTCGTGATAGCGATTGTAATCTGGGAGAATTATTGATCGCTGCTAATCCAGTCGATCCTCGAAATCTTTTAGGATCTGGCATCTGCTTTCGCACAAACCATCCACAGGGAGGGCAGGAAAACCGAGGTTACTACAGTCTTGATGGAGGATATAGATGGGCCACAATTCGGTTTCCCGAGCAAACTTCGGGAGGCGGAGGCGATCCCCAGGTAGCATTCGGCAGAACAGGAACAGCCTACTTCGTTTCATTGGGTCATCTCCCCAGTAGAGTAGGTTTGATCCAAGTATATCGATCCGAAGATGGAGGAATTGACTGGGGTAAACCCATCAGCCTTGGTGCTTCCTATGACCACGAGCAGATTGCAGTGGATCACTCAAATGGTCGATTCTCTGGCAATGTTTATTTGAGTGCCATATACAGCAGCGGTCACGGGCAATTCGGGGCTGCCGAAGATGCCCATGTCGGCGTTTTTCGTTCCACCGACGATGCTAGAAGCTGGAGCGGCCCGGTAGAGTTGATGAATAATCATCATCTGCCTGGTAGGGGTATTCAGGCAATGAACCTCGCACTGTTTAAGGACGGTGAGATACTCGCTCCGTTTGTCGACTATCCAGGGGATCCGGCGATCTGGTCCCCAGAGGGCCAAGAACGTGCAATAAGCACAAAATATCACTACTGGTTTGCGACCTCGAATGATGGAGGTGCCACATTTTCTGGCCCGCAGAAGTTCGTCCTACAGGGTGGAGGCGTGATCGACGGTCCATTCAGCCATTTTCCTTTTTTCGCAATAGACAACTCGGACGGTGCTTTTCGAGACCGTGTTTATATCGTCTGGGCGGACCGGGATTTCAGGCCGCGGTTGACTGATGTTTCGATCAGACATGACAGATCTGAGCGAGCACGCTTCTTGATTTCTCACTCTTCGGATAGAGGAAAGTCATGGAGTAAACCAAAGATGATCTCTGCCGGATTGCCGGATGTCGGTGATCAGTTCGCACCACAGTCAATCGCCGTGAACAAATGCGGCACCGTTGCAGTGTCCTGGTACGATACGACCGATACTCCTGCTGGCCATGGCAGCCTCTTAGTTAACCGATATCTAGCGGCATCAATCGACGGAGGAGAAAGCTTTCTTCCCGCGGTGCGGGTTTCCTCAGCCCCCACTGATCTCGCAGTTACAGGCCACAATCTTGTGGGAGCTGGTGCTGGCGGCACGTGGCGATATGGATTCGGAGCCGTCAGTGGAACTTCAGTAGAGTTGATCAGCGGCGCGGTGTCCCACGGAGAGTATCTGGGATTGACGGAGGGTGCAGCCGGTATTTTCCATGTCTTCTGGACAGATGGGCGCACTGGATCCAATCAGATTTGGACCGCCCCAGTGAGTGTAGATTGCGCCGCCGAAAATAATGAGGAGCCACCGAAGGCAAAGCCCACACTGGTGCAGGCTGACGTTAGCGATAGACTAGAGCCTGTGTTGGATCCCATCCGTCAGTTTTCTCAAGCCACTGTTGACGTTCCAATCCGATTGACAAACAAGTCAGGCCAGCCAGTTTATGGCCCAATCGTTGTGGAGGTCACATCGCTCACACCAGAAGGCGTCCTTCTCAACGCGGCAGATGGTCAGCAAGGCGTAGGCGCGAAGTTCGATTATTCTCACACTCTTGGTGATTTCGACTTTTTGCCGCCAGGTGCGGTCAGTGAGGCACTGGAATGGCGATTCCGTACGCCGGCGACTGCCAAAGACTTCCCGCGACTTACATTCAAGGTGACGGCTAGGATCGCGGTGACCGGAACGTCGACATTGAAGTAGTTGACACAATGTTAAGAAAACTGGCCAGGAACGGATCGTAGTGTCATGTTGAAGCGCTCTCGCGAAAGGTTCAGAATTGTGTGAGATGACAGTCAGTATTACGGCGTCCACTCAACTGTCACAGGTTTGACAATGCATTTGAAACAACCACGTACTCTCGCAAGCACGAACGGGAGCGGTCAGAGATCGCTCCCGCTTAGGGTAGTATCTAGTGCTACTCCTCTTCCAACTTGCTTTGTAGCAGGATGGTCTGTTCTTCTGGCTGACCGTCGGGTACCGGACCCCCGCCGGCTTGAATGAGGTTGGAAGCTGCTCCAACGAGATCAACTGTTGGTGTTTGATAGTTGCGCATACATTTTCCTTTCTCCACTCTCTGAAGATTCGTACATCTATTAGCGACGAGTGGAATCGCCAATGGAATTCCTCAAACGGTCAACGCAGACTGTTCTCGCTCCAGTCTATTGTTCCTTCCACGTTGCTCGCTCAGATGTCGTAATGACCTAAACCAGCCTTCCATCATCAACGCTCGAAGAGCCGGAATCATGCCTTCAGCTAAACGGCAGCGCAGCTCGTTGAGTGACTGTTTGAACCTTTCTGGAACCGCGTAACCACGTCTACAAATTTCCCACTTTTCGATGTTCCTTAGTCCCGTCCATTCCCGAGCCAGGGCCCTTGCGTATGGTTCATATATCGAGCCCTTTCCCTTCCGTAAGAGTACCCTTGGCGGCAATATTTCGCGCATCGCACGCCTCATCAAGGACCTTGTTTCTCCGTTCCGAAGGAATTGCGATAGAGGAACACCAAGGCACCACTCCAGCAATGGTCTGTGAGTGTAAGGATGCGATACATAAATATCGCCATGCCCATTCCATTGGCCGGTGCAGATAGAGTCGAAAAGAGACTGGAGAACTGCTGTCTGATAACGGCGACTGGGAGTAGGTCTTGCAAACTTCTTTCCGACTGCCGGAAGACTTGCTTCAGACTCAGGCTCTCTTCGATCTCGAACCCAAGCAGGAGGTGCGGATTGTAGGGGCTTGCATGGAGCATCACTTCGGATCAAAGTGCCGAGCAAGAGGGGCAAGGCCTGGAGAAAGAACAGGCGGAAGTATGGGACACCCAAGAATCTGCTCCATTCTTGGCACTCCCGATGCGCCGTCCGTAAATGGCCGGCGTAAAGATGCTCTGCCACAAGTGGTGTAGCATCTGGATGATTCCCGAAAATGTGGTCACCTCCAAACCCGGTAAGCAACACATCTGCTCCATGGGTTTGCATGTGTCCCCTGAAAGTTGGAAAGCGCCCAGGGCATGTGTCAAAAATGTTAGGGAGTCCGGTGAATGAAGCCTTGTTGAGGCCTAAGCAGAATGCCTGTTCCTCTTCGTGAACGTAGATGCTCGGCACCCCTCTCTTTTCTTCGATCAATCTGATGAAGTAGGATTCATCGCATGTCTCTGATTGGCTATAAACGCAGGAAATCGTGCGCAAAGTCTCAGGCGCAGCATTTTTGTCGCGTAGGATGCGATCGGCTAAAAGCGCAATGGAGGAAGAATCTAATCCGCCACTTAGTTCGCAGAATACACGACCCTTGGCTCGCAACCGAACCCGAACTGCTTCGGTCATTTTGTCCAAGAGTTGTGCTTCGTAATCTGCGTCTGAGGCACAGTGAATGGAACGTACTCGCCCCCAATCCCATAGGGGTTGCATAGGGCTGAATCCGTTGTTCGTAAATCGTAGAACATTTCCCGGTGGAATTACTTCCACGGTTTCAAACGGACAACTCGTGGGCCGCGGTTTTCCAATAAGAAACTCACGGACATATTCCTCATTGACTCTTGGGTCTACATCGGCAATATGTACTAAGTGTGTAAAGTCACTTGCCCATATGAGTTTCTCATTATCGCAAACATAATAGAGAGGTCGCGCACCATCTATTGAGCGTGCAAACTCCAACGCGCGCATCTTGCGATTCCATACCGTTAATGCAAACTCGCCAATAAGGCGGGTAAAAATAGCATTTCCTTGTTGAGCATATGCAGTAAGGATTATCAGGGGGTCTGGAGTACCATTGTTCACGGCGAGCCCGGTTCCTTCAGCGATTTCCTCGCGATTGTCCAACCGGCCATCAAATGTTAGAACATATGGACCTATACAAATTGGCTGGATTTCGGAATCCTCCTCCAATGTAATGCGATCACCTCGGTATGCCATTAATAAAGAATGGTCGTACACCTCTCCCGAAGTCCCCGGCTTTGACGTTACGTGAACGTCAAGTAGAGTCTGTAGATCCTCCTCTGTCGCTTGCCGCTGATCGCGATACAACATTCCAAGCTGCATCTTCATGACAACGAACCTTCAATATGCTGTGAGCCGCCGATAAAATCTTCTTACTTGTGGACGGTCATTAATAACACTTCCCGCTACTTCCACCCATGCGTGAGCCACCGTGGGCATAGGACGGACAGCGAGAACCATTTCCGCCGCTATGCCCCAAGCTCGCAACATGCAGGCAGTAACGGCACTTCGTTGCAAACAAAGCGCTTTCTTGCCGTACCACACACAACTTCTCTCTACGGCCGTACATATTTTCCCAATTACAACAATGCGGTCATCTTTGGGTTTACGCTGTTTCAGCGGCCAGCGGTGAACCACATGGCACATTACTTCCATTGAAACTGCCGACAACAAGAAATCAAACAGACACAGGCCAACAAGAGCGGCAAAAACCATAATCCGACTCGGAGTCGGACGAGGGGCCTCACCGTCGTGGGCATACCAGGGGAAATAACCCATCTGCTCATCTGGCATTGTCTGTGCGGCTTCGGCCAGAAAGATCTCATCTGGTTTCAAGCCGAGCGACTTTGCTTCGGAGAGAAGGTTCGCCAAGTCCCGCTCAACTGTTTGGCGATCCACGGTGTATTCGCTCAGAATGTGATCGACAACTTGGGCCGGAGACTGGCCCGAGCACAGCAGTTTCCACATTTGCGCACCGATGCCATCGAACTTAATCAGCCGTCCGGTATTCCCATTTTCAGTCTTGCCGCAAATATCAAGAACGATGGCCCCATCCTCATTTGCGGTCATGAATACATTCTGCCTGCCAGAATTTAAATTGGTCATTTTTAAGAGATGAGCTATGCCCACAGAAACCTTCCAATCTCTCTGACTGACTTCGACGGCTTGCCCGGCCCAGCTACCGGTACGGACATGTTCGACTCCCTTTGAGGTGGTCCCTTGAGATAAACCACGATCCTGTGAGGGCCTGCGCTCAATCACTGGTCTGCCTTGCACCCAACAGCTATTCGCGCAATGCCTCTACTAGATATATTCAGAACGCAGAGGCATTTTCCGTCACTCCCACAAAAATAAACTTTGTTGAAGGCTGTGGGCGGTATTCCTTCCCTCAAATGATTAGTGGGTTCTAATCGGAAGCTAGAATTAATCTGGTTTCGCGTTGACCGCTACATCAGAGGCACCGACCGTATAGATTGAGATAAGTCCAGAAATCGTACACAAATCGGCCCATTGTTATTAGCCATTCTTAATGGAGAATCGTTGTACCAATGAATGAATCTGGTTGTACTAAAGAACTCTCCCAATCTGCATGCCCCGCGTTATCATCGGCAAAATAGTTGGTCGTTCGACGTTAAGGTTGCCCAAGTCCTTTTAAATAGATCTTGCAGATCATCAGAGCACGGCGCGCCAATGTACCGGCGCTAATAAGGCGTTCACAGGTGCAGACCAAGACGCCATATTGGCGGAAAAACAGGCCAGAAACCATTTATCCCGTACTGGGGAAATTGGTTACGGGACGTATTTGTCTCGTCATTGCTCGCCTTGGCGGCTTTTAACGACGAAGAGTTCACCCCGGCGATAAGGGCTCGTGCATCCGGGAGCTAGTTCAATCACTTTGAGTTGCATCCTGAATCCATGACTCAATGTGCGCTACGGTCCGACTACGGAAACTACTGACGTTGTTATGCAGTTCTCGAACGCACGTGACCTCCGGGATTTGGAAGATGAAGATGTGTTGGCGCATGTGGCGGCTGGCCATAGCGAGGGTTTGACCGTCTTGATGGAGCGGTACAGCTCGATGGTACTTGGCGTGGCTCGACATATCTTGCAAGATCGAGGAGAGGCGCAGGATATGGTGCAGGATGTGTTCGCTGAAGTGTGGAAAAGTGCCCAGCGCTTTGATCGTAACAAAGGCAGCTTTAAGTCCTGGCTCTTTCGTATCACACGCAATCTGACAATTAACCGCAGGAAATATCTCCAAGCGCGGCAGTTTTACAGCAGCTCAACATTAGAGGAGATGGAGAATCTTCCAGACAGAACCGGTTTTGGGCTTCGGTTTGCTCGACAAGAGCAGCCTTACCTGATCCGGGAATCGCTGGCCATTCTTAAGCCGATGCAACGCACAACAGTAGAACTGAAATGTCTTGAGGGATTATCCGTCCCCCAGGTAGCTGAACACATAGGGAAGTCGGCTGGCGCTGTTGAAAACAATTTAAGGAGAGCCCTCAAGAAACTGCGCCGAGCCGTTGACAAGCGGGATACCGAATCTTCAGGGAACGATTCCTGACGAAAGGCAGGTCGAAATGCTTATCCACAGGCGTTACGAAAACCTTTGCGCGCTGGCTGCCTCCGGGGCCGCCTCCGAAAGTGATTTTGACGACCTCATGGTTCACGTACACGACTGTTCTAAATGTCGTCGCAC
>Ga0207095_10190_pt1 | contig 18521 bp, 14 predicted proteins | sample Alteio_BWMinHeat_88_FD_153529 | JGI IMG/M metagenome (GOLD analysis project Ga0207095, IMG submission 153529) | Enriched cells from forest soil in Barre Woods Harvard Forest LTER site, Petersham, Massachusetts, United States -... | ecosystem: Environmental > Terrestrial > Soil > Temperate forest >... | reverse complement strand
CTGGCCCGTGCCGACGACGCCGCCGACGCCAAGGCACTGGTCCAAAAAGCCTTGAAGGCCTACGGCGGCGAGGACAAGCTCAGCAAGGTCAAGGCCATGACCATGAAGTCCAAGGGTACCTATTACGGCATGGGCGACGGCATTGCCTACACCGAAACAACCTCCTGGCAGTATCCCGACAAGGTGCGGTCCGAGATCAAGGCCGATGTCAAAGGCGACAAGTTCACCCTTGTCGAAGTGTTCAACGGCGACAAGGCCTGGGAATCGACGAACGGCAAGACCGAGGAATTGACCAAGGACGGAATGGCCGAGTCGAAGGAGAGCATGTACGGCCACCGCGTCGCGATGCTCTATCCCCTCCTAGACAAGGCCTTCACGTTGACTCCGATCGGCGAAGTCAAGGTCGGGGACAAGGCGGCCGTCGGCATCAAGGCGTTTGAAGTGGGGCTAGGAGGGGGCCCGCCGTCGATCGTCGCGATCCTTAATAAGAACACCGTGATTTTTGGCGAGACGAAGGAAGAAATCGAACAAGCCGTGGAGAAAGCCGCCGGTAAGAAGAAAACGGACTTCAAGGGCAAGAGCCTGGCCAAATTGATCGAGAAGATGGACACCAAAGAGGCGCTTACGGTGGCGTGCACCGGCGAGATGGCCTTTGGCGGCAGCGTGTCGAATATGGGAGGCGTTGTTACGCGCAAGGTCCACACGCTCGCCGACGAGGGTATCGAGTCGGTTACGGCAAGTTTCACCGTCACCGAAGTGATCAAGGGGAAGGCGGTGTTCACGGCCAAGGACGCCGACGTGGGCAAGGAGCTGAATGCGAAGTTCGAAGCGGGCCTGGCTCAGGCGATCAAGGAAGGCACGCGGGAGGCGGCCACGCGAAAGGAACTCGAGCCGGTGCTCGAGCTGCTCAAGGGAGTCAAACTAACGAGTAAGGAACAAACCGTGACGTTTGAGGGGCAGGGCGGTCCTGAGACCATTGAGGCGCTGGTCAAAGCGATTTTCATGGGCCGAGCCAGCGCGCCCGTACCGGTGCCGTTGCCTCCGGCGGGGAAATAATAAAAGCGGCAGCGTGGCTTGGATTGGAAGTACCATCGTCGAGGCGCATCTCGCGCATTCGCTTTTCTCGGAGGTCGTACCAATCATGTTTCGTTCAATCATAAGTTTGCCGTTTGCCCTCGCCGTGTTGGCCGTCACGGGGCCGTTGCAGGCGGCGCCCGGGCCAACCGATGAACTTGCCAAGATCGACAAGTACCTGCCGGACGAGACGGTGGCTGTCTTCGTCTTGAACATGAAGCCCATCCGCGAATCGAAGGTGTACGCCAAGGGCATCGAAAAGGTAGTCAACGAATTGCTCAAGACGAATGAGCTGCAGTGGCTTCTGAAGGAGGTCGGGCTCAAAAGGGACCAAGTGCAGTCGATACTGAACGACGCTGGACTCGACCCGCTTAATGATATTGACCGCGTCATTCTCGCGAAAAGACCGGGCCGCGAGGGAATGAGCGCGCCGTTCTTGGTCGCAGAAGGCCGCTTTGACCCAGACAAGATCCTGGCTGCGGCGGACACGCTCTCCAAGAATTCCGGCACGCAATACAAGGCGCGCAAGCCATATGAGATCGGCAAGGCGAAAGTGTTTGAGGTCGTGTATTCTCTCGGTTTTCTTGGAGAGGGAACGGCATTCGTCGCAACAATACTGAACAAAAACACGCTGATATTTGCAGCGACGACGGAAGAGATCGAACAGGCCGTTGAGAAAGCCGCCGGTAAGAAGGAGACGGAGTTTAAGGTTGAGGGCCTAGCGAAACTCATAGACAAGATGGACTCCAAAAAGGCGCTCACCGTAGCGTGCGCCGGCGAAAAATCGCTCATCGACGACGGTATTGAATCAGTCACGGCCAGCTTCACCGTCACCGACGTGATCAATGCGAAGGTCGTGGTCACCGCGAAGGACGCCGAGGCGGCGAAGAAGATAAATGCGCAGTACGCGGAGGGATTGGCGGAACTCACTCGGCAGTTCGGCACGCGCAAGGACCCCAAGCCGGTTCTCGACGTGCTGAAAGGGATCAAGCAGTCGAGGAAGGAGCTGGCCATCACCCTGGAAGCACAATGCGGAATTGATGCGGTCGAGGCGGTCGTCAGGGCGCTGCTGGGCATTGCACCGCCGCCGTTGCCCCCGGCGGCGAAATAAGAGAAGCAATTGCGTGAGTGTCTCAGCCGGCGTTGCTTCCCAAGGGAAGCGCCGCCGGCTGTTTTTGTTCTTCCTCCCGGCGTGGTCGGTATTCGATAGGATTGACGGTGTTTTACCCACCGGACGCAGCCGGTGGGCTCTTCGGAGATACTCGTGAGCATGTCGGCTGTTGAGATCGAGCACGTCACGAAGACTTTTGGACCGTTCACGGCCGTGGACGATCTGGGGCTGACCGTGCCGGAAAACAGCATTTACGGCTTCATCGGTCCCAACGGCTCGGGGAAGACGACGACGTTGCGCATGATCATGCGCATCCTGCTGCCGGATAGGGGGACGATCCGGGTGCTGGGGGACGAATCGTGGCACGCGGCAAACGACCGTGTGGCCTATCTGCCGGAGGAACGTGGCCTGTACAAGCAGATGAAGGTGCGCGAGGTGCTGCGGTTTTATGCCGAGTTGAAGGGCTGTCGCGATTCCGGCGCCGCCATCGATGCATGGCTCAAACGCCTGGAGCTATCCGACTGGGCGGACAAGAAAGTGCAAGCGTTGTCCAAGGGCATGGCGCAGAAGGTGCAGTTCATCGCAACGATCATTGCGAAGCCGGAGCTGGTGCTCCTCGATGAGCCGTTCAGCGGGCTGGACCCGATCAATACCGAGGTGCTCCGCGACGCCGTGCTCGACCTCAAGAAGGAGGGGGCTACCGTTGTCTTCTCGACACACGATATGAGCGTGGCCGAGAGGATGTGCGACTTCATTTTCATGATTCACAAGGGCAAGAAGGTCCTCGACGGCACGTTGGAGTCGATTCAAGACGCCTACGGCAACGATACGCTGCGCGTGCGGCTGGAGAACGACGGGGCGGCTTTCGAGAATCTGCCCGGCGTGGCAAAGGTAACGGATTTCGGCCGGCTCAAGGAATTGCGTCTGGAGAGGAGTGCGGATTCGCAACAGGTCCTGGCCGCGCTCATGGCGCGCGGCAGCGTGAGGCATTTCGAGTTGACGCGACCCTCGCTGCAAGACATTTTCGTTCGCATTGCCGGGCCGGTCGGCGAGGAGAACCATCATGCGTAAGGTGCTGGTCATCGCGCTGCGCGAATACCGCGCGGCGGTGCGGACGAAGGCGTTCCTTATCAGCCTGATTTTGATGCCGTTGCTGATGGGCGGGAGCATTGGCGTTCAAGTGCTTCTCAAGAAGATGGACGACACCAAGGAGAAGCACTTCGCGGTCATCGACCGTACGCCGGACGAGAAGTTGTTTAAGGTGCTGAAGGGCGAGGCCGAAAAGCGCGATCAGAATGCGGAGCAAGATGCCGATCTCTCCAAGCAACTGCGGGGCAAATGCATCCTGAAATCGATTCCAGCGAGCGCGGGTGAAGAGGAAGCCATCAAGGAGCAGCGGCTGGCACTGTCGAAGCGCGTCGAGGAGGGCGAGTTTCGCGGATTTCTCGAAATTGGCGCCAACGTGCTCGACTATGACGACTCGCCCAAACCCACTAGCGGCAAGCAGGCGGACGATAGGCACTCGATCCGCTATCAGTCGAACAACCCGACTTCCATCGAATTCTCGATCTGGGCGGATACGGTGTTGAACGCCGCCATCGAACGGCAGCGGTTCGCGGATGAACATGTGTCCGAGGCCAAGGTTCGGGCCATGCAGCAGCGCGTGAACCTGCGCATCAAGGCGCTCACGAAGTTCAATGACAAGACCGGAAAGATCGAGGATGCGCCTGACGAGAGTCAGATTGCCAACATCCTAGTGCCGGGCGTGCTGATTGCCTTGATGTTCTTGATGATCATGATCGGCGCGACGCCGGCAATGCAAAGCGTGATCGAGGAGAAAATGCAGCGCATCGCTGAGGTGCTACTCGGCTCGGTGACGCCATTCCAGTTGATGCTCGGCAAGCTTGCCGGCATGGTGGGCGTGTCGTTGACGGTGGCGGCGGTCTATTTGATCGGCGCATACGTCGTGGCCGGCCACTACGAGTACACGGAGTATCTGGCGCCGCATGTGCTGGCCTGGTTCCTGATCTACCTGGTCCTGGCGGTGCTGATGTTCGGGTCGCTGTTCATCGCGGTGGGCGCGGCGGCGATGGACATGAAGGAGTCGCAGTCGCTGCTGTTGCCGATCATGCTCGTAGCTTGCTTGCCGCTGTTTGTGCTGGGGGCGGTCATTCAGGAGCCGAACGGGACGCTGGCCACGACGATGTCGTTCATTCCGACGGCGACGCCGATGTTGATGACAGCGCGGCTGGCGGTGCCGCCGGGGGTGCCGTGGTGGCAGCCGTTGCTCGGCGTGCTGGGAGTGCTGGCGGCAACGCTGGCCTGCGTGTGGGCGGCGGGGAGGGTCTTCCGCGTGGGAATCTTGATGCAGGGGAAGGGGGCGCGGTTCGGGGATATGCTCAAGTGGGTGGTGCGGGGGTGATGTAGAACGGTGATCCACGTCGCGCTTACGCCGCGACGCTCGCCATCATTTCGTCTCGACGCTCGCCGTCATTGGAATTCCACGCCCGGGTCGCCCTCACGCACTTCGCCGATGACCTCGGTCGGCACGCGGTCCTCGCACAGTTGGCGTTGAATGCTCTCCGCGTAGTAGGAACTGACGATCACGACGAAGCCAATGCCGCCGTTGAAGACGCGGTCCATCTCGTCCTGTTCGATGTTGCCGAGGCGTTGCAGCCAGCCGAAGACCGGCGGAACTCTCCAACCACGTTTCAGAAAGACCCGGCAGCCGGGCGGGAGGATGCGCGGGATGTTGTCGACCAGTCCGCCGCCGGTGATGTGGGCGAGGCCGCGCACCACGCGGCGCTTGACCGGGTAATGGTGAAGGATGCGTTTGATGGGACGGACGTAGATGCGGGTCGGCTCCAAGAGCTCTTCGCCGACGGTGCGGCCCAGTTCGGACACAAAGTCCGTCACCTTGAGTTTCGCGTGATCGAAGACGACTTTGCGGACGAGGCTGTAGCCGTTGGAGTGGATGCCGGTGCTGGCCAAGCCGAGGACGATGTCGCCAGGGCGAATGGCCTTGCCGGTGATGATGTGCTCGCGTTCGACGATGCCGACGCAGAAGCCGGCCATGTCGTAGTCGCCGGGTTGGTAGAAGTCGGGCAGGATCGCCGTTTCGCCGCCGACGAGGGCGCACTCGGCCTCGAGGCAGCCGTCGCTGATGCCCTTGACGAGATCGCGGGTCAACGGCGGGTCGTCCTTGGGCATGGCGAGGTAATCGAGAAAGATGAGCGGTTCGCCGCCGGTGCAGAGGCAGTCGTTGACCGACATGGCGACGAGGTCGATGCCGACGGTGTCGTGCTTGCCGGCGAGGGCGGCGATCTTGAGCTTGCTGCCGACGCCATCGGTGCAGGAGACGAGGACGGGGTGCTTGTAATTCCTGGCGAAGAGACGGCTGTTGTAGTCGAGGCTGAAAAGGCTGGCGAAGCCGCCGAAGCCGTCGAGGACGCGCGGCGTGTGCGTGCGTTTGAGCAACGGCGGCAGGGCAGCCAGGCTCTGCTCGTAGAGATCGAGGTCGAGGCCGGCGTCGCGGTAGGTCAGGTGGGGGGGACGGTCGTCGGTCATTTTCGCCAGGTACACGGAAGCAGCGTGGCCAATTCACCGCCAGTGATTCAGGATATGGAGATTGTCCGCCACAGGGACGGCGGCGGCCACGAAATTGCGAATGGGGGTACGCGGGGGCGCTCCGTGGGTGGTTTCGGCTGACCTACCATGATGGGGGTCGCATCAGTCAAAATACATGCCAGCCACATCGCTCACCCCGTCGTCCGGGGTGAGGCCGGAGAAGCTCCGTCCTTCAACACGGTTTGGAGGTTTAGCGAGTCGTCCAAAGACGCTCAAGGGACGCGATTGACAAATGACAATCAAGGACTGTCCTCATTGTCATCGAAATGCCCGCCATTGGGGGAAGGATTGCCGCCGCGCGAAAGGCCTTGATTGACTGCGACCGTCAACGTGTCAGCTGACGACTCAGGGCCGCTCGCACCCTAGCTACCGCGCAGCGACTGAACGAATTGCCCATAATCCGCGATCGCCTTTCGCAGCGCTGCCACGGGGTTCTTGTCGGCCTCCGGCGTCAAGAGTTGCGCGCGTGCGGGGTTCTTGTCGATGCGTGCGGCGGCCTCCATTTTCTCTTTGTTTTGGCCGAGGCGGTCGTGAGCGGCTCGCAGGATGAGATCGAGGCCCAGTTGAGGGACCGCCTTCTCGACGCCGGCCCGCATTTTCGTCCAGCGCGGTTCGAGGTTTCGGACCTCTTCGACAGACAACGTGTTGACGAAGTCTAGCGCCGTCACCGGCGCGAGGGCTAGCACCGTGAACGATTCGAGGCCCGATTCATCTTGGCCGAACCAATCGATCTGTCCATTCGTGTTCGGCTTCCAGTTCTTGAGGACGTACGGCAGCAATACGTCGGTCGCCAAGCGGGCGTACTCGATGTGCTGGTTTCGCAACAGATGAATTTGGGAGAGGACGATCGCCGCGCTGAGCTGTTCCTCCAGGACCGGCGAATCTTTCATTTCCTTTTCGAGGAGGGCCTGCGCTTCTTGCACCGCGCCGAGGCTCAGCAATGCTTCGGCGGCGTAGAGGTTCCGTAACAGCGAAGCCAGGGCAGGATTGCCGTCTTGGAGCAGAGCCTGGAGTGGTGTTCCGTTCGGATCGATCTTCTTGGCGTCTTTATCGGCGGGCGGCGGCGCGAAGAGACGCTTGAACTGCTCCAGCTTCTCCCGCGCTTCGGCGTGGCGGCCGAGTTTCGTCAAGCAGAAATACTCAAAGAACGAGAAGTCGCGCGAATGGAGGAAGGCCTGAGCCTTGTCCTTGTCTTCGGGCTTCAGTTCGCGCTCGGCGTCGGCGTACCACTGCCAGGCCTGGTCATATTCCATTCGGATCAGGTCGTAGTGGCCGATCTGGGCTTTCTCGAACGCGTTGGTCGCCATCCAGGTGATCTGACCGGTCGTCACATCGACGGTGGCGGCGGGGTCGCCGGTGGGCATGCCCACGCCGAACATTTTCGAGACAATCGACGGGTGCGTCGGCGTGAACGTCAGCCACAGGGACAACTTTTCCTCGGTGGGCGACCATTTCGGAAAGGTCACGCGCAGGCCGGAGAACACAACTTTGCCGGGCTGTTTTCCGTCGGCGTCGGCCAGATAGACCGCGTTGCGCGCGCCGGGCTCGGGAAGGAGGAGGGTGGTCCAGGGCGAGTCGTTGCCAATCGGCTCGGCGACGACGTAGGCCAGGCGCCTGCCCGCGTAGTCCCAGCCGGCGAAACGAACGACGTCGGCCTTCTTGACTTCCGTGAGCTGCTGATCCTTGATCTGCAGGATGTTCAGATCGCCGAAGTCCTTGCCGAGGACAAAGCCGAGCCGGTCGCCGTCCGTGGACCAATTCAGGTCGCGGTAGGGGTTGTCGCCCTCGGTGAGCACGGCGACTTCACGGCGGGCGGGGTCGCCGACGCGAAGCTTGTAGTGGACCGGTTCCTCGTTCTTGCCGCCGGTGGACGGGGCGAACGCGAAGCGATTGCCGTCTGCGGTCCAAACCGGAAGCGTGGCCCGCAGGCGTTCGATGAGTGAGAAGGAATCGGCGCGGGCCAGCTCGTGCGAATACGGCACGTGCCACCATTTATTCTTGTCGGCCGGGAGCAGCCACAGGCCGTCCTCGTCCGGGTTCGTCGTGACGCCGCCGCCGGTGACCTTCCCATTGGGTCCATTAATGTTCACGGACACGGATTCCAGCCTACCGGTAACGACGGCGAGATAGCGACCGGTCTTTTCCCAGTCGAACACCATCGCCTGGGCGTCGTGTTCGAAGACGCGGCGTGTATTCTTCGTTTCGAGATTGAATTCAAACAAATTGAGCCTGTGTTCGGCGGTCTTGTCGAGGTAGAGAATGCGGTCGCCCTTGGGATGCCAGCGAACGGCGAGGTTGGCGCCGACGTAACCGGTGTGGTCACACGCGGCCTCGAAGAGCTTGACGTTGACTGCCTTGTCGGGTCCGTCGGATTCGTCGCGAAGCCAGCACGTGTAGTTGATGTTGCGCGGCCCGAAAGTATCGCCGGCCGGATTCTGATCACCGGAGTCGGCCTGGCGCGGTTCGGCGTCTTTCAAGCGCGCCGTGGTGAATATCAACTTCTTGCCCGCGGGGGCCCAAAGCGGTGTGCTGGCGGCGATGATGTCCTTGTCCGGTTCGAAGATTTTCCGGGGCTTGCCGGTCACCGGGTCAGCGACGAACACGCCTTCCTTGCCGTTCTGAAAGCTGACGCTTGTGCCGTCGCTGGAAAAGTGAATGGTGCGATCGCCCTGCACGCCCTGGCCGCAGCCGGTGGTGAAGAAAGAGAGTATTCCAAGTGCGATGAATCCAAGTCCAAGGATCTTGCGCATGTTTCTATCTCAGCCTAGATGAGGAGCGGCGGCCCGAAGAATCGGCGCCGACGCCACGGCGCAAGGCATGATCCCACTGAGCGGTGAATATTCCCCCATTTCCGCACGTCTATCGGTCGCCCCGCCTTCGCCACACTTACCAGGCCTTTTGCCGCGTGTAAATCTGCGAAGGATGCGGATACCCCGCCGGATGGCGCGGTATGGAGGCCGGGTTGCGCCGTGGGGGACGGCATTCTCCTCACGAACGGCGTAAGACGCGCCGAATGAAAAGAAGGAGGAATCTCGCAACACCTGGAGAGGCAGCCGCATGGACGCAAGCGGGCGAAGGCGCAACCCGGCGATCTGGTGCGTTTGGGTATTCCTCGCCCTCGTTCCCGCGCTGCGAGCGGAGTCCGTTCCCACCGGGCAAGTCATTCCTCTCGCGGTGCGCGACGACCGTTGCGAGTGCGTTCTGCCGACGGAGCATCGGGACGACAAGTATTATCTCATACTCGGGTCGCTGGCCCGGGATCTCCAAATACGCAAGATCACGATCCGCACGGAGCCGACTTCCGACCCGGTGTCGATAGTGCGCGCGAAACCACCGGCGGACGACGGCTGGGAGCGGCGCACGCGGGAATTGGCCGAGAAGCTGGAGAAGGCGCGCAGAGATCAGCCGGCGCCGCGCGCGTACCGTGCCGGCGATCCGCCGAACAGCAAAGTGTTCTACCTGCTGGTTAAGGATCGCGATTTCCTCGATCCGGACAACTATGTCGCCGTGACCGGCGACCTGCGCGCTGTCGGCAAGCATTGCCAGGTCTACGTTGATCACGACTTCGCGGATACGGAGGGTCTACAGCCGACGGTCAAGGACGCGATGGCCGTCTTCGACGAAGATGTCTATCCGAAAGCGTGCGAGCGTCTGGGTCACGCGCTCGACGTGGACCGCGACGGGCGGTTTACGATTCTGTTCACGCCGTGGCTCGACAAGCTCTCCGGCGGCAAGTTAAAACTCGACGGGTTCGTGCGCGGCAGCGACTTCTACCGGGACCTCGATGCCCCGCACGGCAACCGTTGCGACATGATGTATCTGAACACCAATCTCAAACCCGGCCCCTACCTGCGCACGTTGCTGGCCCACGAGTACACGCATGCGGTGGTGTTCAGCGAGCACGTCTTTGGCGAATACCTGCCGAACGGGTCCGGGAAGGACGAGGAAGGCTGGCTCAACGAAGGTCTGGCGCACCTGAACGAGGACGCGCACGGCTACAGCTGGCACAACCTCGATTACCGCGTTAGCGCCTTTCTGGCCGGACCCGAACGCTATAGCGTCGTGGTGCCGGATTATTACAGCGCGGGCTTGTTCCGCAGCCACGGACATCGCGGCGGGACGTATCTGTTTCTGCGCTGGTGCGAGGACCAATTCGGGCCGGAGATGATCGGCCGGCTGGTAAGAAGCAATTTGATCGGAGTGGCGAACCTGGAGACCGCGACCGGGAAGCGATTTAGCGACCTGTTTCGCGCGTGGTCCGCGTCGTTGGTGATGAGCGGATCGGGAATGAATGTGGAGGGTGCAGCGCCGTTTCGCCATTTCGATTTGCGAAAGCCGTTGGCGGGCCGGATGCTCTGCGGGCCGCGCGTGGAGGATGTGCCGTTGGATGGCGCGAAACGGCAAGCCGATGTAGCTGGAACGAGCGCGGCGTATTTCCTGCTGCACTCACCGGACGGGGAGCGCACGAAGGTAACGATCACCGCCGAGCCTGGGGCGGACCTGCAAGTGACGCTGATTCGGCTGCCGCGTTCGGCGGGTCGGCTCAGCCTGCGCTGGGAAAAGAACCGCCTGCTGGTGGCGGCGCATGACAGTGACTGCACGATCGACGCCGTCGCCTGGGAACGTGTGCCACCTGAGACGAATCGACCCGAAGACACCAGTTATCGGGCTGACAAAGACATGTCGCAGGTTGTGCGGAATTGGTTCGGTGACGCGAAAGTGAAGGCGGGGGAGACGCGACGGAGCGCGGACATCGCGTTACCGAAATTCGACGGCAAGAAGGAAACGGTGATGATCAAAGTGAGTGGAACCGATGCGGATGGGAACCGCGTCACGGCACGGGCGAACGCACCGGCGAGTCCATGAGGGTGATCTGAAGAAAACCGGCGCCTTGGCTATTCAATTCGTCGAAAACGCATTTTCGCGTGGAAGTTTCAGGTGAAAGCCAATAGCTGACAGCTATCAGCTATCAGAGTCGAATTGATTGCAGTTGTCGCGGAATTGATGACAGAAGGCCGGTCCTAAACAAGGGCCGGCCTTCTTGATTTGGCTACCTGAAGAAAGTAAGTGAAAGCGTAACACGTAATGCCATAGATAGTTGTGGCATGAGTGCGCCGGACGGGCGCGGGAGGCGGCATGGCCATTGCGATTGGATGGGGCGTTCAGGACGAGTAGACCTGAAAGAATCACCATCACAAAAGCTGCGAAGCAGCAGGGAGTCTCCCATGAATCGAATCGGCATGAGTTTGACCGTTCTGGGGTTGGGGTTGGTCGTCAGCGTGGCCCAGGCCGGGAACAAGGACCGCGGCGTAAACAAGGATTCAGTTGGCGTAGGATTTGACCGAAAGCACTACACGACGCCGACGAACACCAGCAAGCCGGGGCCGACTTCCACCGACAAGGTCGACAAGAACGACAAGAACGACAAGAACGTTAAGACCGACAAGACGGACAAGAGCGACAAGAAGGTGTACGAGACCACGAAGAAGGTCACGCTACCCAAGGTGGACAAGGACGGCTTCAAGCACGACCTGGTTTCCAAGAACAACGTGCGGACGAAGCACTTCAACGAACGCAATACCGATTCGAAGTACTTCGAGAAGCACGGCAAGAAGTTCAAATATGAAAAGGACGGCGAGATAAAGGAAGCGTACTGCTACCCGGGTCTGCACCATCACCACTGGGAGTATCGCTGCTGGAATAGCCACTACTGCTGCTGGTTCTATTGGGATCCCTGCACCGTCTGTTACTACTACTGGTATCCGACTTGCAACTGCTGGGCGCCGGTGAGTTGCGCGCCGGAATGCGTGCCGGATTACAGCGGTGACACGGCGTACGGACCAGGCGGCTCGGCGGACGGCGATATTCCACCGCCTCCGGACGAGGACGGCACTCCGTGATACTCGGTTGATCGAACCGAACAAAAAGCCGGCTCGGCCTCGGGAGTTTTCCGAGGTCGGGCCGGTTGTGTTTTTTGGTACTCGGAGCCACGGCCACCACTACCGCTGTGTCTCACGCAGGTGCATAGGCACGCGTTTGAGCGAAAGCGTATGCGCTGCCGGGACTTACCTGCGGGAAAAGCTCGTGTCTCTCGAAACCATGAGACATGGATTGTAGGCCAATGGGTGACAATAAGCCCCCCGGCCGTGTCCGTTGCCCTGGTTTGGCGGGGGCGCACTGTCATCGATGCGATGGAAGGTGTCCACGATCTGACGACAAAAGCCCGCCATGTTTTAAGCGGCTTTTTTCGTGTCGGGTGAAATGTGTGGGCGGAAGATGTCCATAAACCCCTATTTACCATTTGGTTGTGATCATCGCAGGTGCGGTCGCCCAATGAGTCCGGCATGGCCGTTGCGTTAGGGAGAGACGTACTCGGGACGAGTGATCCCGAGAGACTGACAACCCAAGCTGCGATGCAGCAAAGGAGCTTCCCATGCGACGATTTATCATGAGTGCCCTGATCTGTTTGGCAACGGCGGGCGCGGCGATGGCAGGCGGACGTGACAGTCACCGAAGCAGCGACCGAAGTCACGACAGCTACCGTAATCGCGACCGCGGACATGACCGTGACCGTGATCGCGACCACGACCGTGACCGCGACCGTGACCGTGACCGCGACCGTGACCGTGACCGTGATCGCGATCGGGATCGGGATCGCGATCGCGATCGTGACCATGACCGCGACCGCGGATACGACCGCGACAGCTTTAAGGATTACCGCCAGACTCACGGCACCAAGTTCGAGCACGGCTACTACTACAAGGGCAAGGAGCATTCCCACTGGTCCTCGCGGTGTTACAGCGAAAGGTACGGCTGCCAGACTTATTACTGCCCCAGCGCCTGCTGCTGGTACTACTTCTGCACGCCGGACTGCTGCTATTACCCGGTTTCTTACTGCCCGTATGGCAAGTTTGGCTTCTAAACGCGTTCTACTGTCAGAGGAGCGTGATGTGCGGCGGCGACGGGTGTAAGGAGCGAGCCATGTTTTCTTCCTGTGAAACGCTTGAATCGAAGCCGGCCCCAGCCGAATTGCGGTTCCGAGCCGAGTCACGCCGCGACGACTCGATTTACGTCTCACCCGTTGCCGTCGCCGTCTTCTTTGCCATCCAATACGCCGGATATTCGCCGAGCCGGGCGTTGCAGCTAAGCGGCATTACCTCTGCGATCTCCTGCAACCGAATTACAACCTGAGGCGCCCCTTGAGTTTGCTTCGTCGACTGTTCCGGCTTCGAAGTCTATTGCTTGCGGTTCTGCTTGTTATCGTCGCATCGGCGGCGATGGGCCGTTGCACGCAACGCAAACTCTCGCCCAAAGGCGATGTCGGTTTGTCCCCTGCGAGAGCGTCTCGGCAAATTGAGAATGAGTCGCGATGAGCGAGTGCAGAACAGCTTCAGAACAGGAGTTTCTTCCATGCTACGAATTGTCACGGGTTTAGCGGCGGTCATGGTGGGCCTGGCGGGGGCGGGTGTGGCGTCGGGATTGTATCGAGAAGCGCATGGAACGATCACCCCTCCGGCGTCGCGACCCGTGCCGGCCGCCAGGGCCTCAACGGCGACCCCCTATGTCGCTCCCGTGAAACACCGCCTGGCAACCGCCGTGAAGTTCCAGCACGGTTACTACTACCCGGGCAAGGACCATGCGTGGTCCGTGGAACACTACGAGGAGCAGTTGGGCTGCACGGTCTACTGGTGCCCGCTGACCCACGATTGGTACTTCTGGAGTGAGCGCCTTGAAAGTTATCTGCCGACCCGGTACTGGACGGCCGACGGTGGCTCGCTCGACGGTCCACGAGGCGACAAGGATGTGACGAAGCCTGAATAACGTATGAGCAAAACAGACGGGTGAATCACTCTAAGCTCTGCGACTGGGCCAGGAGTGTTTGCAGATCTTCCTCGTTGATTCTTCGCACGAATTCGCAGCCGAGCAACCAAGTGTCGGGGCTTTCCTGGCGGACGTGCATCACGCGAACCGGCAGGGGGCGAGAGAGCTTATGGTTCGCGCCTTGCAGGGTGATGACAAGGACGGTCCCCGGCTTGACACGCGAACGGTAAAGCAGCCCGACGCCGTGAGTGGAGATATTGGCGACCTTGGCCACCCACGAGATATTGCCACGCGGCCCGAGGACATGGCCGGTAGTGACGAGATCGCATTGGAAGCGCTGCGCCGCACGGCGCTCCGCCTCGGTCAATTTGGACTCAGGCTCCGGCTCGGAATATCCATTTCGTTGGGACATGGTAAGCTCGCTGGAGTAACGCGCATGGATGGCCTTGAAACCCTAGGTCCGCCCTTCCAGCATGTCAAATCTTCGGGGCGAGAGGCGTCTCGTCCCTACGCAGAAGTCAGGTGCCACAATAATTCCAGCGCGGACGGTTATCAGGCTTGGGTATGAACTATAGTTTTGTGTCCGCGATTGAAAAGGAGCGCGATTCTGCGTTAACACAGGGTCGCGCGCGGTTGTCGATGCCCGCGCGAGAACATCCCCCACTATGATTGCAAGCCCCCCCACACCAGAGTACGGCACGATCTCGGCATTGTTGTCGGGCGAGACGTTTGTGCCCACGCGGCCGCGCTCCCTGGAAGAAACCGGTTTGAGCGACTCGCTGATCGAGGCGCTGATCTGCAAGCGATTGGCGTCGGTTGGTGCGGAAAGCGGTCGGTCGCTCGCAGAACATGTCTGCCTGCCGCTCGGCGTCTTGGAAGATCGCTACCAGAAACTACGGACGCGGCAAATTCTAAGCCACAAAGGCGCCGCGGCGCTTAACGACTATGTCTACGGGTTGACGGACCAGGGGCGGGAGTATACCCAGCAGCTGATTGAGTTGTGCGGTTACAGCGGTCCGGCGCCGGTGCCGCTCAGCGAGTACGTTACGTCGGTGGACGCGCAAACCATCACGGCCGAGGCGCCGAAACGGCACCATCTGGAACACGCGTTTGAGGACATCTCGGTGGACCCGGCGATGTTCGCGCGGATGGGGCCGGCGGTGAATTCGGGGGCCGGGTTGTTCCTTTACGGCGCGCCGGGCAACGGCAAGACCACGCTAGCCGAGCGCATCACGCTGTGCTTCGGCCAGGAAATCTGGATTCCGCGCGTATTGCTGGCGGAGGGCGAGTTCATCAAGCTCTACGACCCGGCGTACCACATCACGGTGCCCGGCTCGGCGGGCCAGCTCATGCGGCAAGATGCGCACGATCCGCGCTGGATCAAGGTCCGGCGCCCGACCGTGATCGTGGGCGGCGAGCTGACCATGGACAGCCTGGAAATTCGCCACAACATCCACACGCACGTGAGCGAAGCCCCCTTACAGCTGAAGAGCAACTGCGGGTCGCTGCTGATCGACGACTTCGGCCGCCAGCGCATGGACCCCTTGGAACTGCTCAACCGCTGGATCGTGCCGCTCGAAAAGCACCATGACTACTTGACGCTGGGCTCCGGAGTGAAGATCCAGGTCCCATTCGACCAGTTGATCATCTTTTCAACGAACCTGGAACCGAAAGATCTGGTGGACGAAGCGTTCTTGCGGCGGATCCCGTATAAGATCAACGTGCCCGACCCGGAAGAGGAAGAATTTCATCGCCTGTTCGCGTTCGCCGCGCCGGCGGTCGGCTGCCCCTACGATCGCGCGGCGGTGCAGCACTTGCTGGAAAAGCACTATCGTCCGCTGCACCGGCCGCTGCGGCGTTGTCATCCGCGCGATCTCTTGCTGCAAATCCACAACTACTGCTCATATAACGATCTCCCCATGGAGATGAAACCGGAGTATTTCGATCTGGTGGTGGAAAACTACTTCACGGTGGTAGGTTAACGATGCCCAACGACATGAAACCCAGCGCCGCGCCGCTGGTGCCTTGCCTGGAACACTATCCCGAACCGGGTGGAGTGGCCCACTGTGTTCCGCTCGCCAACTTTCCCTTTCGCATCGGCCGGTGCACGACGGCGGATTTCATCATCTATTCGCGGCAGGTCTCCAAGGAGCACGCGGAAATCGACCGCGCCAAGAATGAATTCCTGATCCGCGATCTGGGCAGCACCAACGGCACGTTCGTGAACGGGCAGCGCGTCAGCCAATCGGTCCTTCTCGAGGGGGACATCGTGCACGTGGCGCACAAGGAATTCCGGTTCACCTGCCAGGCCGTCGAAGCCGAGCACGATTCCGACAACCAGCTTACGGATACCGGCGCCAGCCATGTGCCGTTTAGCGTCATTCACGACGGGGAACATCTGCGTGAGCTGTTGATCCAGCACAGCGTGAGCATCGTATTCCAGCCGATCTTTCACTTGGAGTCCGGCGAAGTGCTGGGCTACGAAGCGCTGGGGCGCGGGGCACACGAGGAACTCAGCTCCAATCCCTGCGATCTCTTCCGTCTCGCCGAGCACTGCAAGTTGGCGCCCGAACTGAGCCGATTGTTCCGGCTGGTGGCGATGGAGGAAGCGGCCCTTTTGCCGGAGCCTGGGCTGGTGTTCTTCAATGTCCACCCCGCGGAGATGGCGAAGGATTCGTTGATCAACTCGCTCAATGACATTCCACGGCCGTTCGAGGCCCGCGGCCGAATGATACTGGAAATCCATGAGGACTTCGTTGCCGACATGGCGACCATGCGTCGGCTGCGCAACCATCTCAAGGAACTGGGCATCGGTCTGGCGTATGACGACTTCGGCGCCGGCCAGGCCCGGCTTCGGGAACTGACCGAGGCGCCCCCGGATTTCATCAAGCTCGACATGAGCCTCATACGAGGCATCAATATCGCCAAGCCTCGCCAGGAACTGATCCAGGCCATTAGCCGGATCAGCGGCGATCTTGGCGTTCGGCTGATCGCAGAGGGGCTGGAAGCGCGGGAAGAGGCCGATGCGTGTTGCCGTCTGGGATGCGCGTTCGGTCAGGGATATCTCCTGGGCCGACCCATGCCGGTTTCCCAATTCGCGCCGGCGAAGAAGAACGAGGCTTCACAACTCACGGGTTAGTGGGCGATCTCCTGTCGCTGCCGCTCGTGCTCCGGTCGCTAGCGCTCCCGGCTCGCCAACTCGATTAGATTAAATGGTTTCGGGCGTTAGGAAGGACCAGGCAACGTCCACGCGGGTTAGGACTTTCTTGGCCATCTCCGCGGATGAGGGATCGTCGCCCGTCAACCCGTCCACCAAGGAGCGGAGAGGCAGGTTCGCCGCCTCGAATGACAAGATTACGTCGTCCTCCGACTCGAGAATGGTGACGGGCAGGTCCGCGACCCGCCGGGTAACGATCTGGAAAAGGGTCGTCGAATCGGGACTTACGGGCAAGGCGAGGGCGAGGTGCAGCCAGCCGCCCGGAACGTCAAGTCGCGGCCGCGCATCCTCCAGGTGCTCCATCAAGGCTTGCTCCGCGTCCGCCGATGGCCGGTGGGAGTCAAGGAAGAGCCGGGCAGCGTCAATGTCCTTGAGCGCGGAAAGGATGATCGGCCGCGCGCGGACCAGCAACTTCTCCTTCATGACTTGCGCCAGATCGTTTTTCTGCGAAATCATTTCCCAAAAAGCGAGTGAGGACGGACCGCGGCGGGTGGCGCGGAGATCGGGGTCGCCCGCGCCCGAGACCATGCCCCAAAGGCCTCCTTGTAGATTCAGGACTTCCACTTGGAAATTGTCGTCAAAGTGCCGGAAGACTTCCGGCGGAAGCTGGTCCACGACGGCGGCAGCGGCCGAAGCAAGGTCGCGCGCCTGCCCGGGGATCAGCTCGATCACATTTGGGACCGGCATGGTTCGCGCGTTGCGCATGCGCAAGATTTCGGGGTCGTGGGCGAACAACGCCGCGAACTGAGTTAGCTTCTGGCGGCAAAGGACGAGGTCCTGGGTGAATGGATACATGCCTTGGTGAGCGCTGGCAAAGATGGTGAGGGTGCTCTGGAGCGCAATTTCGCCCAACCTGGCCCAACAGTAGTCGACGAACTTGTAATTCCGCTTTCCGGGACCCTGCGGCCGCTTGCGGGCGGGCAACCAGCGAATTCCCGTGGCCTTTCCAGGCGTCTTGCCGGTGAGGAGCTGTTGGCGGAGCAGGTCACGATAGGTTTGCATCTGCGTGAGTTTGCTTTTTGCACTTTCGGTCACCTCGAGGAGGTGCTGCACAAACCAGGCGGCGGCATGGTCGGCGGACTTGAGGCGGCGGCGTGGATCCTCGACGATGGTCAGCAGCCAGTCGACGATGGCTTTCGACAGGTCCGCGCCAACGGCTTCGGCCTGATCGCGCAACCCTTTTTCGAAAGACGTGGGGGGGCGCGACGGCTTCGTCTTTCGAACTTGGTCCAGGTCCAAGGATCTGGTCAATGGCGCGGAAGATTTTTTCGGCTTCTTCGCTCGCCGTGGGAGGATGCGGTACATTCAGGTCTGGCGCCGCTTCGGAGACGAGCCGCGGGAAGTACGATTCTGGGTCTTCGCCCAGGACCGTTTCCTCGGCGTGATGCATGCGCTTGATGAACGATTCCTCGTCGATGCCGATCTCTTTTGCCTTGCGTTCGGCTTCGCGGTCCAGCGATTCCGGAAGCAAGTCGCCCGGCCTGCCCGGCCATTTCTCGACGACGCGACGGCAAAAGAGGTTCGTCGCCAGTTTCACCAAGCGCTGCCTTGGAAAGCTCATACGGAAGAGGCCGAAACTGCGCAACGGAAGGTCGTCAAGGTGGCTCGGCGCGAAGCGACTGCGGCGGCGATACTCGTCGAAGAACGCCCCATGCGGACCGGCGGCGTCGA